>Ga0209808_1000002_pt1 | contig 173249 bp, 148 predicted proteins | sample GraSoiAngelo_157_FD_186171 | JGI IMG/M metagenome (GOLD analysis project Ga0209808, IMG submission 186171) | Grasslands soil microbial communities from the Angelo Coastal Reserve, California, USA - 14_1009_16_20cm (SPAdes) (version 2) | ecosystem: Environmental > Terrestrial > Soil >... | reverse complement strand
GATGGGCGAGTTTCCGAAGCACGCTCGAGTCGTCTATTGTGATCCTCAGCCGAAGGGTGGCTATTGTGTGGGCATACAATTCGAAGGCCCCCCATTCAACTGGCACGTATAGCTCTCGCCGGGTTCCGCCCATTCCCAGTCACCGCGGGCCGCTATCGGTACGGTTTCCTTCCGCGCCCATTACGAGCATGGGCCCGTCATCTTGAAGTCGCGAAAACCAGTTCACCTGCGACGGGGATAGCGCGGGGTCAAAGCAAACAGGCGGGAGCCAGACTTGCCCCTCCGTTTCGCCTTTTCACAAAGATCCAGAGGATCGGACCTATCTCAAATTCTTGGCGCTTTTCACAGCTTCTTCGGCAAGCCTAATCTCGCTTGCCATCTGATCTACAGTAATCATGCAAGCCCCGTTTTCTTTATCGACGTAATAAACTGTCGCCGTGTTGGGCCGGAAGCCGCGGAACTCAAGCTCTGATTCCTGTCCGGAGAAGACAGCGGCTTTCCATTTCTTGAATAGTTCGCTGGCGGTAATCACATTTCCTCCCGGATACCTCTCTACCCACATCATATTAGTTGCCGCGACAGTGATCTACCGTCCGGCGCTTCAGGCTGTCCCAAAAAAGCAACAGCGGGGCTGTAACTGGCGCCGCAGCGAGGCCCCGGCTAATTCCAGCGCAGGCCGACTTTGAAATGGTTTAAAGACGTCCGGCGCTTCGAAAACCATTCTTGAAGAAGAGGAAGCCGGGGAGTATGATTTGCCTCCTACTCCATAATCCAACCTTAGGATGTGACCACCCTGCACCCTATGGAAATCGAAGGGAGCTTCAGCAATATGCCTACAGCTAAAGAATTCATCCTTACGATGGACGATAAGCCGGGAACGCTTGGCAAAATCTGCCGAGCGCTGTCCGAACGCAACGTGAACATCATCGCCGCGCAGTCCTTTCCCGTCGCCGGAAAGAGCACAACGAGGTTCGTCTTCGATGATCCAACGAAAGCGCGAAGCGTGCTCGACGGCGAGCGCGTGACCTACACGGAAACGGAGGTCGCTAAGGTAAACCTTGCACACCGACCGGGAGAACTAGCGCGTGCTGCTCAGAAATTGGGCGACGCGAGTATCAACATTAACTACCTCTATTGCGGAGCCGAACCAAACTCGAACGCACCGCTCGTCATTTTTGGTGTCGCAGAGGTGGGCAAAGCAGTGCCGCTGCTAGAACAGGCGGCTGCCGCCGCTGGCAAGGGTTGAACCACAAAACGAACTCAATCCGGGGACCGGCTTTGTGCCGGTCCCTTTTTGCTGTGGCGCGTATGTCGTTCATCTCTGAGCGCAAACTCTTGTAGCCGGAAGGAAAAGGTGGGGCGATTTAAGTGATTTCGGGATTGTTAATTTTCCGTCATGCATTTTTGTTTTTGGCTCTCATCTTTGCCCACCGCGCCTTCTGTGCCCTCGACATTTTGCCCCGTGCACTTGGGGAGACGCGCCGTTTCCTGCCACGACCGACGCTGTTCTTCCCGCCCAAGATTTCGATGGCTGAGTTAATGCTGTTCAACTGCTTTTGTAGCTTTGACGCTTCGTCTTTCAACGCTGATAGGAATGTCCATTTGCCCCTCCGGCGGAAGAATCTACCACGGTTGAGGCCGCGCTCGAAAGAACTTGGTTCAATCTCTGCAGTTTTCCGCAATGCTCGAGGAATCGATCCGCAAGTATCAAAACCGCTCTTTGCAGGCGGCGCAAGTCATCCAGGAACTTATTGATCTTGCTAAAGACATGCGCCACGCCCACGAGCGGGGCGAGAAGCTCGGTTTGAGCGACGAAGAACTCGGCTTCTACGATGCCTTAGATACACGCTCGGCCGCCCCAAGGTTGCGTTCTGCCTATGTTGTTGGTCAGAAAGAACTTTTTAATGTTGAGTATCACTTTGTTAGGATTGACACGCGGGGGTCGGCGGCGTACGCTCCGGGCAATCACGTTGCCGAACATTCCGACTACCTGTCCACAGCGGAAGGAGGGCAAGTACCAGAACGCCCGGAGGGAAACCGGCCCGCATGCAGCGGGTATACGAAATCTTCGAAGTTATGCCGAATGGCACCCCGCAGAGAGTCACCGTGATCTCGGGTGTGGAGTTTGCGAAGTTGGCGCTTCAAGGGCTGGCAAAGCGCACCAAGAATGAATGTTTTGCTGCCGATGCCAAAACACGGCAAGTCGTGATGTACGTGAACGTGCCTCTGGGAAAGTCCCGAGCAACCAGGAGCATTTTTCAAATCTGTTACGACGAGAAACTGGCGGTTCACAGAGCCGAGCTCCTAAAGTCGCGTGGTTACGATGCCATTTCCGTCATCGGCAACGAGGCAGCCAAAGCTGTTCTAAGCTCGATTCAGCATTACGACCTCTTCATCGTCGGTCAGGCAGCTCCCCAAGAAACCAGAAGAGAGATCGTTGCTTGGCTCAGAGCCAACTACCCAGGTGTCAAGATTCTTGCCCTGAATCCGCCCAATCAACAAATCCTGGGAGCCGATTACAACGTCCGACAGAACGGGCCAGAGACATGGTTGCCGATTGTCTCTCAGCAATTATCGAACTCCGCTTCGAGCGAAGGTTGATCAGGAGTCTCATGCCTACACCCCAGCCCAGCGACCAACTTCACCCACACTGCTACGAGCATCATGTCGAAATGAGGATGGTTGAGGCTTTCGTCGAAAGCGTAGATCCCCAAACACACGCGTCAGCGTACGCCTGCCCGCACCCAGATTGCGGTGTACACTACGCTCCTCAAAACGGATACTTCGTTCTCCCCAAGAACGGACGGGCGGAACTGGATATGACGCCCCGCGTCACATGTCCCCGGGACGGTCAACCCATGTATCTGGCGGAGACTAACCTGACTTCCCTTTGTCGCGAACGTAAGTCGTTGAGTTGCAAGCCTTGTTCCTAACTTCACTTGCTACAAACCGCTGGCGCCCACGGTGGCGGTTGAGAAAACAGCGGCAGTAGCCCCAGCTGGTTCAGGAGGGCATTCAAGTCCTTGGGTACCTGGGCGACCATCGTTTTGAAGGGCTGGCCATGCACCTGCAACTGCCCCAGCCGGATGGCCTGTAGCTGACGCAGCAGATTGTGGACCTCGATGGTCTGCTCCTTCTGCCGCCACTGCCGTTCCAGTTTGGCGCTCAACCAGTAAGCCAGGAAACAAATGCGCACATGGTTGCGAACCCGATCCGGTCGCCCATGAAACACCGGCCGCACTCGTAAATAGTCTTTGAGATGGCAAAAAGCATCCTCCACCTCCAGGAGATTCTTGTAGTGGCTCAAGACTCCGGTGCTGGGAATCTGCTCCGGAGTAGCGTTGGTTCCCAGCAGATAGAGGCCGTCGCGGATCTTCTCGGCTTGGATCACCTCGGTCCGGCGGCTCCATTGCAATTGACCGTTGGGGTCCACGGCATAGTCAAAGTATTTATGGGCTTTGAGCCGTTGCAGCGCGCGTCCCACCTGGCTAGCCAATTTCTGCGGGTTCACCTTTTTGCGCTGGACCGCCGCCAGCCGTTTCAGTTCGTTCTCCGCTTTGCTCAGTCGCGCTTGCCGCCGTTGTTGATCTCGCTGCTGACGCCAGGAACCGCCGGCAATCACGTAGCGCTTGCCCTCGCGCACGATTTCCATCACCTGCGTACGATCCCACAGCTCGGGCGACTGTTCGGCGGGCAAGCTCGCTAGCAACTCTTCCAGCCTGCTGGCGCCCAACCGCGTCACATACTTGAGCTTCAGCTCGTCCATGGCCTCCAGATTGACCTTGCTGCTCATGCCGCCATCAAACACGAAGACCGCCTCGCGGATGCCGAAACGGCGCCGCAAGGTGCTCAACAGTCCCTGCAGCGTGGTGGTATCGCCGCGGTTGCCGCGCAAGACCTCCAAATGCAGCGGCAGGCCCTGGGCGTCGGTGGCTACCGCCAGCAGGACTTGCGGCCGATCCGAGCGATGGTCCCGGCTATGCCCATACTGACTGATCCTTGACGGGCCGTTCCCTTCAAAATACACACTGGTCAGATCGTAGAGCACCAGCGAGACGCCCTGGGGAAAGCTCTTTTGGTAGAGCTGCTTCTCGATGCCGACCCAGTGTCCGTTCAGTTGATCCATGGCGGCATACAAGTCGTCCTCGTCGAAGTCTTCGGTGGCCTGATCCAGGCCACAGGCCGCGGCCAGCAGGGTGCCGCGAGCGTGATCGACCAAGGCCAGTTTGGCGCTGGGAAACAGAATACGACCCAGGGTCATGGCCTTGAGCAGACCGGCCATCCGAGCATCCGCAACGAAGTCAAAGATCGTGCTCAAGCCAAACTCCTCCCAGGCCTGGTGCAGGACCATCAGCCCGCCGAAATTCCAGGCTTCGGCCAGTTGGAGCGACTCTGCGGCCACAAAGCTGCGCCCCTGGAGGGACTGGCTGATGAGCTCGCGGGTCTCGGGGGGCAGGGCCGTGATGTTGCAGATCGTGCGGGAGCGAGGGCCCTGTGGGGTACGAAAGGACTCGCGCACCAGATAGGTGAGGTAGGTGGTATTGCCGCGCTTGCACTGGGTGGCCTGGACGAACATACGTGCTACATTACAGCAAATAAATACAGTAATGCAAGCCCAATCTTAAATTATTACTTGCTACATTTCAGGCGCAAACTCCTTCCTTGTAAGAGGTTTTCTATATTTCAAAGGGAAGTCAGGCTAGCTCCCGATCAATTCATTTCTATTGAAGAAGTGGCGCGCCGCCTGCACGCCGATGTGCCCTGGGTAAGAGAGAAAATCAGAAGGGGCTGTTCATCTCCGATTCCCGTATACAATCTTGGAAGGCACCTCGTGTTTGATTGGGCGCAGGTTGTTGAGTGGGTTCGCAGCTTGCCACGCCCGATTCATGCAGCACATCCTCGTCGCGCAAAGACGGCCGCCAGCCCGCGGCGGAAAGCATGAAACGCGCGCCATTCAACACCGGCCTTCTGCATCGCTGGAATAATCACGTCCAAGGTCAGATGCGCTGAACCTTTATCGGCGGTTCGATTCCGCCCCGCGCCTCCAACTTCCATGCTCAACATGGTGTCCAGTGACCAAGACCGGCCTATGGATTCTTCAGCAGCGCCCGCACCCGCGCTTCTTCCGACATCGGCAGCGCATCCCCATGCCCCAGACACGTATACACGTTCCCTTGTTGGCCACTCACGGTCGTTGTGGGCGCGCCGCTGGTCTGACCCCGGTTCAAACAAAAAATACCCCTCTGATTTTTCGTGAACTTGGGCGAACGCACCCACGCCACATCGTTCCGACTCGGAAACCGCACAATCACTTTGTTCCCTTTGACTTTTCCGCCCTTCAGCACCGACTGAACTTCCACCACCGCTTCGTGCCAATCCGCGTCGTGCTCCGTGACGTGCAAAGGCGCGCCCGACTTGCTCTTGGGGGCGTTCCACTTACGAACGTCTGTGACGCGCCCCACCACGACGTAATCCGAGGTGTTCATGCGCTCTCGCAATTCCTGGTCACTGATCTGCTCTGGCGTCCCCTGCGGGTTTTGTCCCGCGGTGGTCACATGAACGGGCCCGACCGCCGCCCCCATCACATGTCCCAACTCCTTCACCGCCACGCCCGAACCAAAAATCCAGCCATCGGTATAAAAAGTGGCTTGGGTTCCCTCTTGGAACGCGGACGCGTCTTTCACTTCGACAGTGACGCTGTCGCCTCTCTTCAGCGACACCGCCGCCGGCTTCTTCACAATCGAATCCACGTGCACCACAATGGTCTGCGTCGATTTGGGCACGTCCGCAAACGATGTGGCTGCGAGTTGGCTCACTGTGCCGGAAAAAACGATGCTGGCTTTGCCCATCAGCGCGGCCTGATCGGTCGCCGCTTGCGGCGTCGCTGCGTTTGTGCAACCGCACACGGCCAACAATAAGCCGGCTCCGAGAAACAACGATGAAATCTTCATAGCTGCCTCCTCCTCCCGCGCGTTCACACAATCCTCGCGCGCTTCCGCGCAACCATGCCTCAGGGCATCACCGGAACGCTAAAATAGAATGGATCGATGGAAATGGGCACAAGGTTGCCTGCGCCATCATTGAGCGTCTTCGCGCTGAAGTCCGCCGCCCGTTGAAACGTCACGCCCTGCGGAAAATTCGCGAAGTCCGGCGTGTTATTCGCGCAAAAAACGCCGCGAAACTCGTTCCCCACCGCAAGTAAATAATCGTAGTCCCCGAGATACGGCAGGAATTGCCCTACCGGTTGATCCGCCGGAACCGTTGCGAGCACGACGTCTCTCGCGGTGGTAAATCCATCGTGCGATTGCACTAAATGGGTAACCCAGCGTCTGGCGCTAAGTTGCTGGTAAAGAAATCCCACCACGCCATTGTTGGCAATCGCCAGCGACACGTTTGTTGCATTGTGTATGGTTGCCCCCGGCAGGTCCGTTTTCGACCAGGTCACCCCGCGGTCCGTCGACCGCCGCACATGCAGCGTGTAGATGTCTCCCTTGTTCCCTTTGTCCGCCCAGCTCACGTACACAATCGCGCTGCGATTCGGATCCACAGCGATGGAAAGCGTGGAGCCAATGCGTTCCTGCCCCAAAGCCGGCGCATTGGACCACGGAATCGCAACGTTCTTCACCACCACTCGCCCAGGCAGCTTGTCCGACGGATCCTTCAACGCCCGAAAAGGATTCGTACCCGTCGCCGCCGCATCGTCCCGCACGACTACGACGTCGCTTGTCGCCGTTTTCCCGTCAAATTTCCTCCAGCCAAAAAACGCGGCGTACACCGTGCCGTCGCTGGCCAACGCCGGCCGCACGGATGGCCCGTCCTGTCCCGCCGTCTTGCGTGCTTCGATGGGAATGGATCTGTACGTCGCGCCGCCGTCCACCGACACGTCGATGGTCGCCGTGTGCCCGTTCGCCTGATTGAAGTCGTTCACCCCGACATAAATGCGGTCGCCGCTCGAAACGCCCATCGCGCGCACAAACGGCTGATCCACGTTGCCGCGCGTCGATTGCACATTCATCGCGGCACTCGATGCAACATCGTTGCTCTCCGACTCATCCAGCGTGATTGCCGACGCGCACGCCAGCGTTCCCGCATGCAAGTCGCCTCGCGGATGATTTTCGCCCGTGGCCATCGCGTGCGTGATGTCGCACGTCATGCGCTGCACCGGAGTAATCGCGTTCAGCGCCCAGCTTTGTCCACTGTCCTGCGAAACGTACACCGGCGCGTTCCCGGTCATCGAAAACGGATTGGGCGTGAACGCTGACGCCACCATCACTTGCGGATTTTCATTCTGGATCGCCAGAAACGGCTCGCTGTCTTGATTGCTTTCGCCGCTCAGGCTCGCGGGAATCAGGTTGACGACTTTAATCGAAGGCGGGTCAGGCGACTGTCCGCAGGCGATCAAAAATCGCGCCATGATCACCGACAGCGGGACGACAAGCAGTACGGCGAACAAAAGAGATGAAAAGCGCAGCCTGGAAGCAACAGCTTTCATCGAAGTGGCCTCTCCTGTAATGGTTTCCCCCGCCGGGTTGCACCTTCGCCCGCGTAGGGTACGCCTGCAGGTGAGCCGGGTTCCGCGTGTCAGGCATACTGTGGTGCTGTTCGTTCAATCCGTCGATCTTCTTTGTACCATACACCGTCGCCCCGCCTTTCACAATGGCCTTGCAAACTGCCGCCGTTACAACCACCGAGCTCGAACTTCGATTTTCTAATTTCCTTGCCGTTCCGGCCTCTGCTTACTCTCCGCTGGCCGTGCTCTTTCCACGCGCCCTCAAGAACGTCCCCTCTTGCAATTCCCGGAACGCCTCGCGCAATTGCTCCTGGGTGTTCATTACAATCGGCCCGTACCACGCCACGGGCTCTTCGAGCGGCTTCCCCGACACCAGCAGGAAGCGGATGCCCTCATCTCCCGCCTGCACCATCAACTCGTCGCCCCGGTCGAACAGCACCAGCGAGCGGTTGTCCGCCTCCGAAGGCGGCGGCGCGGTTTCCAGCCAGCCCACCGGCTCCGTCGGAACCTCCAGCGGTTCCGAGGCGTTGCAGAATTTCCCCGCGCCCGCGAACACGTACGCGAACGCATGCCTCGTCACTTCCACCGGCAGCGTCTTCCGCCGTCCCGGTGGCACGCTGACATCGATGTAAATCGGGTCCGCCGCGATTCCTTCGACCGGCCCGCGCTTTCCCCAGAAATTCCCGCACACCACGCGCACCTCTGTCCCGTCGTCGTCGGTAGTCTCCGGAATCTCCGGCGCTTTCACTTCCTGGTAGCGCGGCACCGTCATCTTCAGCGCCGACGGCAGGTTCGCCCACAGTTGGAACCCGTGCATGCGCCCGGCGTGATCGCCCTTGGGCATTTCCTGGTGGATGATCCCGCTTCCTGCGGTCATCCACTGGACGTCGCCCGCGGCAATCGTCCCGCGATTCCCCATGCTGTCTCCGTGTTCCACGGTGCCGGAAAGTACGTACGTAATCGTCTCGATGCCCCGGTGCGGGTGCCACGGAAACCCCGCCAGATAGTCCGCCGGCACGTCATTGCGAAAATCGTCCAGCAGCAGGAACGGATCGAATTCCTTCGTGTTGCCGAAGCCAAACGCCCGCCGCAAATGTACCCCCGCGCCTTCTATTGTTGGCTTCGCCCGAATCAGCCTTTTCACTGGCCGCAGTGACATGTCCACCTCCTTACTTCGCCGTCTGGCTTGGCAGTCTACGCCCTCGTTTGCAGGACCGCCACTTCCACCACGCGCGGTTTGCAAGCGCCACGTTTTGCGCTAATCTACGCATCATTCCGCGCTTAGCTCGCGGCACCGTTCCCAGCCGTTGCTTGTCTGAGGGCATCGTCATGCTCGACATGCACAAATCCCCGAGCACCACCATGAGCGACAGGGCGGAGTGCTGGCCGTCTCTCCCGCTTGCAGCCTGGAAGGACACTTACGCCACGCTCCACAGGTGGACGCAAATCGTCGGCAAGGTTCGGCTCGCGCTTACCCCCAGGCTGAACCACTGGTGGAACGTTCCTCTCTATGTTTCTGCCCGCGGCCTCACGACCACTGCGATTCCTTACGCGCACTTCACCTTTGAGCTGCGGTTCGATTTCCTCAACCACGAGCTGGTGCTGCAAGCCAACAATGGCCAGGTCAAATCCATTTCGCTCTCTCCCCGCTCGGTCGCGGACTTTTACCAGGACTTTCTGGGGATGCTTCGTTCGGCCGGAATCGACGTCAAGATTTGGAGAATGCCCGTGGAAATCCCTGACCCGATTCCCTTTGACCAGGATCGCGTTCATGCCTCTTACCATCCGGAATATGCGCGCAGGTTCTGGCAAATCCTTGTCTCCGTGGACCGCGTCTTTCAGGAGTTCCGCTCTCGTTTCGTCGGCAAGTCCAGCCCCGTACATTTCTTCTGGGGCAGCTTCGACCTTGCCGTCACCCGCTTTTCGGGCCGTCGTGCCCCCGAGCGCGGGGGCGCTGATTCCATCACGCGAGAAGCCTATTCCCACGAGGTCAGCAGCGTCGGCTTTTGGCCTGGAAGTGGCCTTGATGGAGCAGCCTTCTATTCCTACATGGCTCCTGAGCCGCCGGGCTTCCGCGAATCCCGCGTTCGGCCGGACGCCGCGATCTACCACCCGCAGCTCAACGAGTTTATTGTGATGTATGACGATGTCCGCCGTGCTTCCTCTCCTAGCGCGGCGCTGCTCGACTTTTGTCAGTCCACCTACGAAGCCGGCGCCCACCTCGCCCACTGGGATCGCCAAGCCCTGGAGAAAGCCCCACACTCTTCAGCAAGCTCCGCCTAGAAACCTACACCGGCTTCGCTCGTATCCGTTTCTTCACCCGCCGTAATGACATATCCGCCTCCACGCTTCATTCCGCTCGCCAGGGGCATGATATATCATGCCCTCCTGTCTGCCGAAACGTGGACCGGTCAAAAACCAAGCTTGGGCCGTTGGCGCGCGACAAGGAGACAATGCATGAATTGGAAACTCAGAATCGTCGCATGGACCGGCATATTCGCCTTGCTGGCGGCGGCCCGCGCACTTGGCGACAATCCGCTCACGGTTAAGAACCTTCGCTGCGAGTACAAAGTGGATCCTCTCGGGATCGATGTTCGAAAACCGCGACTGAGCTGGGAACTGGTAAGCGCGGAAAGGGGAGTGCTTCAGACAAGCTACGAAATCCGCGTGGCTCCCTCCGAACCCGAGCTGGCAAAAGGAAAATTCACCTGGGGGAGCGGAAAGCAATCTTCGGACGCGTCGATCCAGGTGGAGTACAGCGGGCCCGCCCTCGAGAGCCGCAAGATTTATTACTGGCAAGTGCGCGCCGCCGACAATCACGGGCATTTGTCCGAGTGGAGCAAGCCCGCTCATTGGGAAATGGGCCTGCTCGAGCCTGCGGATTGGAAAGCAAAATGGATTACCCCCAATCTTGTCGAGGAAGAAACGAAATCGAATCCCGCTCCCTTGCTGCGAAGGGAATTTTCCGTCAACAAGAAAATTGAGAAGAAAATTGAGCGAGCGCGCTTGTATGCAACGGCTATGGGGCTGTACGAAATGTCGCTCAATGGCAAGCGCGTTGGCGATGAATATTTCACGCCGGGATGGACTTCCTACGATTTCCGCTATCAGTATCAGACCTACGACATAACGAACTTGGTCAAATCCGGCGCGAACTGCCTTGCCGCCATGCTGGGAGATGGCTGGTTCCGCGGAAGATTGGCATGGGATCACAAAAATAATCGAAATCGCTACGGCAAGAAGCTGGCGCTGCTGGCGCAACTGGTCATTACTTATAAGGATGGCTCGCAGCAGGTCGTCAGCAGCGACGATCAATGGAAATCCTCGACTGGGGCGGTGCTGGAGTCCGACATTTACAACGGGGAAACCTACGATGCGCGCCTTGAGCAGCCTGGCTGGAACGAAGCGGGATTCAACGACACAACTTGGAGATCGGTGACCATGCTGGAGCCTCCAAAAGCCAGACTGGTCGCTCCGGCGGGGCCTCCGGTCAAAGCAATCGAAGAAATCACTCCCGCAAAAGTGTTTAAAACGCCGGTAGGGGACACGGTGCTCGACATGGGACAAAACATGGTGGGCTGGATCCGTTTTCGCGTGAGCGCGCCGGCCGGAACCACCATGACCTTGCGCCATGCGGAAGTGCTCGACAAAGCCGGAAATTTCTATACCGCAAATCTGCGCTGGGCTGAGCAAACCATTCGCTACACCACCAAAGGGCAGGGAACCGAAACGTTTCAGCCGCACTTCACTTTCCAGGGATTTCGCTACGTGGCGATCAGCGGCTGGCGCGGCGAAGTCAATCCGAAGGACTTTACGGGCATCGTCGTGCACTCCGCTATTCCGCGTACCGGCTCGTTTGAAACTTCCAATTCGCATTTCAACCAGCTGCAGCACAACATCATTTGGGGACAGAAAGGAAATTTCCTCGATGTTCCCACAGACTGCCCGCAGCGCGACGAACGCCTGGGCTGGACCGGCGACGCGCAAGTGTTTGCGCGCACTGCTTCGTTTAACCACGGCACCGCCGCGTTTTATACCAAGTGGCTGAAAGACGTCGCTCTCGATCAAGAAGACGATGGCGCGGTTCCGTTCGTGATTCCTAATGTTTTGTCGCATCAAACGCGGAAGGGCGAGGCGGCCTCCGCCGGATGGGCGGACGTGGCCGTGGTGGTGCCGTGGATCCTGTATCAGTCCTATGGCGACAAGCGCATTCTCGAAGAACAGTACCTCAGCATGAAATCTTGGGTGGAGTACATGCGGCGGCAAGCAGGCGAAAAATATCTCTGGAGCAGCGGATTCAGCTTCGGAGATTGGCTCGCTTTTGCCACCACGCGCTCGGATTATCCCGGCGCAACCACGGACAAGGATTTGATTCAGACTGCCTATTTCGCGCGCTCGACCGCGTTGCTCGCAAAAACTGCAGCAGTGCTCGGGAAAAAAGGAGACGCTGTCGACTTCGCTTCTCTCGAAGAGAAAATCAAGAACGCATTTCAAAAAGAATTTGTGACGCCCAATGGCCGGCTTTCTTCGAACACGCAGACGGCTTACGCGATGGCGCTCGCATTCGATTTGTTGCCGGAAACACAGCGCGCGGGGGCTGCGGCGCGGCTCGCCGACGACGTCAAAAAATTTGGGCATCTGACCACCGGATTCCTCGGCACGCCACTGCTCTGCCAGGTCCTGAGCGATTATGGCTACGTCGATCTCGCGTACATGCTGCTGAATCGCACCGAATATCCTTCCTGGCTCTATCCCGTGACCAAAGGCGCGACCACCATCTGGGAACGCTGGGACGGCATCAAACCCGACGGCACTTTTCAGGATCCGGATATGAACTCTTTCAACCACTACGCCTATGGTGCGATCGGCGAATGGATGTATCGCGTCATTGCAGGAATGGAGATCGACGAGAGTCATCCCGGCTACAAACACATCTTGATCCAGCCGCAACCCGGCGGCGGCTTGACCTTCGCGAACGCTTCGGTAGAGAGCATGTACGGCCAGGTGGCCTCGGGCTGGAAGTTAGCGGATGGCAAATTCACGCTCAGCGTCGAAGTGCCGCCGAACGCAACAGCCACGGTACGCTTGCCGAATGCTAAGCTCGAGCAAGTTACCGAAGGGCAGAAGCCACTCTCGAACCGCCCGGACCTCCTTGGAGCTCGCCAATCGGGCGACGCGGTGCTCGTCGAGGTCGGCTCCGGCAGCTACGTGTTCCTATTGGCCGGCCTGTAGACCAATTCGGCGGGTTGGCGCTTCTACTTACCACTCGGGACTGTAGTAACAACCTATGATCGGAGGTTCGCGCGGATCGGAGATCCCGAGTTTGTAGGGACTGCTTCAGTCCGCGGCGGAGCCGAAGCGCGCAGCGGCTCGCGCCCGCGCTTTCGCCGCCTCAGCTTGGCGATTGCGATGCGGCGCAGTGGTTTCCAGGGAGTGGAGCAGGCGCGTTGAAACCCGGGCGATGTCGTCGATGGCGGCGTTGAAAGCGGCCTCGTTGGTTTTCGACGGATGATGGAAGCCGGTAATTTTCCGGACGAACTGCAGGGAGGCGGCGCGTACTTCTTCCGGTGTGACTGGCGGATCGAAATTGAAAAGCGTTTTGATGTTGCGGCACATGAAGGCCTCCGGGATTCAGGGGTAGGTTGGCAGTATTCAGTTTCCAGCCGTCAGTATAAGCGAAAGTGCTGCGCCGGAAGCTGGCCGGAAGAACCTGCCGGCGAAACCGCAACGATTCCAAGGTCCGCCACGGCAAACGGAAGGAAAGAAGGGGCTTGACTTGAAGTGCTTTGCAAGGTAAAGTACATGGCTACGTAAAGTAACCGGCAGAACTCGGCGGCTCGGCGCGACCAGTATCGGCGCAGAGCTCCCAGGGACTGGACAGAGGAAATGGAAACGGCAAATTCGGGGCTGCCAGCAGGGCCGGATAACCCGGATTACTCGGAGGCCAAATCAGCGGCTGAATCCGGGCGAGGATCGTCGTGGAAAGGGCTGATCAACGCGGCGCACTTCTGGGAGCCGCGCCGACTGCTTTACAACTTGTTACTCCTCGGGGTCGTCGTGATTTGGGTGGTAAAGACCTGGCCGCATTTCCGCCCGGCAATGAACCTCGCGGGACTTGGGGGCGCGACGGTTCTGGCGCTGCTCGCGAATCTTTGTTACTGCGCCGCCTATCTCGCCGAAATCCTGTTTCACAATGCCACGAACAGCTCGGCGTGGAATCGGCAACGTTGGGCCATCTGGGTGGTGGGCACGCTGCTGGCGATTCTCTTCGAAAATTATTGGATCGCAGACGAGATTTATCCGTTTATCCAATAGGTTGCGTATCGCACGTGCGGCTGCTTGGTGTCGGGACGACCATCGGCCCAGCACTTACGCGCTGGGTCAACATGCGCTGCGCCTCCGGCGCGGCTAAGAAGAAGGAAATGTTCGCTACTACGCGGTTTGGGCACGAGGGCCCTTCCTGGCTCAGGGTAAAAACCGCGCCCTGATGAAAGCCCGAATTCTATGCGGCTCGTGGGCGACGGTGGGAGCAGACTAAGGGCCGGTGAGGGCTGGTGACCGTGCCGGAACACACGAAGCGCGGCGGATCCCTTAGTCGCGGCCTGTCGGAGCAGCGAAGCGGACGGCGCGCCGCCGGCATCGCCAGGTGAGTCTTTGATCGGGCTAGACTCACCAAGTGCCCTGTGAGCCTTGGCGCCGCCGTCCTCTGGCATAAGGGAAGGCACTGACCGAGAAAGTATAGGGAACGCGTTGAGGTCATTACCTGAATATGCGACCACAAGAATCCTGAGCCGCTGCTACGTTAGCCGCCAGCGATGGCACCCAGGATGAGCAACGGCTCTTTTCCCGAGACGACGGCGTCAGGTAGCGGCGTGTCCGGCGATTCGTGAGAAAGATCTTCTTCGCATGCGAAGAAGCGCAAGAATGGACGGCGTTGTTGCGTGACGTGGTCGCGAATCGTTCCCCGGAGCATCGGATACGACGCTTCCAGCGCGTCCAGCACCGAGCGCACCGTCGGCGTGCCGGCGACATCCAGTTGCAGTTCGCCTTTGACGTGCGCCAGCCCCCGCAAGTGCGGCGGAAGGATGACGCGAATTTTTCCTGTGGGCGAACCGCTCATCGCAGCGTTTGCACCTCGACGGAAAGCACGGCCGGGAGATCGTGGACGATCGCCTTCCAGCTGTTTCCGGCATTGGGGGAGCAGTAGACCTGGCCGCCGGTAGTCCCAAAATAGATGCCGCATTTGTCGAGCGAGTCAACGGCCATGGCGTCGCGCAGAACGTTGACGTAGCAATTTTTCTGCGGCAGGCCTTTCGTGAGCGCTTCCCACTCATTTCCGCCGGTGCGGCTGCGATACACGCGCAGCCTGCCTTCGTGCACGTAATGCTCGCCGTCGCTCTTGATGGGGATGACGTAAACGGTTTCCGGTTCGTGCGCGTGAGCGTCGATAACGAAGCCGAAGTCGGTGGGCAAATTGCCGCTGACTTCTTTCCAGTTGTCGCCGGCATCGTCGCTGCGCATCACGTCCCAATGTTTTTGCATGAACAGCGTGTTGGGACGCTTGCCATTCATGGCGATGTGATGGACGCAGTGGCCGATTTCGGCGGTGGGATTCGGGATGTATTGCGAGTAGAGCCCTTTGTTGACGGGCTTCCAGGTTTTGCCGCCGTCGTCGGTTCGAAACGCGCCTGCAGCGGAGATGGCGATGACGATGCGCTTGGGATTGCTGGGATCGAGAATGATGGTGTGCAGGCACATGCCGCCGGCCCCGGGTTGCCACTTCGGGCCGGTGCCATGGCCGCGGAGTGCAGAGAGTTCCTGCCAGGATTTGCCCCCGTCTTTCGAACGGAATATGGCGGCGTCTTCAACACCGGCATAGACCACGTCGGGCTCGGTGAGTGACGGTTCGAGGTGCCAGACGCGCTTGAACTCCCAAGGATGCTGTGTGCCGTCGTACCACTGATGGGTGGTGAGAGGTTTGCCGGTTTCCGCAGAAGTGTCGTACACAAATTTGTTGCTCTCGCCTTTGGGCATACCGCCGGGGCCGGTGGTCGGTTCGCCTGGAGGGATTCCGGGCTGAATCCAGGTTTTGCCGCCATCGTCGGAGCGCTGAATGATTTGGCCGAACCAGCCGCTGGTCTGCGAGGCGTAAATGCGGTTGGGGTTCGCGGGTGCGCCCTTCATGTGGTATATCTCCCAGCCGGCAAAATGCGGGCCGCCGACGGTCCACTTTTCACGCTTACCGTCCGAGGACAGAATGAACGCGCCTTTCCTTGTTCCCACCAGTACGCGAACCTTGCTCATGAAAAGCTCCTCTCCTTATTTTTCAGGCTTTCTTTTCTACCAAGGTCACCAATCGAAATCAAATCAACCTCTCAAAGGAATCAGTACGCGCAAGCGACGTTCGCGAAGATGCAAGCACAACAGGAACAAGACCAGGAGCGCGCTAAGGATGCGGCCAGTCCACAGCACTCCGGCCGAGACGGCGACCTGGGGAGTTGGCGGTGCGGCTTGCGAAGAAGCTGGAACGCCGGAGCTCATCAGATTCTCCCTTAGGACTTGATGGGCACCCAAACCTCCATGCCGCCCATTCCCGTGCACGGATCGAATTCTTCACTATAGCGCTCGAAGAAAGCCGGTGTTTCATCGTCGTCGCCAGCGTATTGATAACCAGATGCGGAAAACCACTTGGAGATGGCATCGCAAGTTTCGTACATCCTCGAAACGTGGCGGGAATGCGGAAAGACAACATATCTCTGGGCAGGAACGCTGACAACGGTGAATTCGCCGGGAAGACCAGCGAAGCCGGAAACCTCGACGCCTGACAGATACTCGATGCCTGCACCATCGCGTGCCTGCCAGCAGATTCCGTAAGCGGTGCGGCCGACTTGTCCGGCGATTTTTCCGATGTAAGGAGCAAAGCGTTGCCATTGCGCGGGAATGTTATTCATGGTTTCGGTGGTGTAACGGCTGCGCAACCCAGAGACCAGCAGAGGTTGGCCATTTTCAAAGCGCGGTGGTTCGAGTTGCAGGGCGGGCGATGGTGTTGTTGCTGCATGACTCATGCTTATCTCCCAGGTTGTGGTAGCGAGCGCTGGCCGGGTTAGTGTGCACAAGTCGCTTGCAAAACGCAAGTGAACATTGCTACTGTGGAAAAGTGGCAATGAGAAAGGCCAATACGAAGCGGCGATCCGGGTGCCCGCTGAATGCCTCGGTGGAGATGCTGGGGGACCGCTGGTCGCTCCTAGTCATCCGGGACATGATGTTGCTCGGACGCCGGACCTTTAAGGAATTCCTGGGCTCCTACGAACGGCCCGCGACGAACGTATTGGCTGACCGGCTGCGCAGGCTGGCAGCATATGGAATCATTCGAACGGAACGCGATCCGACCGATGGACGAAAGCTGATTTACCAGCTCACGCCCAAAGGAATCGACCTTGCGCCGGTGCTGACGGAATTGGTGCTCTGGGCGGGCAGACACGAAAAAACGGAAAACCGCGCACTCATCCGCTTGATGCAAAAGGACAAGGAGAAATTCCTCGCGCAAATTCGCCAGCGGTGGGAACAGCCCCGCAAATGACTCACTAGGCGTGGATCAAACGACACACAAGAGCTCGGTGTTTATTTGACAAATTCGCCGGTGCCGCCGTGCGACCAAGGGTCGTAGGTCAGCGCAAATTGCACCCGATCGGGAATGGGCGGATGACTATAAAACAGGAAGACGTCCACGGGATTGGGTTCAGGATCGCGTAAATCTACATCGCCGAGGATTTGGAAGGTTTGAGCCGCCACCTGACTGGAGTCGGGCGTGAGGCCGTGCGTGACTTCGAGACCGTACCGGTCGGCTTGGTGTTCGACATATCGGCTGAAAGCGCTGCCGATGGGGCTGGCAAGGAAGAAAAAAATGGAAAAAAGGAAAAGCAAGGCAGGCAGTGACGCCCAATCATCGACGCTGCGAACCTTCCACTTAGCTCCCGAACGGGCCAAGAGCCATCCAATAGAGCGGTAAACCAAATAGGAAAAAACGAGAAGCAGAGCGGCAAAGAACGCGAGGAGCTTAGGAATGTGGCCCAGGACGTAATGGCCCATTTCGTGGCCGGCCACGAAGACGATTTGCGGCGTGGTGGCTCTGGCAATGGTGGTGTCCAGGACCACGATGCGCTTGGAGGCGCCAAAGCCGGTGACGTAAGCGTCGACGGCAGTGGTTTTCTCGCTGGCGTTCATCCAGAACATGCGCTCGGGAGGAATGTCGACGGCAGCGCGCTGGGCCAGTTTTTCGAGGCTGGCGGTGAGCGCCGGATCTTTTTGCTGGAGCGGCTCGAATTTGTGGAAGAGAGGATCGATCACGAGGGGCTGAAGAAAGTAAACCAGCAGCAGAATGGGCAGAGAAACCAGCCAAAAGTAAAACCACCAGCGGCGCGGGGATTTGCGGATGACGGCATAGAGAAGCCAAATCAAAATGATGCTGAGGATAATGGAGATGATCTCCCCTTTGCTCCAATCCCAGAACCAGGAGCCCCAACCTTGCACGGAAAGACCGTATTGCCGCGAAACCCAGTTCTGGTAGATGCCCGTGGGCAGTTCGAGGACATCGACGGTAAGGATAATCAGCGGCGAAAAGATGAGGGCCTGGAGAGAGCGTTTCGAGAATTTGCTCTCGGCCAAAGTGCGGTATTTGCCGGAGACCTTCCAGCGCAGGATGAGCCAGAGAACGACCAAGCCGTAAACGAAGCTGATCAAGGCTAAACGGAAGTGAATCTTCGCGAGATTATGAGCTTTTTGGTAGCGATCGGGAGGTAGCGTGTATTTGGTGATTCTTGGCGCTGAAGGCGGCTGGGATTGCGCCACGGTTGCAGGGGCCGAAGAGGTGCCGGAGGCAGGAGGCGTCTGCTGGGATTGTAAAGAAACTCGATGAGCTGCTGGGGCAGGTTTTGCCGCGAGGAAGGAAAGGGCAAGGACCACAGCCGCAAGGAGAATGCGTTGCAGGTTCATAAGACCTCGCTGAAATGGAGGGTGGAGCCCTGAGCCAAGAAGCGAACGGACGGGAGTATGCGCCTTTAGCAGTGCAAGGTGCAAGGAATTGCGTGGTGATTTCATTCGCAGCATCCCTCAAAGGACAAGATGACCGACTAGCGCCATGCGACCAGAATCGTACCCATGACGAGATAGCAAACGAGTTGGTAGCCGGTGTTGATGGCCAAGAGCTTCATGCTTTGCTTTGCGAAAAGCGCGCCGGTAAATTGCACGGTGGCAACGAAGCCGAGCCAGATGTGAAAGCTGGCCATCAAGCCGAAGTGGAGGGACTCTGCGCGCATGCCATGAAGGATGAGCGCGAGCGTGAATGCGCAGATTAGACTGGCAAAGAAAGAGCCGGCATAAGCGGGCCCAGCGCCTTTGCGCATTTCGTCCATTTTTGCTTTGTCGTTTGGGTCGTAGCCCATCTCGCGAGCCCAGGGCTTGGCGAAGAGCAAGGGCGAGTACCAAACGAAGCCCAGAATCATGGAGGCGATGGCGGCGACCAAAATGGCGAGCCAATTCAAGCTATGCATGTGCATGAGGGATCTCCTTGTAAACGTTTGTAGAGGAAAAGGCGCGCAGTATGGTATGACGCGGCGGGGCGAGACGCAAAGGAAGAAATTGGAGCGGCAGACGGCACAAGGAAAGGCAACGCCAGATGTAGTCACTTTTGCGTGGCACAAAAGAAATTATCCTCTTTCGCGCGCCGGAAGATGTTTTAAAACAGGAAGAACTCAGGGAGGAAGCAATCAAAGCGACGGATGAGGCGATCCGGCAACTGGAGCTCTGTTTGAAGTTCGACAAGGACTAACAGACAAGATAGAGCGCCGAAGGGCGCGCTCTGAGTTCAGAGCCTGAAAACAAGGAACCCGGGCTGATAAGAGGGCAGCCCGGGTTTTTCTTTTGTGAAGAAAGTTTTCGAATCAGTGAGAGCGTTGGAACTCGATGTAATCACGGCCGACATAGAGGCGATAGCTGCCGGCGGTGGAAGCGGCCACGATCTGAAGCGGAATGGGGCGCTTCATTTCGGCATCACGTTGCCCGGCGGATTCGATGAGATTGCTGGCGGCGAGATCCATCAGGATGAATTTTCCGCCCACGAAACCGAAACCGTAGGCGCCGGGCTTCAAAGTTTGCCCGCCGATTTCCAGATTCACCTCGCTGAGCAAATACGCCTGGTACTTCTCCTTAATCGCCGTGGAGTAGCCCGAGCTGTCCACGAGACCCGCCAGGACGTAGAGATCGTCAGCAAAATGCACGCCACCGGTGTTGCGGAGCTGCGCGGGCGCGACTTGACCGCGAAAAAAGACGTGCTCGGGAAAAAGTTTGGGAGTAATGTCCGCGGCTTTAAGAACCGCCTCCTGTCCGGCGGGTGGGCCGCCGGCATTGACGGCGGGCACAGGCCGGAGTGCGAAGGCAAGAAGCAGGAAAGGCAAAAGCACGAGAAACGTTGCAAAGCGCTTCATGGAAACTCCTTTCAAATGAAAAGCATGGTACGAGACTTAAGCCTTTCGAGCAAAGGCTGAGAAACAGCTAGGTGGAAGGACAGGACAGGCAGGAATGCCTGTCCTACGGTGGGCCGGGAGCCCAGACGCTCGGGCCCGCCGGATCCACAAATGCGGGAGAGCAGTGAGGAGGGCGTGGTATGTTACGCGCGCTTGATCAAGGAACGCAGGATGGGAGGAAAGAGGATGCTGGACCGGCGAAATTTCATGAAGACCTGCTCGGGGATGGGTTTGGCAGGAACGCTGTTTCCCGGCGTGTTGTGGGCGCAAGCACAAGGCGCGACGAAGATCACCAAGGAGATGATCGACAATGCAGCGGCCATCGCCGATGTGACGATTGCGGATGAATATAAGGAGATGATGCTGGCGGACCTGAACGATCACGCCAAAGGCTACGAAGAGATTTACAAGCTGAAGATTCCGAATTCGGTCGATCCGGCGGTGCTGTTTGATCCAATGCTTCCCGGAATGAAATTTGAAACAGAGCGGAAGCCGATGCGGCTGTCGAAAGCCCCGAATGTGGCGGCGGGCGCGCCGAAGAATTTGGAAGATTTAGCGTTTGCGAGTGTGAGAGAACTGGCGGAGTTAGTGCGAACGAAAAAGGTTTCTTCGGTGGCGCTGACGGAAATGTATTTGCAGCGGCTAAAAAAATACGACTCGACGCTAAAGTTTGTGGTGACATTGACAGAAGAGCGCGCGCTGGCCCAAGCGAAGAGAGCAGACGCGGAGATTGCCGCGGGGAAATATCGCGGGCCGCTGCACGGCCTGCCGTGGGGTGCGAAAGATTTGCTGGCGACGAAGGGCTACCGCACGACGTGGGGAGCGGCTGGCTTCGAGAATCAGATGATTGACGAAGACGCAACCGTGGTGCGGCGCTTGGATGAAGCGGGAGCGGTGCTTGTCGCGAAATTGACGCTGGGAGCGTTGGCGCAAGGCGACGTGTGGTTTGGCGGAGTGACGCGGAACCCTTGGAACACGAATCAGGGATCGAGCGGATCCTCGGCGGGGCCGGCTTCGGCGACGGCCGCAGGATGCGTCGCGTTCAGCATCGGCTCGGAGACGCTGGGCTCGATTTCGTCGCCGTCAACACGATGCGGCTGCACGGGGTTGCGGCCGACCTTTGGGCTGGTACCGCGAACTGGAGCCATGGCGCTTTCCTGGACGATGGACAAGCTGGGGCCGATCTGCCGGTCGGTGGAAGATTGCGCGTTAGTGTTGGATGCGATTTACGGGCCGGATGGGCATGACCGCACGGTGCATCCGGCGGCTTTTCATTGGGACGCAAACCTGGATTGGAAGAAACTGCGCGTCGGCTATTTGAAGGCGGATTTCGAGCGCAAGCCCGAGCCGCCGCAGGAAGAAAAGGAAGAACCGGCAAAGACTCCCGAAGAGCAGAAAAAGCGCGACGAAAAGAAGAAACGCCGCGAGGCGGGACGCGCCCGCGCGGAATACGACCGAAAATACAGCGATGCGGCGATCGCTAAACTGCACCAGATGGGCGTGAACCTGATCCCGGTGGATCTGCCGAAATTCCCTTACAGCGCGATTACGGTGATGCTGACGGCCGAGTCGGCGGCGGCGTTTGATGATCTGACGCGCACGGGGAGGGACAAGCTGCTGACATCGCAGAAGGATTACGACTGGCCGAATACGTTTCGCACGGCGCGATTCATCCCCGCTGTGGAGTACATTCAGGCGGCGCGCGCGCGGAAATTGGCGATGGAAGCGATGGCCAAAGTGTTCGACACCTTGGACGTACTCGTGGCGCCGACCAGCGGTAGCCAACAACTGGTGATCACCAATCTGACGGGTCACCCGTCGGTGATTTTGCCCAATGGATTGCGCGGAGAGGACGCGCCAAAATACCCGTTCGAGGATCCCAGCGATTTTCAGAACGCCGGCGGGCCTCGAACGCCGACAAGTTTGACGTTCCTGGGGAAGCTGTACGGTGAGGGAGAATTACTCGCTCTTGCACGCGCATATCAAGAGGCGACGGGCTTTCATCTGCAACATCCGAAGCTCGCGTAGAGGTTTGCAAGCTGCCCGCTAACGGTGGCGCATGGCGGAAAGCACACTTATCTACTTTTCGAAAATGAGGTGGAAAGAAGCAGAGCGAGTGGTCGGAGAAATCGCGCGGCCAGCGGGGATAACCGGGCGACATCTTTAAGGAATCCATGACAGGAAGTTTCTTGACTGTTATCGTCAAAATATCTTTGGCAGGGTCGCCGTCAACGTCCTGATTGTCAGAGGGTCTACATGCCTTTTTGCACGGGATAGCCCTTGTCGGCCCAGTCGACCGCGAAGCTCGTGGGCATGACGAGCATGCGGAGTTTCTTGAAGCCCATGCCGCTCAAAGCAGTATATGCGGGGCGGATGTTGGGGCACTTGTCAAATGGGCAGCAGCCGCAGTAGATGGCCAGATCGGTTGAACGAGGAAGTGTGGCCGCCCAGGATTGCAATTCCGCAAGGCCTTGTTCGCTGGAAGCGGTGCCATGGAAGGAAGCGTTCGGCACGTGCCCGCCAACGTAAAGCGAACGAAAACCTACAAAAACGATCGTGGGAACCGACGAATACTTGTCCGTGAGCATCTTGGCCAGCTGGGTTGGCTGCAAAGTCTGCGAACTGGGCCAGGGATCCGCTGACTTCTGCTCGTTCCCGCTGGCGGTCGTCACCGGGACAGAGCTAACAAGCAAAGCGAATAAAACCAGCAGCGAGGAAACAAAAACGAGGCCAGGAGAACGAAGCTGTCGAAAGAAAGACACGTGAGAGCCTCCTCATTCCTTTTTCGATTGTAGGCTGAACAGAGCGGGAAAGGCTACTCCGATGGACCTAGACAGACTAAGACTAGCAGCAAAAGGAGAGACGAATTACTTTTTCTGTTCGGCGCGCGTGCGGTGAAGCTTGAAAGCCGTGGTGCGTAACGTTTCAGGAATGTTCTTGTTGGTCGTAAGGCGCTTGAGGTCCTGCGGATTGAGCATGGGCAACATGTGGAGTGTCACATCCAACGGCGTTTTGGGATTGTTGATCAGATTACGCACGACCGTGTAGTTTTTGCGAAAAGTGCGATTGCTGGCAATGAGCCGCAGGATTTCGTCGGTGAGGCTGGACATGGAAGCAAAAGCTTCGACTTCCTGGTCCGTCAGGCGCGGCGACTGAAGAACCGCGCGCTGGACCACCTTGTTGGTATCACGAATGAGGGTGCGGCGCGCCTCGGAGCCACCCTTAATAGCGTATTGCACGCGCTGCGCGACGGTCATTTTGGCGATGCGCTGGAGCAGAGTCTGGCGCCGTGCGGGGTCAGCTTCCGCTGCGGCAGCGGCGTCCGCCAGGGCGGCTTCGTCAAGAGGACGACCCGGCCCGTGAAGCTCGCGAAGGTGCTTTTTCTGTTCGGGGGTCACGGAAGGCGACTGCTCGAGAGCCGCAGCGAGCGCGGGAGAAGCGCTGACGCGATCAAGGTCCTCCAGTAAGGCCTGCGTTGCAACATTCGAAAGATGGCGCGCGACGTGAACGAGATGCTCTGCCCCGCAATTCTTGTTTTGCACGAGAGCGTCGCAAATGCCGGGCTTGTCGGCCAGGTAGCGCGCGGCAAAAGCAAAAAGAGCCGGCTGAGCGTTCTTTCGCTTAATCGCTTCGACAAAGGCTTCCGGCGTTATAGAGAGGATTGCGTCGCTCGCGCGCGCGGCCACCATTTCGTCGGCATCAATAACAAGAACGGAGAGGATCTCCGCGCGGTCGGAGGGCGCGAGATGCGCGCCGCTCGTGCAAACGGCAAGTTTCCGCTCGCGCGTGGCGCGGCCATACCGAAGATCTTCCACAACTTCAGGGCTTAGAGTCTCCACCGCTAGTCTGCCTCAGATCCTTGTGGCTGTATACCATTCTACCGAAGGTTCCGGGCAAACCGAGGGGCGCCATCGGCCGGCCGTTCAACTGCAGCAACACCGCCGAGGAGTTGGTGGCGCTGACATCAAAATCGTGCTTCGCGGTGAAATGCAAGGTTTCTCCGGCGTAGACTTCCGCGTCCAGAAGGATTTTGTCATCCGCGATGATGCGCACGTGCGTGCTGGCCGAGGTGGAAAGGGAGAGCTCGAGGGGTGGGTCCGCAGAAGAAGCCAGGGAGGCAGCGGATTGCTTGGCGGCGCGATAAGTGGTGACGTGGTGCCAACTATGGCGCACCGAATAGAAAATCAGGACGAGCACAAGAAGGCCGCCCAGAAGCGCTGCGGCGGGAATCCACTTTGCGGGCGAGGGAATAGGTTGCTCTGGCTTGGCGGCGGGGGGCGGCAACTTCTCGGCACGCGCCAGGTCGTATTCACCGAGGAGGGATTCCTCGGAAAGACCGAGATAACGCGCAATACTGCGTACAAAGCCATGGCCGAAGACGCCGCCCGGCAGCTTCCCCCACTCTTCGTTTTCCAGGGCCTGGAGGAAGCGGTTGCTGATGCGCGTGGCCTTGCTTAATTCGTCCAGGGAAACTTCCCGGAGTTCCCGCTCGCGCTTGAGGCGTTCACCGAATTTTCCCCTGGCCATGAAAGCAACCTGTCCTTTATGAACGATAGGTGAGGGCACGGCGCGAGCGGCCTGCCTGCGGCAGGCAGGCGCGAAGCCCTTGACGGACTATAGGCGGTACGAGAAGGTGCTGTCAAATGAATGAGTTGGAGGAATTGTGGAAAGTCAAATGGCCTGGAGAAGATGGCGAGATGGCCACGCCTGTACTACAAGCGTATTGCGTCCCTTTTTCATGGGGACCTATACTGGGATAGATTCGCCCCTTTTGGGCGGGGGGGAGGGGTCGACTTATGTTCCAAGGGCCTGAGCCGGCTTAGGTTGTGCGCTGGCAGATGGCAGTGTGCATAAGAGCGACAGGCGATTGCAAAACCACAAAGGGCAGGCGTACTGAGGCGTGGAAGAGGTAAACCAGTTTCCCGTGGTAGAGCGGCGGCGCAATGTCGCCACGTCGTCCGACCGCGAAAAAGGGGAAGTGGCAGTCTTCCAGGAATTGGGGAAGGCGCTCACTTCCTCCCTGCAGCTCGACCAGGTTCTCCGCACAATCATGGAGAAGATCGACGAATTCCTCCGCCCGGATAACTGGTCCCTTCTCTTACTCGATGAAGAAAAACAGGAACTGTATTTTGAGCTGGCCGTCGGGAAAGCCTCGCAAGCGCTGAGAGATGTGCGCATCAAGATGGGACAGGGCATCGCTGGCTGGGTGGCGCAGCATGGCGAAACGGTGGTCGTCCCTGATACTTCCAAGGACACTCGCTTTTTCTCCAAAGTCGATGAAAAGACGAAGACGGAGACGCAATCCATCGTGGCCGTGCCGGTCCGTTTTCGCGACACCTGCCTGGGTGTAATCGAGTTGATCAATTGCATTGGGCCCGGCGGGTTTGATCCGCGGGACCTGAAGCTGCTCGAAGCACTTTCCGATTTTGCCGCCATCGCGCTGGAAAATGCGCGCCACGTAAAAAAAATTCACGACCTGACCATTCGGGACGACTGCACGACGCTCTACAACGCCCGGCACATGAGCTTCATCCTGGAGACGGAAATCTACCGCTCACAGCGCTACAACTACGAGTTCTCGCTGGTGTTCATTGACCTGGACCATTTCAAGCTGGTGAACGACACGCACGGCCACCTGGTGGGATCGCGTCTCCTGGCCGAAATCGGAAACGCCTTGAAGGCGCACTGCCGGCTGATTGATTTTGCGTTCCGGTACGGCGGTGACGAATTTGTGCTTTTGCTCCCGCAAACCTCTAAGGAAAACGCCATCAATGTCGCACGGCGCCTGCACAAACTGATCCGCGAGAGCGTCTGGCTGGAAAAGGAAGGACTGAAAATCCGCCTGACCCCCAGCCTCGGCGTGGCTTCTTACCCCGCGGATTCGCGGACGAAGGAAGGCTTGCTCCACCTCGCCGACGAGGCCATGTACTTGGTGAAAAACACCAACCGCGATAGCGTGGCGGCCGCAAACATAGGAATCCTGCCGAATACGGCAACCGCGGAATCCGCAGGATAATTACTTTTCAGGTTGCCCGCTCTCCTCTCTTGTTCAGTTCACAGAATTGTCTTTCAAAATTTAGCCGCGACTCCGGGCCAGGGCTCGCAGTACAATGCTGGCCGTTCCCGGCCCGTCGACGCGTTCAAAAGAAAGGAATCTCGGTGTTATGAAGCGTGCCCAGACTTCCGTCAAGCTATGTAAATGTGGCCATGGCAAGAGCATCCATGCGGGAATCTTCCAGCGGAAACGAACGGGCCCAGCCAAGTGCAATTACCCGAATTGCCGCTGTTCCACCTACCGGCCTTCTTCGGAATCGAGAAGTAGTAGCAAAGCGTAAACCTCACATTTGTACTCTAGGCACTGCACCGCGGCCGTCGTGACAGCACTCCGAAATTTTGCTTAACTGAAAGTTATGAAGAAAAGCGAAGCGGCCAGGTACGCGCGCTGGTCGGCGGCTACGGCATGCCTGCTGGCGGCGCTCACGGTGGGTGTGTATCTAAAGCGAAAGTGGGTGGCGCACGAGGAAAAGGAAAAAGCGCCTCCACCAGCGCCCCAGGACGTGACGCGGCTTTCGAGCGGGCTGGCTTTTTCGAAGGTACAAGGCAATCAGAAGGTTTTTACGGTCGAGGCGCTGAAAGCCACAGACTTTAAGGGCAAGGCCGCCAGCCTGATGGAAGACGTGACCGTTACGATCTTTGGAAACACCGGTGTGCGGCACGACACGATCCACACGCGTAGTTGCGAATACGAAAAAGACGGGCAAAGCATCGTATGCAGCGGTGCGGTACAGCTCGATCTGCAAAGCGCAGAGGATGCGGAGCGGGCCGCGAAACGCCCAGGAACGGTCGCGCAAAAGGTACATGTGGAAACCCGCGGGGTGACCTTCAATCGCAGTACCGGCCTCGCCCAGTCCGACCAGCCCGTCAAATTCGCTTTTCCCAAAGGACAAGGAGAGGCTTTTGGCGTGGAGTACAGCTCCGAAGAGGGAGCGGTACGGCTGTTGCGGGACGTTCGTTTCTTATGGAGTGCTGACAAACCTTTGGCGAAAGGCAAAAACCCCGGACCTGCCACGGGGGAGCCTGTTCGCATAAGCGCGAAGAGCGCCGATTTCGAACGCGACTCTCGAGTGATGCATCTTCGCGGGCCCGTAGAAGCACAAACACCCACTGCCCGTTTGCAGGCAGGCGAAACAACTCTGACTTTGGACAAAGCGTTGCACGCGGAAAGACTGGCGGCCTTTGCGGGCGCTGCTGGAAAAGAACCCGAGGTGGAGTTGAGAGGCAAAGGCAGCAAGATACTTTTGAGCGGAGAGACGTTGACGTCTAGTTTCGCGCCGGAGGGATGGCTGACCAGAATCGAGGCTGCCAGCGGCGTCAAAGGCTCGCAGCAAGGCGAAAAAGATGCCCATGAGTTTGCTGCGGACGCTGCTTCTCTCGAGCTGTGGCCGAAAGTGAACCAGCCGAAGGACTTGCATCTGAAGGGAAATGTGCAGTTGACATCGAGGATGGAGAAAACAGGGGAATTAGGAACACTGCAGACCAGCGCCCTCCTCGTGGAATTTGCCGAGCGCCGGAAGGGAGAAAGCAGCGCGCCCAAGCGCGCGGAAACGCTAGCGAGGGGCACGCTCGAGTGGACTGACCTGGCTTCGCAATCGGCCGCGTCTGGCTCTGGAGCGGAGAGGGGGACAGCCCGAACAAAACTGACTGCAGACAAGCTGGAGCTGAGATACGGCGCTGACGGAAAGGCAAATCAACTTGTTGCTTCGGGCAATGTCGTGACGGAACGCGCGTTGCCTGGCGGGCCGCCGCAGACCGTTACGGCTCGCAACGGTAACGCACAGTTGCTGACCGGCGGCGGCTGGTCGCAGATGGAATTGCAAGGGGGCGTAAAGTTGAAGGAAGGTGACCGAAGCGGGCAGGCGGATCGCGTCGTGTTTGTCCGGTCCGCGCAGACGGCTACGCTAACGGGGAATGCGATTGTGCGGGACGCAACGACGGAGACCGGGGCGCCGCGTATTAGCTTTGTGCAAAGCACGGGGGAGATTCGCGCGGACGGTGGCGTACGATCGACCGACTTTTCCTCGAAAGGAAGCAGTCTGCAACTGGCGGCGGTGCCCGCAAACATCTCGGCAGATACGCTGCGCGCGAATTCCAAAACAGGCAGAGCGCTCTACACCGGCCACGCGCGCTTGTGGCAGGGCGATTCGGTGATGGAAGCCGATTCCATGGAATTGCTGCGCGAGACGAAAATCCTGAACGCCGCGGGGAACGTTCGCGCCGTATTTCCCCAGAGCCCCGGCCCGGCGTCGGCGCAAGCGATGACGGTGCGACAGCCTGCGTCCAAGAAACCAAAACTCTGGCACGTCGCCGCGGGCACGCTCACCTACAGCGAGGCCGACAGCCGCGCGCATCTGGAGAAGAACGTGGTGGCGCAATCCGGCGAGCAAGAGATCCGCGCTCCGCTGCTGGACCTGTATTTCACGCGAGGTGAGAAAAGCCCTCCGATTCCCGCAGGTACTACGGCCGCCATGACTACACTAGCGGGCGCGCAGCAGATCAGCCGCGCCGTGGCGAGCGGTGGAGTGATTGTGGAGCAGGGAACGCGAACAGCCACCGCAGAGCGGGGAGAATACTCCGCTGCGGAAGGAAAATTTGTAATGAGCGGCGGAAATCCCACGATTTTTGACGCTTCCGAAGGGACTACATCCGGCCGTCAATTGACCTTCTTTTTAGCGGATGATACGATCATCGTGGACTCAGAAAATGGTTCGCGGACGCTGACGAAGCACCGAGTCGAGAAATGACGAGGTATGCTGAAGCTCCAGGCCCTCGAGTTAAGCAAGTCTTACCGTGGCCGCAAAGTCGTTGACGACGTCGAACTGGAGATTGGTCAGGGTGAAGTCGTCGGGCTCCTCGGCCCGAACGGCGCAGGAAAGACGACAACGTTTTACATTCTCGTCGGTCTCGCCCGGCCGGACTCCGGCCGCGTGCTGCTAAACGGCGACGAAATTACCGACTTGCCCATGTATCTTCGGGCTCGAAGTGGCATCAGCTATCTTCCTCAGGAACCCTCGGTATTTCGGCAACTTACAAGCGAAGAGAATTTGCTCGCAGTGCTGCAGACCCTCCCCCTCACGCCGGAGCAACAGCGTGATCGTCTGGAGGAGTTACTCGTCCAAATGGGACTCGAAACCGTGAGAACCAGCAAAGCTTACACGCTCTCGGGCGGGGAACGGCGCCGGCTCGAAATTGCTCGCTCCCTCACACTCCAACCCTCCTTTATACTCCTCGATGAACCTTTTTCGGGGATTGACCCTCTAACCGTAAAGGATCTCCAGGAAATTATCCGGGATTTGGCAAAGTCGGGGATTGGCGTGCTGATTACCGACCATAACGTCCGCGAAACTCTTAGCGTAACGGATCACGCATACATCCTGAAAAATGGGAAAATATTCAGAAAGGGCCGCCCCGAAGAACTGAGTGCCGATCCGGAAGTCCGGCGCGTCTATCTCGGCGATCATTTCCGGCTCAACTGATTTCAGCGAACGAAGAGACGAGCGATAGATGGCTTGGCAGGGACTCAAACTCAATCTCAAGGTAGCGCAGAAGCAAATTCTGACGCCCGGCCTCGTGCAGATGGTCAGCGTGCTGGCGCTGAACCGCCTTGAACTCAAGGAAATGATCAATCAGGAGATGATCGCCAACCCCGTGCTCGAAGAACAGAGCGAAGAGCCCACGCAAGCCGACAATTACAGCGACGAAAATTTCCTGAAGGAAGAAACGGAAAAAGTTCCCGAGAAACCGGAGCCGAATCCCTTTGACGAGTTTGACGTCGGCACTTTTTTCAATCAATACCTCGATACGGGCGGCGACGGAGGCCAGTCGCAAGAGCGTGAGGTTTCCGAAAGGCCTTCGTTCGAAAAGTTCCTCTCTTCTCCCACCGGGCTAACCGATCATCTTCAATGGCAGTTGAGCGTGACGATCTGTTCCGACGCAGTGCGCCAGGTCACGGAAAATATCATCGGCAATCTGGACGAAAACGGATATCTGACGGCATTGCCCGAGGAACTCACCGAGGACGGCAAATATTCACAGGACGATTTGGACGACGCGCTGGCGGTAGTTCAGGAATTCGATCCAATCGGCGTGGGAGCACACGATTTGCGCGAATGCCTGCTCCTGCAATTGAAGGCGTTCGATCCCCAGAACACGTTGGCGCTGCAAATTGTTTCCGAACATCTCAAGCAAGTTCAATCCAATCAACTCAAAGAAATTGCGCGCGCACTCAACCGCCCGCTGGAAGTGGTGAAGCGCGCGATCGACGTCATCAAGAAGCTCGATCCCCGCCCAGGCCTACGCTACAACAAGACGGAACCGCGGCTGGTCGAACCGGACGTCTATTTCCGCAAGGTCGACGGCCAATGGCAGGCATACCTCAACGAAGATGACATGCCGCAGTTGCGCTTGAGCCCCACCTACCGCCGCCTGCTGGTCAAGGATGCTGCCGACCGTGATGTGCGCAACTATGTCAAAGAGCGTTTCACCGCCGCCGTGCAGTTGATGAAAAACATCGAGCAGCGCAAGCACACCATCCTGCGCGTCTGCCAATCCATCATCGCGCGGCAAGGGGAATTTTTGGACCAAGGACCCGACGCGCTCAAGCCGATGATGATCAAGGAAGTGGCCGAGGAAGTCGGTGTGCATCCATCCACGGTGAGCCGCGCCGTAGCCAGCAAATACGCGCATACGCCGCAAGGCGTTCTGGAGCTGCGTTCGTTCTTCAGCGAATCGGTGAACGGGCCGGAAGGCAGCGGCATGTCGCTGCTCACGTTGAAGCGCCTGGTTAAGAAAATGATCGAGGAGGAAGATTCCTCCAAGCCGCTTACGGACGAACAAATCGCCAAGAAGTTGGACGAGGCGGGCATCCACGTTACGCGGCGCACAGTTGCAAAATACCGCGAGGATATGCGCATTCCCAGCACTCATCAGCGCCGCGTAAAGAGCTGAGCTGCCTTCCTGTGAAGCCGCCCACGCGAACCCGACGGGACACGCGCCAACTCGTCATCCTTACAGGGCTCTCCGGTTCTGGAAAAAGCACGGTTTTGCGGGCCTTCGAGGATATGGGCTTCTACTGCGTAGATAACCTGCCGGTGGACCTTATCCCGATTTTTGCTGAATTGCATGCTGTAGGGGAAGGCGACTTCGCGCGAGCCGCTCTGCTGGTGGACGCGCGCGAGGGCTTGCAACTCGAAAAGTTGCCGGAGCTGCTGAAGCATCTCAAGAAAGATCATCCTATTACGCTGGTCTTCATCGAGGCGAACGAAGACGCGCTGCTGCGGCGCTACAGTGAAACGCGGCGGCCGCATCCTCTGGGGAAGAATTATTCGGTGCGCGAAAGCCTAAATCACGAGCGTGCGCTGATGGAGCCGATCCGAAAACTTGCCGACGTGGTCATCGATTCCACGCAGTTCAATGTGCATGAACTCCGTCACTTTGTAACTACGCGCTTCAAAAATCCCGACACACGCCCGTTGCTGGTTTCGATAGTCAGCTTTGGTTATCGCTATGGCGTGCCCTCGGATGCGGACCTGGTCTTCGATGTGCGATTTCTACCTAACCCGCATTTTGTTCCACGCTTGCGCCCGTATAACGGCAAAGATCCAAAAGTCCGGCAATACATTCGCTCATTTCCTCAAACCGGCGAATTTTTGAAGCGCATCGAAAGCCTGCTGACGTATTTGATTCCGCATTACATCCGGGAAGGGAAGAGCTATTTGACGATTGCTTTTGGCTGCACGGGGGGAAAGCATCGTTCCGTGATGCTGGCGGAATCCGTGCAAAAGGCGCTGGAAAAGCGCGGCTATTCGGCGAAGGTCGTACACCGCGACATCGAAAAGTAAGCGGCGCGTCGCGCTCACCGTTTCACCAGCGCACGGCTTCGGAAACTTGACATGCCGCCACACGGCGAATAGCGTTACAGAAGTCATTTCAGGAGATGGCTGAGCGTGGCCGATTTATTGTCACCACCATTGAAGCGGCTACTGGGCTATGTGCGGCCCTATGGGGCGGGCATGGTGGCCGGCGTGGTTTTGCTGGCCATTATGGCTGCCGGGGAGGGCGCGGTCATTCTGCTTATCGCGCCAATCTTCGGGCGAGTCCTTAATCCGGCCAGCGCGGATTCCAACGTATTACTGGAAGTTCCTCTGCTGCACCGGCCCGTCTACCTGAATCACTTTTTCCCGCACAGCATTCACAATGTGTGGACCGTCGTGGCCCTCTCATTACTCGTGCTGTTTGCGGTCAAGTCTTTCAGCGAATTTGCGGGTACCTCCGTTATTCAATATATCGGCCACCGTGCGATCACGGATTTGCGCAATGCGGTGTACAAAAAGATTATCCGGCAGCCCATCGGATTCTTTCAGCACCACTCGGCGGGTCGCGTTTATTCCGCGGTGATTAACGATGTGGAGCGCGCGCGGCTCGCCATTTCGGAATATCTCGCTGAATTATTCCGCCAGGTTTTCCTTTTCCCGGTGTTCCTTGCGATTCTCCTCACGATCGATTGGAGAATGACCCTGGCCTGCGCCGTTTTTCTTCCCATGATTGTCTGGCCGATCGGCAAGCTAGGCCGCCACATCCGCAAGTCTGTGGAGAGCAGCCAGACTCGGCTTGGAGAACTTACTCAAATTTTGCAGGAGACCGTCGGGGGAAACCGAATTGTCAAAGCGTTCGGCATGGAAGACTTTGAAATTGCAAAATTTCGGACCGCCTCCCAACGATTATTGCGTGAAACGATGCGCTGGGTTCGCGCGCAGGTTGTAACTTCCCCGCTGATGGACATGCTGCAACCGGTCGTTATCTCTTTGCTGCTGTTGTATGCGCGCGACCGCATACGCCTGCAATTTATGACCGTTCCGATGTTCATCACTTTCGTGTACACCCTGTTCAAAGCCTACGAACCAATCAAGCGCACGGGGGCGGTTTACCAGCAGTTCCAACAAGCGCAGGGGGCGACGGCTCAGGTCTTTGCTTATCTGGATTTACAGGAAGAACAAGATTTGGCGGGAGCCAGCACGCTGGCGCCTTTTTCGCGGGAAATTACGTTTGACAACGTCAGCTTCTCCTACGATGCGGCGCCGATCTTACGCGGCATCGATTTGCACGCTGCCAAAGGTGAGGTGATTGCGCTCGTGGGCTCGAGCGGCGCGGGAAAAACGACCCTTGTCAATCTGCTTCCCCGGATGTACGAGGTAAGTGCGGGAGCGATTCGTATTGACGGCGTGGACGTTCGCTCGGTTACGCTGCGCTCGTTGCGAGCGCAAATTTCAATGGTTACCCAAGAAAATATCCTGTTCCACGATACCGTCTGGAATAACATCTGCTATGGGCTCGCCAATGTTCCCAAAGAAAAGGTCACTGCCGCTGCGCAAGCAGCACTCGCCGAGGATTTTATCTTGGCGCTGCCAAACGGCTACAATACTGTCATTGGAGAGCGCGGCACGCGGCTCAGCGGCGGACAACGCCAGCGGATCGCCATCGCGCGGGCTATTTTGAAAGACTCGCCGATTCTTGTTTTGGACGAAGCCACATCGGAACTCGATGCCGAATCCGAATTGTACGTGCAGAAAGCGCTCGCCAATTTGATGGTGGGCCGAACCACATTTGTCATCGCTCACCGCTTGGCCACGATCCGGCGCGCCGACAAAATCCTTGTGCTGGAAGACGGCCAGATTCGCGAAAGCGGCACACATACGGAATTAATCGCCCGCGGCGGTACCTACGCGCGCCTACACGACCTGCAGTTTGCCGATGACGACATGCTCGCGCCTGCGCAAGCTGCCCCCGCTAACTTGGAATCCCCGCAAAATCCCTCATGAGCGAAAAACGTACGAATTCGAAACAATCCGAGTGCTTGTCGATGACTGGTTACGCGCAAGCGCGCCATGAAAAGCACGGCTGGGCCGTGCGTGTCACGGTCAAAAGCGTGAATCACCGGTTTCTCGATTTGAAGCTGCGTTTGCCGGAAGGTTTTGATCTTTATGATTTGCGATTGCGCCAAATCGTGCGCGAGTGCATTCATCGCGGCCATCTGGAAATCTACGTCAACGCGGAACCTGCAACGGCTGCGCCCGTTCAGGTCAACAAGGATCTCGCGCAAGCGTATTTGCGCGCGGCAGAGTCGCTGATGCGTGGAACGCCCGCCGCCGGAAAACTGGACGTGGTTTCCTTGCTGCGTCTTCCTGGCGTGATCGCTGGGCTCAACGGCGCCGTCCCGGAAAAGGCGGGTGACCAGGAAAAATTGGGGAAGGCGCTTGAGACCTGCTTGCGCGAAGCACTGGCAAAGTTGGATGAAATGCGCCGCGCGGAAGGCAAGCACCTCGTCGCCGAGTTGCGCCAGCGGTTGGCGCGCATCGGGGGGCAGGTCGAGCAGGTGCGCGGGCTGGCGGCTTCGCTGCGTCCGGCTTTTGCCAGGCGCCTCGCATCGCGCCTCAAGGAGTTGCTCGGCGGAACGGCCATTGATCAGGGGCGTCTGGCGCAGGAGGCGGCGCTGCTTGCGGAGCGCAGCGACATCAGTGAAGAATTGGACCGCCTGCGCAGCCACCTGCAGCAGTTCACAAAATTGTTGGATGGCGCGGGCGAACTGGGCAAGAAGCTGGATTTTCTGTTGCAAGAGATGCATCGCGAGGCCAACACCATGCTTTCCAAGACGCCTGGAGTGGAAAGTGAGGCCCTGGCGATCACGGGATTGGCATTAGAGATCAAAGCGGAGATCGAAAAACTGCGCGAACAGGTACAGAACATCGAATGAACGCGGAGACAGGGAGCGTGCCGCTGGTGTTGATTGTCTCGGGGCCTTCCGGCTCGGGCAAATCCACCCTGGTGCAGAAGATCCTGGAGATGCCCGGGACCATGCCCTCGATCTCCTGGACCACCAGGCAGCGCCGCGCGACTGAGTCCAGCGGGAAATGCTATCATTTTGTTTCAGAGGCGGAGTTTGGCGCCATGGTAGCGCGTGGCGAGTTCCTAGAGTATGCGCGGGTCTTCGGAAAACATTCCTACGGCACACCCAAAAAGTGGCTGGAGGAATCGCGCAAGCGTGGACTCGACCTCGTGCTGGAGATCGACGTTCAGGGAGCGGCGCAGGTCAAGGAAAAGCTTCCGGAATCGGTCGCGATCTTCATCCTGCCGCCTTCGCTCGAAGAGTTGGAACGCCGTTTGCGCAGCCGTGGCCAGGATTCCGACGAGGAAATTGCTCGACGGCTGGCCAAGGCTCGTGATGAAATCGCCGCCTTTGGCAAGTACTATGATTTTTGCGTGTTGAATGAGGACGTGGAGAGTGCGGGTCGCGAGGTGCAGGCAATTGTAACTGCGTTGCGCTGCACGAGCGCGCGCCGCCGGGACCGGGTGCAAGAACTTCTGGCATCGTTTGGGGGGAAGGTTTGAAATGACCGTGCAGACAAAAGCTCCGGAGAGCCAGTTTGCTTACGTAGTGCTTGCGGCAAGGCGCGCGCGGCAGATTATGGCCGGCGCCCCGCCGTTGATTGAGAACCCCAAGACGCAGAAAGCCACGCGACTGGCTTGCGAAGAGCTCGAGCAGGGGTTGCTCGAATTCGATGTGCCCGAGGCAACTTCCGTCGACGAAGACAAGGACGGCAACAAGCGCAAGAAGTAGCGGCCGAGAAGGCAGAAATGCGAATCACATTGGGCGTCACGGGCGGAGTGGCGGCGTACAAAGCCGCGGAGCTGGTTCGCCGCTTGCAGCAGGAAGGGCACAGCGTGCAAGTAGTGATGACCCGCGCCGCGCGGGAATTCGTCACTCCCCTTACGTTTGCCGCGTTGAGCGGACAGAAAGTCATAACCGATCTCTTCAGGGACTCTTCCGGCAGCGAAGCCAACCTTGAAAGCGCCATCGAGCACATCGCGGTCGCGCAGCGCACGGATCTTCTTCTGGTAGCGCCTGCCACCGCCGACATCATGGCGAAATTCGCCCGTGGCGTCGCCGATGATTTTCTCACCACGTTGTACCTGGCCTGCACCGCGCCAGTAGTCGTCGCTCCGGCGATGAATGTGAACATGTGGAATCACACGGCCACCCAGGAAAATGTCGCGACGCTGCGGGCACGCGGCGTAAAAATAGCGCAACCCGATGAGGGCTATCTGGCGTGCGGCATGACCGGGCCGGGCCGGCTCGCGGGCCTGGAAGAAATTCTTACGGCTATACACGAAATCACAAAAGCGCACCGGGATTTGGATGGCGAAACGATTCTGGTTTCCGCAGGCCCGACTTGCGAAGACCTCGATCCCGTTCGTTTCCTCACCAACCGCTCTTCCGGGAAAATGGGTTATGCCGTTGCCGAGGCTGCTGCGAGGCGCGGCGCGAAGGTGATTTTGGTCAGCGGCCCTGTGAACTTGGAAACTCCTGCGGGTGTCGAACGCGCGGACGTGCGCACCGCGGAGGAAATGCGTCGGGCGGTCCTGGATCGATCCGCCGAAGCGTCGATGATCATTCTTGCCGCGGCGGTGGCGGATTACCGGCCCGTCGAGCGCCGCGCCGAAAAGATTAAGAAAGGCAATGCTCCGCTGACGATCTCGCTTGAGCCGACCACCGACATTCTTGCGGAACTCGCGAAGAACAAAGGCCAGAAGATTGTCGTTGGTTTCGCCGCGGAAACGGAGCGCGTTGCGGAAAATGCTCGAAAGAAACTTGCCTCCAAGAACGCCGATTTGATTGTGGCGAACGACGTCACCGCGGAAGGCGCCGGCTTTGACCAGGACACAAATGTCGTCACCCTTTTTTCTCGCGATGGCCGTGACCACGCCCTTCCTAAAATGCCCAAGACCGAAGTGGCCCAGCGCATTCTGGATGAAGTCCTCCGTTTGCGCTCGGTGCTCCACGCTCCCGCCTCCCGGCATTCAAACGTCTGATCCTCATGCCCGGGCAAATTCCAGAGAATCTTCAGAAAAAAGTTGCAGAACGGCTGGCCTTCTACGAAGACTTAGGCATTCGTTTCTTTTACCGTGATCGGTACCCAGAAGCACTGTTTCCGCATAAACAGCCCGCGGGATCGGTAGAAAATGTGGCTGTTTCAAATCCCATTGCTCACGAGGAACCCACTTTGCCCAAGACTGCGAAGCCTCATTTCCAAAAGCCTGCGCCAGCAGCACTGCCAAAGGTTGCGCCCTTGCCGCTGCCATCTGCGCCTGCGCCCTCTCTTTTTGACGCTTCAGATAAAATCGTGAACGACACGCTTTTGCGCATTCGCGAGGATTTGGGAGAGTGCACGCGCTGCAAGCTTCATAAGCACCGTCACACCATCGTCTTCGGCGATGGACATCCCAAAGCCGAGCTTGTGTTTGTTGGCGAAGGACCAGGCGCCGACGAAGACGCACAAGGGCTTCCGTTTGTCGGGCGCGCCGGGAAACTTCTTACGCAAATGGTCGAAGCGATGGGCCTGCAGCGCAAGGACGTTTATATTTGCAACGTGGTGAAATGTCGCCCTCCGGAGAATCGCACGCCGGAAGAGGACGAGGTCGCCACCTGCTCGCCCTTCTTAGTGCGACAGCTGGAAGTCATCTCGCCTAAAGTCATTGTTTGCCTCGGCGCCGTGGCCTTCAAAACGTTGATGAAAACCAATCGCGGAATTTCGCAGTATCGCGGTCAGTGGCTCGAGTATCGCAACAGCAAATTACTGGCCACCTACCATCCTGCTTATCTCCTGCGCAACCCCAACGCGAAAGGCGAAGTCTGGAAAGATCTGCAGAAAGTGATGGCGGTCCTCGGTCTTCGCGCAAAAGGCAAGTCCGCCTAAGCCATCATGGGAATCCTGCTTGGGCTGGTTACTGCGCTGACCTGGGGCGGCGCTGACTTCGTCGCGCGCTCTTCCACACATCGCATCGGCACACTTCGCACCATGTTCTACATGCAATTCACGGGATTTCTACTCCTTACGATTTCCATGCGTTGGCTTGGCGGCTGGGGACACCTCGCTGACGGTTCGGGATGGCAGCCGTGGGGGTGGGGATTCCTCGCCGGCCTCCTCAACGCGTGCGGCACGCTCTCGTTGTATCGCTCATTTGAAATCGGCAAGATGGCCGTCGTCGCTCCTCTTTCGGCGAGCTATCCCGCCCTAACACTGATTCTTTCCTGGCTCGGCGGTGATCATCTCTCGAGTGCGCGAGTTGGCGGAATCATTCTCATTCTGTTTGGCGTGGCTGTGGTCGCTGGCGGAGAGCACGTGCCCTCCGAAAATCCCGCGCAGCCGGTAAAAACAAACACTCGTGGCATTGGCCTGGCCATTGCCGCCGCTGTCGCATTCGGAGCTCTGTTCTGGTTGCTCGGGATCCGCATTGTGCCTCGCGTCGGCGCGATCCAAGCCGTGTGGATGATTCGCTTGACCAGTTCTCTCCTGACGGCGTCGGTAATTTTCTCTGCAGCACAGCCCATGCGCCTTCCGCGCGGCAGCGTGCGTTGGATGGCCCTGAGCATGGGAACGTTCGATACTCTCGCATTCGTTCTGAGCAATCGCGGCATGCAATTGGAACAGGTAGCAGTCATCAGCGTACTTGGCTCGCTGTACGGCGCGGTTACGGTTGGCCTCGCAGCGATTTTCCTGCGCGAACACATCTCCCGCTGGCAATGGACGGGGATCGCCACTATCTTCGCCGGAATTTTTCTGATCAGCAGATAAGCCTCGGCGCGGCGTCCGCACAGGCAGGGCATGCCACTTCGAGCGCATAACCGTGCGCTCTGTCATTCCGAGCCTGCCTGCCGCAGGCAGGGGCAGCGAGGAATCCTGGCTTGATCGAAACACAACCTGGCCCGCTCGGAACATACGGCCGCAGCGCTCTTCGCCCTGCTGATACACTACTCGGCGCGATGAATTGCTCCTTCTGCAACGTAGCCCTGCCCGTTCCGCTGCGAACGACGTTTACCTACGCGGTGCCGGAACAGTTGCGCGATGCATTGCAGCCGGGCAGCCGAGTCCTTGTGCCTTTCCGAAAGAGGTCTCTAGTTGGCGTTGTCGTGGAATTCGTGGAAGCCGTCCCCAAAGCCACAAAAATCCGCGAAATCGCCCGCATGCTCGATTTTGTCCCCGCGCTCACTCCGAAGCTCATCGAACTCGCGAACTGGATTGCCAATTATTACCTCGCTCCCATCGGTGAAGTCTTTCGGACGATGCTCCCTCCGCTCACCGAGCTGAAATCACAGCAGCAAACCGTCTTGACCGAGGCGGGACGCGCGGCCTCGGAAAGTTTGAGCGGCGGCGAACTGTCTCATGGTTTAACAACCTTGGAGGTTGCATTTCTCGCGAAGCTGAAAGAAAAGAAAGGCTTTGCTCCTTTTAGGCCACCAGCAAAGCTCGGTTTCGGTATTTCCTCGCTGCAAAAGCTCCAACGCCTTGGTCTCATTGAAATTCGCGAAAGCATTCGACAGAAAAAACGAAAAACGCAGCGGGTGATCGCTTGGAAGGCCACGTCCACAGGCGATGAAGAAGCCAAACCGGTCGCGGAAAAAGAAGAAAGAATCCGCATCCTGCTCGAAGCCGAGCGCGGCCCGCTTCCTTTGCCGCAGCTTTTGCGGCTCGCAAACGTTACGCGATCCGTGGTCGAGCGCATGCTGCGCGACGGCCTGCTCGAAAGCTGGGAGGAGGTGCTGGACCCGGCGGAGGATCCCTTCGACGCGGGCTACACGCCGCCTGCCCACGAACTGAATACAGAGCAGGAGAACGCGTTAAAAACGATCCGCGCGCGATTCGAGCTGCGAGAGTTCGGCGTCCAGTTGCTCCACGGCGTCACTGGCAGCGGCAAGACCGAAGTGTACTTGCGTGCTGTACAGGAAACGCTTGCGCGCGGAAAAACTGCCATTGTCCTAGTGCCGGAGATTGCCCTCACTCTTTGGATCGGCCGGCAATGCCGCTCCTGGTTTGGCGCACGCTTCGAAGGCGTCGCCGTACTGCACTCCGCGCTGAGTGATGTCGAACGCGCACGCGAATGGTGGCACGTTCGAAACGGCGATGCCCGCGTCGTCGTGGGTACGCGCTCGGCAATTTTTGCGCCGCTCGAAAATCTCGGGCTGATTATCGTCGACGAGGAGCAAGAAAGCAGCTACAAGCAGGAAGAAACGCCTCGTTATCACGGGAGAGACATCGCCATTGTGCGCGCGAAAATGGAGAACGCCGTAGCCTTACTTGGCTCTGCCACGCCGTCGATGGAGAGCTATCATCACGCGTGCAATGGCAAATATGAAATATTGACGCTCACCTCCCGCGTCGCGAACCGTGCACTCGCGGATGTCGAAATTGTGGACTTGCGCGAGGAATTTCAGCAGACGCATCAGACCAGCCCGATTTCCTCGAAATTGCGCGCAGGTATTCAGGAATGCTTAACAAATAAAACGCAGGCCCTGGTGCTGATTAACCGCCGCGGATATTCCTGGTCCGTGCTATGCCGGAGTTGCGGCGCTTCGGTGCAGTGCGTCAACTGCAGCATCTCCATGACGCATCACAAACAGCGCAACCGCCTCGAATGCCATTACTGCGGCTCGATTCAAGCGATCCCGAAACTCTGCCCGAAGTGCCAGTCCCAATATGTTTATTTTTTCGGCGAGGGCTCGGAGCAACTCGAAGAACGCCTGCGCAAGGAATTCCCAGGTGCCCGCATTGCCCGCCTCGACCGCGACACCGCCCGCACCAAGCGCCAATATCAGGAAACGCTTGGAGCGTTTGCCGGCGGCGCGCTGGACATTCTCGTAGGCACGCAAATGCTCGCCAAAGGGCATGATTTTCAGCGCGTGACGCTGGTGGGTGTCGTCAGCGCCGATTCCTCGCTCAGCTTGCCGGATTTTCGCGCCGCCGAGCGAACCTTCCAATTACTGACGCAAGTGGCCGGCCGCGCGGGTCGCGGCGAACTGCCGGGCCACGTGCTCATTCAAACCTTTTATCCCGAGCATTACGCGATTCAGGACGCCATCAGACAGGACTACACTTCCTTTTTCGAACGCGAACTGCACTTCCGTCGAATGATGGCCTATCCCCCGTTCACCTCGCTGGCTAACGTCATTGTGCGAGACACCAGCCTGGAAAAGGCGATCCGCTGGTCGCGCCAGCTTTCCGAATATTTTTCGCCGCACGATGGCGAGAAAGTCCGCATCCTTGGGCCCGCCGCGGCGCCGTTGGCGCGCTTGAACAGGGAGCACCGCTTCCAGTTTCTTTTGAAGTCTCCCAAACGCTCCGTACTGACAAAGCTCCTCGGTGGCGCGCTAGCGTATTGCCAGGCAAAAGAGATTCCTCAAACCGCCGCTCTCGTGGACATGGATCCGCTGAGCCTCCTATAGCATTGCGAAACCACACCGCCGGTCATCCGGACCCTCAGGCTGCGGTCTTCCGCAGAGGGAGGCGGAGGGATCTGCATTGCCCGGTCGGAATCAACTCGCCAGGAAGTCATGGCGACCCCAAGCACGCTAGTTTGTGCCGGCTCTCTGATAATTCGGAAACGCCGGATGGTGCGGCTCCGGTGGAGGTGGATTTTTTTTGAGCAAATCCATCACCACCTCCACGGCCTTTTCCAATTGTGAATCGTGGCCTGCACGCGCCGCCTTCGGATCGTATTCCATTTCGATATCGGGCGGCACGCCGTGGTTCTCCACGTCCCACGTTCCATTTGGGTTGTAGAAAGCCAAGTCGGGCGTGCCGGTAAAGCCGCCATCCAGCAAATCAACCGGATTGGTGTAATGTCCCACCAATCCTCCCCAAGTCCGTTTGCCCACCAGCGGCCCGATGCCCGTCTTGCGAAACATCCAGGGCAAAGCATCTCCACCGGAACCCGCCATTTCGTTGATGATCATCACTTTGGGCCCAAAAATCGCTTCGAGGGGCGTAGTGATATCTTTGCCTTCGCGCATGTTCCAGTAACTCAGCAGCGGGCGCCGCAGATAATCGATGATGTAATCCGCGATGTCTCCGCCGCCGTTGTAGCGTTCATCGATGATGGCCCCGTCTTTGCCCACCTGCGCGAAGTAGTAGCGATTGAAATTCGTATATCCCCCCGCGTAAGTGTCGGGCAAATATACGTAAGCCACGCGCCCTCCGGTCATTTCATCGACTTTGCGGCGATTGTCTTCAATCCAGGCATAATTTCGCAGCGCGGTTTCGTCATCGACGGGCACAACGGTGACTTCGCGCGATCCGCCGCCATCCGCCTTGGCGCCCACTTTCAGCACCACCTGTTTCCCGGCGGTCTCCCCGAAAAAGCTGTAAATGTCGGCGGGTGGACGTACGTCCCGGCCGTTCACCGCAAGCAGATACTCTCCCTCTTGGATGTTCACGCCCGGTTGTGTCAGCGGCGCACGCAGCTTGGGATTCCAATTTTCGCCGTTATAGATGCGCGCAAAACGGTACCGTCCGTTTTCGACCGAATAATCCGCGCCGAGCAGCCCGGTTTTGATGCGCTTGGGCTCGGCAACGTCGCCTCCGCCGACAAACATGTGGCCAATCGTAATGTTGCCGAGCATTTCCGTGAACAGATAATTCAAATCATCGCGCGTGGAAATGTTCTCGAGGAACGGTTCGTATTTTTTCCTGATTGCATCCAGGTTGAGCCCGTGGAGACCGGGATCGTAGAGAAAATCCCGCTCGTCGCGCCACACCTGCTCGTACATGTGTTTCCATTCCGCGCGCGGATCGACATAAATCTCCATGGAGTCGAGTTTCAGTGGCCCCCCCTGACCCGGCTGCGGCGGCGCGTCAGCGGGCTTCTCTGCCGGCGCGATAAACCACTGGTTCTGTTTGGCGTACAGCATTTTTTCCCCGTTAAATGAAAGATTGAAGGCTGTCACGCCGTCCAGAATTTGTTCCGTCTTGCGCGTCTTGAACTCAAACTTGTGGATTTTCGCGCTGGGACCGCCATCATCGAAATCGATGGGATCGACCGCCGGTCCCTCCGCGAGAAATAGGACACCGGGCTTCCCCGCTGCCATTCCGTAGTAGTTCCGCGCGGGAATCGGCAAAGCCAGAATCCGCTGGCTGATTCCCGCGAAATCGATCTGGAGGTTAGCCGGTTTTTCTTCTTTCGCTTTGTCTTTATCCTTCTCTTTGTCCGTGTCCGGCTTCTTGTCCTTGTCCGTTTTTTCCCCTTCCTTGCCCTTTTCTTCGTCACTCTCTGGAGCCAGCGGGGATGCCTGATCCTTCCTGAGTACGGCAACATACACGCTGCGCGTGACAGGCCGCTGCAGGCTGGTCATGTCCAGCCAACCAGTATTCAATGCGGCGTCTGTGCTGGCAGTGAAATACAAATACTTGCCCTTCTTATCGAAGGCCACATAGAGTGCGTCACTCATTCCATCCGTTAGCTGGTAGCTCTTGCCCTGTTCGAGCGAGTACGCAAACACAGCGTGCAGATGGCTCGTCAACTGTTTTGTGTACGCGATCCACCGGCTGTCTGGCGACCATGCCATTTGGAGACTGTGCGCGGGATCGGTGTACATGTCCGCATCGATGTGGACCGGCGTTTTCTTCTCGAGGTCCACGTACCAATAGTTCAAGCGCTTGTCGGTGTAGCCGATCTTCCTCGAATCGGGCGACCACGTCGGCGAATAATAAAAAGTTGGCGGATTGCCTAGATTGATTTTGCGAACCTCTCCGAGACCGCTTTGATCGCGGATGTGCAGCGCGTATTCGCCGGACTCATCCGAAAGATAGGCAATGGATTTTCCATCCGGCGACCAGGCGGGATCGCGCTCCACCACGTCGGTCGTATTCGTCAAATTGCGGATGTCACCCTTTTCGGCGGGTACGGTCAAAATTTCTCCTCGCACCCCGAACACCGCGCGAGCGCCGGTAGGCGAAATGTCCGCCGAACGAAGGCGTCGTGGCTCGATTTTCTGAAAGTGTGGCCGCACTTCCGCGAGGTCGGCCACCGGATGAATGTCCAGCGCGCGTTCGTTTCCCGATTTCAGGTCCAGCAAATACAGCGAGCCGAATTGCTCGTAGACGATGGCATCAGCCGCGACGGCCGCAGACTTGATGTCGAACCCGTCGTTTTTCACCACTTGCTTGACTTGCTGCGACTTCACGTCATAAGAAAACAGCGTAACGGGGCCGTTTCGATCCGAGAGAAAGTAAACCGTGTCCCCGACCCACATCGGGTTAAAATCATTCGAATTGTCTCGGGGAATGGTGGCCTGCACGCTGGAGTCGGCAAGATTGACGATCCAGATGGGCTTGGTTTGCCCGCCGCGATAGCGCTTCCAGGCGCGCTGCCATTGGATGTTAGGCACATAGGCGATGCGCGTTCCTTCCGGAGAGAACGACGCCTCCGAAGCTCGGACCAGGGGCACCTGCGACGCGTATCCGCCTTCGACAGGAACAGTAAATAGCTGCAACACCCCGGAGGCAAAAGCCGCTCGCGCTGAACCGAACAGCACATGTTTTCCGTCCGGCGTCCAACCCACAACACCGTCGTCCGCCGGATGATACGTCAGTTGGCGTGGCTCGCCTCCGGCAACCGGCACGACGTACACCGCGCGCGTGCCATCGTAGTTACCTGTGAAGGCGATCTGCGAACCATCGGGCGAAAAGAGGGGCCTCTCCTCATGGCCGCCGCTGGTCAGGCGGCGAAGATTGCTGCCGTCGCGGTTCGCAACCCAGATGCTGCCCGCGTAGCTGAACGCGATCTGCGTCTTGCTTACGGAAGGATCGCGCAGGAGCAGAGGTTTCTGCGATTGCGCCCGTGTAGTTCCCGTGGTGCAAAAGAAAAGCAGCAGCATGAGACCCACTCGCGAAAGCCCCCGTATTTTCAGAGCAAGGTTCCGATTTGTTTGCTCGTCGTGCATGGTCGCTCTCTCCTGAGCCGCAGGGAAACGCCAACCTCGCGTTGCGAATTTCCCCGCGGAAGAATCATTAGGGAACGGGCCCGATTCTCATCCGGCCATCTTTGCTGCTTGACTCTGGGTGATCTCGAGGAGTTCCCGGGCGGCGTGCATTCTACACCAACTCCTCCCCTACGCGAGGCACAGAGCAATTTACTGCGGCCCAATTGGCTCGACGGTTCCGTAAGCAACAGACCTGCGTCATTTTCCATCTCTCACGCCAGAAAAAATGGGGCAGGCGCGCGCACGATGTTCCTTGGGATCAACGGGATAGAGGCCAAACCGCGCAGCAACCCCTCACAGAACCACGGCATCGAAAATACAGGCGGTGATGTCTTCAATCCCGAGCCCTGTCCCGCCTCCTTGGATACCTCACAGTCCTCAATCCAAGCAATCCTAAAACAGCAAGCATGGGAGGAAGGCTATCTATGCGCAAATTAGCGTACCTCGTGGCGCTCTTTGTCCTCGGCACCCTGCCGGCCGTAGCGCAGGAGTCCGGATCAAAGGATGTGTCCGTCGAGTATTCCTACATTCGTGCTAATCCCGCTACCACTGGTTTTCCGAGCTTCAACGCCAATGGAGGCTCTGCCTCTTTTGCGTACAATCCCCGGAGTTGGTACGGAATCACCGGCCAATTCAGCGGTTATCACATAGGGCAGATCGGCAGCGCGAGCGTCAACGCGGATATGTTCACTTATCTGTTCGGGCCGCAGCTCTATGTTCGCCATTTCAACCGCTTTGCGCCGTTTGCTGAGGAGCTTATCGGCCTGGCCCATACCCGCAGCTTTGCATTGACGGGATCGCACAACTCCTTTGCGATGGGGCTTGGGGGAGGCGTGGACGTTCCGTTTCGCGGTCACCTGTCGGTGCGCGTCGGGCCGATCGACTATCTCATGACCAACTTTTCGGAACCCGCAGGCGGAGGAGGTCGCAAGTTGCAAAATAACCTGCGCGTCTCTAGCGGCGTCCGCTGGCGGTTCTAGGAACTCGCGCTCCGGTTGGTCATCCCGGGCTGTAGCTCAGGCCTTTAGGCCTGAGGGATCGTGGCTTCACTTAAGCGTTGCCATGGTCACTTTGCGAAGAACAAACATACATATCGTAATCCAGAAGCCGGGCTCGCGCCCGGCTTTCTTCATGTTTGGACAAGCCGAAGACAGAGGTCACCGATTGCCCCGGCACTGCTCTCTATAAACCAGCCTCCTTCCATTCTGAAGTAGAATGCGGGGCATGAAACATCCACTCGGATTCGTCGCACTCGCTTCCCTGGTCCTCGTTTTGTCCGGGACTTCTTCTGCCACCGTGCAAACGGCCCAATCAGAAGGAGCTCAACAATTCGCCGACTTTGGGGACTTCCATTTGCGAAATGGTGCCATCATCCATGGTTTCCGTCTCGGCTATCGTACGCTCGGCAAGCTCAATGCGGAAAAGTCGAACGCCGTCCTCTGGCCCACCTGGCTGGGCGGCAAGTCCGAAGATTTGCTGCAGTTCGTCGGGCCAGAAAAGGTCGTTGATACCAGCCGCTATTTCGTAATTCTCGTCGATGCGATCGGTAATGGCGTATCGTCCTCGCCCTCTAATAGCAAGTCGCAGCCACTTTTGAAGTTCCCGGAGTTCACCATTCGCGACATGGTGGAATCCGAACATCGCCTCGCCACCGACGTTTTCCATTTGTCGCGCTTGCGCGCCGTTATGGGCCTCTCCATGGGCGGCATGCAAACGTTTGAATGGGGCGTGGCTTATCCCGACTTCATGGATTTGCTAATCCCTATGGCCGGCTCGCCGCAGTCCACCTCTTTCGATAAGTTGTTGTGGACCTCCCAGATCGACGCCATGGAGCTGGACCCGGCCTGGAATCACGGACATCCCACGGAGCCAATGGATCGCAGTCTCGGCCTTGTGGAAGAAATCGGCTCCATGAATCTCACCTCCCCGGCGTATCGCGTAGCGCAGACCAAGCCAGAGGAATTTAACGCTCTTCTCACGGAGATAAGGAATAGCGCCAAGGGGAATGGCGGAGCGGCGTGCGATCGAATTCGCCAGCGACAAGCCATTATCGCGCTCGATATTCCGGGTGAACTTGGCATGACCTTGGAACAGGCGGCGGGCAAAGTGCGTGCGAAGCTCTTGGTCATTGTCTCGCCCGAAGACCACATGGTGACACCCGAACCTGCCATCAGCTTCGCTGCTGCCGCGCGTGCCCCGATCGTGAAGTTGGATTCTCCTTGCGGACACCTGGCCTTGTCTTGCATCTCCGTGGGGCCGACAGTCGCTCGTTTCTTGGCCGACCCGGGCTCGGTTGCCAGCCAAACGTTACTGAACACCAAGAACCACTGACCATGCGCGCCGGGAAGACTCTAACAAACCTGGCCGCTGGACCCGGGGAGCCTCATGCCTGACTCTTGGTACACGTTGCTCTCCACAGTTTGTGTGCGGGCGTACTTCACGCGAATCCAACTGATTGGACGGGAGCGTTTGCCGAAAGCCGGGCCAATTCTGTATGTCGGGCTGCACCGCAATGGCGCCGTGGATGGGTTCGTTTACAAATCGACTGATTGCAGCGCAACTCCAGAAGAACAGAATGTTTTTCACCGGGATTCCCGTCGTCCGCGATAAGGATACCGGCGACCGAGGAATGAACGCTGCCGCTATGGAACGTTGCGGCAAGCTGCTCGCGGACGGGAAAAATCCTCGAAGAAAAGCAACCTTACGTGCGCGCCAGGGAACAAGCCCCGGAGTGGGTCCTCGGCGTAGCCCCCGCGGAACCTGTTGCAGGACGCACTCTGACCGGCCTGCCGGGAAGTCCCGGCGAGGCAGAAGGACCAGTTTTCCTGGTCCGAGGCATGGAAGATTTTATGGTGTTCCCGAAAGGCGCCGTACTTGTGGCTCGGACAACCAACCCAACTTGGACGCCCCTTTTCTATTCGGCGCGCGCTGTGATCACCGAAAGCGGCGGGCCGCTATCCCACGGGGCAGTCACGGCGTGCGAAATGCAGATCCCTGCGGTCATGTCCGTGCGCAACTGCATGTCGGTGTTGAAGAATGACCAGCGCGTGCGCGATCGCATGGCCGCGTGCATCTACTTTGAGAGCCTTCTGGGAAGAGTCCTCAAGGAGAGTCTGTCCTGTCCTTGGGGCCAGCTACTGCTGAGAAACGCCGCCCTGCAATTCTCATTGTGAATCAATTTGCATAAAAGTGCCTAAAAGCGTCACTGCCTGAGACAATCTTGCGGTTCACTTCGGACAAGTTGGGAATTGCAGTAGTATTTAGAACGCTACAGCAACGACTTGTCTGTGGAAAGTAGCCCGCGCTCTTGATTGAAACGAAAGAAGATGGAGCTGCCTAGGCACGGGCCATCCTAGAGGTCCTCTCCAGCGCCTTGCAGAACACTCAACCGATGATTTTGGTACGGGCCGTGCTCCTTCCTCCCACAGGTCTGCGCACGCGACGGTTGCCATCAGGGAGACCGGTGCAAAACGGGACCCGGGAAGTCACTACGAAACCAGGTCAGATTAGGGCCAGGTACCTCGGGACCGCAATAATTCACTCCCTCGACCGCCAAGTCCCCGAGGACACACCTCAAAAGTGCGCTGCAGGTCGAGATGCGGTGCAAGCCATCAGGAAGTACAGGTATGACGCTAGAGCCAAGATTTCTTTTGGCTCTTCGGTCGAATAGAACCTTCGTTATCCTCGTAGCCGTTGTGTTGCTTCTCTGTACCTCAGGTGTTCGCGCCCAAGACCCCTCTACGCAAGGAACCTCTCCACAGGGATATGACGGAACAATCTCCGGCACTGCGTATTTGTCCGGGGGCCAGCCTGCGAGCCAAGTGGCGGTCAACCTGAAATCGCACGATGCCGGCGTTTTTCGCAGCGTCCTCACCGACTATGATGGCCATTTCGAGGTCCAGGGGCTGCCCCCTGGCACTTACGAAATCAGTATCGATGAGCAGAGTTACGAGCCTTACCGAAGCTTCGCCCAGTTCGACGGCTCGTCTCTCCAGCTTGAGCTTCGCCTCACTCCCTATGAACCAGCGCCGGCGCTCGGGAACGCCAATACCGTGTCGGCGCGAGAGCTTATGATTCCCTGCAAAGCTAAAGACGAGTACAGAAAAGGGCTGCTAAGCTTGGCCAAGCAGCAATTCACTCAGAGCCTGAGCCACTTTGCGAAAGCCGTCCGGGCTTTCCCCGGTTACTTTGAAGCCTTTTATCATCAAGGAGTGGTCGAAACGGATTTGGGCCATCCGCAGGAAGCGATGCACGCTTTTCAAGCGGCAGCTACTTTAAGTGGTGGACGGTACGCCCGGGCCGAGTTTGGGATCGGCTACCTATACTATCTGCAAGGCAATCCCACGCAAGCGGAAGCCGTTACCCGGCGGGGATTGGAGCTCGATCCGAACGCGGCGGATGGCTATGTAATTCTGGGAATGGCGCTTCTGCGCCTGGACCGCACCGATGAAGCGGAAAGAAGCGCTCGCGAGGCCCTTGTGCGCAACCCCAACGACGCTGACGCCTACTTGGTCCTGGCGGATGCTTGCGCCCGGCGGCAAAATTATCAAGAGCAGCTCCAGGACCTGGACACTTACTTGAAACTGAACCCCAGCGGTCCCGCAAGCAAACGCGTCCAGGAAGTGCGCGACGTCGCGCAACGAATCCTCAATCGCCTCCAACCCCCCCCAAACTAATCTAACCCCCTTCCCGCCTGCGGGCACATAGATCGAGCCCGCGACGAATCGGGTCGCACTCTCAGGGTGTTAGCGTGCGGGTTTGACTTTCTTCCTGCCTTCGGTCTCGCTTGGTCACTCAACATACGCCTGAACGCGACGCAAGCGAGCACACCTGTCCTCCGGCTGGATTTTGCTACAGAGCAAAGACCTGCGGGTCCCTACTCCTAGCGCGAGTTTCCGGGTTATCGTCGGTTGGAACCCAGCAGAGCGAAAAACATCAAGCCTGGCGCGGCTGTGAGGCCTATCGGAGGCGCCAGCCGGCGTAGTTACTAACGCGCCTTGCAATCGTCCAATCGGAAAATTTCGGCGAGACGGCTGCTCGTGGGGGTCGGCTCGGTGTAGGTAGTGGCCGCTCGAAAGCGGCCCGCCTTCCCCGAAATCGGGGCGTAGAGATTGATGACTTCGCAGATCGAGGAAAGTTCCCGAGCGATGGCCTCCAAACTGAGCTCTAGGCCGGCACGGTGCGCTTCGCGCTGCAGCAACCCGGCCAGAGTCAGGGCGATCACGCAGTAGAGGGCATGGACGCGGATCTTCTGATCGGTCCAGTGATACAGGGGCTCCCAGCCCACGAAGTGAGGATTCTTCATGGTGCGGAAGGCGGCCTCCACATGATGCTGACTGCGATAAGCCAGAATAATCTCCTCGGTGGTCCACTCGTGGTTGTCGGTGAACAGAATCCTTCTTCCCAGGGTGGTGGCCATGAGCCTCTCCAGAGCGGGTGCATCGGTGTGATAGTTGAACTGGAGCTTTCCTCGCCGCCGCTGGATTTCTACCCGCAGGATCTTCTGGATGTACTGGCCCGAGGAGAGATTCTGGGCATGAGCTTGGAGACTCTTTAAGGTGTAACCCTTGCCCTTGGCCCCGGGCTCCTGGCTCCGCTTGAGTTTCCACTGCAGCTCGGATAAGGCCCGGCGACGCTTCCGGAGCACTTGCGCGATGCCGCGGAGCTGTCCGTCGAGCAACTCCTGGCTGCGCGTGACCACGATGGTCCACTCACGCCCAAAAACCTTCTTGGAGGTTCGGAAGGCGGTGACTCCCTCCAAGCGGGGATCCTCGAAGGACTGGAAACGGTCGAGGGGAACTTCCAGAAGATCCTGGTGCTGGGTGGGAACCAAAGATCCGACCACGTGGTAGCGGCTCGGGACCAACGCCTCCAGATTCTCTTCCGAATGGTTGCCCTTGTCGAACACCAAAGTGACGTGCTCGAGGTTCTTGGCCAGCAAGCGGTAACGCTCGATCAGTTCCTCGGTGACGCTTCCGAAAGTGACCGAGTCCGGCTGGTTGCCGGGATAGACGCGGGAGAAGAGTGGGATATGGAAGTCCGTGCTCACCAGCAAGGCCAAGCCCACCGCGCGCAGATCGGTCCTCTTCGATTTGGCATGGCCTCGCTGGGCGAGCTCCGACGTCGTGCGGCTATCGATGAAGGTATCGAAGTTCGTGCAATCGAAGCACAGGCAGCGGACATCCATCCCAAACTCCTCCACCAGTTTCTGGCTGAGCGCGGTCTCGATCTTGCGGATAGCTTGTTCATCGACCGCGTTCATGGCGTCCCAGAAGCGCTGGGAACGAAGCTGTAGGCGAGAAAGCGGGAGCCAGCGCCGCAGAGCGGTCTGTTGATACCAGTGGGCCATCTGGGCCTTGCTGCGGGGACGGGTCAGGCGATTCAAAGCAGCGAGCAACAGATACTGACCGACACTGGCGCCTTGCTGCCGCTTGGGCACGTGCCGGTCGATAAGGGAGACGAGCTGAAGCCTTTGGGCCAGGCCCCAAGCCGCGGCGAGGAAGCCGAACTGTTGGATGCGTGCCTTGATGGGCTCACCGGGTTTCTGTTGCAGGCGGGCGAGGAGCGCGTCGGCGGTGCCGAGGTGAGCCAGGACAATCTGGCGGGGTTTTCCGTCGATGCGTTGGGAGGTGATGATTTGCCAGTAGCGGTGACCGTGGACGACTTTGGCGGTAAGGGAGGCCACGGTTAGTAAATACAACAGGAAGGGCCTAGGTGTCAAGGGATGGTAGTAGATTTCAGGATAGCCACTACAGCTACTGATTCAGTTTCCGAGAAGGGGCTGGTGTGATGAGGCCAAAACTAATATTTAGTAACTACAAATTCCGCTGCCCAGCGAAGCGCGCAGGACCGCCATTAGAATCGAAGTGGAAATGCGAAAAAATCGCGCCAATACGGGCTTTCGTGAGGATGAAGAGAGAAAAAGAAGGTTATGACATCTCAGAAAGAGCCGATAATTACCTCAATAACCCGGAAACCCGGGCTAGCATGGGGCTAGCATGGCTAGCAGGCATGAATGATGCCACGATCGGAATCCTCAACCTCAGCCTCGGAACACAAAAGGCTGCAAACGTCAGTGGTACGCTTTGGCGTGACGCAGCAGGTACGGCCGCGTCGCAGCCGATTTCCGGCACATTTACAATCACGGACATCACCTATGGTCGCGTGACATTTTTGGCGGCCGCTTGGGCGAATCCGCGCCGGTGGCCTATTTCACCGGCTTTAGCAAATTGGCCGGCAATGGCAACAAGACCCTGCCTATGACCGCTTTTCTCGTGGGCACCGGCAGCGCGGCCGAAGCGGGCGACGTAATTTGGCAATCTTTGGCGGCACCGAGTTTTAGCGCCGCGACTCTGAACTACTCCGCAGCGTACTCCGATCTGCAAAGCTCAGGAAACAACTCGGCCTCTCAAACGACCTCGGCTGGACAAGTCACGATCGACGGCATGGGCAAGTATAAAGGAGTCGTCGACGTGTCAACGGCGCTCAATCCGCTCAGCACCAATGTGAGCGTATCGGGCACGTACGCGGTCAACGTGGATGGATCCGGGAGTTTCACAGCGGCAGGAGCTGCCAACGGTCCATGGCCAATGGTGATCAACGGCGTAAGGAGTTACCACATTATCGAGCCAGCTGGGAATACAGCTCCGGTCGGTAGCGTGATCTCGAAACAATAATCTCCTGCTGGCTGATTAGGTGACGGCGTCGGCTCGTTCGACCGAGTAGACTTGGTTGCTGTCAACGACCGAGGCTCGGAAGAAAGGAGCCGAGCAATGTTGATTAGGCTGTGATTTTCACACACGCTATCAGCAGGTCGCCATACTGGATCCTCTCACAGGAGAACATGCGGAGCGGCGTTTGGACCACGAGGCGGCGACGCCTACGCGTTTTACCGCGGCTTGCAATGGAGCCGTGCGCGTGGCCTATCGAAGCCGCCGGCCCGATGCATTGGTTCGAGGGATTGCTCGCGGAACTCGGTCACGAGTTGTGGATCGGGGACTCCGCGAAGATTCGGGCCAGTGAAGTGCGCAAGCAGAAGACCGATGAGCGCGATGCTGCGCTCATTCTCGAGCTCCTGCTCAGCGAGCGCTTTCCGCGCATCTGCGTTCCCACGCCGGCTAAACGCGACCTCCGACAGCTTCTCTGGCACCGGCACAAGCTCGTAGGGCTGCGCACCATGCTCGGTAACCAGCTCCACTTTCTGCCCATGAGCCAGGGGTTGTGCCGGAAGAGAAAGTTGTTCAGTAAGAAAGGCCGCGGAGAACTGGTAGCTCTCCCCTCGGGCCTTGGGCCAAGCGGCGACGAGAAGAACTTCTAAAACTGCTCGACTAACTCGGTCCTGCGATTGCCGAGTTGGACGGCGCCGTTTGGAAGAAGCGCAACGCCGTGACGACGCCGTGCTGCTCAGCCAACCCCTAACGGCAAACGGGCCTACCGCAAACGGATATTGTCCTTCAGCTATGCGAGCCGGTCACGGATCACAGTTCTCGGCCCACAGCCCTGCGCCTGCACATGCGCCAGAAAAGATGTGCAGGGAGCCGATGGCAAACAATCATTCTCTTTCCAGCTTATTGCTTGATGCCGGAGCCCGTGGGCGTCCCCGTGATCTTGGCAGCCTTCACGATTTCCGCGCCCTCTTTCGTGCTCTCCCAAAGTGCCAGCTCCCGGCCGTTATGTGTGACTTGCAAGGTGCGCAGGTAGTGCACCAAGTCCCACGCCTCTTCCGGCTTGACGTTGTCAGCGAACGACGGCATTGGCGTGCCATCCAAGCCGGTTATGAAGATCTTGTATAGATCTTCATTGGTTTCCCCGCACTTGAACCGCGTCCCGGCTGCAAAGTTGTAGGGACGAATGGGCTGGTCGCTGCTGTCGGTCAGCGTGGCGGCCGAAGGCCCGTCACCTCGGCCCTCCTGCCCATGGCACTTCCAGCACTCCAGTTTGGCGAAGAGTTCCTTCCCGTGCTTGATGCTGTCCACAGTCAGCGCCGGCTCCGCCGGCACTTTGATGGGCTCACCGGCCTTCTCATTTTTCCAGCGCGGCGAAAAAGTTTTGATGAAGGCCACCAGGTCGGCGCGCTGCTGGTTCGTCAAAGTGACCCAGGACGGCATGTAGGTAGCGTAGAAACCGCGGGTGATGGAGTTGAAAAGATCGTCATCGGTTGGCAAAGTGCCGGTCGGCGTCGAACGGCATTTGAATGTGGCCGACACAAAGTTGCGGGGCAGAATGTTAAGGTACGGACCGTTCTCGCCGTTGCCATCTCCGCGAAAACCGTGGCAGCCCCAGCAATAGCGGTAGTAGAGCGGCTTTCCGGCGCTCGCGTGCCCGGTCCGTTTGCCGATGTGGGATTCCTGAGCGTGCGAATACCACGCCGTGGCCAGCATCGCGGCAGCAATCATTGCGAACTTTTTCACTTTGTTTGCGCGCATCGTTGTTCGTCCTTACTCAAAAGATAAAGTCGAAGCCAAAGAACAAACTGTTGCTCGTTAGGTCGCGGTTCAATATTGGGGAAACGCCCCGCTGGCGGACCACGGAATACTCGTTGTGGAAGGCAAAGCCAGCTCGGCTGGAAATGAACGGATAGTAGCGGAACCCGATGGTACCGGCGTCGATATCTCCCAGATTACCTGGGTTGGTATCCAAGGCCTGCCGCGACATGCGGATCAGCTCGTACCGGCCAATGAGAATCAATTGGGGATTCACGTTGTAGTGGGGCTCAATTAATCCTGCGTCCCAGGTAGGGCTGTGGGCTCCCGCGGGAAGAGGGTTATAGGAGGGAGTGTTGTTTCCGAGGAACGCGTTGTCGAAACCATGCAGATATTGCGTCATGACGTCGAATTTCTTTATATACCACAGACCGTTGAAACCCGCCCGGTAGAAGGATTTCTGACCGAGGCCATCAGCCCCCAATGATCCCCCGGCGGTGTATGTCGGGGCACGGCCGACATAAGCAAACGCGCCAACCCGCTGCAGGCCCAAACTACCGGCTTCAAAGGCTTGGCTGAAGGTCACGAAGGTGTCGTAGCCGTGGCCGTTGGGGAGATTCTCATTGCCGTCGTTGCTGCTCAACAAGGCCACCGAGAATCGGGTGTAGTCGTTCTTGGAATGCCCGGAAAGCTCGGCGCCGAACTGGTTGTCGCCGAGGCCGAAGGTGAACACGTTCGTATCTTCGGTCACCGGCTGGAAGTGGTACATCTGATAGGAGCCGCCATTGTTCGAAAGGCCCAAGATTCGCTTTTCGGAGATGATGTTATCGAGTTCGAATTTCCCAGCCTTGATATTAAGCCAACTCGAGCCAAGGAGATTGCTGAAGCGAACATTGGCGGCTTCAAAATGAAAAGAACCGTCGTTCTCCGCAGCCGGCACAAGCAGAAAGCTGATGTTCTTAGCGAGCGTCCCGGCGGTGAGAATGTCCAAGCCCGAAACGTCAAAACCATGGGTGATCAGCTGTCCTTCGGCCGTGGTGCCGGTAGCCGGGTTCGTGATGTCGGCGTGGTCCACGCCCTCGCGATGCCAGTGCGGAGTGATACGGAAGGAGACCGGCCAATAAGAAGGGTTCTGGTAGATGGGAGCATCTTTCTCATTGCCCATCTGGTAGCCGTTGTCCTTGAATTGCTGCCCAAACGGGCTGAGCTTCGGCCAGGCTTCATGGCACGAAGAGCAGGGCATGCCGTACTTTCGGGCGAACGCCGGGATGGCGTGCACGTTGCCTTTTGGGATCGGTAACGCGGAGGCCGAAGGGACCGCTACGGAAAGAAAAAGCCAGCCATACACAGCAATGAATGCAGCGGCCGCGACTCGGTGCTTCTTCAATTTCAGAACCTCCTGCAACATGGCGCCTCCTCGGCCTAGGTTTAGAATTACCAGTCAAGCTGAGTGTAACATTACCTCTCAGACCAAGTGTAACATTATCACAACAGGACGGAGAGGGTCCACACGGGTGAGCCTGTCTTTCAGTTTTCTAACCGGCTGCAGGCCCCTCTCCGAGAAAAATCTGTATGGCTCCTTGTTGTTTTAGGTATTAAAAGCGGAGGACACTAGATATTAGACTCAGTGGCCCGCCGTGGACTTGAACACAAACTCCATTTCCTTTGTACCGCCAGCACTCACGGAGACTTTCTGTATGGATTTACCAAGTTTTTCGTGCCATGCCTCGATCGTATAATCGCCCGGCGGAATGTTCTTCAGCTCGAAATTGCCCGCCTTGTCCGTCACCGCAAAGAATGGGTGCTTGAAGACGGCGATGTAACTGCGCATCCAAGGATGCACATTGCATTTCATGGGAATGGCAACTTCTTCGCGAGCGAACCTTGCGTCCACGCTGGTGCCCGGAGCTTGCGCCTTGTTCCACTCGCGATTGTTAAGCGGGAGGGGATGCAAGTTGTGCGTTGTCTCATCCTTGTTCAGAATGTCCAATTCTTGATTGGCGCGCACGGCGACGACGTGGGGCCCGTACATGCAGCCTTTCTGTTCCAGGGTGGCCGGCTGTGGCGGAGGATCAAAAGTACGATCCCCCAGACCTTCTGAGACAAACACGACGACGTTCTGCAAACCGCCGTCGGGACTGGCCACGACATCCTCCGCACTCACTCCTCCCGGGTGGACCTTGGAGCAGCTTGGATCCGCGTTCATGCTGATGTGTGCCGGGGTGGGCCGCGGGCCCGCGAACTTCACCAGTCCTTTCACTACTGCGGTTCCTGGAGCGGGACCGTCATTAGCGGGTGTACGGCCGCGGGCAGGTTCGCGCCCTGCAGCAACGAGAACCGCGATTGCAGCAACCAGTAGAGCCAGAGCTTTCGCTTTCATGCCTCACGAACTCCTTTTCGTATGAATTTCTGTTCCGAAGAAAATTGCGAATCCCTTCTTTCAGCCTGTGCCGCGCTCTTACTTCCAATGCTGGGCATTTTTCGAACTCAGAGCTTCCTGGTAGCCTTTTTCATAGCCAGCTTTGAAGGAGGCGCGGTCTTTTTCCTCGTTCCAACGGCCAATGGTCAGCCGAACTTTTTTCCCTTGCCGGCCGTCCAGTTCGCCCCAGAAGAAGCCGTCCCGGTAAGCAGCATCGGTATTTTCGCCGACGCTCTTCTCTTTATGGGGCCAACTCGCGCGGCCCGTTAATCCCAGGGTGGCTACGCCCCAGGGCGCGGCCAATATCGCTATACAGAGCGCAGACAGCTTCTTCGTTTTTGCGGTCATAGAACCTCCCCGGCCAGCCCGCTTTTTGGTGGCTCGGCCGCTCGGCGAAAAGAAAAAGAAAAGGTTTGAAATCCGCGTCCGCGCGAGAGAGAGAACTGCGAAGGCCGGTACAGCCAAGGCAAGAGGGCTGGCAGGTCAAAAGCCGGGGGAGTTATGATCACTGTCAGCCCTCCTCGTGGGGGTCCAATGGCGCGCAGAAAGCTGCATGCCATCCCTCGGAGTGAAGGCTGGAGTGAGCGCTCTCTGCAAAGTGCGCTTTGCTTCCGGTCCGGGGTGTAGCGCGACTACATCCCGGATCACTTTCCACCAACTAGTCTTTCAGGTCTTGCTATCTCTTGCTATCTCAGGTTCATCGCTCCCAGGTTCACTTACCCGCTGGCGAAATGAGGGCAGGAAAACCTGTCGTCCACTTGCATGCCGACCGGCGGGGCATGTCTCCGGACGCCAAGAGACAATAAACCCCTAACGTCCGGCAGTGTAGGGAGGCGAAACAGCAGGCTCTATGTTCTACAGCAAAGACGCCGCGGCATGGGAGCGAATTTACAAACAGTTTACTAAGACCTTACAAGAAAAATGGAGTGGACCTGGCGTCGGTCAAGAAGTAAAGCGAATGCGGTTATCGTGGTGGAAAGGACGCGAATCCGGCATGCCTTCTTCCTTGAGAAGGGACAAATTCAGAAACGGTCATAGGGGCTCGACACGGCTTGTATCCAAGCGGATGGCTTCGTTGTATTCGCTAACGGCCTGGTCCACCTCACCCTGTTCCTGCAGGACGTTTCCGTAATCATTGTGTAAACTATATGAGTTTGGCTGGTAGCGCAGCAGGAACCGATACAGCTCGCCCGCCTCGTCAAGTTCGCGATTTTCTTTCAACAGTTGCGCCAGCTGGTTCAAGTCCTGATAGCGTGCTTCTACAAATTTGCTTTGGTCACTATAGATCAGCGAAGAAGCCTTGAGGGATCGGCGCAGTTCCGCGATGGCAGCTTTTGGATCGTTTTGTTGTAAGTAAAGCTCCACGAGGGAGTCGGTGGCTGCCACGGCTGCGGGATACCGAACCGTAAGATACTGCAATTCGCTGATGGCCTCGGGGGTTTTTCCAAGTGATTGAAGTGTGTTTGCAAGAAAAATATGTGGGACGATCCCAAAGGGAGCGATCCGAACACACTCGCGGAGTTGCGTCAAGCCTGCATCTTCGTTGTGCCGGGAGAGGAAGTAAACGGCCAGGTCGCTCCGAATCGCAGGATTATCAGGCTCTAGCCGGATCGCTTCGGCAAATTCGCTTTCCACCTGGTCGAAATTCCCAACCTGAAGGTAGAGGAAGGCCAGTCGGCGGTGATTACTGGCCAGGTCGGGTTCCAGCTCAATGCGGCGGGCAGTCTCGGGATCAATCCTGGCAGGTTCGTTGGAAGAGTCTGTGAAATCAGAGCCCTCTTCGCCACCGTCAACGTAACTAATGCGAGGAATCTGCTGAGCGGTTGTTTCGCTGATTTCCAGTTGCTCCGGGTCGAGCCAGCTTGCTTTTTCCAGCTCCGTCGCAGTTTCGTTGGAATCCAGTGCCGTGCCCAGTAGCTGGTGGGCCACGGCCAGGTTCGCTCCCAGAGTAGCCCCGCGTCGAAGCAATTCTCTGCCTTCTTCGAGGTTCTCTTCGGAGGTTTCCATCACATTTCCCGTTAGATCGTACTGCTGTAATAGCCGGGCGGTGACTAGCAAGGGCCATGGGCTTTTTGGATTTTCCACAATCGAGACACGGCATTCTTTCTTAGCCAAATCGGTGGCGCCCGTGTGAATCAGCTCCGCACATTTGGCCAGACGCTCGAAGGGCACTTCCGTCCCGGAAATCGGCTGGGACTCCCCGGACTGTTCCGCCGACAGCAGTCTCTCCGCGAGAATGCCTTCGCCGCCGGCGAGCTTCACGCGATAGAGGAAGTCCTGGGAAACCGAGAAACTCACACCGCGCGTTTTGACGAGATGAGCAATATGACTAGGCGTGTTGCCCGCTGCCAGGCGGCCCAGAATTTCAGCTTGGTCGAGCGGAGCCTGCTGACCCGAAGCGCGAGGCGAAAGCAACAGAAAGGACAATCCGAGCAACAGGATATGCGGCTTCGTGAGAATCTGCGCACCCGCTGCGAATTGCTGTGGCATTTGCGTAAATTAGACAGGAGTTCTCATCCCCAGGCAAGTGCACAATAGTACTGCTGCACTGAAAAGAGCAACCCGGGATGGCCTGCCGCAGGGATCGTGAGTCTCGACGAGAAGAGGAATGCGTTTCCCGCTTTGATTTTAAGTCATTCGTATTAATAACTCCTCTTATTAATTCGTTGCGAACAGACCGCAAGATTTCCAAGCCGCCAGTGAGCCCCTCACTCTAGTATTTGGACAGAGAGGGTTCGGGGGACCAAGAAGCAGATCCATCATGGCCCCTTTCCTCACTGGGTGGTCCCCACCCCAAAGATTTTTGGTTTTTTCCACTCTTCAGATTGGAGGGAAGAAAAGGAATGCGATTCGCAGCGATAAGCTTTGCGGCCCTGCCCATTCTGTTGGGCGCCACGGCCCTCTACTCTGGTTCGAACACCGGGGTCATCACCGGAAAAGTCACTTACACGGGAACGCCCCCGAAACCCAAGCTCATTGATACTTCCAAGCAACCGGAATGTAGCAAATTAAATCCGGGAGGACTCTTCACCGAAGAAGTCGTCACCGGACCCGGCAACGCGCTCCAAAATGTTGTGGTTTACATTTCTGCCGGCGATTCGGCCCCGGGCCCGTCCCCGGCCACGGCAGCGATCTTTGACCAGCACAACTGTCATTACACGACCCATGTCCTCCCACTTCGCGTAGGGCAGGATGTAAGCATCTCGATGAGTGACCCCTTTAATCACAATGTCCATCCACTTGCCAAAATTAACCGCGAATGGAACCGCATCCAGTTACCTGGCACTCCCCCCTTTACTTACTCTTATGAAAACGAGGAGTTCATTCATGTGAAGTGCAATATTCACGCCTGGATGAGTGCTTATTTTGTGGTACTGAAAACCAGTCATGTGTCGGTTACAAAAGACGATGGCACCTTCCAACTCCCGGATCTCCCGCCAGGGAAGTACACGGTGACAGCGTGGCATGAGGTCTATGGCACGCAGAGGAAGGAAGTCACTGTGGACGGCGGCGAAACGCAATCCATCAACTTTGTGTTTCGGACCACGCCTTGACTTTGCTCAACAACTGTCCAGAGAACCGCTTTCGCGCGGGAAAATGCTAAGCGGCTGAGGGGTTAGCCCGTCTGCGCCAAATCAGGTAAACAGGGAATCCGATTACAAGCAAAGCGATAGCGACCTTGAGATTTCTGAATTGCTCAGGATCTCGGAACGCGGCATATACAGCATTGCCGACGATGGCGGCTGCGGCGAGGACAAAAAGGATCGGCGTCCAAGGATAACCTGGAACTCGGTAGGGAAGGGGTCGGCTGCCGTTGGCCCTGCGAATGGGAAAGATGGCCGCAGCTCCCAGGCCATAGAAAATCCACCCGATAAAAATCACGCCTTCAATCAGTTTTTGGAACTGACCTAATTTCCCCGCGCAAACCAGCACCGCCGACCACACGCCCAGCACGACGATGGCGAACACTGGCGTGCGAAAATGGACATGCACAACGGCGAGCTTCTTGAAAAACAGATTATCGTGCGCCATGGCGTAGAAAACGCGCGGGGCGGTGAGGATGACGCTGTTCGCGGCGCTGAAGGTGGAAACGAGAATGGTGAGCGCGACGAGCTTGCCCGCCCACGAACCCAGAACCACCCTAACTGAAGCTGCCGCAATCGTATCGCTGGCGGCCGTAGCCGCGGGACCAAGCGCAGAGAGATACGCAGCGATGGCGATGAGATAGAGCCCGATTAAAACCAGCGAGCCGAGGAGAAACGCGCGCGGAAACGCTTTTTGCGGATCAATGACTTCGCCCGCGCTGTAGGTGCCAAACTGCCAGCCCTCGTAGGCCCAAAGGACCGCAATCATCGCCAAGCCAAAACTGGAGAACAAAGTGGCTCCGTGCTGCGTGGCGCCCATCTCCGGGATCACTTCTTTGGCGTGATGCCCCAGCGAGAGAAGCACGGCGCTCAAAACCACGATGACGCCGGCTTTGACCAGCGTTGTCCAGTTCTGCAGGTCGGAGCTCTGTCGCGTGCCCCAAACATTGACGGCCGTCACAATCGCAATCACGACGACGGCAACGAAAGTTTGTGCTATCGGTGAGATGGGAACCACCTGTGCGAAGTATTCGCTGAAGACGCGAGCCAGCGCTGCCACCGATCCGCTGGCGATCACGAGAAAAAGACACCAGCCATATAGAAACGCGGGTGCGCGGCCAAATCCGTCGCGGATGTAACAATAAAGACCTCCCGCCTCGGGATTGGCAGCCGCCAGTTCCGCGTAAGTGAGCGCTCCCATGAGCGACAGAACGCCGCCGACAATCCACACCAGCAAGGCAATGCCGACCGACCCTCCGACCTGCCGCAGAATGGGCCCTGGCGTGCGAAAGATGCCGGACCCAATAACGGAGCCAATGAAGAGAAGGAAGAGATCGCGCAGGCGAAGTGTGCGGACGAGTTCAATCATCGGGCGGCCTGCCACGAGGGATCGCGGGAGCAAGCCGCAGGCATCATAACCGGAGATTCCGGGCCGTCAAGAAGAACTTGGTGGAATGTAAATCGGCGAAGGCATGAAGCACAGTACAAAAACAATCAGCGCAAGGAGCGCGACCATCCTTCGCTTGGCATCTAGCGGCGCCGGGTCATAAACGGGGGGGATGCGCAGAAAGCGCATCAACAGCAGCAGCACGCCCCAGATGTACCAACCTTCCCAGAAATGAAGCAAACCAAGGGCGATCAGGCCGACAGGCAGCGCGAGTGACAACACCCGATGTGCTCGCACGTTCAGCGAACGCAGAATGTGGCCGCCATCCAGTTGTGCCGCCGGCACCAGATTCAGCGAGGTGACAAACAAAGCCACCCAGGCCGCGCGGCCGATCGGGGGCAAGAGCAGCGCGTCGGGAGAAATCCTTGGATGAAAAAGCGATTCGAGCAGGTGCAGCAAAAGCGGCGTGCCGTAAATCAGCTCCGCGTGCGCAGGATTGGCAAGCCCGGGCACCACTCTGGCATGCAGAACTCCGTAGACCAGGGCAGGAATCGCGAAGACGAAGCCCACGATGGGTCCGGAAGCGCCTACGTCAAACAGGGCGCGATTGGTGCGCATCGGCGAGCGAATCAAAATGAATGCGCCAAATGTGCCGGCGAGGTTGGGGAAGGGAATAAAAAAAGGATAGCTGGCGTGGAGTCGATGATAGCGGCAGGCAAAGAAGTGTCCCAGTTCATGAGCCAGTAGAATTCCGAGCAAGGTGGCGGCAAATGGAAGTCCCACAAGGAGTCCGGCAGGGTTTTTGTAAAAAAGCGTGAACGCTCGCAGGAGCTCATCGATGGACACAGCCTCATTGTGTGCGTAGGCCACGGCAAACTGCGTGCCGGCCACGAGGCAAGTGCACAGCGTAAGGAAAAAGAGAACGCCGGCAAGCAGCAGCGATTTTTGGGAAGGCCGCGGCGGAATCTGCGCGTAATACCATTGCCGGACAAGATCAGAACTCCAATCCAGGTTGGCCGGTATCGAGGACGGAGGATCTTGTGGGAGTGGGGGCGGTGGCGTCACGAGGTGGTCGGCGCGGCTAAGCGCAGCACTGATAGTACAGCATAGATGGCAGGTTCACGCTAGCGGGCGGGGAAGACGGAAAGGAATCCGAAGGCCAGGATCGCCGGGTTGCCTTTGGAGCCTTAAAAAATCATGCCGGTTTCTTTTCGTCGTCGTCTTTGCCTTGAAGTTCCTTGCCGGGCTTGAAGCGCACCGCTTTCCCCGGCGGAATGTTGACCTCTTCCCCGGTGCGGGGGTTCCGTCCGATTCCTGTCTTGCGGGGCTTCACGCTGAAAACGCCAAAGCGGCGGAGTTCGATGCGCTGGCTGCGGCCCAGCGCCTGCTTCAGGGATTCAAAAATCGTTTCGACGGCCTGCTCGGCTTTGGTGCGGCTGATGTTTGTCGCGGCGACTACCGCGTTTACGAGGTCCAGCTTAATCACGCGCTCCTCCCGCACTTCCGACGCCGATGCTAGAGGTAGCAGGGGCGGTTGTCAAGACGTGAGGGGTAATCTACACTGAACGTCTTTTAGCGCGAGGCATTGCGCAGTTTGTGCGGCAATCGCCGAAATAAATTTTGTTATTTCCGCTCAGGAGGAATGGATGTCCGTCAAGCCAGACCGCTGGATCCGGCGCATGGCGCTGGAGCACAAAATGATCGAGCCATTCACGGACCGGCAAGTGCGCGAAGGCGTGATCAGTTACGGAGTGTCTTCGTATGGCTACGACATCCGCGTGGCGGACGAGTTCCGGATTTTCACTAACGTGAACACCACCATCGTCGATCCCAAGCATTTCGATTCGCGCTCCTTGGTGGAATTTAAGGGCGACGTTTGCATTATTCCTCCCAATTCTTTCGCACTGGCCCGCTCGGTCGAATATTTCCGCATTCCGCGCAATGTGCTGACGGTCTGTGTTGGCAAGTCCACTTACGCGCGTTGCGGCATCATCGTGAACGTGACGCCGTTCGAACCGGAATGGGAAGGCTTTGTGACGCTGGAAATCAGCAACACCACGCCGCTGCCCGCGAAGATTTACGCCAACGAAGGGCTCTGCCAGGTGATCTTCTTTTTATCGGACGAAGACTGCGAAATCAGCTACAAAGACAAGAAAGGGAAATACCAGGCGCAAGGTGGGATCGTTTTGCCGCGGCTGTAGCTCGAACTGACTCGCGACCCGTGGTTAGTGGGAGAAGGATCCGGCCGTTCGACCGCGCTGGACACGCAGTCGACAGTTCACCGTTGGCCGTTAACCGTTCACCCTTAACCGTCAGACAGAAGAACAATCCTTCGCAGCGGCGCGTTTCGGTTCCCAGCGGAAAGATTCTCAACTTGGCGCTCTATTATAAAGGCGTAGACCAATTGGCTTACAGCGCGGTGGCCAAGGGGAAGCCGCGCTCGCGCCACGCATTCAAGCCGCCTTGCAAGGGCCGGATGCGCCTGATCCCATTCTTTCTGAGGAGCAGCGCCACACGGGCGCTGGTGGCTTCGTTTGGTCAAGTACAGTAGAGCACCACTTCGCCATCGCGCGGCAGGCGGCGGTCCTTTTCCTCAAGTTCTTTAGCCTCGATGTGCAGCGCACCGGGAATGGTCTCCGGCTCGGCTTCAAAGTCCAAGGAATGGCGCAAGTCCACGATGGTGACTGGTTCGCCCGCATCGATTTTTTGTTTCAACTCATCCACAGTGATGCGTGCGATGCGCAATTCCCGCAGGAAGCGCTGCCGAGCAATAAATTTGTATCCGATGTACGCAGCCAACGCTCCAACCAACACCGCCAGCAACCATCCGCCTAGCGATGCTAGTTGCGCCGCAATGCGTTCGATCTCGCCAGAGAAAGCGTAACCGAGACCAAGAAACGCACCGACCCACAGCATTGATCCGATTGCGTCGAACAGTAGAAAGCGCCGGAAGCGCATACGAAAAATTCCGGCAAGCGGCGGCGTCACCAGCCCCAGGCCGGGGAGAAATTTGGCCACCAAAAGCGAACGCGCCCCTTGCTTGGAAAAAATGCCTTCGGTTCGCCGCACGCAGGAATCCGGCTCGAGAGAAATCCTGCAGAGCAGTTGCAAAATCTTGATGCCTTTGTGACGGCCGAGTTGAAACCACACCGAATCCGAGGTTAGCGCCCCCAACACCGCGAACAGAAGGCAGGTGAAGAAATTCAGCCGTCCCGTGCCGGCTAGTGCGCCGGCCGCAAGGAGTAGAGGCATCGCGGGAATCGGTACGCCCAGTTGCTCGACAAGAACCCAGGCAAACAGCACGGCGTGTCCGTGGTGGATGAGGAAGTCAAAGGCGCGGTGCATGGCGGGAGCTGAGGTCCTGTCTCCTCGATTATTTGGCAGCGAACGGAGCAGTATGTCCCCAGCTGCCACTCATCACGAATTCACGAATCGGTTTACGGGTCCTCGGTGCTAACTCCGACTTTCGAAAATCTTCGGGGAGAATTTGCGGGTCCCCGGGATAACCAATAGCGATAGCGGAGACAGGATCCCAACCTTCAGGAATCCCGAAAGCCAGCCGAGCCTTTTCGTGGGAGAAGCCGGCCATTTGGTGAACCAGCAGGCCGCGTGAGGTTGCTTCGGCGGTCAGTTGTGCATTGGCTGCGCCGACGTCATGTACAGCCACGGGGTTCGGCTTGCCGGTGTGATGAAAGTGCTTGCGGGCCACGGAAAGGGCCAATACCGGAGCGTCTTTTGCCCATTTCTGATTGCCTTCCACCAAAACGCCGAGCATCTTGGCAAAATTCTCTTTGTCGTCCCTGGAGGCCACGAGATAAGCCCAAGGCTGGTCATTGAAGCTGGACGCGGCCCAGCGGGCGGCTTCGAAAAGGCTGGCGAGAACGGCTGGTTCGACGGGTCTGTCGGAAAAAGCTCTCGGGCTCCAGCGATTGCGGATAAGTTCGTGTACGGGGTATTCCGTTACTGCAGCTTTGTGCATGTTCTTAGCCTTTTTTCACGAGCGCTTATTAGATGATACAGTCACGCGAGGCGGTGCATAAGCCGCCTCATCTTCACTCGATGAGATTTCCGGAGCGGTCAGCTAGTCGCCGGATTTCGCCGCTTTTTGGACCATCTCCACGTCGATGGTGATGTTCACGTCGTCGGCAACCACGACGCCGCCGTTATCGAGCTTGGCGTTCCATTTCACGCCGAAGTCCTGCCGGTTGACTTTCGTGGTCGCTGTGGCTGCCACCCGCTGATTGCCCCAGGGATCTTTTATCGGAGCGGTCGGCCCGTCCACGTCCAGCACCACTTCTTTGGTTGTGCCGCGAATGGTCAGGTCGCCGGTGACGCGCAGCTTTCCTGGCACGACTTGTTCCACCTTCTTCGATTTGAAAGTCATGGTAGGGAAGTGGGCCACGTCAAAGAAGCGCTCGCTGCGTAAATCCTTATCACGATCGGGTTCGCGCGTATCCACGGTATTCACGTCGATGCTTACTTCCACGCTCGACTTACTGATGTCCTGGTCATCGAGCACCATCGTTCCGCTGAGCTTGCTGAACGCGCCGCGGACGGTGGAAAGACCCAAGTGGCGCACGGCGAACTGCGCCGATGAATGTTGCGGGTCAATCTGCCAGTTGGAGTTGGCGGCTCCGGCAGGCAGGGAAAGACCCGTTGCGAGGCTTGCGAGTATTGCGATTCGAGAGAGGCACCGGTTCATCTTATTTTCCTTCCTTCTTGAATTGGAGTTTAAACCTGCATTCGGGAATTGTTACTCCTGCTTGTCGGCACGGATTTCTTCCAGCAGGTCATACAGAGTCTTCAGGCGCGCGCCGGCCATGTGGCGGAACTGCCGCTTGTGCAAATCCCGCATGGGCTGATCGAGCGGCTTCAAGAGCTCCAGTCCAAGCGGAGTAATGCGCGTCTTCACCACGCGGCGGTCGTCCTTCTGCCGCTCTCGGGTGATCAACCCGCGCTTTTCCATGCGGTCCAGCAGCCGCGTAATGTCGGGATCGTGCGTAATCATTCGGTCGCCAATCCCGCGGCAAGCCAAGCCCTCCGGCACCGCGCCCCGGAGGATGCGCAGCACGTTGTACTGCGTGCCGGTCAAGTTGGCGGTGCGCGTGAGCTGCTCGGCTTCCTGGCCCAGCGCGTCTGCGGCTTTCAGCAAGGCGAGAAAGAGGCGCTCTTCGAGCGAGGCCGGCGGGCGCACGGATTTGTTTTTGGAGCTCACGCCGGAATAGTAGTCGTGTAAACGACTATTGTCAAGAGGAAAACATCTGTCGTTACCGCCCGCGCCACCTACGCCTTGCGCAACGGCCGCAAATGCATCTCGCTCAAAAAACTTCCTGGCCTTTGCGTCACGATGGCTTCCACGGCGTGCGCCACATCCTCCGCGTGCAACGCCTTGGAAGGATCTTTCGGCCGGCTGCCGGAAAATTCCGTGGCCACGCTTCCCGGGCAAATCACGCTCACGCGGATGCCGTATTCGCGCAAGTCTTCGAACATGCAGCCCGAAAGTCCCATCAGGCCCCACTTGGAAGCGCAATAGATCCCACCGCCCGCGAACGTGTTTTTCCCCGCCAGCGAGCTGATGTTGATGATGTCTCCCGCGCCGCGGCGAATCATCGACGGCACAACCGCTTTCGATACCAGAAACACGCTCTTGAGATTGGTGTTCAATACACGGTCCCAGTCCGCCTCTGTTTTTTCGTGCGCCGGACCAAACAGACCAATTCCCGCGTTATTCACCAGGATGCGAATGGGACCGAGTGCCGCTTCGGTTTTCGCAACAAGCTCAGAGACTTGGCCTACATTTGTGACCTCGGCAAGATGAAAAAACGCACGCGCGCCGAGCTTTTCCATGTCTGCCGCGGAATCTTCCAGGGCCTGGCGGTCGCGGCCGCAAATGGCCACGGAGGCTCCGAGCGTTGCCAAGCGATGCGCGACGGCGCGGCCGATGCCGCGGCTCCCTCCGGTCACCAGCGCTACACTTCCGGAAAGCTCCTTCTTTTCCAAAGATCCTCCATTTGCATTTTCATTCCAGCCGTGAGAATTCTTCCTCGCACGGGCCACTCTTTTTGTGCGACACTCATCCTATCATCAGTGATTCCCGCCGCCGTGGACGTCCCCGTTCGCCGCGGCAGGGAGAATTGAGAAGCGGCCCCGCAGGAAAGATCATCAGGAGCTTCGTCGAGGAGAATTGCTTGCGGATTGAGCGCGGCTTTTCCTATAATCCCAACGTTTTCCAAGACAGAATGATTCCCGGTGGAAGAATTCCGGGTCGCACGCGGAACACGAGTGGATGCACGGAATCTCAGCGAGGAGAAACCGGAATGAACGGAACAAAGAAATGGATGGGCATTGCGCTGGCGGTGGCGCTCGGTCTAATCCTTGGGAGCTCGAGCAGCCTGCGCGCGCAAGCGCCCACAGCGGGGCAGGACACCACAAAAGGTCCCGCCTACACGCTGGTCGAGTACAACGCGGAACAGGCATGCGCGGCGGAAAAAGTACCTGCGACGCAGGTCAAATGCCTGGATGATTTTATTGCGAAGTATCCGAATTCCGCACTCCTCGTTTACGTTTATCCCCTCTACGTCAACGCCTACAACCAGCTCAAGAATCCGCAAAAAGTGATGGAGTACGCGGACAAGACCGTGGCATTAGGCGATAAGGTGGAAGCGGTAGTTCGTTATCAGGTGTTGTACGCGCGCGCCCTCTCTTACGCGACTCTGCCCGCTGCCGAGCAGGCCGCCGGGGCAGCCAAAGCTCGCGAAGCAGCGTTGGCCGGCTTAAAGGCTCTGGACGAAGTCAAAAAGCCCGACAATGTGACCGACGAAGATTTTAAGAAACAAAAGCAGCAGCCCATGATTCTCTTCAACTATACGGCTGCGACGGCGGCAATGGCAGCCAAGGATTCTGCCGGCGCCGTGGAGTCTTATAAGGCGGTTTTGGCCCTGAATCCTGACGACCTCAGCACGAATTACAACATTGGAAAGTCTTACATGGCCATGACGCCGCCGCAGCAAATGGACGCCTTCTGGTACTTTGCAAAAGCCGTGACCTCCAAGAGCGCGACACAGAAACAATCGGCTCAGGTAAAGGACTACCTAAAGAAACTGATGGCCAACTACCAGGGCGGGAACGTCTGCGACAGCTTGACCGATGGAGAGTTGAATGAGCTCCTGCAGCTTGCCGGCAGCTCTGCCGAGCGTCCGAGCAGCTACACGTTACCGAGCGCGACGGACATCAGCGCCGTGCAAAAAGATATGACCATTGCTTCGGTCTTCACCGACCTTAAGGCGGGAGGCGACAAGAGCAAACTGACTTGGCTGGCTGCGTGCGGCCTGGAATTTCCGGAAGTTCCCGGCAAGGTCATTGCCGTCGTCCCCGGCGATCCCATCGTGCTGAAGATTGCCTTTGTGACCAGCGATGCGGAATTCGACGCCGCGACCACTCCCAATATGGACGTCAAAGTCGTCGGCCAGCCTGAAGCTGCGCGCGTCGAAAAGGACAGCCCCATCCATTTCACGGGAACCCTGGTCGCCTACGACCCTGATCCGGCCTTTTTCCTGCACTGGGACAAGGCCAAAGTGAAAGCAGAAGACATCCCGAAGGAGAAGGGCACACCCAAAAGGCCCGTCCGTCGGCCCGCGGCCAAGAAGCCCAGCGGCCAGTCCAACTGACTCTTCAAACGGCCGGCAGTTTCAACAAAACGGCTCACCGACATTTCGGAGGGCCGTTTTGCATTGCTTGGCAGAGCGTTTCTAACTGCAATCTCTTACACTGTCAGCTGAGAACTGGCGAGGGAAAACTTACTTCACCGCGACCGTCGCCGGTGGCCATTCGAATCCAGCTTGTACGCTTCGATCTTGCGGCTCAGGGTATTGCGATGAATGCCCAGGAACTGCGCGGCCTTCGACTGATTTCCATTCGCGCGATCCAGCACGCGTTTGATGAATCGTTTTTCGAACTCTTCGATGGCCTCGTCAAAGTAGATTCCCCGCTCCACCATTTGATTTACGAGCCCTTCCAATTGATCTTTCACGATGACACGCTCCGCTGGGATGTTGGGTGCAGGGCCCTGTTTGCTACGTCAATTCACGGCCAGTCAAGATGCGGTACGCCTCGCGGTACTTCCCGCAAGTGGCGTCGACCACTTCCGGTGGCAGCTCCGGCCCTGGCGGGGTCTTGGGCCAGCGCATCCGCTCGAGGTAGTCCCGCACAAACTGTTTGTCAAAAGAAGCCTGCGGTCCGCCCGGACTGTAACGCGCGGCGAGCCAGAAGCGCGACGAATCCGGCGTCAGCGCCTCGTCAATCCAAATCAGCTCGTCGTTCAATAAACCGAACTCGAATTTCGTATCTGCCACGATAATGCCGCGGGGCGCCGCATGCGCCGCGGCCCGCCGATACAGTTCCAGGCTCACGGCGCGAACCTTCTCGGCAAGTTGTTTGCCGATCAACGCTCCGGCTTGCTCGAAAGAAATATTCTCATCGTGGCCGCTTACCGCTTTCGTTGCGGGCGTGAAGATTGGTTCGGGCAACCGGTCGGACTCTTGCAGCCCCGCCGGCAGGGCCATGCCGCAGATCTTTCCGGAAACGCGATAGTCTTTCCAGCCCGAGCCCGAAACGTAGCCTCGCACCACGCATTCAATTGGCAGAGGTTTCGTCTTTCGCACCAGCATGGAACGCCCCGCTAGTTCCTCACGGAATCGGTCAAATGGGGCGGGAAACTCCGTGGCGCTGATCACATGATTGGGAATTACATCTTTGAGAAGATCGAACCAGAACAGCGACAGCTGCGTGAGCACGCGTCCCTTATCGGGAATCGGCGTCGGCAGGATCACATCGAAGGCGGAGAGCCGATCCGTCGCGACGATTAGCAGCTTGACGCCCAAATCGTAAATGTCGCGGACCTTTCCGCGCGCGCTCGGCGTTAGACCGGCGAACTGAGTCTCCCTTAGGACTTTCATAGCTGGAGCAGAAGACACAGACTGTATCTCCCCGACTTGGTGTTCCGCATTCTAACGCACCGCATCGCGAAGTCAAACCCATCCGCAGTGGAAATCTGTGCGAAATGCAATCGCACCAAATGCGAGAGGAAAGTTTTATCCTAAGAATAAAAAAATGCTAAGAAAAATTTCAGGACTCTCTGTTTTGTATTATTTCCAGTTTCTGTAGGAAATGCGCGGACCCGGAATGCTTACGCCGCCGAAGCTGCCTTGGTATTAGGATCTTCGCTCCCGGTTTCTTCCCATCGCACGCTGACCAGCTTCGAAACGCCTGGCTCCTGCATGGTCACGCCGTAAAGCACCGGCGCGATCTCCATGGTCTTACGGTTGTGCGTGACGATGATGAACTGCGTCTGGCTGCTCATCGCCCCGATCAATTTTGTGAACCGCCCCACGTTGGCTTCATCCAGCGGCGCATCCACTTCGTCCAAGATGCAGAAGGGGCTTGGCTGGTAACGGAAAATTGCGATCAGCAGCGCCAATGCTGCCATGGCCTTCTCACCGCCGGAAAGCAGCAGCACGTTCTGCAGCCGCTTGCCTGGAGGCGAGGCCACGATGTCGATGCCCGCGTCGCCCGAGCTGTCCGGCTCGGTCAAGCGCATCTCCGCCATGCCGCCGCCAAAAATCGCGTGGAACGCATCCGAGAAACTCTTGTTGATCGCATGGAACGCGTGCTCGAATTTTTCCGTCGTGGCTTGATCGAGTTCGACGATGGCCTGTCGCGTGTCGGCAATCGAGTTCAGCAAGTCGTCGCGCTCCCGCGTCAGGAAAGTGAACCGCTGCTCGCACTCGTTGAATTCTTCGAGAGCCATCATGTTCACCGCGCCCATGTTTTCGATGCGCTGCTTCATGTCGCGGTAGTTTGCTTCCGCGGTGGCCAGTTCCTCGCCGCTCATAAACGCCACTTCTGTCGCGATCAGGTCTTCCGGCTGGGCGTTCACCTCGCTCAGGCACGTTTCGCGCAAGTGTTCCCGGTCGGACTGGTTCTTCGCGCGCTCCACATCGGCATGATTGCGCTGCTCACGCAATTCCTGGAGCTCTTGCCGGCCCATGCGCAGGTGATCTTCTGTTTGCGTCACGCGCGTACGCGCCGACTCCCACTCCTGCTCAAGTTCTTTTTGCCGCGTTTCCAGTCGCAGTTTTTCTGCGCGCAGCCCTTCCAGCTGCTGCGCGAGCTCTTCACTTTGCTTGGCGAGGTTTGTGGTTTCGTCGCTGATAGACAGCACCTGCTGCTGCAGCGCCGTCTCGCGCCGTTCCATTTCGGCGCGCTCTTCGCGCAGACGCGTAGCCAATGCTTCCGCCGCGGCAAGCCGCTCATTGATTGCTGCCAATCCGGCGCGCGCCGTAGCCAGTTCGTGCTGGTCCGTTTGAATCGACCCGCGGAGAACAACCAGATCTTCCGCCAGCCGCGCGCTTTCCGTTTCTGCTTCCGCGCGGCTCAGTGCCGCCGCAGCGTGCTCGTTCTTGGCGCGTTCCGCGCGCTGCCGTGCGTCCTCCGCTCCTTTCCGTATGCGCCCCAACTCGTTCTGGCAGACGGTTAGCTCCAGCCCCAGCCGTGCTAGCTCCGTCTGCATGTGGCTGTGGCGGTGCTGCGCGGAAATGACTTCGCGTTCCACATCCCGCTGCTTCGCATCGATTTCTTCGAGCGCCTGCTGAGTTGTCCTCAACTCCGCTGTAACCGCTTCCAGCGCCGTCTGCCTCTCATTCATCCGGTGTTCGAGTTGCAACACTTCGGCATTCAGCACGCGCAATTCGCGCTTCATGCCCAGCGGGCCCGCTTCATCCGGACGCCCGCCCGTTACCATGCGCCCTTGGAAGCACGTGCCATCGGGCGTGACGAACGCGTATTGCGGATTCTCTCGCGCCAGTTTTTCGGCCGCGGCCGCGCTATCCGTCAAATACGCCGAACGCAAACGTGGCAGGAACTGCTTCGCCGCCGCTCCCAGCGGATCGCGAAATTCCACCAGCTTGTCCATCCGCGCAATCACGCCGTCGTCGCTGTGGAAATTCGCAATGGGCTCGTATTCATTTTCAAGCCGCAGTTTATGCAGCGAATCCACAAAAAACGTTGCCCGGCCGCCCACTTCATCGCGCAGCATGGAAACCCCTGCGCGCGCATGGTCAAACGTTTCCACGACGACGTATTCCAGTTCTTCGCGCAAGAACTGTTCAATCGCCGTTTCGTGCTTTTCTTCCACTTCCGCGTAATCCGCCAGCACGCCGACGGCCCGGAACTGTTTACCGCCACCGCGCTCGTTTGCAGCAAAAAGTTTCTGCACCGCCTCGGCGGTGTACGACCGGTCGTTTAGAATCTGCGTCAGCGTCGAATGCCGCGCGCGCGCTCCCGCCAGCGCGTCGCGCAGCGCTTCTGCCTCTTTCGTCAAGCTATCGCGTTCCTCGCGCAATCCGCCAATCTTCGTCTGCAGCTCCGCGGCATTTTGCTTCAACGCGGCAAGCTGCGCCGACACGGCTTCCAGCTCATGCGCCGCGCGTTCCGCGTCATCGCGCGCGCGCATCGAAGTTTCCAGCACCTCGTGCTCGTTCGCTTCCAATTTCCGCTGCGCCTCGGTTTGGTGTACCAGCGCTTCTTCCGCCTGCTTCTGCTCGCCGTGCAGCCGCAACAGGCTTTCGCCCGCGACCGACGCGCGCTGCCGCAGCGCCTCGATACGCCCTTCGGCGTCGCGAATCTGCACCGCGCGTTGCTCCGCGCGCTGTAAAAGCTCTTCGACGCGCCCATTCAGCGCGCCTGATTCCTCGCGCAGCAGCGTCACCGCCTGCACTTGCGTCGCGCTGCGAGTTTCCCATTCGGCTGCCTGCGCGCGCGCTTGCTTCAACTCCCCTTCCATTTGCGCGTGGCGCCCCGCCAGCTCCTGCGCGCGTTGCCGGTTGAAGGCAATTTTGTTCTCGCTGCGATCTACTTCCAGCGCTGTCAAGTTCAGGACGTTCTGATTCTGCCGAATTTCCGCATCCAACTCGTAAATCCGCTGATTCAGCCGGTCCTGCTCGCCTTCCATCTGCTGGATGGTCGTCGCGCGCTGCGTCTCCGCCGCGTTCAGCTCTTCTAATTGCTTCGTAATTTTCTCAGCCGCGGTGTCCAGTTCGCGCGCCTTGCCCGCCAGCATCTGCCGCACGATTCCGCGCATCTGCTCGCGAATCTCCGAATATCGCCGCGCCTTCGCCGCCTGCCGCTTCAGCGAGCCCAGCTGCTTCTCCACCTCGATGACAATGTCGTTCACGCGTGCCAGGTTTAGCTTTGACGATTCCAGCTTGGCTTCCGCAAGCCGCTTCTTGGTTTTGAATTTCGTCACGCCCGCAGCTTCTTCGATGATGGCGCGCCGCTCCATCGGCTTTGTGGAAAGGATCAGCCCGATGCGTCCCTGTTCGATGATGGCGTACGAATCCGGGCCCAACCCCACGCCCATGAACATTTCCTGGATGTCGCGCAGCCGCGCCACGCGGTCGTTGATGAGGTATTCGCTCTGCCCGGAGCGATACAGCCTCCGGCTGACCATGATTTCGCCCGGCTTCGTCGTCAGCGTCGGCTTTTCTTCGCCCTTTTTCTTTCTCTTGGATAATTTCTTAAGCCTGCCACCGCCGTCCTCAGTAGAAGCCTCGGCCGCTTGTCCTTCTTCTTGCAGGGGCGCAACATGCTGCGGCCCATCTTGGCTAAATTGCCCAATACTCGATGCCTCTGGCGCGTCGATTCTCTGAATCTCGATTTTCTCTGCGCCCTCGGTGTTAAAAGGTTTGTCTTCCGCCGCGCCCTCCATCACAAACCGCGCTGCCTCTGCCAATTCCGGATCTTCCATCGTGATGGTCACTTCGGCCATGCCCAGCGGCGGCCGTTTCGTAGTGCCGTTGAAGATGCAATCCGCCATGCGCTCCGCGCGCAAAGACTTGTGGCTCTGCTCGCCCAGCACCCAGGAGATGGCGTCCACCACGTTCGACTTGCCGCATCCGTTCGGGCCGACGATGCATGTCGTCCCCGAGCCGCTGAACGTCACCACCGTGCGTTCGCAAAACGACTTAAAGCCTACGATTTCGACTTTTCGCAGCTTAAGCAAGGTGTCCCCTTTGTCCCTCGTATTGCGTGCTTTGTAGTTCGATGCGGTCCGCGCATGTCCTGTTCGCCGGCCGGGTTCCGGGAAAAGTACGCAATAAGAGACGCCTTCGTTTACCTCGTGGGGAGGGCATTTCTAGCGTCAGGCGAGTCCCACACCCTGAGACCGCCCGCAGAGTTGGCCGAGTAACGGCCAACCTGAAAACGCTTGGCAGGTTCCTAGTCAGAGCCCAGCCGCCTGGCGCAAGGATGGCGGTACGGAAAAAACGTTAACACGGGTGTTCCTATCGTGTCTAGCCCTACGCTAGGCCTTGTGGCCCTCTTGTCACTGCCACAAACAGTTGAAGTGAGCCCGCTTGATTTTATTCATAGCGCAACGCAACCACAGGATCTACGCTCATGGCGCGACGGGCGGGGACGGCGCAGGCAACCAGCGCGATGCCGCCCAGCAAGGCCATAACCCCCGCTAAAATGAGTGGATCAAACGGCCGGACGCCGTAGATTTGGCTGGCCACCGCTTTCTGCAACGCCGCCGCTCCAACGATCCCTAGAACAAACCCCATGGCAACCAGTTTGAATCCTTCGCGCAAAACCAGCCGGAGAATGCCGGTTCGCGTGCTGCCGAGCGCGACGCGAATGCCAATCTCGCGCGTGCGCTGCGTCACCAGATACGCCAGCACGGCATAAATACCGAGCGACGCCAGAAACAATGCCACTCCGCCGAACGCATTGGCCAGCAGCATGGAAGTTCGTCGCGAGGACAACGAAAGATCAATACGCTCTGCCATGGAATGGATGTCGAAAAGCGCCAGGTCCGGATCGAGCCGCGAGATTTCGGTGCGCAACGCCCGCACAACGGAATTTGGATCGCCGGCAGTCTTAAGCGCAAATGTGAATGAGCTCGCCGGGTCTTGAGAATTGCACATGTAGTACGCGCCGACGGTGGCCCCGGAATCGTCGAGGTTTTCGTAGCGTAGCGTACGCGCGACACCCACAACGGTAAACCAAACGGTGTGTTCGTTGACCTTCATAAAGTCCTTGGCGTCGTCGCCGGGAAAGTACATGCGCTGGCCAATCGGGTCGCGGCTCGGCCAAAAGTGGTGCGCCAGCCGTTCGTCCACAATAATTACGCGGGGAGCGGTCTCGTTGTCGCGCTCATTAAAACTGCGGCCCCGGATCATCGAAATGCCCATCGCTTCGAAATAACCGGGTGTCACCGAAATGTTCAGCGGAGAAATGAGCGACTCGCCCGGCTTCATCGGGTAGCCCTCGGCCAAAATTACGCTGTCATTGTGATTGCTGCCGAGGGGGATCGCTGCCGTAGCGCCTGCATAGGAAATTCCGGGGATGGTGCGGATGGCTGGAAGCGCGCGATTCAGGAAGGCGCGCAAAGCCTCATCGTTTGCGTATCTGGATCTCGGCAAGGCCAGCGATGCCGATACCACGCCGTTGGGATTGAATCCAGGATCGACGTGCAACAGCAGCCGAAAGCTTGCGAGAAGCAGCCCCGCCCCCATCAGCAGGGTAAAGGCAAATCCAACTTGCGCGGTAACCAGCAGTTGCCGCACGCGGCGCGATTTTTTCCCGCCGCTGCCGGTGCGCGACTCCTCGTGCAGCGCGTCGCTGATGCCGATCTTGGAAATGCCGGCGAGAGGAAACAGCCCGACAAAAATTCCGGCTACCAGGGACAGCCCCAGAGAAACGAGCACGACTCTGCTGTCCATGTGGACTTCGTTGGCGCGTGGGAACCGTTCCAGCCCGATGGCGTTCAAAGCCCGCAACACGCCCGCGCCCAAAGCGATTCCGCCAATTCCTCCGAGCAAAGCCAGCCCTAGATTTTCCAGAATCAATTGGCGCACAAGCTGCGCGCGGCCTGCTCCCAAAGCAATACGCGTGGCGATTTGCTTCCGCCGCATCGCGAGCCGCGCCAGCGCGAGGTTGGCGATGTTGAGTCCACCGATCAGCAGAACCAGGAACGCGCCGCCCCACAACAAATAAAGAGTCCCTTTCACCCCGGCGGTCAGCATGTCCTGCAGAGGCTTCACCGTGGTATGGAAACCCGCGTTGGTCAGGACCTCTTTGAATTCTGGAAAACGCTCGAGGTTTTCTTTGTTCAGCGCATCGACTTGTGCCTGGGCCTGCTGCAGAGTGGCGTCTGGCTTCAAGCGCCCAATGTGGTACCAATTGTTGCTGTGATGCACGGTCTTCTCTTTGTCCGTGAAGGCCAGCGGCATCCACAGGCGAACTTCAGGCTCAATGAAATTGAAATTGGGGGCCATCACGCCCACAATGGTGAAGGGCCTGCCGCTGATGCGCAGCGTGCGCCCTAGAACCGATTTGTCTCCGGCATAGAGCTGCTCCCAAAGCCCGTGGCTGAGGATGACTTCCTGATCCTGCCCGACTTCGCCTTCTTCTTCCGTGAAGGGCCGGCCCAGCACGGGAGAGACGCGCAGCAGATGGAACCACGAAGGCGTCACCAGCATCCCGCGAATCTGCTGCGGCGAACCATTCAGCTCCACAGTTTGATTGCGCGGGCGGAACACGGCTTGGCGCTCAAAAACCGTCATTTCCCGCAACCGGTCGTAATAGTCGCCTGAACTGCTGTTATTGCTTCCCCGGACTCCGGCATTGGGATAATCGTTGGAAAAAATCACAATGGAATTGGCATCCGCTACCGGCAGCGGACGCAAAATGACCGAGTTCACCATGGCGAAAAGCGCGGCGTTCGCGGCAATGCAAACCGCAAACGTCAGCAGCACGGTGAGCGCAAAGCCTTTGTCCCGCCATAACGAGCGCACGCCATACTTCAGGTCCAGGAAAAATGTATCCATCTTTGCGCTCCCTGCCCGCGGCAATCGCGGGGAATCCGAATCATAAGGGCTAGGTAGACAGGCGCCAGCCTAGGGCGGACGAGCGCCTAGCAAGGTGTACGCATGGCCCGAAGCCAAAGTTCCCAGTTCCAGACAAGTCTGCTCTACTCGGTTGTCTTACTTTTAGAAACCACATGGAGCGTCTGGGGTATTTTTCTCGGACGCCTCAAGGAGAACAGGCTTATGAAAGCTTATGCCACTTTTCGGCGCCCCCCTTTGAGTGAGGTGGTTCCTCGCTCGAACCAGGACCGCCACCCCCTGGAGGTAGTTCCTTACGGCAATTTCGGTGCGGGCGTATGGACGGGTCATCCCGTTGAATTTGTGGTTGTGATGGAAATCCTGATTGTCGGGCTAATGGGTATCCCTGCGTGGCGGTGGTTCTTGGGCGCCACGCTTTTGGTAGGCGGCCTTCTGGGCTACTTGCTCTGGAGACGTGATAGTCTTTGCGCAGCGCTCAGCGGCGAGCGGAGTCGCGCTCAGGATGCGGTCCATCAGGTGTTCTTGAAACTCCTTGAAAACCGCGCGCTTCGCGACGCAACGGATGCGAAAGCATATCTGTTCACTTGTGTGCGCAATGCGGTCCTGAACGATCGCAAGGCTCGTCAGCGCGACGTGGAGTTGGACGCGGGATCGGCTTGGTTCGAACCGCCCAATCGAGACTATGCCGCAGAGCTGGCGTTGCGGCGCGCCCTGTGGTCACTTCCCGAGGACCAGCGGGTCCAGCGGGAAGTGACCATTCTTCACATCGGGGGAGAATTCACGTTTTCGCAAATCGCCGAAGTTCTGCGTATCAGCGCGAACACTGCAGCCTCGCGCTACCGCTATGCTCTTGCCAAGCTGCGCGAGGCTATGCGTGCCGAGGAGGACTGCCGTGCCAACTCTCGATGATGAGCAATTCGAGCGCTTTTTGAAGGAGTTTCGGCCCCTTCCGGCCCCGGAGTCCCTGCAGCTGAAAAAGCACCCACGTGCGGTCCGGCGTCCTTTTGTACTAACGGCATGGGCCGCGGCCTGCACGGCGGTCTTAGTTTTGGCCCTCCCATGGTTGCCGCATCGCTTCAAGCCCACTCAACCGCCGGGAGCCAGCGGGAGTGGGGCCATTGCTCCGCCACTTACAAACTCACAGTCTCTGACTATCGGCCGAGCCAATGCAATATTGGCTGATGCGCCTAGCCGTCGACCGGCTTTCTTTTCAGCACCAACCAGTCCCCCAATCAGAAGGCAAACAAAGCGTGCCCAATGCGCTTGGTAAGGAGAATTTTAAGCTATGAAAGTTCTGCGTCTCATTTTGGTACTGATTCTGTTTGCGGCCCTGCAGGTTGGCTCTGCCGTTGCTCAGCAAAACGTGCCTCTCGGCGAGAACGCTGCCTTGCGCTATTGGTCGGCTTTCGCGGAAATGCAGGATTCCGTGATCACTGACCAACAGGCAAAAGAGCTGAACGCCATCCTCGACGGCACCGCACCCTACGACGACTTGAAGTACCAGGATCTCGCGGCAAAGAACAAGTCCGCCGTCGAGACCATGGCGCGCGGCACTGCCATCCCGAACTGCGATTGGGGCATAGACTACGCGCTCGGGCCGGACGCACCCGGCGGACTATGTCCGCAAGGCGTTGACCTTGGGTCGACTCAATGTGCTCTACGCCTTTCGCCTCTTGCAGAATGGCGACAAGGACGGCGCCGTGCGCATGCTCAGGCGTACACTTCTCACATGATGTGGCAAACGGCGGAACGCTTTTCGCCACCCTCGTAGCCAAAAATCTCCTTGCCGCTCATCTTAGGGGCCGTCGCCTTTGCGCTACACGTGGACAATCTATCCCCGGAACAGAAATGTATGCTCCGAAAAGCCCTCAGCCCACTCGGCCTGGACGGTCTCGACTGGCAGTCTGGTGTGAAGCGGGAATTTGAAATCCCAGCAGCCGGGTTAGACGAAAGAGCATCCTCGGCTTTGGCACAAATCGCTTCTGCTTATGGGAGCGTTCTCAGCAACCCTTCCGCGCTTTCAAGTCTGCAACGGATGATTGCCGGTGCACCGCAAACCCTGCGAGACTTCACACCGAACCCGCAGCGCGTCCTGGCCGAAAAGCAGGATCTGGCAGAGCGACTCAGGCAAATCCGTTCTCTGCTGCAATGATTCATTTGGGCGCTGGAGCATAATCGGGCGACGGGAGGCTGGACTGCAAGCTTGCACGGTTTCTCGTGCCTTGTCCTTAGCTCCTTACCTCGTTACATCCTTACTTCCTCCTTTGCCCCTCTTCCAGATACAATCCATTGCTTCTCCAATCGAACCGAAAGAGCACCGAGCGCCGATGCCCGAAATCCAGCTCCACAATACTCTGTCTGGAAAAGTCGAACCCTTCGTTCCGCAGAAACCCGGCGAGGTGCGCATGTACAGTTGCGGCCCGACCGTCTATGACTACGCCCACATCGGCAATTACCGCACTTTTGTCTTCCAGGACATTCTGCGTCGCTTCCTCAAGCTGCGCGGCTTCCAGCTCAAACACGTCATAAATCTGACCGATGTGGACGACCGCATCATTGCCAACGCCGCCGCAGCCGGAAGAAACATCCGCGAGTACACCGAGCAATTCGCGCAAGCTTTCTTCGACGATTGCAAAACGCTCAGCATCGAGGCTCCCGAGCATTGGATTCGCGCCACCGATCACATCGACGACATGGTCCAGCTCATTCAGCGCCTGCAGGCGAATACCTACACTTACGCAAGCGAAGGCTCCATTTACTACCGCATCTCCAAATTTACGAATTACGGCAAGCTTTCCAAGATCGATCTCACCGGCATTCAAGCCGGCGCGCGCGTGGACAACGATCGCTACGAAAAGGAAAGCGCGCGAGATTTTGCCCTCTGGAAAGCGCCCAAACCCGGCGAGCATTTCTGGGAAACCGCCATCGGCCCGGGCCGGCCCGGCTGGCACATCGAATGCTCCGCCATGGCCATGAAATATCTAGGCGAAACGCTTGACATTCACACCGGCGGCATCGACCTAGCCTTTCCGCATCATGAAAACGAAATTGCACAGAGCGAAGCCGCCACTGGCAAGCCGTTTGCGCGCTATTGGCTGCACGCCGAGCATTTGCTCGTCGACGGCGAGAAGATGTCCAAGTCGCTCGGCAACTTTTTTACGCTGCGCGATCTTTTCGCCAAAGGTCACAAGCCTTCTGCCTTGCGTTTTGCCCTGGCCAGCGTGCCCTATCGCAAGCAGCTCAACTTCACCTTTGACGGCCTGACGCAGGCTACCAACTCCGTCGAGCGCCTGCGCAATTTCGCCGACCGATTGAAGCACAGGAATTTTCCGGCAGGGAGGCTGGGAGGCATGGCCGCTCGCATCGCCAAAGCAGCTGAAGAATTCGATGCCGGCCTTTCCGACGATCTCAACACTGCGCGCGCGCTGGCGGCGGTCTTTGATCTGGTTCGCGAGGCGAATATCGCCATGGACAAAAGCGAATTTCGCCAAGGCGACGTTGCTGCAACGCTACAATTTCTCAACACGTTCGACAAAGTGTTTGCCATGCTCGAAGACCACGACGCCGCGAAATTGCAAGCGCTCGGCTATGGCAGCGCCGAAGCAGGCTTGAGTGACGCGGAAATTGAAAAACTCATCGCCGACCGTACTGCCGCCAAGAAAAGGCGCGATTTCGCCGCCGCCGACCGCATCCGCAAAGAACTCTCCGATCGTGGTATAATTTTGGAAGACGCGAAGGATGGCAGCGTCCGCTGGAAACGCAAGTGACTTTGAATTTCAAAATTCGCCCCCCGTACCTCCCGGGTTTCTTCCCGCCGGCCGCTCTGCGGCCAAATCTCTTCGGTGTTGACTTAGCATAAATTTTTCTTGCAGGCCGGTTCCGGAAACTCCGAGGCCGCTTTGTTTTTCGCCTGCTTCTTCCCCGCGCAGTTTTGATTCACTCCAATCTGATTTTCTTCTGGGAGGAAGAAATGCCAACGACTTTGGAAGTAAAAACACCTCGACTCATCACCGCGCTGCCCGGCCCGAAGGCGCAGCAGGTTATCGCCGCGGACGCCAAGTTCATGTCACCGTCCTTGACTCGCGAATACGCGCTGGTGGCCAAGAAAGGCCACGGCGCCATCGTCGAAGACGTGGATGGAAACTCGTTCCTGGATTTTGCTGCCGGCATTGCCGTTTGCTCAACCGGGCACTGTCATCCGAAAGTCGTGGAAGCCATTCAGAAACAGGCCGCGGAACTGATTCACATTTCCGGAACGGATTTTTATCACCACCACATGCCGCAACTCGCCGAGCGGCTCGTCGCCACCATGCCGGGAAAAGAAGCCAAGAAAGTGTTCTTTGGCAATTCCGGCACGGAAGCCGTCGAAGGCGCAATCAAGCTGGCGCGTTACGCCACCAAGCGCGATAAGCTCATCGCGTTTTATGGCTGCTTCCATGGACGCACGCTCGGGTCGCTTTCGCTGACGGCGTCGAAAAACACACAGCGGAAAAACTTCGGCACGCTGCTTGGTGGCGTCGAGCACATCCCATTCCCGTACGCCTATCGCTGCCCGCATGGCCACACTTCGGAGACGTGCGGGACTGAAATTTTGGAGCTGCTCGAACAGCAGATGTTCAAGCGCTTGTTCGCGCCGGAAGAAATTGCCGCCATCATCATCGAGCCGATTCAGGGCGAAGGTGGATTCATCCCTGCGCCGGCATTTTTCCTGCAGGAATTGCAACGCATCTGCAATCGCCACGGCATTATGCTGATCGTGGACGAAGTGCAATCCGGCGTGGGGCGTACGGGCAAGTGGTGGGCCTACGAACACGCCGGAATTGAGCCGGACATCGTGTGCATCGCGAAGGGCATCGCCAGCGGCATGCCGCTGAGCGCGTTTGTCGCCAAGGAAAGCGTGATGGCTTGGAAAAAGGGGTCCCACGGCACGACCTACGGCGGCAATCCCGTCTGCATTGCTTCGGCGCTGGCCACGCTCGACCTCATCGAAAATGGATATATGGAAAACGCGCGCAAGATGGGCGAATACATCTTTGAGCACATCGGCGATTGGCCCAAGCGCTTCAAGATTGTCGGCGACGTGCGCGGCAAAGGTTTGATGATCGGCATCGAAATCGTGCGCGATCAGAAAACCAAGGAAAAAGCGGTGGACCTTCGCGACGCGGTGGTCAGCAAAGCATTTCACAAGGGGCTGCTGACACTTAGTTCGGGTGAGAACACCATTCGCATGTCGCCGCCGCTGCTCATTGACGAAGAGCAGGCGGACTTCGCTATTCGTACCTTGGAAGAGTGCCTCCGCGAAACAGAAAAATCCAGTTAACACCGAGACCACAAAAAACCGAGAGCTCACAGAGAAAGACGACTCAACCATCCCGCGGCTTGCCCAACAGGGAATGGCGGCCGCGGGGTTTGAACTTGATTGGCTATAGTTCACTCCGGAGATACGATTATTGCCAATTCAGGATGAGGCTATAGAATGCTGGGACGAAAATCCTCGGGAATTCTGAAGAGGGGTGTCCTCATGACTCCTGTAAGCAAGTTTCGCCTCCATTCCGTTGCGAATTTCGTTCGCCCTACCTTGTTTGCTCTTGCGCTAATCGCTCTTGGTGTCCGTGCGCGAGGGCAGGAAGCGGATATTGCCAAGAAGCTGCAGGGATTCGACGCGTACATGGAGCAGACCCTGAAGGACTGGAACACGCCGGGCGTTGGCGTAGGGATTGTCGTTGGAGACAAGCTGGTTTTCGCCAAGGGCTATGGCTATCGGGATTACGAGAAGAAGCTGCCGTTCACTTCGAAGACGATGCAGCCCATCGCCTCGAACTCCAAATTGTTCACGGCGGTGGCGGCGGGCATGCTGGTGGAAGAAGGGAAACTGACTTGGGACAAGCCCGTGCGCGAGTCGGTGCCGGAGATCCGGTTTTACAACGACGAGCTCAACAACAACGTGACGCTGCGCGACATGCTGTCGCACCGGACAGGTGTGACGCGGCACGATTTGATCTGGTTCAAGTCGCCTTTCACGCGCCAGGAGTTGTTTGACAAGCTGAAGTACCTGGAACCGCAGGAACCGATGCGGGAGACATTCCTGTACAACAACCTCATGTTTGCGGCCGTGGGACAGATTATCGAAATGAAGTCCGGTAAGAAGTGGGAAGATTTTGTGCGGGAGAGGATCTTCACGCCTCTGGACATGAGCACGACGTGCTACACCATTGCTGACATGCTGAAGCAGCCGGATTACGGCGCGCCTTTCCGGGAAAAGCGCGATTCCTTCGAGCTGTACAAGATTCCTTATTACGAGGACACGGAAGGCGTTGCTCCGGCAGGAGCGATCATTTCCAATATTGACGAGCTTTCGCGCTGGCTCATCGCGCTGATGAACGAAGGGAAATACGGGGGGAAGCAAGTGCTGCCAGCAACCGTGTTGAAAGCCGCCATGCAGCCCGCGATCGCTTTGCCGAATGCCGCCGGAGAAGCGTTGGGATACTGGGAGGTGCTCAATGCTGCTTATGGGATGGGCAGACAGACGGCCTCTTATCGCGGGAAGCTTCTCACTTTTCATGGTGGCGACTTGCCGGGATTTCACTCACAGATTTCCTTCATGCCCAATGACAAAATCGGCGTGATCGTGCTGGTTCAAACCGATCACAGCGCGCCGCTCTACAACATCATCAGCTACAACGTCTACGAGCGGCTGCTGGGCATGGACCAAACGCCGTGGAGCCAGCGGCAGTTGCAGCAGAGGCTCGCTAACAAAAAGGCAGCCACGGAGTCGCGGACGAAGGCGGGCGCCGACCGCGTGCCCAATACGAAACCGTCGCACGCTCTGGGCGATTATGCGGGCGAGTACGAAAATGCTGCCTACGGTATTTTGAAAATCGGATTACAAGGCGACCAGTTGCAATTTGGATTTCACGAATTCCATTTTCCTATGAGCCATTTTCACTATGACCGGTTTGACACGCCGGACGACGAGCAATACGGCAAGTTTTCCGTCAACTTCCGGATGAATCCCCAGGGAGACATTGATAGCGCGGTGATGTCGCTGGACCAGGCGGACGCGGTGTTCACGCGCAAGCCCGCGGCGCTGGAGTCGAAGCTCCTGGAGAAACTGGCTGGAACGTACTTGACGCCAGGCAAGGTGAAATTCGAAGTGCTTTACCGGTCGGGCGCCGGGCTGGCGCTGTCTTTTCCGGGTGGCCCACCGCAGAAGCTCATTCCAGTGAAGGGTTTGCAGTTCCGGACGGCGCAGTTTGCCGACATCATTTTCGAGTTCGTCGTGGAAAATGGGCAAGTGAAGGCGCTGAAACGGAGAGACCCTTCGGGCGAATCTACGTACCCACGGCAATAAGATTCAGATGAGAATGGACTGTGCGAAAAATCGCCCCGCCATGAGATGATGAGGAAGAAAGCCAGAGTGGGTTCTCGAACCAGGTGCATGAGCACTTTTGAGTAATCACCTCCAGGGACAACCCAGAATCAAATCGAGGAGGGGAGAGAGTTGCCGGAGTTACGCAAAGACCCCATCACGGGTCGATGGGTGATTATTTCGACCGAGCGGGGAAAGCGACCAAATGATTTTTTGCGTGAGAGCGTGGTCGCGCGCGAGCCGAAGAATTGTCCCTTCTGCAGCGGGAATGAGTCCAAGACGCCGCCCGAAGTGCTGGTATACGGGCGAAATGGCGGCGGTGCGAACACCCCGGGCTGGAAGCTGCGGGTGGTGCCCAACCGCTTTCCGGCACTGGGAATCGAAGGGGATCTCGACCGCGAAGGCGAGGGCTTGTTCGACAAGATGAACGGAATCGGCGCGCATGAGGTGGTCATCGAATCGCCGGACCACATGTCGACGCTGGCGACGCTGCCCGACCGCGCGGTGGAAGATGTGTTGTGGGGATACCGGGACCGCATGCTGGACCTGAAAAACGACAAGCGTTTCCGGTACATTTTGATCTTCAAGAACCATGGAGAAGCGGCAGGAGCGACAGTCGAACATCCGCATTCGCAACTAATCGCGTTACCCATCGTTCCGCGACGCGTGCGCGAGGAAGTGGACAACTGCTGGCATTATTACGACGAGAAGGAGCGATGCATTTTCTGTGACATCATCCGGCAGGAGCGGGACACCGGCGAGCGGGTGATCGGAGAGAACGAGCAGTTCATCTCGCTGGCGCCGTACGCGCCGCGGTTTCCGTTTGAAATGTGGCTTCTGCCGAAAGTGCACAGTTCGTCGTACGAAAATAACCAGAGCTCGATCTACGCTAGCCTGGCAAGAATGCTCAAGGATACGTTGATGCGGCTGGATGAAGTGCTCGACCTGCCGGCGTATAACTTCATGATTCACACTTCGCCGATCGGAGAGGAGATCAACGATCACTATCACTGGCACATCGAAATTATTCCGAAGCTGACGAAAGTGGCAGGATTCGAGTGGGGGACGGGATTTTACATTAACCCGACGCCGCCGGAAGAGTCGGCGCGATTTTTGCGGGAAGCAAAAGTTCCCGCGGTGAGTGAGAAGAAGTAGGGATCTTCCTACAAAACGGCGAGCCAGGGGCGTCCAGGAAGATTTCCGAGGTTTGCTATAATTGTGAACCATAGTAAGGATTTGGCGCGGTACCCAAGCGGCCCAAGGGAGAGGTCTGCAAAACCTCCATTCGTGGGTTCGAATCCCACCCGCGCCTCCAATTTTCTGGCTTTGGAATGTGTGAGTTGCGGCGATGGTTTTTCCCGTGTACCCGCCGTGTACGGTCGTCGGGTCGATACACGCCGTGTGCATCAAACAAGGCGTGGAACTGCTGACGAAAAGAGGCGATGTAGCCTGGATCCAGAGAAATGCTCCCGTGCTTAGTTCCAATTGGGTAGTCCCGGGGAACGAGCCGGTATTTGTTTTCCTTGCAAAATGAATAGATGTTAGGGTCGCTGGTGTCGACTTCGATTCCGCGCTTCCGCCAGCTGGCCATTGAGTTTCCACAATATGAGCAACCACTCATGTTCCATCCAAGCCAAAGCGTATATGTCGGCCAATGTCGGCCAACGACCACACAGACAGTGTCCAGCCACTAGCTGCTAGGCATCGTCGGCGGCATGAGGGAAAACCCACGACCGACACCTCCCAGGACGATGAGGGTCACGCCCCCAACGTATCCGGGCAAGCCAGAAAACTTTTTCGCACAACTCTCAAGATATTCCGCTAGTTTCTTGCCGAATGCCTCCGGCGGCCTGTTGAAGCTCGTTAGCCCTTCGTCGAGGACTGCTCTGCAGTCATCGTGCAGGAGTACTATGTGCGCAAATCGTCCTTCGTCGAATCGTACGGCGGTTTACGACAAGCGCTTGCGGTCGATAGAGGTAGGCGGAAGCTCTTGGGACAAATCCACTACCGCCGCACTGAACCGCAGAGCTTCCCGGAAAAGCCTGCGCTGCCATATCCGCCCCGAGGTCCTCATTTATCCATCTTTCCAGCAGCTCGCGCGTGGGCTCTTTTCCGCCCTCTGCCCGCGCTGCGAGCATATGCGTAAGTGATTCAAGTCGGATCAGATTTGGCTGGAATTCCGGGATTGTCATGAGTCCCGAAACGGCGCGCAAGGCAGCACAAAGATCGATATTTCGTATCGAGTCCACGAGTCGTGGAAGTTCTCGGATCATTCGCTCCATTTCTTCTGTCGTCGCGAGTTTGTCTAGTTGTTCTCGCAAATATGACTGTATGCCGTCTGGGAAGTTCGCCATGGTCGGGTTAGTGTAGTGCCCTTCGCTCCGACTGTAACGGTTCCAATCGCTTCGCGCTATTGCCATTGAACTCGGCTCTTCGCCACTACGGATATCTTTGTAAGCGCTCGTTGACTTGCTCCAGTTGTAAGCGCTCGCTTACTTTGCAATGATGTAAGCGCTCGATTACAGGAGGCCGCCAATGAGAATCCGGACCCCCGCTGATCTTGGCACCTTAATTCGCAGCACCCGAAAAAAGCTTCAGCTCGACCAATCAACACTCGCTAAAAAAATTGGTGTCAGCCGCCTTTGGCTGGTCGAGATCGAAAAAGGAAAGCCTCGCGCCGAAATTGGCTTGGTGCTTCGAACCCTGGACGCGCTTGGCATAAGCTTGAACGCAACAACGCCGGAAAGCCAATCGCCAAAACGTCCCGAGAGCACCGTAGACATCGATCGCATCGTCGCGACTGCGCGTGAGCCACGCAAATGACCACGCACCTCGTTGCATTTGCGGAAGGTTTGGTCATGGGAACCCTGACGCAGGCAAAGGGCGGGCGACTCACCTTTCTCTATTCCGACGAATGGCTTGCGTCATCCGGTGCGTATCCCCTGTCCGTTTCAATCCCCTTGGCATCTGGTCAACAGGGACAGCGAAAAATCGAACCGTTCCTATGGGGATTACTCCCCGACAACGGAATTGTACTTGGCCAATGGGCCCGTAAGTTCCATGTTTCGCCCAGAAACGTTTTCGGACTCATTGCAAACGTAGGCGAAGATTGCGCGGGCGCAGTACAGTTCGTGCAGCCGGAACGGCTCGACGCCGTTCGATTAGGAGCGCGGCCCGAAGTCCAGTGGCTAGATGAGGCTGGCGCCGCCGACCGGTTGCGCGCCTTGCGTCAAGATCAATCTGCGTGGCGTATGGCCCGTGACACAGGGCAGTTTAGCCTGGCCGGCGCTCAACCGAAGACTGCGCTCCTATTGGAGAATGGCCGATGGGGAGTTCCTTCGGGCCGCCTACCCACTACACACATCCTCAAACCCCCAACGGGCGAATTCGACGGACACGCCGAGAACGAACACTTTTGTCTGGAATTGGCGCGTTCTTTCAACCTACCAGTGGCAAACTCGGAGATTCGCCGATTTGAAGACCAAATCGCGATTGTAATCGAACGGTATGACCGCGTTAAAACTGGCGGCATGATTCATAGAGTCCATCAAGAGGACGTTTGTCAGGCAATGGGCCTGCCCCCAACAAAAAAGTACCAGAGTGATGGAGGCCCCGGCGTCCGTGAAATTGCAGAACTTTTGACGACTTTTTCGACGGCGCCGGTCGAAGACATACAAACCTTTGTCGGTGCCATCGCCTTCAGTTGGCTTGTGGCGGGTACCGATGCCCACGCAAAAAACTATGCCCTGCTTCTGGGTTCGGAATCACGAATCCGCCTCGCTCCACTATATGATCTCGCAAGCGCTCTACCGTATCCCGGCATGCGTCCCATCGGATTGAAACTCGCGATGAAAATCGGAGGAGAGTATGGCTTGCGGAACATCGCCCCGAGGCACTGGAGAAAGCTTGCTCTTGAAGCGCATCAAAACCCAGAGGAAGTTCTGGCGAATCTTCGCGCGACAGCCGAAGCCATGCCCGACCGTGTCTTAACTGTGCAACAACGCGTCAAGCGTGAGGGACTTACTCACGAGATTTTGGGCCGACTTTCGGACAGACTCATCGCCAGAGCCAAAGAATGTCGACACCTACTCAGATAGCACGAAGAATCTCAGACCATTCGCCGAATTGGCCCGTCCCTCACATCAGTCCCAGAACCTGCCCTGTATGTGCTCTGACGGCAGCTCTCAGTTCAAGATCGATAACGGCATGTTCCAAAATGTCCAGCACCGAGGAGCGCCCCGCGAATTCGGCGGCGCTGCTTTGCGAATCTTATTCAGATGAATGTAAGCAACCAGCGCGAACCGGATTCGCTCCTTCTGCCCGTAGAGAAAATGAAAGGGCGGCGATGGCAGCTTGGCGAGGCCGTCTTTGATTTCGATGTCCTTCCTAATCTGAACAAAGAACGAGCTATATGTTGTCGGCCACATGCGGCCGCATATGATGCGGTAGTGCCGCTCGTCCGGATCCGTGGAGGGGGTTGTGAGCAATCATGATCCCTACTCCGACAATATGACTTGTAGCTTGATTTAGACGCCTTTCCGAGACCCTTCGACTTGCGTCTCACCATCTGACATGCAGAGGCGGACCCGCGGTACGCCGGAATGTTTCTCGATCCGGTCAGCCAAGGGCTGCGAATGCGTGGTAATCCAGAGCTGGGTGTTTCTCGCCGCGCGAACGATTAAGTGCGCCAGGGCGTCCAGAATGTCTGGATGCAGGCTAGTCTCTGGTTCGTTGAGTGCCAATAGCGACGGTGGTCGAGGGCTAAGCAGCGCCGCACAAAGACATAAGAACCGCACTTGTCCGTCCGAGAATTCTTGCGTCTGCAAGGGGCGGAGCAGCCCGGGAATTTTCATCTTTATGCTGAAGAGGGTATCCATAGCTTCGATAACGAGAGTCGCGCCGCCAAAGGCCTGCGCTACGGTCTGACGAAGAGCAGTACCATCGCCGATTTCAAGAATTGTTTGGAGAGCCGCTGCAAGGTCCGAACCGTCATGACTAAGAACTGGTGTATAGACACCAATTTGCGGCTGCCGCACAGGGGACTCCAAGTCTGTGCGGAAATGATGATAAAAACGCCAGCTCAAGATCTGCTGGCGTATTGCGGATATTTCTGGATAGAGGTGCGGATCAATGATCTGCGAGAGGACAGACTCGTGTTTCGAAATCTGGAAGGGATAGGTGACCATATTGCCTTCAGCGTTGCGCAACCACGCCGAAGGTTCATCTCGTTTCAACATAGCCACGCGACGTTTCGTATCAGACGGCCAGATATACCAGATATATTCTTCCTTTACGCGAGGATCGAGTGTGAACATGGTTTCCGGTGCATGCTCGTTTAGGGACGGGAGACCGATTTGTAGCTCGTAAGCGAACCGCTCCGCTTCAAAGCCAAGCACGACGCGTTTTGGAGGTTTCTTACGCTGATAGCGAACGCGCTCGCCTCCGGCCCAGAATACGCTTGGCGTGCCGCCCTCCGCGGCTATCGCTCGGGCCAATTGCCCCTGCGCCGCGCGCGCCATCAAGACAAGGGAGTTGTAAAGATTTGACTTTCCACAACCGTTCGGGCCGGTGAGGACATTAATTGGCTTCAATTCAAGGTCGAGGTCCCGAACAGACCTATAACCAGACACATGGATCTGCTTGATCACTGTTTGGAAAAAATTCCAGACTGAGGCTAACTCGGGTTCGTTTCTGTGTACTCGTCATGTACCTCAGTCCGTGAAAAGTGCCTAATCTCGCGTTCTGGGCGTGCTGAGAATACGATAAGTTACGTCCTATCAACAAGGGCTATGGGTTCGAATCCCACCGTCTCCGCCAGCTTACTTTCTTCTTTTCAATCGAATAACCAAGCGCTCAAGGGGCACTAAGGGGCGCTAAGCCACTCTCGAGGCAATACGAGGCGAACGACTTTCCCGTGCGCCGTGCGTTTGCTTTCATCCCATCGCCTTGCCGTAGACGTTCCGGATTCACGCTGATTCTGATAACTGGTCAGTCCGATGACCCGATGACAGTATCCTGAAATCGAGACTCAATAAGTGTTCGCGTACAAATTGAACGACAGAGCCGGCATGCTGCTGACGCCTAACCTGCTGCCCATCGACACGATTCCAACCAGGGCCGCCGGACCCATGGGTCCGTCCCCTTCCGGATTGGGCATGGTGCCAGGTCCCCATGGGTTTCTAACGCCTGGCAGATGCTGCGCTGTGGATATGCCTGACATGCCGTCACCTTCCGGATCATAGCTCGCGATACCGGGCCCGCCTATGAATATGCCGGCTGGCAGATTTCCACGCCCATAGTCGCCCTCGGGATCGTATTGCCCTGTCTGCCTTACAGCGCCGTCGTTGCACTGCATGTCTACTTGGCCTGTCTTAGAATCCACCGTAGTACCGCTCCCCTTCATTACTCTGTGCATCAGCGGAGTGGAGACTAACCGCAGTGGCAACAAGGTGATTTTCTTGGGCCAGGCACGGGGTGGGCAGGACCAAGAGAGGTGCCGAAGTGGCCAGAGCACCGACGAGCATGGATTTTGGGACTCGCATAGCGAGCGTCGCCTCCTTATTGAGTTTCCACGAGCCGGTTCGTGGAGCAAGTCTATGAAGACGCCCAGCAGATTGTCTACAAACACTCAGCTCGTGGCTGCCAGATTAAGCCAATATGCTTTCCTTGGCAGCCTTGGTGCATCACCAGCGCTGGAACATCCAGACTCTTACGGGCATTTCTTGAGAACCTGGGAAATCGACCCTTCCGAGACCCTCTCTTGTACCTAGATTTTTCGCGTCAGAAATTAGTCCGTTTGACTCACCGGCAGCGAATGGAGAAAATGCCGGAATGAGTAAAGGCATCGTTGAGGAGACTGTATATGTGTTCCTTTTCAGATGCGAGAAGTGCAACAGGCCGATAATTTCTTGGATGCTGTCGCCAAGGCACGGCGGTTTTTCGTTAGAGAAAGCCCAAACGAAGGCTCTTTCCTTAACCTGTGTCATGGAAGAATGTGGATGGTCTGAAGCCCGATTTGGACGTGATGCAATCGAAAGCTGGGCGGTCCCGTGGCCATATGCAACCACTGGGCCGTTCGATCAATCGTGAGAATGGTTTGAAAGGGGTTCGCGCTTTGGTACTCCGGGCTGAAGTCTCATTTTCAAAATGTTTCCCCTGGCATCTTGCACGTTTATAGATAGCGGGAACTCGACTTCACCTGCGAGAGGTGGCGCCACCGCCGTTGTTTCGTCCTCTAATTGCCAACCGCCTGCTTGATAGCGAGTGCCGCGAATTGCCCGAACGCATCTCGCCTTGTTATCAACTACTCTGATAGCGATGGGAGCTGTCATCTTGTATCTTTCGACCATCCGCCATAGTCGATCAAGTCCGTCATACCGCTTCAATTCGCAGTTGGCCATGTCGGACAATTCAGGGAGAACGATCGTAAAGTCATCGATTGTTTCCGGCATTTCAACTCTCCTCCCCGTCGGCTCAGAATCCTCGAGATCTGGATCTACGACCAAATCTGCCGGCAAGGATTATTGTGGGTCGTTAACGCTTATTTCGTCCGGAATTCTGCTTGGACGAACGATTTTCCGCACGAAAATGGAGCGGGTCTCTGAGGCTTTGCAATTCTCGGTAATAATAAAGTGGAGTAGGGCGTTTTCCGTTGAACCTTAGATTCCTTAGCAACTCAATTTCTTCCGTGGTGGCAGTCCCGCTGAGGGAACTATCCTCAAGAAATTCTTTGAACCCCGGCTCTACCTCTGGTTGGCCAGGTCCCCTTTCAACAAACTCAAATCTCTTAGGATCCCCTGAGGCTATTCTCCGATTTAAGACTATCTCCATACCAAAGGTCGTCAGGTCGACGTCCCAGGATTCAATCAGTGGGTCCAGGAAGGAAATACAGTTTTCAGGCGACAAGCTGAGAACGTCCGTGTCCAGGAACTCCAGGAGGGTAACCCGCATTTGTTCATAGCTTCGGCCGGCGAGTCGAGCCACCAAGTAGAGCCAGTTTTCACTGTTCAATTCTTCTTTGGCGACTTTCTTGGTTACGTGCAAAAGCTTTTGTGTGACGAGGCGTTCGAGTTCGCCGAAGGGCTGCTTCTCAAAAATCGCACGCACCTGGTTTTCTTTGTCGGGTACGCACTTCCGGAGAATCAATTCCCGAACTTCCCTAAACAAGGGCGCGGGCGGGCCCGCCAAGTCTATCTTCAATTCTTCCCTACGCTGGAGCTCAGCCAGCTTCGAAAGTCTATCGCTCGGAAGCTTCAAAAACTTCGCCATTTTCTCATAGATATCTGTTCGGTCAGGAGCCGGGGGCAGTTTCTTGCGAGCCAGCAGTTGGGAAATATAGGACTCCGTAACTTCGGCGGCAGTCGCTAGATCTTTCTGCTCCAGCCCCAATTCACCCAATCGCTGTTTAATCACTAAGCAAACGTCCACAAGGTCCTCCACCCGGCTTAACTCGACAGATTAACCTGACAAAATAATCCCAGATTATACTTGACACGTCAAGTGAATTAACCTATTATGGTTATCGGACTGAGGGAGTCTTCAGAATGACTGAACCAATAGTGGTTACCTGGATCGCCCCTTTGGCATCGAGAACCAAGGAGAGTGTCATGTTTGCACGCAGAGTTTACATGCATCTGAAGCCCAATAGTGTTGCGGAGTTTACCCAGAGGCTGGAGAAGGACATCCTCCCTCTGCTTCGAAAACAGAACGGATTCCAGGACGAAATCACGTTCGTTGGACACGGCGGCAGGGAGGCGTTCGCCATCAGTTTGTGGGACAAGGCCGAGAATGCCGAGACCTACAACCGCGGACCTTACCCGGAAGTGACGAAGATTCTCGCCACAGTAGTTGAGGGAGCCCCGCAGGTTGAAACCTATGACGTCGCTAACTCGACGTTCCACAAGATCGCCGCTGCCGTAGCGGCCTGAAGCCAACAGGTGGTTTCGTTTGGAGGGGGCAGGGCTAAGTCCGCCCCTCAAGTTGTCGAGCAAAACGGAACTGCAGGAGCATGCGAGATTGCGGCAGACCGAGATTTGTACGGGATGAAGAGCCGCAGCAAGGAAGAACCTTGTCTTTCCATAGCGAGGAGATTTCCCCGCCTGGCTCAATCAACCAAGAGTCTTCTCCGAAGAAATGCAACAACTAACCCAGCCGCTGAAAGGCGGCTGGCAAATTTGGGATGAAGAGGAATGTATGCAATTACTTTGGTGGATGATGATCGGATTGGTTGCTGGCTGGTTGGCCGGGAAGATTCTGAAGGGTGATGGCTACGGTCCGTTCATGGATCTGGTGATGGGTATCGGCGGGGCAGTGACGGGCGGGCTCCTGATGCGGTCCGCAGGGATCAGAGGATATGGGGGAACCATCATTACGACTCTCGTTGCCATGATTGGTGCAGTCCTTCTGACGCTGGTCGCGGGCTTCGTGAACGGCAAAAGGATGTATGCCCGGCAACTCTAAACGTCACGCAGCCAATGGAAAACTCAAATGCCAGACACCGATGGAGTACCCACCATTCTGATTAGGGAAGGCACCCCTTTGCCGGCGAACCTGTCGATCGAAAGTGAAGCCTTCTTACCTGGCTGGAGATTAATCCAAGATCTCGATGGATACGGACTGGATCGCAAAGTCCGAGAGGCTGGATGGACCTCCTTCTGCCTAGCCGCAGAAACGAGAGCGACTGTCGTCGGAATTGACCGAGAAAAGATGGTCCGCAGGGCAATCGAGGAGATCCTAGCGAGGCTGAAATCGGAGAAATTTGATTCCTTGGAAATCACCCGAGTGACATCGGTAGCCTCGAAGCGTTTCCTGGAAGTTCACTATGTAACTGTTTCCGCCCAATCACGGCTTATCCAACAAGGCTTTGGCCTGGTCCCTGCAAAGGATTTTGTCTTGAGGATACCGGCTGCCCCAAACGGAGAAGTGGCCACAAAGCAATATGCGGCTCTGATTTCAAGTTCTTAGGAATTCGTAGGAGATATGAATATGAAAACGATTCGAAGTTCGATTCTTTGTTTTGTTGTCTTGCTCCTCACGGCACCATTGCTTCGTGCACAGGATCTTTCCAAGTATCGGCACTTTACCCTTGGAATGAGCTTGACCAGAGTGCTGGAGCGTACTGACCAAAAGATGGCGGATGTAAAGTTGATTCATGGCCGTCCAGCGCTAATTCAGGAGCTGACTTGGTGGCCCCCGAACGTCCCGGGGACTTCCGTCCGCTCGGAGGGCGTCGAACAGATTCTCTTCTCTTTCTGCAATGGCGAACTCTACAAGATTTCGGTTACTTACGATCCAGCTTCCACGGAAGGGCTCACCGAGGGAGACATGGTCAAGTCCATTTCGGCGAAATACGGTCTGGCCACAATTGTAGCGCCGGAGATCGGTTTGACTACGAACGCGGGATATGAAACAAAGCAAAAGCCCGTCGCGTCTTGGGGGGGTGAGCAATATTCCGTCAACCTAGTCCGCTCCTCTTTCAGCGACATCTTGGGGCTGGTCGTTTTTTCGAAGCAGGCCAATACACAGGCCGAACTTGCCAGTGCGAAAGCCGTGAGACTTGACGAGCAAGAGGGCCCGAAACGGGAAGCCGAGCGCCAGAAAAAGCAAGCGGACGACCTGGAAGCGGCGCGGCAGAAGAATCAGAAGAGTTTTCGCCCATAGTTGTCGCACGAGATTGTAAAAAGCCATCTTTGGGCGTGTTAGAGAAATGGATTATGCGGAGGTTAGAAAATGAGTGTAAGTGTTACCCCGTTACATGACCGTGTCCTCGTACGTAGGCTGGAAGGGAAAGAAACCGCAAAGGGCGGGATCATCATCCCCGATACGGCTAAGGAAAAGCCTCAAGAGGGCGAAGTAATGGCCATCGGAGCCGGCAAGATGGAAAAGGGCCGTCGTGTCCCACTCGACGTAAAGGTGGGTGACGGGATCTTGTTTGGCAAATACATCGGCAACGACATCAACATCGACGACCAGGAGTATTTGATCCTCCGCGAGGAGGAAATCCTGGTGAAACTGAGCGGCATGGCCAAGGCGGCATCCGGCAAGAAGTAGTTTTCACCCGAACCGAGGATTTCGGACGGGGGAAAAGTGCTCAATCACCCGGGAGGGTGAAGTCTGATGGCAAAACAAATTGTAACTGGTGAGAATTCACGACAGGCGATTCTGCGCGGCGTCAACATTCTGGCTGACGCTGTAAAGATCACGCTCGGCCCGAAGGGGCGCAATGCGGTCATCGAGAAGAAGTTCGGGGCACCTATCATCACCAAAGACGGCGTGACGGTCGCAAAGGAAATCGAGCTGCAAGACCCGCTCGAGAACATGGGTGCACAGATGGTGCGCGAGGTTGCCTCCAAGACCTCGGATGTGGCTGGCGATGGCACCACCACCGCGACCGTGCTGGCACAAGCAATCTTCCGTGAGGGTGTACGAACGGTTGCTGCAGGCGCGAGCCCGATGGCGCTCAAACGCGGCATCGATAAGGCCGTGGAAATCGCCGTCGCAGAGATCAAGAGGCTCTCCCGCGAGGTGAAGGGCGACATGATCGCGCAGGTGGGCACCATCAGTGCCAACACGGACAAGCAGGTTGGCAACATCATCGCCGAAGCGATGAAGAAGGTCGGCAAGGATGGCGTCATCACCGTCGAGGAATCCAAAACAATGGAGACCACCCTCGAAGTGGTCGAAGGCATGCAGTTCGATCGGGGCTACCTCTCGCCCTATTTTGTGACCGACCCGGAGCGCATGGAATGCGTACTCGAGGACGTGTACATCCTGATCCACGAGAAGAAGATCAGCTCGATGAAGGATCTGCTGCCGTTGCTCGAACAGATGGCCAAAATGAGCAAGCCGCTGCTGATCATCGCTGAGGATGTTGAGGGCGAGGCCCTGGCGACCCTGGTGGTGAATAAGCTGCGCGGCACACTGCAGTGCGCGGCGGTAAAAGCCCCGGGCTTTGGCGATCGCCGCAAGGCCATGCTCGAAGACATTGCCATTCTCACTGGTGGGAAGGCCATCACAGAGGACCTGGGCATCAAGCTCGAGAATGTCGAGATCGAGGAGCTGGGCAAGGCCAAGAAAGTGACCATCGACAAGGATAACACCACGATCGTCGCGGGCGCCGGCAAGGCCAGCGAGATCGAAGGCCGAATCAAGCAGCTCCGCGCGCAGATCGAAGAGACCACCTCGGACTACGACAAGGAAAAGCTCCAGGAGCGCCTGGCCAAGCTGGTTGGCGGCGTCGCGGTAATAAAGGTCGGCGCGGCCACCGAAACGGAGCTAAAGGAGAAGAAGGCTCGCGTCGAGGACGCCATGCACGCCACCCGTGCGGCCGTTGAGGAAGGCATCGTCTCGGGCGGCGGCACTGCTCTTCTGCGGTGCTTGCCGGCACTCGAGAAGCTCAAACTCCACGACGAGGAAGCCATCGGCGTGAACATCGTAAAGCGTGCGCTCGAAGAACCCTTGCGCCAGATCGCGGAAAACGCTGGGCATGAAGGCGCGGTGGTAGTTGGACGCGTGCGCGAATCGAGGGATGAGAACTTCGGCTTCAACGCAGAGACTGGTGAGTTCGGCGACTTGGTCAAAGCCGGTGTCATTGATCCAGCTAAAGTTACTCGTCTCGCCCTCCAGAACGCCGCGTCCATCGTTTCAATAATGCTGACAACAGAAGTCCTGATCGCCGAATTCAAGGGTGAGGAAAAGATGGCGGCCGCTGGCGCAGGTTATGGCGGAAGTATGGGAGGATCGTACTAAACGACGGTCTATTTGTACCGCGGCTGCGTTCGAAGAATCTGATATGGAGGTTAACCTCATGCGTGTCTTTTGGGAGCAGGTGGGAGCGTTGGGCCCAGTTTATCGTTTGGTTGGCCAAGGCTTCAGTGATCGTGACATCGCAACGAAACTGGATCTTACGGAACTCAGAGTCCAGGCCTGCATAGCCTGGATATTGCACTTCCTGGGGTTCACGAATCGGAACGAACTAATCCGCTATGCTGCAGCTCCGACGGTAATGTGAAGCGGCTACAGGGACGGAACAGCTTCAGCCTCGGATTGCCATGGATCTCATGGTTTTAGGAGAATTCTTATGATTGTCGCTTCAGTGGATGTTTTGAGCAGGCACCTGAAACCGCTTTGCTCCCGCGACAACCACGTAATGAAGTACGAATCAGGCGGCTCAAGGTCAAATACCGGTGATCGGGCGTCGTACCATTGTGGTTTCGTAGGTTGCAGTGTTCGGTATAACTCAACCGACGGATATTACATGCTCATTGGAATGCCTGACCACGCGAACGCCGTCGACGAGCCTGGCGTAAACACTGCTAGGTGCCCTATACATGGCCGCTGGTTGTATCGCCGGGAGAACATTGAGGCGGAGGCAGGTGTTCGTTGGCTTTGTGGTGTCGAAGGCTGCGACTATCGTTACAGTGCGAATACAAAGGCCGAATGGGTCAGGACCTAGGAAAGGTATTTGTTCACAAAATGAGAGCCCAGACACCGAGGAGATCGGAGTGCGAATACTACTCCGTAGCGCCGCATTTCCTCCAACGGGACCTCATGGGCGTCTCGCTGGTGGAGGATTTGCCAATCGCTAGCCCTGGAGCATTGATTTCGCGTTTTTGCCTACCGCTACCAACATAATCACGCTCTTGTCCTGGGCGCGAGGAGAAAAGAACTGGATCACTTCATCGTCGTAAAACGTCAAACCCGTGGCACTTAAGCGTTGGGCGTAAGCGGCAAGATATACCTTGCCGCTCAAGATGCCCGCTTCGAGCTGCACGGCCCGGTATCCGCGATTGCCGAAGCGTCCCAAAATGATTTGTAAGTCTGCAAGGAAGAAGATGTCCGCGGCGGCTTCAACCGGCAATTGCTGGTCCAGCCCCAGGTGACCAGCCTGAGCGCGGAAGTTTCCTGCCTTCAGGCATTCGAGCACTTGGCGGTCCCGGTGGTATACGTAGGCCCCGGGATCGAGACCTTCGACTGCATTCACTATTAGGTAGACCTCGTTCAGCTGAGTCCCCTGGGGATTCAGGAAGTCCGATGGGATACCACAAGTAGCTCGGTCCAAAATGGTAGACAGCTGTGGCAGATTGATCGGGACTTGGGCAAACTTGCGCGCGGAGCCACGTCGAAGGATGACCCGCTCAATCGGATCACGAGGCATTTCCGCATCCGAATAAGGGTGGAGCTGAAGGATCGGTCCCGTTGGCGATGGATGTTTAGCCAGCAGCGCGTGATCACGCCAAATCTCAACCTCTTCGGGCGAATTGAGCGAAGAAGCAGCGTGAATCTCGTGCGTGGCTGGGTACACAGTCTCGTTTCGAGAGAGCGGAACGGTTTCTAAATGGAGAGCGGAGAGCTTGGAAGGTAGTCGCTGCACAGAAGCTGCGACACGGCCGAGGGCTACGAGAGAATAGGCGACCTCACGCTCGGGATCGACATCAACCAATCGGTTCACATCTGCATCCACGAATCCGCAGACCACCTTGGCAGGCATTCCAAGAGCCGTGGCGACCGCCAGCAAATTGGCTAGAAGGGTACCATTATCCCAGCCAAAGTGGCGATAGGTTCGGGCCTGGTATTTCCAGGCATTGCGCCAATAGGTGCAAGTACAGATGATCGTGAGCGGGGCATGGACAATTGCAGCTTCACCCCCAGCAGCCTCACTCAGGACACCGCGATAGTCTCCAGCACGCAGCCTGCGCAGAGCGAACTCCGCGGGCGAAAAGTGGTATACGCCTGCTTCCAAATCGACAAGATTTCCGCACACAACGTAGACCTCGACTTCGTAGAGTGCTCCGGTGCAGGCTGCAGCGCGAAAATAAAAATCGCCGCCAGGATGCTTCCGATGCCGAGTGATCCCAGCGGTTAGATACAGCAATTGGGCCAGCGCCTCCAGGTCTGGCACAACCTTAGCCTCCAGGTGGATGCTCTCAGCGATCGCGGAAAGGGCAGCAACGCCAGTTTGGCGTACCTCTCGGGGCAACGGCAACGGCTCTAGTGTGGTGTAAGCCTTGAATGGCAATGGTTTATTCGCCCAATCCAAGAAATGCGGGTTGTTATGGACGCTGGCATAGGAATGCTTGGAAGTGTTGTGGTACTTCCAGGCAGCTTCAAGATTGCTGTTGACGGTCATGAGTGAGTGAACCAGTCTGCCGCCAGCATATTACCGCCACGCACAGAGCGGGTCGCGAATAACTGTCGACTGTCGATAACAAGGCTTCCCAGCAATCAAGAAAGCGGTTCAGAAACGGGGTTCGAGGACATTGTCCCTCTCTTGATCGCCACCAATCAGTAGTACGCCTGCTTGGGAGGCAGGTGCTCTACGAAATAGACCCAAGATTGGAAGGTGGCTTTTGACCCACTTCCACCTTTCCAACGGGCTTGGCTCAGTCTCAGTCGTCACGTTGATTTCCCTCCGTCCCTGACCCGGTTCGAAACTCATCTGGAAGCAAATCAAACATCGCTCCAGCCCCCAATTTGATTCTACCTGCTCGGCTCCGCATGTTTCGCTTTCGCGCTCTCAATGACCAAGCGCAATTTAGCGCAATCTTTTAATAGAAAGGTGTGGTGCGACGCATGCTCGATGACAGTCATGAGCAGAGTCGCGTTTCGAAACAACTTGCGCCCCATTCCCGATTGCAAGTCCTCGGCATCGTTCTGTACAAGACTGGTCAAAAGGACTGCGAGATATCGGATCACGCGCCGCACCGCGCGCATGGGTACATCATCCAAAAACGGGCCGTTGGCAATTTCAAATTTTACGTAATTCAGGAGTGCGACACATCGAACGTTCGTCGTTTCGACTATTTCCTGCATTTTCTCGGTTCCAGAAGCGTTGTTGAGGGACTTCATCAACTCGTAGAACACAATGCTGAATTTGTCTAATCGAGCTTGGGCATCACCGCTGAATAGACGGGCTGTGTAGTAGCTCTGCCGGGCCGAAGAAAGCTTAGCAATTGCTATTCCCAGAAAAGCGAGCCCGATAATGACCTCGGCCGGTGCAAGGAGGCGGGACACGCCTATCGGACGAAAATCTCCGTACCCGAGGGAAGAAAAAGTTACCACGCTGAAATACAAACACTCTGAGAATTGTGGCGTCGCCGCCCGCTTCCATACGTCGGCACCAATCCCTGACCGTAAGAGCCTGCCCACAAATAAGCGAACGCAAACGCAACCAAAGCAAATGCGGCAGCAGCACCAAGCCAAACAAAACGGACCCGGTCCAGAAAGATCAGGAAGCTCTTCATTTGGGATTTACCTCAGATGTGAGTCTGCGAACGATCGTACTGCAGGGTTAAATACTGATTCAGCTGACTCTTGGAGAGATGTCCATACGTCCATACACACAGGGGCAATAAGGGGGCACTATTATAATTTGTTCCGCTCCTTTCTTTTCAGTACCATAGAAGGCCAGGGTGCGCCGCAAAACTGCTTTGTTTCCATACAGCGGGCGGATTCGAATCCCACCCCTTCGTGAAGCTCAGGGCAAGCGCGCGCCTGCAGGAAAGAAGTCTGTGCTTGTAGGGAATCAGGAGGAGAATCAACTACTGCGGTGGAATTTCGCTGAAAGATCGCAGGCGAAGACTAGTGCAATTTCTTGGCTTGTTCTAGGCCTAGGGGTGTTGAAAGTTTTAGGCCAACCGCGAACCGGTTGTCTTGAAGCCGCTCACAGTAGACAACACGAGCTTGCATGCGCTGCCCAGTCCTTGGCGAAGAGAGCAAGATCACGTCTCCCGGGTTCCAGATCTGTTCCGTTACCAGGCGCATTCCCTCATCACTTACATTTACGGTGGTTGCCAGATGCTCAAGTCCCAGGCCATCGGAGCGAACAAGCGCCACGACTTCCCCTTTGGCGATACGTTTTTTGAGTCGGCCGGCAAATAAACCGGTAACGCACTCATTCCACATTGCTGCTCTCAAGAGAAGGCTCGTTGTTCAGAGTCCAGCGCATTGATCCGATGCGTAAACTCCAGCTCTCGGGAAAGGTTATGACCCGGTATATATATCACTGCAAGCAGGTGTTTTCTGTAAGTTTAAGGACCAGATTCCCGGTCATCCGGGCCCTGCTTGCTACTGTGGGGACCCGATGGACTCGCGGCTGAGGAGCTGGCGGGGAAGATAGGTCGCCAGGGCCACGGTAAAGATGGCCGCTCCTTCCGAGTTGAGGTGGAGATTGTCCGGCTGATAGTAATGGACCGAGAGCACCGCCGGGTCCACGGGAACGAGCGTTTCCACTCCCGCCCTTCGCGAAGCCAGCGTCATGTGATGGACCGCATCTTCGGAAGCGGGAGTCGGCGGAACGAGGACGATCAGTTTCGCGCCGTAAGCAGCACACAATTGACGGAGCCGTTGGAGGCGGGGATTGGCGAGGGCGTCAAATTCCGGCTCAGGTGGAATGGCCTGCTGGGGCTGCAAAAGCTGGAATAACTCCCGGCAGGGGGGAACCGTGTGGCGCAAAATCTGCATGCGAATGACGCTGCGGGTGTCCCAAAACACGCTCGAATGCTCGAACAAGAGATTGCTCGTGGCGGTGCGGTCAAATTTCAAGTCCGAAGCGACATCGTATGCGTCCTTTAGGTCAAAGAACATCAGCGGAGCGTAATCTTGGCGCACGCCGTTGGAGAGGAAAGCGTTCACGCCGACACCTAGGACCACGACTTGGGGCCGCGATCCTTGTTGAAACAAACGCCGCAGCGCGTAGAGCCAGTCGTAGTAACCGGTGGCTTCGAGAAAAATCGGGTGGATGCTGAGTTGGCTGGAAGTCAATTTCTGTAGGCGATCCACGTCGATCCCGTCCAACAGCAAGGAATTGCCAACCATGAGGACGGACATTGGTTCGCCAGGCCCCGCCGGGCGAACCCGCAAGGCATCGGCGTATTGCTGAGAGACGCGCGCATAGGTTTCGGAGTGATGTTTGAGCAAATAGTCACTCAAAAGCTCAAAGGAAATCGCGAGGGCCGTGCAAATGGCGAACAGGATCTTGCCGTAGCGGATCGCCGGGTGCCTAGAATTGGAAATAGACGAAGGCATTGAGGTTACTCCCGGAAAATAGTCCCAGCGCGACAAACGCGGACGCGGCTAAAGCGGTGCGAAACGCATAAGAAGTATTGGCGAAAGGGTATTCCTGATTGGTGGCTTCCAAATGCAGGTCAATAAGGAAGAGCGGCAGGGAATACAGACAGAGCAGAAAAAATGCGGAAGCGTACTCCGGACGCCAGGCAAAATTAGAAAGCCCGGCGAGAAACTCTACCGCGGCATGGAGCGAAGGCGCGCGGAAAAAGGCCAGGCTCAAGCAAAGAATGTTGAAGGTCAGAATGCGCCGTGCCCACAGAGCAAAAAAGCCCGTGGGAGGCGCGGGAACCGAACCTGCACGCGGCTTGGCTTTTGCGGGGGAAAAGAAGCGCTCGAGGGGCAAAACAATTCCATGGATGGCGCCGAAAATGACAAAGGTCCAATTGGCGCCGTGCCAGAGACCGGCGAGGACCATGGTCACAAAGAGATTTCGGACGGTTTTGCGCTCGCCAAGGCGGCTCCCGCCCAAGGGAATATACAGATAATCGCGCAGCCAGGTGCTCAGGCTGATGTGCCAGCGGCGCCAGAAGTCCTGCAAGCGGTGCGCGAGAAAGGGCTGGCGGAAATTGACCATGAAATGAAAGCCGAGGAGTTGCGCGCAACCTCGCGCGATGTCGCTGTAGCCGCTAAAATCTCCGTAAACTTGCCAGGCAAATCCATAAGTTCCGAGCAGCACGACCCATAAATTGGGCGGGCCGAGTTGGCCGCCGAACGCGGCGTTCACTAAGAGCGCGCAATTGTCCGCGACGATACACTTTCGAATCAGGCCGGAAAAAATCAGCATGAGGCCGTCAAAGAAGCGGTCCGGATCAAAGGTGCGCTCGTTCTGCGCCTGCGGGAGCAAGTGCCCGGGCCGCTGAATGGGGCCGGCAATCAGGTGCGCGAACAAGCTGATGAACAAGCCATAGTCGAAGAAAGATCGGGAGGCTGCAATCCGCCCCTTGTAGACGTCCACGATGTAAGCGACTTCCTGAAAGGTATAAAAAGAAATTCCCGGAGGAAGAATGATGCGAATTAACGGGAGCGGGATGTGGTGCAGGCCGAGGTTGTCCAGCATGCCGGCGAAAGAGCCGACAAAGAAATCGAAATATTTAAAAATCCCGAGGATGGTGAAGTTCAGGACCAGGGAAAAGATGAACCACTTTCTGCGATGCGGATTTTGCGCGGCAGGCACGATTTTTTGAGCGATCAGAAAATCCGCCGTGGTGCTGCCAATCATGAGCGCGAGGAAGCGCCAGTCCCACCAGCCGTAGAAGAAGTAACTCGCTAGAAGAAGGAAGACGTTCTGGGCGCGATGATTCAGCCGCCAGTAGAGGAAAACGACGGGAATCAGAAACAGAAAGAAGGCAGGAGAATCAAAGAGCATGGCACCAAGTCGGTTCGATCTTCATGAGTATGCACAGGGCCTCACAGGAATCGAGTGCGGTGCCGGGCGCAATTAAGGGTATTTGAGAAACGGTAAGACAGACAATCGGGATGATATTCCGAATCGAGATAGGGGGAATACCTGAATTTTTATATTCCACCACTGGAATCGCAGTGATATTGACCGCATAAGAAACATCGTTCCCTATATTTATTGCCGAAGACTGTTCCCTTTAAAAGATGCTCCTTGAAACATGCGTAAGTCGAAGCAGAAGCGCCACTTCTGAGTATTTCCTTGGCTCAATTTTTAAGGTTTAGACCCGATTGTGAGGGGGTAACCCGAAAGGTAGCTTGCTGGAGGGGTCGGGATTTTCCAATTTTGGTGTAAGTCCGCGCATACAGGCAACGATTTTAGAAGCAAAAACTAAAGAATGCGGACGAATGCCGGCCCTGGGTCACAAGTGGGAAATGTGACTCTTACGGCGGTAGCTTCTCTGCAGGAAAGATCATGGGAGTGCGATCACAACAATGGCCTTGGTTTGCAATCCTTGTCAGAACAGGGAGAGAAAAGTCCGCCAACTTGCTCTTGGAAAACGCAGGTTATGAGTGCTTCTTGCCGGTGAGCAAGAGCACGCGGCTGTGGTCAGACCGGACGAAACTAATGGAAGTGCCATTGTTCCCAGGCTACCTGTTTTGCCGCATGAACCCGCACAATCGTTTGACGGTTCTGATGACCCCCGGAGTCATACAAATTGTCGGCGTAGGGAAAACGCCCATCCCAGTGGAAGAGGAAGAAATGCAAGCCATCCGGCGCGTGCAAAAGAGCGGGCTGTCGGCGATGCCTTGGCCGTATCTGCAAATCGGCAATGTGGCGCAGATTCTGGAGGGTCCGCTGCGCGGCTTGACGGGGATCGTTGTCAAAATCAAATCGGGCATGAAACTGGTGCTCTCCGTCAGCCTGCTTCAGCGCTCCGTTGCAGTGGAAGTTGACAGAAGTTGGGTAGGAGAAGGAAAACCGGGCAGGCCCGCCGAGATTGGCGCGTTGCCTCGCCGGCAACTTTTCGTCCCTAGCGGAGCAGTTCAGTTGAGCGCGATGCGAAGCGCAAGCGACCAAAAGATTCCGGCGGACTGAGCGGCGCGCGAGCCTTCTGCGCCGAGAGAGGAGGCATCAGTGGTTTACAACGAGCGACAAAGTCGTAAGAATTTGGACAGCGCTTTGCGATTTCTTTTCCCGATCCTTCTGTCATTCGCGGGACCCACGGCGCTCGCGCAGGAACCGCAGGGTCAAGCCCCCCCAGCTCCCCAACAAGTCGCTCGCGACAGCGAAGGTACAGCCGACAACCACGGCCAGCCGAGCATCCTGCAGCACCGCAACCGGCGCTATCAATTGCATTCTGCCGACGTCTTGGCACTCGAGTTTCCGTTTACGCCGGAATTCAACCAAACGGTGACTGTGCAACCCGACGGATACGTCACCCTGCGCGGCATCGAAAACATGAAGGTGGAAGGACAAACCTTGCCCGAAGTGACGAATGCGCTGCGGACGGCGTACTCCAAAATATTGCACGATCCAGCCATCAATGTGGAGCTGAAGGATTTTGAAAAGCCCTTTTTCATTGTGGGCGGCGAGGTGGGCCACCCCGGCAAGTTTGAGCTTCGAGAAGACACTACAACCACGGAGGCAGTAGCCATTGCGGGTGGTTTGCGCGACTCCGCGAAACATTCAGAAGTGTTGCTCTTTCACCGCGTGCCCGGCGGCTGGGCGCAAGTGAAAAGGTTGAACATGAAGAAGATGCTAAAGGAAGGAAACCTGGACGAGGACGCCTACCTCCAACCGGGTGATTTTCTCTACGTACCGAAAAACACGATGTCCAAAATCGCAAGGTTTATCCCGACTTCGTCCCTCGGTATGTATGCCAATCCTGGTGTGTTGAGGTAAACCGCCATGTTCGAGAAGGATTTGAACGGAAAGCAAAGCGACGAACGGCAATCCGTGACGCTGCGAGACTTGCTCAACGTTGGTTTCCGGCAGAAACGGCTGATGATTAATACTTTTCTGGGAATCTTTTCGCTGGCGTTGCTGGCCGCGTTTGCTCTGCCCAGGAAATACCAATCCGAAATGAAAATTCTAGTAAGGCACGAGCGCGCCGACAACATGGTGACGCCCGACCGGGAACAGCCGATGCAGTTGCGAACTGAAGTCAGTGCGGAAGAGCTGCAATCCGAGGCCGAACTGCTGAAATCGCGAGATCTGCTGACCAAGGTGGTTCTGGCTTGTGACCTGCAAAGAACCGGGGACCACTCTCTTTTAAATCTGATGGGGCACAAGGATGACGAGCAGACCGCGCGCGCCGTCGTCAAATTGGAAAAGGACCTTACGGTACAGCCCATCAAGCTTACGAATCTGATCAGTGTGAAATACAGCGCGAAAGATCCGCAACTGGCGGCTCGCGTGTTGAACACGCTGGCCAGCCTGTACCTCGAGAAGCACCTGGCCATCCACCGTGCGCCCGGCGAGTTCGAATTCTTTCACCAGCAGGCGGAGCAGTACCGCAACGCGCTGATTAACGTGGAGACGAAGCTGACCAATTTCAGCCGCGATCAGGGAGTCGTCAACCCAACACTCGAGAAGGAGATCACTGTCCGGAAGTTGGCCGATGTGGAAGCGGATTTGAAAACCGCGCAAGCGAACATTCAAGAGACCCGCGAGCGGATCCTCAAGCTGCAAACACAACTGGGCACGCTCCCGAAGCGCGAGACGACGCAAGTTCGTACCTCCGACAATCCGCAACTCATGGAACGCATGAAGTCCACTCTGCTGGAACTGGAATTGAAGCGCACGGAGCTGCTTTCGAAATTCGAGCCAACCTACCGGCCGGTGCAGGAAGTCGAGCAGCAAATCGCCCAGACCAAAGTGGCCATCGAAGCAGCGGAAAAGGCGCCTTTGCGCGATGAAACCACAGACCGTGACCCGACTTATGAGGCGTTGCGGTCGGAGCTGGCCAAATCGCAGACGGACTTGGCGGCTCTGGAAGCCCGCGCGACAGCAACTGCTTCTCTGGTGCGTCAATACAAGCAACAAAGCCAAGAGCTCGACAACAAAGAGTTTCTTCACAAGGACATGCTGCGCGCCGCCAAGGCCGACGAGGACAATTACATGCTTTATCTGCGCAAGCAGGAAGAAGCGCGAATTTCCGACGCGCTCGATCGCCAGCGCATTTCGAACGTAGTAGTTGCGGAGCCCGCAGCCGTGCCCTTCACCGCACAGTCAAGGTGGCTGTTGGTGTTGCTGTTGGGTGGAATCCTGGCTGCCGTATTGAGCGTAGTGATCGCTTTTGCCGTGGATTACTGGGACCCTTCATTCCGTACACCAGAAGAAGTAGAATCTCTTCTGGGAAGTCCAGTGGTTGCAGCAATCCCCAAGGATGGCGACTAAGCGATGTTTCTTGATTTTTACAGATTGCGCGAACAGCCCTTCGGTGTAACTCCGGATCCGCGGTTCTTGTATTTCAGCCCGGCCCACAGAGAGGCGCTGGCGTCGCTGTTCTACGGAATTGAGACCGGCCGTGGATTTCTCTCTCTTGTAGCTGAGCCCGGGATGGGAAAGACCACTCTGCTCTTCCAACTGCTCAAGCGATGGAAGGGCTACGTCCACAGCGCCTTCCTGTTCCAGACACAATGCGATTCCAGGGAACTCCTGCGCTATTTGATGGAAGACCTGGGCCTCGACAGCCAGGACCGGGACATCGTGCGCATGCACGCGGACCTGAATGACTTCCTGTTTCGCGAAACGAAAGCCGGGAAGCGCGTTGTGCTGTTCATTGACGAGGCCCAGAACCTCTCCGATTCCGTACTGGAAACGGTTCGCCTGCTCTCCGATTTCGAGGCGCCGGACAGAAAGCTGCTGCAAATCGTGCTCGCCGGGCAGCCGGAACTCGAACAGCGGCTGACGCGACCAGGAATGACACAACTGGGACAGCGCATCGCCGTGCGCGCGCGACTGGAACCATTGCCCGCTGCCGAGGTGGTTCGCTACATCAATCACCGGCTGCACGTCGCTGGCTACCAAGGAATGCAACTGTTTACACAGGATGCTGCCGCGGCAATTGCGGAGCGCAGTCGGGGTATCCCGCGCCTGATCAATCACCTTTGCTTCAATGCGCTGTCGTTGGGATGCGCCATGCGGTGCAGACAGATTGACCAGGAGATTTTGCGCGAGGCGGCAGGTGATTTGGCATTAAACGGTCCGGCGCCCAGGCGACAGACAACAAACACGCCGCCTGCTCCCACGGGTTCGCGAATCACGAAACCGCAGACGCAGTGGCGCGCTGCTCTCGAGCCAGGCCGTTCATTCACGTCGGTTTCCTCGCGGATGATTGGAAAACTTTTTCGCGAGAGAGTTTTTCAGACTTCATTTCTCGCACTGCTGCTGTTGAGCCTTGCCATTTATCTTGGAACACGGGCCGGAGCGCGGACCTTTCAACGCGAACAGGCAGGTGATCCGTCATCGCCGACTGCCGCAGCCAATGCCGGTCTGAAGCGCGCGCCCGATGCGCCAGCCACGACCGCGTCTGAGGGATTACAACCTGTAGATTCCAAGCAGAACGACGGACAGCAAAACGCATCGAATGTCTTTACCTACATAGTCCAGCCGAACGATACGCTGCGAGCATTGTGCTTGTCTCTTGTGGGGCGATATGACGAGACCGTACAACAGGAGATCCGCAAGCTAAATCCGAACTTAAAGGATCTGACGCATCTGAATCCAGGGCAAGAGATTCGCCTGCCGCTGAACGCTTCAAAGCAGGACCAGCCCCAGCGCTGAACAATCACGCGTTGCAAATCCAGTCGACAACAAAACAACTATGAGTAAGAACTTCGAACTCCTGCAAAGCATCACCGACGAGAAGGGGCTTTTTGAGACCCTGGATGACTGGGAACAAACCGCTGGCGCCGCTACGGAGCCGAATGCGGAAGAGGAAGGTAAAGCGTCCGACAAGGCTGTGCAGAAAACGTCGCTGCCGGATGTGTTCCGAGCGGTCACGGAAACTCTAGGACCGCTTGACTCCTTGACTCTAGAGTTGGATCGTAACTCAGAGGCACGGGAAGAGAGCGCACGCGCAGTAGAGAGCGACCGCAGGGAGGCACGGGACAGAACGTTTGAGGAACGGTTCCCGATCTCGCGCAACCCAATCACGCAGCTGGATTCGTCGCCGGCGGCCCCGCCTTGGGTCGGACCCGACCTGGGGCCGGAGACGGGACCTGACCTCAGCAGTGAAGTGGAGGTGGAATTCGGGCCAGAACTGCTCCGGAGCATGGCTGTTCCGGACACGCCTCCGACCACCGAGAGAACGGCCGGTTCCAGCCATGTGACGGTTCCGGAGCCACGTCCCGCCAAAGAAGAGAAGTCGCATCGAGAACCGCCGACTCCAGAAGTGCCCCACCGTGAGCCTCCTGCAAGTACTCGGATGGGCCAGACCAAACCGAGTGGCGAGAGCTCTGGAGAAAAAGTCCGCGCAAGAGGCGTTTACAAAGACTCAAAGCGCGAGCTGATTGCGCGTGAGGAAGAGTCTAAGCTCGTACAGCGCATCTTTCTCGGAGGTGAGCAGGACTCGCCACGGATCGCGCTCTTCTCCGGGGTGGAGCGGGATGGGGGTTGTGCGGGGATTTGTGCTCGCGCTGGGGAGTTACTTGCCGCTCAGACGGAAAGCTCCGTTTGCCTGGTGGATGCAGATTTCCGGGCTCTTTCGTTGCACGAATATTTTGGCGCGCAAAACAATAGGGGACTCGCGGATGCCGCCCTGGAATCTGCACCGATCCAACAGTTTGCGCAGCAACTCACGCCCGCTAACCTCTGGTTGATCCCGGGCGGGTATGGGGCATCGCAGTTGAATTTTGCAAAAGTTGCAGACCGACTGCGGGCGCGAGTCGAAGAACTTCGTGGTGTGTACCGCTACGTCATCTTGCACTCGGGGCCGTTGTGGCTCAACGCCAATGCGATGTTGCTTACCAAGTGGACAGACGGCGTCGTGCTGGTATTGGAAGCGAATTCCACACGGCGCGATACCGCGCGGCGAATAAAAGAGGGTTTGGCCGTAGCCAATGCCAAAATGTTGGGCGTTGTGCTGAACAATCGCACCTACCCCATCCCGGAGTCGCTTTACAGTCGACTATAAGAAGAATCTTTCACGGGCCAGTGTCGCGGCGCAGCGCCGAAACCTCAGCGGACAGCAAACTCTGAAAATCTTGGGCGAACTGTTTTCTCTACCTCAAATTCAAAACGTCAGGAATGAACGAAATGGCTCAACAACAAACATGGCAATGGTCAACACGGGTCGCGGTACTGGCTCACGAATCGGAGGGCATGCTGTACGGCGTCTTGAAACGCTGCGTGGACGTCGTTTTTTGCGCTGCGTTGCTTATTGTTCTCCTCCCTGTGCTCTTGTTTATCGCCTTGCTCATTAAACTGGATTCGCCAGGGCCGGCGATCTTCACGCAGGAACGCGTGGGAGCACGCCGGCAGCGGGTTGGAGGCCAACCCGTCTGGGTCGTGCAAAATTTCAAGTTCTATAAGTTCCGTTCCATGATGCAAAACGCGGATTCTTCTTTGCACGAAGCGTACATCAAGGATTTCGTCGAGGGCCGCTCGCAGCCCTCACCGGAAAGCGGCGGACAATATAAACTCACCAACGATCCCCGCGTGACGAGGGTCGGGCGCTTCCTGCGGAAGTTCAGCCTAGATGAGTTGCCTCAGCTCTTCAACGTCTGGAAAGGCGACATGAGCTTAGTTGGGCCACGTCCCGTCCCCACCTACGAAGTGGCCGGTTACCAGCCTCGCCATCACAGCCGATTCGCGGCCTTGCCGGGAATCACAGGCTGGTGGCAAGTCAAGGGAAGGTGCCGCGTATCTTTCGAGGAAATGATTCGCATGGACCTGGAGTACATCCGTAACGCGTCCTTATGGCTCGATCTGAAGATTCTATTTCTCACGATCCCAGCTGTCCTCTCCCGGAGAGGTGCGGAATGAGCACGGTTTTTCTACTTGGGGAAAAGGAAAACTCGCCCAATACAAGGCCCATCGGTATCGCCGTCATCGGCTGCGGCTACTGGGGAATGAATTATGTCCGCATCTTCAACGAGCTGACGGAGTCGCGTGTCGTTGCCGTTTGCGAACAGAGCCCAAGCCGTCTGAAGGAAGTCGCCCGGCGATTTCCGAACGTATCTCTGACCACACAAATCGATGACCTAATCACGCAATCGGACGTGCAGGGAGTAGTGGTCTGCACCGAAGCAACTTCGCACTTTCACGTAACACGCCGGTTGTTGCTGGCGGGAAAGCACGTGCTGGTGGAAAAGCCGCTCACAACGACGTCGGCCCACGCGGAAAAACTGATGGAGCTAGCGGATTTGCGTTCGGCCACCTTGATGGTCGGTCACACGTTTATCTTCAATGCGGGCGTCCGCAAAGTGAAAGAGTATGTAAAGCAGGACACCGGTCGCGTCTACTACTTGTACGCGCGCCGGACCAATCTTGGCCCGATCCGCCGCGATGTGAACGCCCTCTGGGACCTGGCGCCTCACGACATCGCCATCTTCAATTACCTACTGGACGCCGCCCCCGAATGGGTCAGCGCCGTCGGAGGAAAAGTTCTTGGGAATTCCCGGGATGACGTGGGCTTTGTCTCTCTGGGCTATCCGGACAATATTCTCGGCCACGTCCATGTCAGCTGGGCAGACCCGGATAAAGCTCGCGAAATCGTGGTGGTCAAGAGCGACCGGAGAATCCTCTTCAACGATCTGAATGGCGTGGAACAAGTGCGTGTGTTTGAGAAGGGCGTCAGCCCCGTCGAAGAAGAGCCGCTGAACTATGGGGAGTTCCGTTTCCAAATCCGGGATGGCGACATTATTAGTCCCCGGATCGAACCTGCCGAACCGCTAAAAAATCAGTGCCGGCACTTCCTGGAATGCATAAGGACAGGGAGGCGGCCGCTGAGCAGTGGAGTGGAAGGGCGAGACGTGGTGCGGGTGCTCGAAGCGATAAACCGTTCCATCGAATGCAAGGGACTACAAGTACCAGTGGAGGACAAGACGGACTATGTCCACGCAAATGTTGATGCGTCCAAAGCGTCCGAATGTTCCCTTCGTTGATTTAGGAGCCCAATATCGCGCGATTGCCACTGAGATTAATGACGCGATATCGAAAGTAATCCAGGAGGCCGACTTTATTTTGGGGCACGAGGTGCAACTCTTCGAGGAAGAGTTTGCCTCTTTCTGTGACGCGCGCTACGCCGTCGGCGTGGACTCCGGCACGTCGGCGCTTGAGCTGGCGCTGCGCGCTTTTGACATTGGCCCGGGCGACGAAGTCATCACCGCTGCCAACAGTTTTATCGCCTCCGCACTGGGGATTTCCCATGCCGGCGCCAAGCCGGTCTTCGTGGATGTTGACCCCTATACTTATACGCTGGACGTCGCGGCGGTCGAGCGAGCCATTACGCCCCGCACGAAAGCCATTCTTCCGGTGCATCTGTACGGGCATCCGGCGCACATGCATCCCATCCGGCAACTTGCCGACAAGCACGAGCTGGTGGTGATCGAAGACGCCTGCCAGGCTCACGGCGCGCGCTACAAGGGCAAGCGCGTTGGATCTCTAGGTCACGCCGCTGCTTTCAGCTTCTACCCTGGAAAAAATCTGGGAGCTTACGGCGACGGTGGTATGGTGGTGAGCAATGACCGCGATGTCGCCAATCGCCTGGAAATGCTGCGGAATTATGGACAGAAGGGAAAATACCAACATCTTTTCCGCGGCTACAATCGCCGGCTGGATACCTTGCAAGCGGCGATTCTGCGGGTAAAACTGAAATACTTGGAAAAGTGGAATGCGGCGCGGCGTTGGAACGCCAAGCTTTATCAAAAACATCTGGAAGGCAGCGAGGTCGTCATGCCGGGCGAAGCTGGTGGCGCCGAAGCCGTATGGCATCTTTACGTGATTCGCACGGAACAGCGCGACCAGCTGAAAGAGCACCTCATCGCAAAAGGTATCAACGCCAGCATTCACTATCCCGTTCCCATTCACCTGCAGCCGGCCTATCAAGATCTAGGCCACAAACGCGGGGATTTTCCGGTTACTGAAGCTTACGCCGACAGGATTCTCTCCTTGCCCATGTATGCGGAACTTACAGGCCGCCAGATTGAGTTCGTGGCACAGACCATTTGCGAATTTCAGTCCGCGCATCGGAACGGCGAGATTACGTCCGAAATTCCGATGCGGCGGGTCAGTCCCTCGTTATGACCTCTTCAGAAATGCGCTTACGGGGAGCATCTACATCTACGGAAATGCCGCTGGGATTGGGAAACGAAATGGCGGCACAAGCCCGCGAAGCAAGCCTTCGACCAAGTGGCATAGAAGCGCATGGAAGTTCCACAAGTTTTCGCTCTTTAGGCGCAGACTCACTCGTCGTCGCGCTCCTCAGCCCGTTTCTCGCGCTGGCCTTGGGGTCCGTCCAAAGGGTCCTGCTAGCGATTATCATCGTCGATATTCCCTTTCAGTTTGGCACGCATCTTTTTTATCGCGAGGATGACGCCGCCCTCGGCGCGCTTGGCGGACTGAGCATTTCTGCAACAACGTTAGCTCTGGCGGGCTTGTACCTGGGATGGCTTCTTCGGGTGTTTGGAAATCGCTATTCCGCGCGGCGAGCAGGAATCGAAATCAATTGGCCGCTTCTCGCGTATTTCGCAATTACCACGCTCTCCGTTTTTGTCGCGCAGGACGTCGGTCTCAGCCTTTTTGAAGTTTGCCTTCTCCTGGAAGCCTGCCTCGTTTACCTCTTCCTGGCAGGCACCATTCGAACCAGAGAGGACGTTGCCTTTGTGGTCTCCATTCTTCTTGTTGCTTGCCTTCTGGAAAGCGTGGTGATGATCATCTTGCGGTTTACGGGGATGCCTTCCACTATCTGGGGAGCTCCGACTCATATTCATATTGCTAGTGATCCCAAAGAAGGTTTCATGCGCATTGGCGGCACCGTCGGCTCGTCCAATTTCGCGGCCGCCTACCTCAGCATTTCCTTGACGTGCGCCGCCAGCGTGCTGTTCACGAATCTCGGCCGCTGGTACAAATGGCTGGCCACCGCGGTCCTAGGTATGGGCAGCATTGCACTGATTTTCACGTTCTCGCGCGGCGGATGGCTTGCCTTGACGCTTTCCCTTGTGCTGCTGAGCTTGATCAGTTGGCAGAGGCGAGGACTCTCTCTCAAAGCTCCTCTTGCCGTCCTTCTGCTTCTGACCTTGCTGTATCTGCCGTTTCACTCGCTGATATCGGCGCGCTTGTTTGGCGATGATCGAGGTTCAGCGGAATCCCGTATTCCCTTGATGAATCTGGCATTGCGGATCATCGAAGAACACCCGGTGCTCGGAGTAGGTGTGAACAACTTCACCATAGCCATGGGCTCTTACGTTACCTCCGAGTTTAGAGAAGGCTTCCTGTTCGCGGTGCACAACAAATATCTGTTGGTTCTGGCGGAGACGGGGATTGGCGGACTGCTGGCCTTTCTTGCATTCCTGGGGAGCACCGTGCGCAAAGGTTGGCAATGCTGGGGCTTTCGCGACCGCCTGCTCTCGCCGCTGGCTCTGGGCTTTGCCGCAGGCCTCGTGGGTCATATGGTGCACATGACCGTGGACGTCTTCCGCGGTCGCCCCACGCAACAATTGGTCTGGTTGATTGCTGGGTTGTTGGCGGCCATGTGCCGAATGAGGGCCGCGCCTGCAAATCAGGATTCTTTTGCGAGTATTACCTGATTTTTGCCAGACGGCGCACCGTAGATTCGAACCAGCATTCCAGCATTCTTTGGCTTATTGATCTCGCCGATTTCCTATCACCCGAGCAAGGACAGTCCTTCATGAAAGTGCTGATCATGACGGCGATCTACCCGACACCGGAGAATCCGGCCTTTGGCTCGTTTGTTCGAACGCAGGCGGAATCTCTCAAGCGCTCCGGGCTCGAGGTCGAACTGCTGGTCATGCGCGGGCGGATTCGGAAGTGGTTGTATCCAAAAGCTATTTTTCAGTTGCGGAAGCGGCTCCAGCAAGATTCTTTTGACCTCGTTCATGCGCACTTTGGTTATGTGGGCATCGTGGCGCGCACGCAGTGGAAAGTCCCTGTCGTGGTGACCTACCACGGCGACGATTTGCTAGGAACCGTCAATGAGCGCGGCAGGAAAGAGCGTTGGAGCCTTCTTGCCGCCGCTGCCTGCAAGAAACTGGCGCGGCACGTGGATGCCGCCATTGTTCAGTCTCAGGAGATGGCCAAGCAACTTAAGAGGGCAAACGTCTTTGTGATCCCGCACGAAGTCGATTACGAAGTGTTCAAGCCCACGCAAAGGAGTGCGGCGCGGGCGGTGCTGGGCCTGTCTCCAGATAAAAAATACTTGCTCTTTGCCGCCAATCCCAAAATTCCGGTGAAGCGTTTTCCGCTGGCCAAAGCCGCTGCGCATGCCCTCGCGCAAAAGGATCCTTCCATTGAATTACTGGTCGTCTACAAAGAGACGCAGGAGGGCCTTGCGCTGTACATGAGTGCTTGCGATGTACTGGTCTTTCCTTCCTATCAGGAAGGGTCACCTAACATTATTAAGCAAGCGATGGCCTGCAACCTCCCTATCGTGGCGACCGATGTCGGAGATGTTCGCCAGGTCATCGGCAAAACCCGGGATTGCCATATTTGCCGTCCGAATGTTCCGGAATTCGCCGCGCGGATCAACGAAATTTTGTCGCGCCGGACGAGAACCGATGGCCGGACGCATATCCGTCACCTGAACACGGAAGCCGTTTCCGGGCGGATTATTGAAGTGTACGAGCAAGTCTTGAAGAATCGCGAAAAACGTCTCGCGGATAGCACTCCGACCGACTCTTATGTTCCAGCAGAGTAAGCAGATCAAGAAGAATCGAGGAATTGGGTAATGTGCGGCATTTGCGGCTTTTACGAATACAGGACGCACAAGCCCGCGAACCGGGAAGTCCTCGGCGACATGCTGCGTGTCTTGCATCACCGTGGACCAGACGATTTCGGTGTGCATTTCGACAAAGACCTGGCCTTGGGGATGCGGCGGCTCAGCATCATTGACTTGAGCGGCGGCAAGCAGCCGATCACCAACGAAGACCGGACGATCGTCACCGTCTTTAACGGCGAGATTTACAACTATCGGCCGCTTCGCGATGAACTCGAAAGCCGCGGTCACACGCTGGCCACCGAGAGCGACACGGAAGTGATCGTTCACCTGTACGAGGATTTCGGGGAAGACTGCATCCACCATTTGCGCGGCATGTTTGGGCTGGCCGTTTGGGACGCGCGGCAGCGCCGGCTGTTCGTGGCTCGCGACCGGCTGGGAATCAAGCCTGTGTACTTGGCCCAGGCCGGCGGCACGCTCATCTTCGCCTCGGAAATCAAAGCGATTCTGCAGCATCCCGCCGTCCACGTGCGGTTGAATGTCGAAGCGTTGGACAATTATCTGTCGCTGAAGTATGTGCCGTCGCCACAGACGATGTTCAATGGGATCAGCTCGCTCCCTCCGGGCTGCAGTTTCACTTGCGACAGCAATGGCTTGCGAACCCGCCGTTATTGGGACCTGTCTTTTGCAAACCCGCGCGGCAGTCAACTTCGCGAAGAAGTTTATGCCGAGCAGTTGGAGGCGCTCCTGCGAGAGTGCGTTCAACAGCACCTGATGAGTGACGTTCCGTTCGGCGCATTCCTGAGCGGCGGAGTGGACTCGAGCAGCGTTGTCGCGTTGATGAGCCAGTTCCTGAACGAGCCGGTCAAAACCTACTCGGTCGGATTCGAAGGTGACGGTGAAACGTTCAGTGAACTGCCTTATGCGCGAATGGTGGCGAAGAAGTTTCAAACAGATCACCACGAAATCATTATCCGGCCTTCGTATCTCGTCGAGCTGGCGAACAAGGTGGTTTGGCATTTGGATCAACCGCTTGCCGAGAACGCCACGCTGGCGAATTACCTGGTCGCGGAGCTGGCGGCGCGCGACGTCAAGATGGTTCTCACGGGGGAAGGCGGCGACGAACTATTTGCCGGTTACGCGCGCTATTCGGGCGAAAGATTCTCGCCTGTGATTCGGGCTATTCCTGGGCCCGTCAAGTCACTCGCGCTGGCCGCTTGCTCGTGGCTCCCCGGGATGCGGCGGCAAAAGCTGGCCCTCTTCGCCCTGAGCCAGACGGACGAGATCAGCCGCTTCGTGAACTGGTTTCCGCTTTTCAATTCCGAGATGAAGCAATCGCTCCTATCCGCGGAGTTAAAGGAATCGTTGAGTGGATACGGCGCGGACTATGTCTTCGCCGAGCAGCTTTCACGTACCGATGCCGTCGAACCGCTCAACCGCATGCTCTATGTGGACACGAAACTCTGGCTGCCGGACCTGCTGCTCGCGCGCGGCGACAAAATGAGCATGGCCGTCTCGCTGGAAGCGCGCGTGCCGCTCCTCGATCACAAGCTTGTCGAGTTTGCCGCTGCGCTTCCGCAGAATCTGAAATTAAGAAATTTGACCGGCAAATATTTACTGAAAAAAGTCAGCAAAGCTTGGCTGCCGTCGGAAATCTTGCACAGGAAAAAACAAGGATTCCCAATGCCGACTTCCTTGTGGCTGCGCAAGGAAGCGCGCTCCTTTATGCGCGATGTTCTTTCTACATCGGCCTTACGGCGACGCGGACTTTTCCATCCGCCCTTTGTCGAGAAGTTGATCGGCGAGCATGAAAGAGGATTTGCCGATCACGGCTCGCTGCTGTGGGGCTTGATGAATGTGGAGCTGTGGCAGCGTATTTTCATGGATTCTCAGGTGCGGCCGGAACGCGCCGCAGGCTCGCTCGCCTCGCAGCTTGCTTGAGGCATTATCGGAAATTCGCGAGATCCTCCGGGGAAAAACGTGAAAGTCAGGAATAAAAAGCGCATCCTCATGTTGCTGGAAAACCTGCCGTTTCCGCAGGACCTTCGCGTCCGCCGCGAAGCCTACGCGCTGACCTCGGCAGGTTATCGCGTGACGGTCATCTGTCCGTCGGAAAAGGGGCAGCCTTTTCGCGAGCTCGTCAATGGCGTGCAAATCTACCGCTATCCGGCGGCACGTGCTGGGAAGGGGTTTCTGTCCTACATCTGGGAGTACGCCTTCGCGATGGCTGCCAGCTTCCCGTTATCGCTGGTGGCTTTCTTCCGCGAAGGCTTCGATGTGATTCACGCGCATAATCCGCCGGACACTTTCCTATTCATCGCCTTGTTCTACAAGTTGTTCGGCAAGCGCTTTGTCTACGACCATCACGATTTGGCTCCGGAAATGTACGCGGCGCGGTTCCGAGGCCGGGGAAAGCCAATCGTCTATCGGGCCCTGGTCTTGTTGGAGAAGTTGAGCTGCCGCTTTGCCGATCATGTCATTGTGACAAATGAATCTTACAAGAAAGTTGCGCTGGGCCGCGGCGGTGTTCCCGAGGCACGCCTCACCATCGTTCGAAACGGAGTAGACCTCCGCCTTGCGATTATACCCGTTGAGCCGGACCCGGCTCTGCGGCAAATGGGAAAGACCATCATCGGCTACGTCGGGGTGATGGGCTTTCAGGATGGTATGGACTATCTCCTGCGGGCACTGAATTACCTCCTTCGTGGTCTCGGACGAACGGATTTCTGCTGCATCATCGTTGGCTTTGGCGATGCGCTGGAAAACATGAAGGCTTTGGCAAAGCAACTTGGCCTCGGCGATTATGTGCGGTTCACAGGACCCGTTTTCGGCGAGGATCTCCGGCGGCTCCTCTCCGCCGCGGATATTTGCGTGGACTCCGCACCTGCCAATCCGTATACCGACCGTTCGACGATGATCAAGATTATGGAATACATGTCGCTCGGCAGGCCGATTGTCGCCTTCGACTTGCCGGAGCATCGCTTCACCGCGCGCGGCGCCGCGGTCTACGTTACGCCCAACGATGAACGGGCGTTTGCGCTGGCCTTGGCGCAACTTATGGATGACCCGAGCCGCCGAATGGCCCTCGGCGCCTGCGGCCGCGGGCGCATCAAAACGCAGTTGGCGTGGGAATACTCCATTCCGAATCTACTCTCCGTGTACCGGAAGCTGCTGCCCGCAGCAAGTCTTCCTGAAGCCCTTGCTCCTGATGAATCGCCGGTTTTGGTGCCGTCTCCCGAAGAAGCGGCCATCTGTGCGGATCCGCTGGCGGTTCAACCAAACAAGGTTCTTGCTCAAACAGAGCAACCCACTGCCCGTCTGGCTTGATAGAAGGACAGGCCTTCAAAAGGCATTCTCAAATTCCGCAGACCAATGCTGAGGAGGCACAACCATTGAACGTTGTGGGCAACGTTGTACGTGTGGATCCGCGTACGGATCCCTTGTGGTCCCAATTGGTGCGCCAGGTCCCGAGCAGCGTCTTTCATTCGCCGCGGTGGATGCAAGTCCTGTCGGATACCTACGGATGGGAGCCAAGCGCCCATATCGTCCTGGACGAACATGGGCAGCCGCAAGCTGGCATTCCGTTCTGCCGGATTTCGGACGTTTTGGGAGAACGTATTGTTGCCTTACCCTTCTCCGACTACTGCGACCCGCTAGTGAACGACGAAGAATCGTGGCGCTTTTTGATCGATCAGTTGGTGGCTGAACGCCATCCCGTCAGCGTGCGTTGCCTGCACAACGACCTTCCACTGGGCGACAAGCGCTTCACTTTGGTGAAGCAGGCAAGATGGCACCGCTTGGAGCTGCGGCCGGATCTCCAGACGCTCTGGAAGGGAATGCACGATTCCACGCACCGCGCGATCCGGAAATCCGAGCGGGCCGGACTCGCCGTTCGAATGGCAAAGTCCGAGCAAGAGCTGCGCGTCTTCTTCGAAATGCATCTTAAAGTGCGCAAATACAAATACGGTTTGCTGGCGCAGCCCTACAGCTTCTTCCAAAACATTTGGCGCCACTTTGTGGAACCGAAGCACGGATTCTTGATGCTCGCCATTCACGACAATAAGATTGTGGCCGGGGATTTCTTTCTGGAGTGGAAGGACACACTCTATTACAAATTCAACGCCTCTCTCCCTGATGATCTATCGCACCGGCCAAACGATCTCCTGATCTGGCATGGAATCCAAGAAGGGAAAAACCGCGGCCTCCCCTACCTGGACTTTGGCTTAAGTGACATCGACCAGGACGGGCTCATCCGCTACAAGCGCAAGTTCGGCACCGAAGAGAAGACCATTTCCTTCCTTCGCTGCGCGCCCAACGGTTCGCCTTCACCCGCAGAAAAAGAAATGCGCGATCTGCTCTCCAAACTGACCAACCGTTTTACCGATCAGCTTGTCCCCGATCCGGTGACGGAGCGGGCCGGCGAGGATCTCTACAGGCTATTCACCTAAGACCTTGCGTGCGGACGACTGCCTCGTTTTCGAAGTAGATCCGGACGTTTTCGTGTTCCTGTTGCAGATTCGCAAGCAGTAGCAACCAATCCAAATTCCCTATGAGCTTGAACCTTCGCAAAACTTCAGCCAACGCTCTCTCGATTCTCTCGAGCGATGTCATGAACCGCGCGACCAGCTTCGTCTTGTACGCCTTGGTCGCGCGCCACCTGGGAGCGCACGAATTTGGCCAGCTTACCTTGGCGTTCACCTTGTTCTACGCTTTTCAGGTTTTTGCCCTAAGCGGCCTGAAGACGCTCATCATCCGGCAAGTCGCAAAAGATCGGGCCCAAACTTCACGCTATTTCTTCAACAGTTGCAGCATCGTAACGCTCACCTCGATTGCGTCCATCGCCGCAGTGTGGGGATTTGTGCGCCTGATGCATTACCCGCACGAAACCACCGGGGTGATCCTGTTGCTCTCCTTCGGTCTTCTTCCGTACACCTTCTCGGCCATTTGCGAGGGCATTTTTCAGGCCTGGGAGCGCATGCGCTACATCGCCTATGTCAATGTGCCCGTGAATATCGCGAAGGTTGGCGCCACCTTCCTGCTGCTCTCGACCAATCGCGGTCTCTACACGGTGATTTTGGTTCTCCTCGGCTGTCTTTTCTCCATCGCGGCTGTCGAATTGTGGATTCTGCTTCGGAGATTTTCCATCGTGCGTGCGCCGATTGACTCCAGCTTTGCGTGGGCCACCGCTCGCGCGGCTTCCACTTTCCTGGGAATTGACGGCACGCTGGCCATCATGAGCAGCCTGAACATTCTTCTGCTCTCCAAGTTCGCGGGCGAGACGGAAGTGGGCCTCTACAGTTCGGCGGCGCAGTTGATGGTTCCTTTGCTGCTTGTTTATCAGAGCTTGGCGCAAAGTATTTTCCCCATGATGTGCAGAAAAATCGATCCCGGTTATCAAAGCTTGAAACAAATTGCGGAAAACGCCATGGAACTGCTCATGGTGTTGGCTCTTCCCGCAGTTGCCGGACTGTACTTCCTGGGCGACCACGTGCTCGGGTTGCTCTACAAAAACCCGGCGTTCGTGCAAGCGTTTCCCGCTCTGCGCATCATAACCTTTATTCTGATCTTCCAGGTATTCACCAGCGTGCTGGGTCAGGTGCTGGTGGCCAGTCACCGTGAAAAAATCACGCTGCGCATCGTGGTCGTCGATGCGATCGTCAACTTGCTCGTAGGATGGCCGCTCATCAGCCTGTTCGGTTTGCGCGGAGCCGCCATCGCATTGTTCTTGACGCGCTTGACCGATTGCATCCAGCATTACATTCCCTCGGCGCATCTTCTCTCCGGAATTCCCGTTCTGCGCCTGGTCTGGAAGCCGGCCGTGGCTGCTGCATGCATGGCCGTTTACCTCGCCGTGCCCGAGGGCCAAATCAGCCTTCTAACCGGCGTTTCCGCCACGCTAATTTATGGCGGCGCGCTGTTCGGTCTGGCGGTTTGGGCCTCCGGTGGATTGCGCCAATTCCTGGAGAAGTATCGTCCCCTTTTGTCGGAATAAGGTTTAAGAGCTTTTTGAAAGATTGTTTTCTCGTCCTTCCGAGCGCAGCGAGGAATCCCTCTTCGCGCCAACGACAAACCACGCCAAAAACGAAAAACCATGCTTTTTGATTCGGCCGCTTACGTCCTTTTCTTAATTCTCGTTGTTCTGCTCTATTGGCGCCTGCCGTTTCGCAGGCAGAACTATCTGTTGTTGGCAGCGAGCTACTTTTTTTATGGCTGGTGGGACTGGCGCTTCCTGTTTTTGATGGCCGGCTCAACCCTGGTGGATTACCTTGTCGCGCGAAAGATCGCTGCCACTTCCGATGAGCGCAAGCGCCGCTACTTGCTGCTCTTCTCTCTCATTCTGAATTTCTCTTTCCTTGGCATCTTTAAATATTTTAATTTCTTCGTGGACTCGGCGGCGCACCTCGCGGCTCTCCTTGGACTGAAGCAGATTCCCGTGAGCCTCTGGCGCATTCTCCTGCCGCCAGGCATCTCCTTTTACACGTTCCAGGAGGTGGCCTATATCGTCGATGTCTATCACCGCAAAGTGGAACCGGCAAAATCTCTTGTGGGCTACGCGCTCTTCATCAGCCTCTTTCCGCATCTGATTGCCGGGCCGATTCAGCGGCCGTCGCATCTGCTTCCCCAAGTCCAGAAGGAGCGCACTTGGGATCCAGCCAAAGCCTTCGACGGCCTTATCCTGATTCTCGAAGGCCTCTTCCGCAAAGTGGTCATCGCCGACAACTGCGCGCTCATCGCCAACGCCGTCTTTGCCGGAAACTTCGGCGGTCCCAACACCATGACCGTCCTGCTCGGAACGTATGCCTTCGCCTGGCAAATTTACGGTGACTTCAGCGGTTACAGTAGGATCGCCCGCGGCAGCGCGCAGCTTCTCGGCTTCCACTTCATGGTCAACTTCCGCCAGCCGTATTTTGCCGAAAGCCTTCAGGATTTCTGGCGCCGCTGGCACATCAGCCTCAGCACTTGGTTGCGCGACTATCTCTACATTCCGCTTGGCGGCAATCGCCTCGGAAGAGTCCGCACCTACGTCAACCTGATGCTCACCATGTTGCTCGGCGGCTTGTGGCACGGTGCGAACTGGACTTTTGTTGTTTGGGGCGGCATCCATGGAGTCGGACTTGCAACCGAGCGCTTGTTCGTTGGAAAGCGCGAAATCACGCCTTCCTCTAGCTTCCTGGGGCGATGGGCCCGCAGAATTTTCATCTTCAATGTTGTCTGTCTCGCGTGGATCTTTTTCCGCATTACCTCTTTCAGCGGCGCGTGGGAGCAGATCGTCGGATTGATGAATTGGCAATGGAATCCCGCTTACTGGACCGCCCTGGTGTTTCTGGCGTGCTACGCGATGGCGCTCTTCGTGGTCGACTTGCAACTCGAAGCATCGCATGGCGAACACGTCTTCGCGTCGTATCCGTATGGACTTCGCATCCTCACCGGAATTGCATTCTGCGCTCTGATCACTCTTTTTGGAGCAAACCAGGAAAGTGCCTTCATCTATTTCCGCTTCTGAACACCGAAAAGCTACTCGCGCGATCGCCATTCTGCTGGCATCGCTGCTCGTCTATGTCTGCGCGCTCGAAATCGTGACGCGCATGGCTTTTCCCCGCATCAATCACATCTGGCGCACCCTCCAGTCGGACCATCTCACTGCCGTTTCGCTCCATCCCTTGAAAGCAGGTAAATCCGCGACCATGCTGATGGTTGGGAACTCCTACCTGGAGGTGGGAGTGAACCGCGAGAATTTGCAGCGTGAAATCGCGCCAACCTTTTCGATCGCCTACCTTCCGATGTCCGGCACCAGCTATTTCGATTGGTATTTCGGCTTGCGCAAGTTGTTTGCGGAAGATTCCCGGCCGGCGATTGTAGGCGTTTGCTTGTCCACGCGCGATTTGATCTCCGATTCCACCTACGGGGAATCTTTCGCCCATGCGCTGATGCTCCGCCGCGACCTCCTTCGCGTCAAAAAAGAAGCGCACCTGGACAACACCATGACCAGCGACTATTTTTTTGACAGCCTCAGCAGTTGGATGGGCCATCGCGATGAGACTCACAATTGGCTCTTGCGAAAAGCTGCGCCGGGAATCAACAACCTGGTGTCCTATCTCAAACCGAAGAATCAGCCCTTGCCTCCCAGCGACGTCATCGTGGCGAAAGCCCTTCCCCGCCTTCGCCAACTGAATGAATTGGCTCAGAACTACGGCGCGCGTTTTTTCCTGCTGATTCCCCCCACTATGGATGTTCGAGACGCCTCCAAAGAAATCCAGGAAGCGGCGGCCAAAGAAGGCATTCTCGTCTTGCTGCCCTTTCAGCACGCGGAATTGCCGGAAAGCGTGTTTTTGGACGGTGCGCATTTGAACCCCCAGGGTGCCGCGCTTTTCACCGAGAAATTGGGGCCGACGCTCCTGCAGTCCCTCTATCAGAATTAAGAACGGGCTGAAAAACCCCTAATAAGGAACCCTTCTTCTCCGTCATGAATCGGTTGGTCCATGAGACTCAAATTCACGGCTAAGAAGATGTCCCGTAATCGTCTCCGCGTTGCCTTCATCTCTTACAACTTCGGGGAATACTGCGTTCGTCTAGTCAACGCACTGGCGGAGCGTACGGACGTCTTGCTCATTATCCCGGACCGAATCCTTGAGTCACACGCCGCCACACTGGATCGCCGTGTGCGTCTCATTCAATTCCGAAATCCCAGGCTGCGGCACGCCTTTCAACAACTTCGGAACATTCGCAGGCTAATTCGCCAGATCCATGAATTCCACCCCGACGTCGTCCATTATCAGGGCGCCCACCTTTGGTTTAATCTCGCGGTGCCGTTGTTGCGCCGCTATCCCTTGGTTTTCACCGTCCATGACGTCCGGCCTCATCCAGGCGATCACCTCTCGCAAAAAACGCCGCAGTGGATTGAAAACCTGGCGCGGCGTCAGGCAGACGAGTTGATCGTCCATACGCTGTACGCGCGTGACTTGCTGGCGCGCGAACTGCCGCATGCGGCGGGAAAAACTTCTGTGATTCCTCATATTCAAATCGGCAGAGCAGCATCATCCGCCAGGACCGAGGAGGACGAGCATTTGATTCTCTTTTTCGGTCGCATCTGGGAATACAAAGGTCTGGAATATCTGATTCGCGCCGAGCCCCTCATCAGCGCCCGCGTGCCCAATGCGCGCGTTCTCATTGCCGGCGAAGGCGAAGACTTTGCACGCTACCGCCGGATGATGGTTCATCCCAACCGCTTTCTCATTCACAACAAGTTTGTTCCTGAGGATCAAGCTGCAGACTACTTTCATCGCGCCAGCGTTGTCGTTCTTCCGTACATCGAAGCTTCGCAGAGCGGCGTGATTCCGATGGCGTATTCGGCGGGAAAACCGGTGGTTGCCACTACCGTTGGCGGGCTGCCCGAAATGGTGGAACACGGCCGCACGGGATATCTCGTTCCTCCTCGAGACTCCGTGCAATTGGCGGAAGCGGTGATCAAGTTGCTTCTAGACGAGTCCCTCGGTCGGCAAATGGGGGCCAATGGCAAGCGCAAAATGGAAGAAGAGTGCCCTCCCAGAGTCGTGGCGCAAAAGACATTGGAAGTTTATCGCCGCGCCGTGGAAAGGACTGCTCGCGCTCGGCAGGCCACTTACGTCAGAGATTCTTCCGCGGTGCCCTCGCGCACCGGCGTCATCGACTAACAGCTTTGTTGAAAACGAGCTTTTGTGTCATCCCGAGCGAAGCGCGCTTTCTTGCGCTCCGGATGTTTTTGCGCAGCGAGGGATCTGCTTTTCTGAATTCTCGAGAACAAGGAACGACAAGCGAAAGATGAAAAACGTGGAGAGGGAGGCTGTCGGCCTACGCCACTTCTCGTAGCCGGCACTCAACTCCCTCTCGCACGGGATTGAGACGGGGCAGGGGCTAGGTAAAGCCGTCAGTCATGTCGTGAAACCAGGATCTCGATCGTTCAAGGACACCTTCCGCATTCCTTACCTAAGGGGCACATCCGCCTAGTGCTGATATGCCCCGAGGTCGGAGCCGCCGCCTTGCGGACGGGCTGTTCCGTTGATGTCCACGTAGATGTAATTCTTCAAGTCGCTGACGATGGCGGACGCCAATCCGGACAACGTGCTGGGGTCGATGCCGCGGTTGTACGCGGGACTCGTAGCCGGCAAGGTCAGCCCAGTGCCGAGCAGAGAAGGGGCCAGCGAAGTGGAGTACGCGCCGATGCTCAAGCTTGGCGGATTGAGGAACAGCGGATCGGCGTTGATCAACTGCGCCGGGTTGGAGTAGCTGAAATTGTTGGGCGCGCCGTAATACATGTCGGCGAAGTACTGCACATTCGCGTTGGTGCCTTCTTGGTCGTAGGCGGGGTTATTGGACGCGACGGCGTAAGTGATGTTGTTGATGAAGTAGCCGTTGTTGGAATTCTGCGAGGTGAACGAGCCGACGTTGCCGAGCGAAGTGTCCAGGTTATTTTTGTAGCAGGTGTTGTTGATGATGTAGAAGTTGGTGACGCTGTTGGCTTGGATGCACCTGCCGCCGTTGCCGTAGACGACGTTATTGATGATGAGGGCCGGTGGTGTGTTGGAACCGAGGTCGAGGATGATGCCGTTGCCGTCGGTGTGATTGCTAGAGCCGTCGTATTCGCCGGTGATGATGTTGTTGGAGGCGATGTTGTGGAAGCCGGAATAGTTATCGAACCACGGGGCGCTGTTGTAGGAGATGGCGCTGGTCCAGCCGTAGAGATAGCCGTTGTGGTTGATGAGGTTGTGGTCGCTGGTCAAATAATCACAATTCACGGCGCCGACGCCGGAGCCGCCGGTGTTGTTGATGGAATTGGACATGAAGCGGAGGTGATGGCCGCCCTGGCAGAAGAAGCCGTCGAGGGCGTTGTTCTGGCCGTTGAGATTCAGTCCGCGGAATTCCAGGTAAGCGGCGCCGGAGGGGAAGGTGCCGCCGCCGAACTTGAACATGGGCTGGCCGGTGGCGCCGGCGGTCCAGACGAGATTGACGGTGCCATTGCCATAGCTTTTGTAGACGATCCAGGAGGAAGGCGTGCCACTAACCGGCGGAAAGAAGGTAGAACCTAGGTTGAAAGTGCCGGCGAGCAAGCACACGACGGAGCCGGGCTGCGAGGCGGAAGCCGCGCCATGGAAAGTTTTCGGAGCGGAGGCGGAAGAGCCGGAATTGCTGTCATTGCCGGAAGGCGAGGCAAACAGCGTGCAATCGGAAGCGGTCGTGCCGTTGCTGGCGGTGATGATCACAGGAGAGCTGGTCGCGGTGAGGCCGGCGGCATCGGTGGCTTTGGCCGTGAGCGTATGCGAGCCGTTGGAGAGCGAAGCGGTGTTCAAGCTGTAAGACCAGCTGGTGGTGCCGGAAGTATTGGAGTACGCGCCGTTGTCGATGGAAACTTGCACGGAGCTGACAGACACGGTGTCCGAGGCGGTTCCCGAAACCGTAACGGTGCCGGAGACGGTGGCACCGTTGGCCGGGGAAGTGATGGCCACAGAAACCGCAGGATTGACGACGTTGATGGAGAGATTGCTGGAAGCGGTGTGCGCGGCAGCATCTTTCACTTGCACGGTGAAGGGGAAGGAGCCGAGGACGGAAGGCGTGCCGGAAATGGCGCCGCTGGAACTTAGACTGAGTCCATTTGGCAGCGAACCGCTGGCGAGCGACCAGGCATAAGGAGTGGTCCCGCCGGAAGCCGCAAGCGGGGCGTTATAAGCACCGGACCAAGTCGCCCCGGGCAGCTGCGTCGTCGTGACCCGCAAAGTCGAAGAAGGCGGAGGCGTCGTTCCGCTGCCCGCAGTAAAGGCCACATCGACCCAATAGTTCGCGGTATTCGTGCTCGTCGGGAAAGCGCTGGTGCCCCCATAAGTGAAGCGTCCATCCGGCGTCCCGCTCGAGTTTGGCAGAGCGTGCAGGGGAGGATTATCCACGCCAGAGCTCGCGAAGAAGTTCCAGCTAGCGCTCCAGTGGCCCATGGTGCTGTGGTAGGAAGCGACATACACCGTATTCGCGGTGATCGCGACAGGATTTGCGAAGGTCACTTGTTGCCAGCCGGAAGCCGATTCATTGGTGAACGTCGCGGAAGCCAGCAGCGTACCACTGCTGCTCCAAAGATTGCCGATGTGGGTTCCCGTGTTCGCCGCGCTCTTGTAGAGGCGAATCCCGGTAATGTACCCGTTGACGTCCGCTTTGAACGAAACGCCAAGCTCCACACCCGAATCAGCACCAACATCCAGGACCGCCGGTACTGCCGTGCTCGGCCAAATCGTGTTTGCACTGCTCGTCGTGCTGGAGGCAGGCGTGAAGGCCACGTCGACCCAATAGTTGGCGGTGTTGGTGTTCGTCGGGAAAGCACTGGTGCTGCCATAGGTGAAGCGTCCATCCGGCGTCCCGTTCACATTGGCTAACGCGTGCAGCGGCCGATTATCCACTCCCGAGCTCGCAAAGAAGTTCCAGTTCGCGCTCCAGTGACCGACCGTGCTGTGGTAGGAGGCCACATAAACCGTATTCCCGGTGATGGCAACGGGGTTTGCGAAATTCACTTGTTGCCAGCCGGAAGCCGATTCGTTGGTGAACGTCGCGGAAGCCAGCAGCGTGCCGGTGCTGCTCCAAAGATTGCCGACGTGCGTTCCGGTGTTCGCAGCGCTCTTATAGAAGCGAATCCCGGTAATGTATCCGTTCACGTCGGCTTTGAAGGAAACCCCGAGTTCCACGGGAGAGTCCACACCGACATCAGCGACGGTTGGAACAGCGGTGCTCGGCCAAATGGTGTTGCTTGCGTCCGCGCTCGCCGCGCACGCCAATACAGTTACCACACCCGCCAACGCCAGCTTGACATATTGCAAGCTCTTCGGCCTAAATAAGATCGAGGGAAGCAATCCTTCGACCCAGCTCTCGGCCCAGCGCAATCCCCACTTCGCAGCCCTCAACAATACAGATAGACCCTGAGTGCGCACCGGAAACCCTCCTAAACGGTTTGCGTGGGCTTGCTGATTCGCAGGGTCTAGAGAGGACTGGGGGGCTGGGTGGGAATTGGGATCGCGACCGTGTTGGAAAGGCTAGGTTTTTCGGGCAAAGAAGCCTTCTGGGAAGGCCGACACACCCCGGGTGAAAACCCTACGCTCTTTTCAGTAGTTCGCCCACTGTCGAGAGGCTAGGTCAGAGGGCTTTTTGTGAATGTCGGCAGGGAAATGATTGTAGCGTCAGACGTTTGGATTGCGGCATGTCTCCGGATGTCCTACAGAGTCCAGCTCGCGCCTGTCCTTTTGAGGGCGCTGAGCGGAAGCACTGCGGGAAAACCTGGAGCAGAAGATGAAGAATTCCAGCAACTTGTTTGAGGTGATGTCCCAGTTGCCTGGTGAGGCTTTGGCAGGTGACGGTACCAGAACAATCATTATGACTACGCGCCGCAGTTCTGGGTCGGGAGCCCCTGCCGCAAAGGCCGCACTCAAGAAGCCGGCAGAAGCGGTCGCTGCTCTCTATCCTGAGATCCTCAAGGGCATGCCCGTGGGCGTGATTATCCTGCATTTGGAAAATCCACGGGACCCGAAGACGTTCAAAATCATAGACATTAATCCCGCGGCGGCATCCCTCACGGGAACAACCTTAGAAGATCTGCGGGGCAAAACCCTCGCAGATTTTCCCAAACTCTTGAAAACTCAGCTTCCCGTTTCTTGCCTGGATGCTCTCCAAGCCCGAGAGCCAAGAAACCTCGGTGAGATTACTTACGGCGATGAGCTCATCCGCGAAGGCATCTACTCCGTTCGCGTGTTTCCCCTGTTCAACGATTTCCTGGGAGTTGCCTTTGAGAACGTTACGGACCAGAGGCGCTCCGAGCGCGCCCTGCGCGAGAGCGAAGAGCGCTTCCGCCTGCTCATCCAGGGCGTTCAGGAGTACGGCATTTTTCAACTCGACCCGACGGGCAACGTCGTCAGCTGGAACGCCGGCGCGGCGCGCATGATGGGCTACCACGCAGAAGAAATTATCGGCAAACACTTCTCCGCCTTCTATCCGAGAGAAGACATGCTAAACGGCAAGCCGGAGCGCAACTTGGCGGAAGCGGCTCGCCGGGGACAGGCCGAAGAAGAAGGATGGAGGGTCCGCAAAGACGGCTTGCGCTTCTGGGCGAACGCAGTCCTTACTGCTCTGCGGGATGCCCAAGGAAATTTGCGCGGGTTCGCCAAGCTTACCCGGGACATGACCGAGCGCCGCGAAAGGGAAGAAGCGCTCACGCGCGCCAAAGAACTTCTCGAGCTTCGCGTCGAACAACGCGCCGCCGTTCTCACGAGAGTGAACGATGAGCTGCGCGTGGAGATCGCCGAGCGCAAGCGCACCGAAGAGCAATTCAAAGAGACGCTCGAGCAGCTTCGCGGCCTGGCGGCCCGTCTCCAGAGCGTTCGCGAAGAAGAACGCGCTTCCATCGCTCGCGAAATCCACGATGAACTCGGCCAGGCCTGCACGGCGATCAAGATGGATCTCGCTCTCATTGGCCGCAAAATCAGCAAGAGGCAAGCACAACTGCGCGCAAAGATCGAATCCTCCATGCGATTGGTGGACGACATGATCGTGACGCTGCGCAGAATCGCTTCCGATCTCAGGCCCAGAACGCTCGACGATCTGGGTCTCGCCGCCGCGCTCGAATGGCAGGGCCAGGAATTCGAAAAGCGCACGGGGATTCACTGTCAGGTGGCCTTGCCCGTGGAGCCCTTGCATCTCGATCCCGAACGCTCCACCGCCATCTTCCGCATTTTTCAGGAATCGCTAACCAACGTCGCGCGCCACGCGCAAGCCACCAGCATCGAAGCGCGTCTCGAAGTCGAACAAGACCAGATCCTTTTCACCGTTCACGACAACGGCAAAGGCTTTGAACCCCAGGAGGCCAAATCGAAGAAGTCTCTCGGCCTCGTCGGTATGCAAGAGCGCGCCCATCTTCTCCACGGGGAAGTCAGCATCGAAGGAATTCCAGGGTCCGGCACCACGCTGATCCTGCGCATTCCCTTACTAACTTCAGCCCAGCCGCGGCAGGGTACGTGATGAGAGTCTTGATTGCGGATGATCACGCTGTTTTTCGTCGAGGACTTAAAGAAACGATCGGCGAAGCCTTTCCTAAAGTTACTTTTGGCGAAGCCCAGACCGCCGAGGAAACGCTTGCCTGCGTTCGCCAGCACGACTGGGAACTCGTGATCCTGGATATCAGCATGCCCGGAAAGAGCGGGCTGGACATCCTGGGTGACTTGAAGCGCCTCCGGCCCAAGCTTCCCGTCCTTTTCCTCAGTATGTATCCCGAAGAGCAGTACGCACGGCGCGCGCTCAAAGCCGGCGCTTCCGGTTACCTCACTAAGGACAGCGTCCCCGAAGAACTGAAGACCGCCGTGCGGCGCGTGCTCTCCGGGGGCCGTTATGTGAGCGTGACCCTCGCGGAACACCTGGCCTACGATTTGCGGCGAGGCGCCGACACTCCCGTTCAAGAACTCCTTTCCGACCGCGAATTCCAGGTGTTGCGCATGATTGGCTCGGGCAAAACGGTCAAAGACATTGCCGACGAGCTTTCCCTCAGCGTAAAAACCGTAAGCACTTACCGTTCGCGCATCCTGGAGAAAACCGGAATGAAAACCACCGCGGAACTCATCCGCTTTGCTCTGCGGTCGCAATTGGTGGAGTAAGAAGTCCCGCGAGCCAGGATCCTGCCTAACGAAGCCCTGAGCCTTGCTCAGACCTGCCGACCTGCCTTTGTGGGACACCGCCTCTCATTCTTGCATCGCATTGTCCTACAGCAGATTACTGTTTCCACCTGATGTATTTCCCTCGGGATTTGTCATTCTTTTAGGTATGCAAGGAAGGTCCGCGCGAAAAAGGAAGAATATGAGGGTGTTTATTACCGATGACTCCAAGGTCGTGGTCGAGCGCATGACCGACCTCCTGAAAGACGTTGACGGTGTTGAGGTGGTCGGCCAGGCCGACAACGCGCTGGATGCCGTTCTGTCCATTCGGCAGACCAATCCGGATGCCGTCATCCTGGATTTGCAGATGCCCGGAGGGTCGGGGCTCGACGTGCTGCGCGCGATTCGGCGCGGCCATCCCGGTCTTAAAGTATTGATTTGCACGAACTTCCCGTATCCCCAATACCGCGACCAATGTATAGCCGCCGGCGCCAACTATTTCTTGGATAAGTCCGCCGAGTTCGACAAAATTCCCGTTATCTTCCGCCAGCTCATCCGCAGCTCCTCCAAACGCCCCCCACGCCGTGCGTTGAGCAGGGAAGTTCCTGCTGCATCTCTCTCTGAGTAGCTCCCCCCTTTACCGCCATTCACCTTATCGACCTTCTCATGAGCACGCCATTTCCACAGGTCCTTTAGAATCAACACATTCGCAAGTGTTGATTCTGCTCCACTTAAAATCCTTGAGATGCAACGCTTAGGTAACACCGGGGGAGGGTCCCTCCTTCAATTCCGCCTTCCCGCCCCCTGTTTCCTCTAAAGGAACTACATGATGCAGCTCCAGTCTGCCCTCAGCCGTTCCGGCTCGGTGCGGCGCACCTTTTCAGCTGTGTATGCTTAGACAGGGGGCATTCCCAACCTTCGACCTAAGTTCCCCGGCATTGTCTTTGTGTTTCGGCTGGTTCTTCACCACTGGTTCCGAGAGTGCCTCCCCTCTGTGCTGGATGTGTGAATCTATTCCTTGATCTTGAGCACAGCGGTCAGCCGCTTGATTAGCTCTGCCCTCTCATCCGTGCTCAACCTCGCGAGGTTCTCAAGCTTCCAACGCACAGCGCGGGCAGATCTTTTGCGCCGGGCAGGCCAAGAAGGTCCCAGTCAGGCTCACAACGTTTCGCGGAAATCAGGAAGCGTTTGTGCTGCTCTGGCATTTTCCCAACAATTTCCCCAATGAGGTCCTCACGCGTCTTCAGCAGTTCATCGAGAGTCACCGAATCATGCATCATCCGCTCAAACCCGTGCTTGTACTCCGCCGAAATGTTGAGCCGCGGCGGCGCAAGAACTTCCGCCATTGGCCGGTCGTGGCTGAGCAGGTACCATCAGCTTGGTTATGACTTCCTCGCCCTTCGGCGCGCTCGCGCTAACTTTGGCTCCGGGAATACCGCGCTCGATTGCCCTCGCGATCCGGCGCAACGCGGCATCGATCTCCTTGAGCGAAGATGCTCGATCCTTTACGGGAACGTATGTCAGATCAATGTCGACGGAAAGTCGGGGCATGTCGCGGAGGAACAGGTTAAGGGCCGTTCCTCCTTTGAGCGCAAAAACGGTTTCGGTAGCGACAAGCGGCACAATCTTCACAAGCAGGGAAACCTGCTTGCGATAAGTTTCATCCACCGGCATCGATGGACTCCGGAACAGTTATGTTGAATTTCGGATCGAGCTTGCCGCCGCGCACAAGCATACGCTTTCCTTTGCCGAGGTCGATATGGTTGCGGTCCAGCTTCTTCAGCTAGGCGTGTTGGTGCCGTTCCGCAAACCAAAGGAACAAGCGCTTCACCTTGATACTGCGGCACGCCGCCATCAGGTTTGAAGCCGCCGCGGCTGAGGTTGCGCAGCCCTTCCATGAGAACGTCCGCCTGATGGAAGGTCTCACGCTGCGGAACCTCGTCTAGCAGTTCGAGGATGGCTCTCTCGGGCGATGACATCGTCAAGGGCCATTCCCACTGCCCCCAGGGTTGCCGTATGTAGCTGCTTTGTACGAGATCGTTTTCGCTACCGTCTTTTCTTCGGCGCGGGTGCGTCGCTTCGCTCGCGAAGAGCTTATCAGCGTTGTGAAAGACGAGTCGACTATCCGGTTTTAGCCTGAGAGTCCAGCCCGGTGGTTTGCGAATTCCGTAGAGGTGGATCTCATGGCGCTGCGCGGATAGATAATGGGCGAAGCCCTGTAGCTCGAGCGCTGTTCGGCCGCCTACTGTGTACGAGCATCCCAGCGGCGTCTGAAGGGATATGACGACGGGCTGCCACCGTAGGCCCTCGGCGCGAGCCTCTCCCTGTAGTGTTGGGGCCGGGCGGCGGTATACTCCCCGAGCCACCTGATCTAGCCAGCCGCGGGCAACATATTTGTTGCGCAAAGCTCTGGAATAGCCGTGCTTTTCGAGCCAAGCAGCGTCAGCGATCAACCCGTCGGGAAGGTGCGTTGCAGCTAGTTTAACTTATGATGTATTTATATACTAATAGTTAACAAAATAGTATAAATCTAAACCCAAGAGCCAGTTTAAAAATCCTCGTCTTTGTATACCAGCGTTCTACAAAACGCCCGCTTCTCAAACTTTTCCTCTGCGGGAAACACTATAGATTCCTCGGCCGGTCAAACCAGCGCGAGCTTCACCGTAAGGACCCAGTCCGTGTCTTCGAATACCAGCGTCACGATTTTGGGTACGTACGCGGGAAGCACGAAATCCGCGACCTTGACGGTCACCTCTGGTCGGGAGGGCTGGGCGCTGAAGGCAGTCTATTTCTTGCGTCTCTCTTCCTTTGGTTTGTAAACCTGCTGAGTCACAGGTGTTGAGCTTGTTTGTTCGGCCAAATAAAGCACCGTGTTAGTTCCCGGTGTATGGTCCGGAAATGTGCGTGAGAACGTTTCAAAGAGCTATACAGGTAGGTGCCTTTTAGGCTGTGAGCGGGCAACATTTCTCGCGCGACGATGGTGTGGAAGAAATAAGACTTAGTGCTGATATGCCCCGAGGTCGGAGCCGCCGCCTTGCGGACGGGCTGTTCCGTTGATGTCCACGTAGATGTAATTCTTCAAGTCGCTGACGATGGCGGACGCCAATCCGGACAACCTGCTGGGGTCGATGCCGCGGTTGTACGCGGGACTCGTAGCCGGCAAGGTCAGCCCAGTGCCGAGCAGAGAAGGGGCCAGCGAAGTGGAGTACGCGCCGATGCTCAAGCTTGGCGGATTGAGGAACAGCGGATCGGCGTTGATCAACTGCGCCGGGTTGGAGTAGCTGAAATTGTTGGGCGCGCCGTAATACATGTCGGCGAAGTACTGCACATTCGCGTTGGTGCCTTCTTGGTCGTAGGCGGGGTTATTGGACGCGACGGCGTAAGTGATGTTGTTGATGAAGTAGCCGTTGTTGGAATTCTGCGAGGTGAACGAGCCGACGTTGCCGAGCGAAGTGTCCAGGTTATTTTTGTAGCAGGTGTTGTTGATGATGTAGAAGTTGGTGACGCTGTTGGCTTGGATGCACCTGCCGCCGTTGCCGTAGACGACGTTATTGATGATGAGGGCCGGTGGTGTGTTGGAACCGAGGTCGAGGATGATGCCGTTGCCGTCGGTGTGATTGCTAGAGCCGTCGTATTCGCCGGTGATGATGTTGTTGGAGGCGATGTTGTGGAAGCCGGAATAGTTATCGAACCACGGGGCGCTGTTGTAGGAGATGGCGCTGGTCCAGCCGTAGAGATAGCCGTTGTGGTTGATGAGGTTGTGGTCGCTGGTCAAATAATCACAATTCACGGCGCCGACGCCGGAGCCGCCGGTGTTGTTGATGGAATTGGACATGAAGCGGAGGTGATGGCCGCCCTGGCAGAAGAAGCCGTCGAGGGCGTTGTTCTGGCCGTTGAGATTCAGTCCGCGGAATTCCAGGTAAGCGGCGCCGGAGGGGAAGGTGCCGCCGCCGAACTTGAACATGGGCTGGCCGGTGGCGCCGGCGGTCCAGACGAGATTGACGGTGCCATTGCCATAGCTTTTGTAGACGATCCAGGAGGAAGGCGTGCCACTAACCGGCGGAAAGAAGGTAGAACCTAGGTTGAAAGTGCCGGCGAGCAAGCACACGACGGAGCCGGGCTGCGAGGCGGAAGCCGCGCCATGGAAAGTTTTCGGAGCGGAGGCGGAAGAGCCGGAATTGCTGTCATTGCCGGAAGGCGAGGCAAACAGCGTGCAATCGGAAGCGGTCGTGCCGTTGCTGGCGGTGATGATCACAGGAGAGCTGGTCGCGGTGAGGCCGGCGGCATCGGTGGCTTTGGCCGTGAGCGTATGCGAGCCGTTGGAGAGCGAAGCGGTGTTCAAGCTGTAAGACCAGCTGGTGGTGCCGGAAGTATTGGAGTACGCGCCGTTGTCGATGGAAACTTGCACGGAGCTGACAGACACGGTGTCCGAGGCGGTTCCCGAAACCGTAACGGTGCCGGAGACGGTGGCACCGTTGGCCGGGGAAGTGATGGCCACAGAAACCGCAGGATTGACGACGTTGATGGAGAGATTGCTGGAAGCGGTGTGCGCGGCAGCATCTTTCACTTGCACGGTGAAGGGGAAGGAGCCGAGGACGGAAGGCGTGCCGGAAATGGCGCCGCTGGAACTTAGACTGAGTCCATTTGGCAGCGAACCGCTGGCGAGCGACCAGGCATAAGGAGTGGTCCCGCCGGAAGCCGCAAGCGGGGCGTTATAAGCACCGGACCAAGTCGCCCCGGGCAGCTGCGTCGTCGTGACCTGCACGGTCGCAGAAACAGCGTTGACGTTAAGAGTCGCGGCATTGCTGGTTACACTTCCGATGGCGTTGCTGAGCACCACGGTGAAGAGCGCGCCGTTGTCCGAGGTAGTGGTCGTCGGCGTGGTGTAAGAAGAGGAACTGGCGCCGCTGATGGGCGCACCATTTTTGTTCCATTGATAGCTCAGAGGAGCGGTGCCGGAGGCGGCCACGGAGAAAGTGGCGGTCTGGCCCGCTGTTACCGTTTGGTTGGAGGGTTGCGTCGTGATGGTTGGTGCGACGGGCGCTGCGTTTACGGTCAGCGTGGCGGAATTGCTCGCGGCGGTTCCTGCGCTGTTGCTTACGACGACGTCGAAGGTCGAGCCGCTATCGGAGGTGGTGGTCGCCGAGGTGGTGTAACTCGCCGAAGTTGCACCGGCAATGTTCGCGCCGTTCTTCTGCCACTGGTAGGTGAGCGGTGCGGTGCCATTCGCCACGACGGTGAAGGTAGCGGTCTGGCCCGCAGTCACCGTTTGGTTCGATGGTTGCGTGGCAATGGATGGCGCAATGGGACTAGTGGGACCGTTCACACCGGAAACCATTGCGGTGCACCCCGTCACCGCAAGCGCCAATAAGAGGACAAAGGAAACCTTGCCGCAACGAGTCACACCGTGTCTCTCCGAGCTGAATTCCGGCGTGGTTCGTGGGAAGGGAAAGGGAACCAGGCCGGGGGAGCATTCGGAGCCAACGGCGGGCTCGCAGAGCGCTCGACAGCAATACAGAGACACTAATGGGAAAAAGTTGGGTACAACAACTGCTCGCCGGGTCAGAAAGCGGGCATGAGGTTTCTGTGAAATGGGGTAGTGAGGATCTGTCCTACAGTGGTACTAAAGGACAATCCAAAATAATGCCACTGGTTAGGGAGAAATGGGTTGTAGAAGCGCGCGAAGGACGGCATAGAATGGGCCCGTAGCAGCGCCTCGTGTGATTTTGCTTCTCGTTAAATGACGTCGCCCACTAGTATATCGTCTAAATAGTTCTTTATATTATTTCAGTTCTGAGCTATAGTTGCGGGGATGCCGAGAGTCGCTCCCGCTGTCTCGATGGACCGGACTACGCAGGCCAAGCTGCGTCAGCTGGTGCGGTCACCATCCACTCGGCAGGGTCTAGTGCAGCGATGTCGGATTGTTTTGGCGGCTGTTGCCGGCAAGAGCAATCAGCAAATCGCTGACGAGCTCGAAATGCCCGAAGTGACCGTTGGCAAATGGCGCCGTTGTTTTGCCAACCAAGGGCTGGAGGGTCTCCAGGATGCCCCTCGTTCCGGTCGACCTGCAAAATATGGCCAGGAAGTGGTGCAGCGGGTGCAGACCCGAGCCTGCCAACAGCCGGAGCACTACAGCCGCTGGAGTGTACGAACGCTCGCCAAGGACTTGAGGCTGCCGCGCAGCACCGTGCACCAGATCCTGGTTGCTTCGCATCTACAGCCTCATCGGATTCGCACCTTTACGTTCAGCCCGGATCCTGATTTTGAAGCCAAGCTGCTGGACATTGTCGGCATCTATTTGAATCCCCCCGAAAATGCGCTGGTGTTGTGTGTGGACGAAAAGACAGGCATTCGGGCCTTAGATCGCACGCAGCCCTTGCTGCCCTTAGGCGCCAAGAAGCCGCGCAGCTGGACCAATGAGTACGTTCGTCACGGCACGCAGACCTTGCTGGCGGCTCTGGAGATTGCCACTGGTAAAGTCGTGGCCCATGTCAAACAACGCCGCACTTCGGTCAACTTCCTGCGCTTCCTCAACGATGTGGTCAGCGCTTTCCCGGAGCGAGAGTTGCACATGATTCTCGACAATCTCAACATCCACAAGAACGAAGCAGCGCGGCGCTGGCTGAAGCGGCATCCCCGCGCGCATTTCCACTACACCCCGACCCACGCTTCTTGGGTCAACCTGGTGGAAGTTTTTTTCAGCATCCTGGGCAAGCAGGGCTTGTCGCAATGTGTGCATACCTCGAAGAGAGAACTGAAGGAATTCCTGTTGGACTTCATTGCCCGCAACAACGAGAATCCCAGGCCCTTTGTATGGACCAAGGGACCGGAGCAGCTGCAACGCATCATCGAGGCGACGAAACAATAGCAAGCCGCGCACCCGCGCAAACCAAGAAAGCGCCGCCGGGTCAGTCATAATATAAGGAACTAACCGGACGAAGTACTAGGCTGGTGGCGCCGTTGCTGATACCACTCCGTGGATCGAGGCCGGCACGGATTGCGGCAGCGGCCTCTCCAGAGGCCGGCCGAAGCAATGATATTCGAAACCGCGTTCCCTCATGGCGTCCGGATCGAGAAGGTTGCGGCCATCGATGACCAGGGGTCTGCTCATCGAGTCGCCAATGCGAGTCCAATCAAGTTGCCGGAATTCGGGCCACTCGGTGAGGATGAGCAAGGCATCGGCATCGCGAGCGACGTCGAGGGGTTCGCGGCAGAACTTCACCTGGGGGAAGATGGCGGCGGTCTTGTCCATGGCCTCCTGGTCGTAAGCGCGAATTTGCACGCCTTCGTCCAAGAGCCTTCGAATCACTTCGAGCGATGGCGCGAAGCGAATGTCGTCGGTGTGGGCCTTGAACGCCAAACCCAAGATGCCAATTCGCTTGTCTTTAATCACCCACAAGGCGTGGCGGATCTTCTCGAGGAACAAATCGATGCGGCGCTTGTTGACCTGCTCGGCGTCTTTGAGCATGTTGAAGTTCACGCCAGAACGCTCCGCGAGGCGGACAAACGCTTGAACGTCTTTGGGCAAGCAGAAGCCGCCAAAACCGAGTCCCGCGCTCAGAAATTGCGGGCCGATGCGCGGGTCGAGGCCCATGGCATGGACGACTTCCTGGATATCAGCGCCAACTTTTTCGCACAAATCGGCAATCATGTTGGCGTAGGAAATTTTCAAGGCGAGGAACGAATTGGAGGCGTGCTTGATGAGTTCGGCGCTGTTGATGGTGGTAACGACCAGTTTTGGCGGTTTCGCCGAGGGGCAGCCGCTCAAATGCACGGGGCAGTGAAACTTTGTCTCCAGGATGGGGCGGTAGATTTCGCGGAGCTGTTTTTCGCAGTGATGGTCCTCGACGCCGAGCACGATGCGGTCGGGATGCAGAAAATCCTCGACGGCAGTGCCTTCGCGCAGAAATTCCGGATTGGAGGCCACGCGGAATTCCACGGAGGGATCCCGGCGGTAGACACTCAGCACGCGCTTCAATTGCTGACCTGTTTGTGCGGGCACCGTGCTTTTTTCGACGATGAGTTTTGAAGTTTGCGCCTCGGTGGCAATCAAGCGCGCCACATTATCGATCGCGGAAAGATCGGCCTCGCCGTTTTCCTTCGGAGGCGTGCCGACGCAAATGAAGATGGCATCGCCAAACTTCACGGCGGCGGCGGCGTCACAAGTAAACGAGAGACGATTCGCGCGGGTGTTGGAAGTTAGCAAGGCGTCGAGGTGTTGCTCGTAGATGGGAATGACGCCGGCTTTCAGTGTTGCGATGCGCTCCGGATCGTTGTCCGTGCAAACCACCTGGTGACCCGCTTCGGCGAGGCAGGTCCCCGTAACCAATCCGACATAGCCACAACCAATAATCGTGATCCGCAATTTGAACCTCCCAAGAAATCAGAATTGCAATTGCATCCAGCAAAAGAAACTAAACAATTCCGCATCACCGCTCAATCAAGTAAGTACCGCAAAATGGAAGGAGTAGATTCCCTGAAACATACCTTGTAGATGAACGCAAAGCTGCCGGTCAGGCCGAGGAATCTTTTGGCGCTAAAGCACGCTTGCCCGCCGAGCAAGCAAACAGCGGAAGATCCAGAAGCGCAGGCAGAGGATCATCCCAAGAGAACAAGGCCGATTCGATCCCTCCACGGATGGAGCTCAAGTAAGACGCCAGCGAAAACCCGCCTGACAAAATCTCTTCGACGGCCACGCGCAGGTCCGCACTCCGATGAACCCAGCGCTCGCCGGCGCGGCCCCGCAACTGCGGAACCGGCTCGCCTCGAGCGAGAAGCCATAAAAGATAACAGAAGTCGACGCCCGCGCGCACCGAAAGAGTATGCCAGCCCCAGACGCGCGGATTGATATCCAGGACTTTGAACTGGCCGTTACGAGGATCTTTCTTGAACTCCACTTCGACAAGACCGGTGTAACGAGTTGCCGCCAGTAGGCGCTCGGCAGGCTCGACGACCTGAGGCTCATCCACAGTTTCGACAAAGGTGCTGAACTGGCCGAAATCCTTGGGGTACTGCCGAAGGCGCCTGGCGACGACGGAGGACAGGGGAACGCCGTCTTTGCAAAGTGCGGCGTAAGAAAACTGGTTTTCTCCCCCTCCGGGCACCATTTCCTGGAGCATCAGGTTTTCCGGCGGGATCCACTTACTGGCTTGTTGGAATTGCGCAAGCAAAGATTGACGATCGTCGGCACGCCAGGCTTTGGGAATTGCGAGACTGGTAGGCTTCAGGCGAGTCGCGGGTTTGAGAATGACGGGGAAAGGGACCTGAAGATCGGCAAGAGGCTCGCGCGAAGAGAGACATCTTGTCCAGGGCTGATGGACTCCTAATTCACCGGCCAATCGGTGAAGCTGGCGCTTGTCGCAGGCCCAACGCAATTTTTCCCAGCGCGGAACGGTTACACGGTATTGCTTGGAAAGGAGCTCGTGATAAACGGACGCCAAATTCACAGTGTAATCATCGGTGGGAATTAGCACCCATCCTTGGAGGCTGTTCTTGACGCTGAGGTCCAGGAGGAAGTCAATTCTGCGGGCGTCTTCGCCTTCAGGCCAGGGAACTCTGCGAGTCACATACCGCGAGGTAGCTGCCACCAGGTGTCCCCCCTGCTTGATCAGCCAAACGGATATTCCGCGGCGGCCGAGGCTGCGCACGACACCGAGCGCGCGATAGTCCGCTCCCATGATGAGGGCGCCGAGCGAGCCGATGGCCTTTTCGGGCGCTGTCGCCGAAGGTTCTGCGAGAATCGGAATGGAGGCTGCCGCTGCCAAGATTAGTTGTGAAGCGAATTGGATTTGACGTTGCCCAGGACCCCGCGCGTCAAATTACGAGATGCAAACTCCGCGCCGGCAACAAAGCGCATCAGCGGACCAAAGCTCCGTGCCGCAGGAGCGCCGAGAAAGTGAAGCCCAGGGACGGAGCACTCGAAGCGGTCATTGAGTTTTGGATAACCGTCGACACGCGGAATGGCTTTGAGCAACGGAGAGGCGAGAAAGGGATAGCGGGCAATGTCGACCCGGTAACCAGTGGCGAGTAAGGCGTAGTCCACATGACGGGAGGTGCCGTCGTTCAAGGTCAGGGTGAGGCGTCCTCCGCGGGGAACCGCGGAAGTGACGGCGCGTCCGGTAGTGATGCGAATCGGTTCGCAGCGTGGATGCAGCCAAGCCGCGCCAGCGGGACGAATGGCGCGCTTCCCCCAGCGATCTTGAGTCGAGCGAGGCAGGCGTCGGAATAGATTTGGCCGCGCCACGAGGTGGCTGAGCCCCGCTTGGCCCACATCGGGGGGCGCGTACAACAAACGAGCGACGGGCTGAAAGGTATGGAACCACTTTTGCCGCCAGAGCCAGCGCACAAAAGGAGCGCGAGCAAGGACTTCCACTTCAGCTCCAGCTTCATGAAGCAATGCGGCTGATTCCAAAGCGCTTTGTCCAGCGCCAATGACCGCGACTTTTTTCTCGGCAAAGCGGCTGAGGTCACAGTGATCGCAGGAATGAGACGCCAGTTCCCGCGGAACATGCCAAAATTCTTCAGGCTTCCAGGCAAATGTTTCGATTCCCGCCGCAACAATTACGCGGCGCGCTTTCCAGACCTCCCCGCCCTCGAGCAATAGCCGAAAGCCGAATCCGTTTTTGTCAATGCACTCCACTTTTCGGGGATCGGTGTCCGGCACGACTTGAGATTGAAACCAGCGACCGTAGTCGATAAAGCGGGACAAGGGCAGGGGAGCAGTGATCGCCTTTCCGGTAGCCGCCTGATAGGCTTGCAGGGTAAGAGCTTTGTCGGGGTCAGAAAGATGCGAGCCCGCTAAGGGAGAGCGAAGCAGCATCCACTTAGGCATATGCCTTTCCCAAAAGGACATGGGTTCGCCGAAAACGCGGATGTCCAGCCCATTGGCAGCTCTCAAATGCGCGGCGACGGAGAGGCCGTAGGGACCTGCGCCGACGATGGCAACATCACAGGCAGTCATTGATCGGTGCAATCCAAAAGTGGTTTACTCCATGCGAAATCGAACGTTCCCAAATCGGGCATTCCAGCTCTGACCTTCTCTTTCTAGGTACTTGTCCTCGGGCATAATACAAAGACTGAGTTAAAGTTACCGAAAGGCGCGCGGCGCGGACAATCGGGAAATCACCCAGCTTGGCGGTTGGGAAACCCTCAAAATAACGCAGGTAGATACCCTTGCAGGTCAGACGGCGCGAGCGCTCTTCTAAGTCTAAGGGGCAGTTGTGTGACGATTTCCCCTTCGTAATCTTTCTCAATCCCAATTGCAGAAGTTGCCGGGTTGCCCGGACTGGGGGCCACGTCAAGGATAGTTATTGTCTTGAGGTGTACTCGGTGGACTACGGCAGCCGGTTGGTGAAACCCAAGGGGCGAGAGGGCCCGGCCAGGAATTTCTGGATTGCATGGTAAAGGACTTGAGAGAGGCTGGGATGATTGTGCAGAGACTGCGTAGCCGTATCCAGGGTGCGGATTTCTTGAGGGCAGGGCATTGGGGCAGTTTGCTTATCGGACTTAGGAACCCTTATGGGTCCGGGCTTTATGGGTTGCACGGATATAAGCTGCACATGGCGATTACGGGCAGCGACCGCCAAGACAGATGGCGGCATCGTCGACGTAAATGGTCGCGGGATTGGGATTCAGGCTGGTGGAATAGTTGTTGACGCTCCAAGCGCAGTTGCCATCGGGATAGCGGGTCTGCATATTGGAAACGTCCAGGATCTGGACGCCGTCCTGCCAGAAAGTGACGTGCCCATTCTTTTCCCCTGAGCATTGGTAGTAGGCCTCGACCTCAAACCACTGACCTTCGGGAATGTTTTTGATGGATTGGCCATGGGAGTGGCTGGCGTTCTTGTCGTACAGGTAGAAATACATGGCTCCGTCCGGGCGATTGCCGACATTCAAGGCGAGGAAGGGGTCGTTCGTCGAAGCGCGCTTGGATTTCCACTGAGAGATGTTCCACCAGGGAGGATTGCCATTTGGAGTGTAGCGCTGGGGGAAGTAGAACCAGACACGGTAATAGAGTTCCGAATATCTTTCCGGCTCCAGCCAGCGGAATAAGCGGGTCCCGCTGGTGGGCAAGTCGCCGGTGTCGAGCGCATTCACAAAGAGTTTGGCCGCATGAAGGCCGCTGTGGGCGAAGCTGACCGTGTCCACGCTGGCGGTCGCAAAGCCGCTGTTGAAGACGCCTCCCCCCTGGTTGCGACCGCCCGGGGCATCGGGAACACTCCACTGCGAGAGATCGCCGGTTTCCATGTCCGCGGACCAGAGAACCCTGCCTAGCGGCGGGGAAGAAGCTGTGCCGGAAGGTTGGGAAGTTTTGGCGCGAAAAATCCCAGCAGGGAAGGCCCTACCGATCTGGTTGTGCAGGCCGACGGCAAGAAGCAGCAGGGCAAGAAAAAGCAGGATCACTGTCGTGCGACTCATTCGAAGGCCGTTCTTTGAAACAGTGGCTGGTCCACGGTCCCTTCGAGGAATCTTTCCAGGACCCATGTCACACTGTTTTACGCAGGCAAAAGCGACACGGTTCCGGCGGGTTCCGGTGTGCCGTGCCTTAATCGCTCGCGCCGGCGAGCGATCCGGTTGTCCAGTTGACCGACTGTCCCTGAAACTGAATCCCGACGCCAAAGCGCCCATCCGGGAGCCGTTGGCAGTAAACAACGCGAGCCATAGCTCGCAGGTTCCCCACCGAGGAACTAATCATCAACCGCTCGTTCAACTGTTTGGCTTTTTGCGTAACGACGCGCATTCCCAGGGAGCACACATTCTCGGTGGTGCTGCGCTCCGCCGTGGCGGGATCATACAGGCTAGAGATCTGCACAGGTAAGGACAGCTGGACGCGCTTTTCGAGTCGACCGGACCGCACTGCCATGAGTGTTTCGACCTTTCAATCGAATTCTGCTCTATCTTATAAAGGCAGGAGATGTAATGAATTTGTAAAATCTGCCTTGCGCGCCAAGCTGCCTCTTTTAAACATAAACTGCAAGCTCCCGTCCTATCTAGGATTGATAACAAACCGCGTTTGTGAGCCGCGGTAAGCAACGGCACCGCTTTTGGTCGTACATGGCGTGATCCGCTTGAGCGATTAGTTCTCGAATCGAAGAGGGTTTCAAAGGATCAAACCTTGCGGTTCCCAAACTGACAGAAAACTTGAAAGAGTCCTTGTGGCTTGCCAAATTCAGATACTCGGTCAAGCGGGCGCGGATCGAGACTTCATTGTTGCCGGAGGCTTCGATGGCCAGAGCGGCAAACTCGTCGCCTCCTAACCGAGCGGTGAGGTCCGAGTCACGAAAAGTGCTCTCCAAAGCCTCGGCCATGCGCTTCAAAGCCGCATCGCCCTCGGTATGACCCAGCGTGTCGTTAATCTCCTTCAGGCCATCGACATCCAGGAAAAACAGAAGCAGGCTGCGGCCGTAGCGACGTGCGAGTTTTAGCTGGCGGTCTGCCAAGACTAAAAATCCACGGCGATTGTACAGGCCTGTGAGTTCGTCCTTCAGCGCCAGATTGCTGAGTTCGGCTTGCACCATGTATTGCTTGGTCGCACACTGAAGGGCACGAAGAAGAAGGTCGCGAGTGGCGTTGCTTGCAGCTCCATTGCGCAGTGCGGTGTCAGACCCCGCGTGTACGTCCTTAAGCAGCCTGGCCAGTTCCCGATTGGCCTCGCGCAGCATGCCGTGAAATACGTTATCGAGAGTCTCGTCCGGTCCGCGCGAGCGCCGTCTCCTGTCTGCAAAATGAAAGGCGCTCTTGGAGTCAATCGGGACGATCAGCTTGGCAAAATCTTTCAGCTTGCTGGCGGCCTGCTGTACTCCCCAGTGAGTCTGTGAGCCCCTGCTGGGTTTGTCTCGCTCTAAGGGCATGGTCTCCCCGGCTCTTACTCCTAATTCGAACTCTCCTGACTTAACCGCATCCTCCCAACGAATTTGGGATGGGCCGCCTCCCTTCCAGGGCAAAGGGATGTTGGGGTGTTTCAGGCGGGGCCCTGAACTCGGAGGCAGCCCCCCTCCTGAGTGCACGATAGCTTCTTGGCTTTTTAAAACAATCCGGTGAATCACCGAAACGCCCCTAGGAGAATGATTGAGCGAAGCGGGGACGAAATGGTTGATTTCGCAGGAGGTTAAGCTTGGATTAACCCGCGCCGGATGGCATAGCGAACCAGACTGGCAGTTTCGTGAATGTCCAGCTTACGCATGAGTCTGGCTCGGTGCGACTCGGCGGTTTTTACACTGATGCCCAGTTGCAGGGCGATGTCCTTGGTGGACTTGCCTTCGCCGACCAGTTGAAGGACTTGGCGCTCGCGCGTAGAGAGAGGATCCGGTGACACGTAGGTTTTTGACAGGTATGCGTCGACGACGGCTCGCGATATGCTCGGGCTCAGATAAACGGATCCCTTGCAGACTTCTCGTATAGCATGGACTAAATCCTCGGCAGCTTGGCTCTTTAGTACATACCCCTTTACGCCCGCGCGAAGGGCCTCGGTCACATATTGGTCCTCGTCATGTTGGGTAAGAAGAATCACCTTGGTCTTCGGCGTGGACTTCATCAACTCGCGGGCGGCATCGACGCCGTTCAAAAGCGGCATGGTAATGTCCAGAATAGCCACCTCAGGCTGGGCCTTTTCGGCCAGACGTACGGCTTCCTGTCCGTCAGAAGCCTCCGTAACTACTTGGATGCCCTGCTTCTCCAACAAGGCCTTTAGACCCTGACGGACCAACGCATGATCATCCGCAAGCAAGACACGAGTGGGCATCGTACGGTCGCAGGTTATGGAGGAAGTGCAACTGCAGGCAATCAGGTTGTTGCTTTCTTTCACATGAGGCGAACACCCTAAGCGAAAAGGAAAAGGGCTGCGTGAAATTCTTCTATCTTGTTGAATCTAACTCGTTTACAAGCAGCCTAGCGAGGAAAGGAATCTCGCGAGGCCTGCGGTCTTTGTGGGATGCGAATAGGTACAAAATTGTAGGTTGTAGAATGACGGCTGTAGACTGACCATTGTCGAATGCGGAGCGCTTGCGGGTGGCAGAGCCAGAGCGCCAGTGGAGCCGAAACCAATTCAACCGAAAAGCTGGCCAAATTCGCTGACGGCACAAACGGCCGTGGGGACCGAACGTCGCAGTGTCGAGAGAAAGAGGCCAGGAGGGATTTCCTACTTCGAGTTTGAGGCGGGAAGCGGCGGAATCGTAGTCGATGCTTCGGAAAAGGGGCTTGGATTCCAATCGGCCGTCGCAGTTCACCAATTGGGCCCCCGGCGAATTTGTATCTCTCCCCATCCAGCGGAGCGGATCGAGCTGAACGGCGACGTAGTATGGACGGACAAGTCAAAAAAAGCCGGAGGCTTGCGTTTCACGGCGCCGAGCGCTGATGGCGGTAACCGAATTCGTAACTGGCTTAAGCAGCCCGGCGAATCAGAAGGCTCCCGCCACAATCGAGAGTACCCGCTGCCGGCCTGGGCGGTAGAAGAAGCGTGCGTTACGCCTAGCAGGAACAGCCACCCGCAGGAAGTGAAGAAAGCATCGCCGACGGTGGCACAGCCACCCCGCCTTGCGGCTCGGGAAGAGCAACGGCCGGTCGGGTCACCCTTTGCTTCCGTTGTGCCTCCCCTTTTTTCGCCGCATGCGAGTGGGCCGTCTCAAGATTCTCGAAGGACTGGCGGATTCGTGCGCAGCGTTGCGACGGGGTTTCTCATGGGTGTGATTGTGCTGGCGCCTGTTGTGCTCTTCGAGAATTTTGGGCTTTTTGAGAAATTGCGGCCGAAGGTCGGGAATGCGCTAATACGTTTAGGCGAGAAACTCAGCGGAAAGCGGGATTTGCAGCCTGAGAGCTCTACTCCGCCGCAGGGTTCGGCTCAAGTACCGGCACAGACGCCGGCCGCAGCGAAACCAATACCAAACGCGCCTCCGCAAGAGTCGCAGGAAAATTCCGCCCCGCCTAATGCTTACGCCCAGGATAGCGCGCCAGCTGCAGGCCCGGCAATCCCTCGCCCAAGAGAAACCGCCCGAGAGCCGTCCTACGGCCGTGCTCCCACACAAGATAGAAGCGCGGAGGTGATGCGCCTCTGGTCCGCAGTTGGAGCCGGTGACTCGTCAGCGGAAGTGGATTTAGCGCGGCTTTACTTGAAGGGCGAGGGCGTTGCCCGAAATTGCGAGCAGGCAAGAATCCTTCTGCGAGCCGCCGTTAAGAATGGGAGCCGCGAAGCTCGGCGGCAATTGCAAAAGCTGCGCAGAAACGGCTGCTGGTAATCCCGAGGCGAAATCCTTGACGGTATTACGGTTGGACTAAGCCGCGACGCACAGCGTAGCGCACCAGGCTGGCGGTTTCATGAATGTCTAGTTTTTGCATGAGCCTTGTGCGATGCGACTCGGCGGTTTTCACGCTGATCCCCAGAAGCGAAGCCACATCCTTCGTGGACCTGCCCTCGGCAATCAGTTGCAGCACTTGGCGCTCACGAACGGTCAGGGGATCCACGGGCATTTGCGATTTCGTGCGATAGGCTTCAACGACAGCCTTCGAAACGCCCGGACTCAAATAGAATTGGCCGCGCGAGACTTGCTGAATGGCGTGAACCAGATCGTTCGCCGCCTGACTTTTCAGGACGTATCCCCTCACGCCGGCTTCCAAAGCTTCTCGGATGTACTGATCTTCTTCATGTTGCGTGAGCAGAATGGTTTTCGTCTTTGGGGAGCACCGGCCCATCTCGCGGATGGCGTCGATGCCGTTCAGAGTCGGCATGCTGATGTCCACGACGGCGATGTCCGGATGCAGCGACTCCGAATAACGAACCGCTTCCTGGCCATCGGAGGCTTCTGCAATTACCTGAAAGTTTTCCCGTTCGAGCAGGGATTTGAGGCCCTGCCGCACCAAGACATGATCGTCAGCGAGCACTACTCGAATTGACATTATCGCCCTCCCTGGGAAGTCTGATTAGTAGTTCAGTACCACGTTTCTGCGATGATTCAATCCAAAGGGTTCCGCCGATGGCGCTCAAACGCTCGCGCATCGCAATTAACCCCAATCCCTTGCGCCCGGTGCCCGCTTGAACGGCCTGGGCATCAAAACCCGTGCCATCATCCCGGATCGAGCAATGCAGCACCTGATCCTTAATCCAGGCGCGAATCCAGACACTCTTGGCCTTAGCGTGCTTGACGGCATTGGTCAATGCCTCTTGCACCACGCGATAGAGGGCGGTTTCGATGGTGCTTGGCAGCCGGCCGGAAATCTTTGCCTCGATGTGGATCTGCAGATTCGAGCGCTTGGAAACTCCTTCGGCCAGGAAACGAATGGCAGGAATCCAGCCCAGATCGTCAAGGATGGTGGGGCGAAGTTCATGGGAATAGCGGCGCAAATGCTTTTCGACTTCGGTAAGCAAGCCCTCGATTTCGGCGATTTGCGATTGCTTTCCCTGCGGCAGTTCCTGGCCGAGATTCGCCAGAGCCAGGTGCACGGCCACCAACAATTGTCCGGCTTCATCGTGGACCGAGTAAGCGATACGTTTGATTTCTTCTTCGAGTGTTTCATTCAGCTGGCGCAGGGCCTTCACGGCGTCTTGAAATCCCCGCTGGGCCATCTCGTAAGGAGAAACGCACTCCGAAAAGAAATCACAGCTCGCTTGGACCAAGTGTCCTGGGGATCTCCTGTCGACCGAATTCTGAAACAATTCCTTCAGAGTCTTGTGGTGAAGCGAGACCAGTTCCAGGAGGCTTTTGCGTTCCGCAATCGCGCGGCGGCCAAGTTCGTAGGCTCGGCCCAGCACCGCTTCGCCTCCCCCCGTTGCGTATTCACGCAAGGCAGCGGCGTACTCGGCTTCCAGGTCCGTTCGCTGTCCCTTTTTTTGTCCCACTTCTGTCTTCATGACTGAATTCCCGTAATCCGCAGGGCCAGGACCAGGGCGTCATCACTTCCATTGCCAAAGCCTTTCAAAATTCTGTCTGCGGCTCTTTGCGGATTCTCAAGAGCCGAAAGACCTGCGGGGAAATCCGGGCGAATGCCATCGGTGGCGAAAACGAGCAGGTCGCCCTGCCCCACCGGAAGCACTGCGGCCTGCAACTGTGGCAAATGGTCACCAACGACGCCCCCACGCAGCATGAGGGTTTCCTGTGCCGCGCCCTTCTTGTTGTTGGCACGCACCAACACGCCGTGTACATTCCCCACGCCGAGCCAAGTCATGAGACCATGTTTTACGTCAATGGAAGCGAGGCTCAAGACAACCCCGCGTGTTGATCGCAGTTTCTCGTGGCACGCTGCCACCAGGCGGATGATGGGCTCGCCGATGCCGTTCCTCAGGGCGGCTGTTGCCGCCTTGGCCGCACTGGCGGCCTCAGCTCCGTGACCGATCCCATCGATGGCCGCAGCCAGGATGCTGCCCTGATTGCAGCACACTAGGTAGTGATCCCCGGACTCCCCTTCGCCCGGGAGAGCTAACTTTGCCACACCGTACTCGGCCATCAGGCTTTTTATGGTCTCCACTTTTTCACCCCGACTTTGGTTCCCTGGCCAGGTTTGGAATTTATCTCGAACTCGTCCATCAAGCGGCGCACTCCGGGCAATCCCAATCCCAGACTCCCTGAAGTCGAAAAGCCGTCTCGCAAGGCTTGGCTAATGTTGGGAATGCCTGGACCATCGTCAGAAGCCGTGACGGAGATGCCAACCCGAGTGCTGTTTTGGATGTCTCTCAAGAGGATCTGGCCGTTGCCGGCGTAAGATACGATGTTTCGCGCAAGTTCTGAGATGGCGGTGGCAATGAGGGTGGCATCGCCTGAGGAAAAACCGAGTTCCAGTGCTAAGGACCGTCCTTTCTGTCGAGCTAAGACAATGTCCTGGTCAGAACTAATGGTCACCCGGATTTCCACGCGGGACACGGAAGCTCACTCTCACTTCATGATCTTGAATTTCTGATTCAAATAAGCCAGGCCCTCTTCCAAGTCGAGAGCCGTGGCAACACCTTCCAAGGTTAAGCCGAGCTGCACCATCGCAAAGGCGACTTCCGGCTGGATTCCAACGATGACGGTTTCCGCACCGCGCAAGCGGATCATGTGAGCAATCTCACGCAACGTTCGTGAGGCAAACGAGTCCATCACATCCATTGCCGTCACATCCACGATGACGGCGCGCGAGCGGAATCTGACGACTTGTTGCACAAGGGCGCTACGCAGTTGATTGAGGTCTGCGTCAGAGAGAGCAGCCTGAAACGTTGCGATCAGGACCTGCCCCTGCTTGAGAATAGGAACTTCCACGTTGCCCTTTTCCCTTGGCTAATCTGCTCAGCTCGTCTCCGCCAACGCCATGACTTTGTAACCCAGGAGCCGCTCAGCCTGCTCGATGCCGCCCTGCAGGTCGCCGACCGTGTTCATCTTGCCGAGGTCGACGCCGATGGTTACCAGAGTCTGAGCAATCTCCGGAGACAGGCCAGTGACGATGACAGTGGCGCCGAGCAACCGCGAAGCTTCTACCGTTTGCACCAAGTGGTTGGCGACGGTAACGTCCATCGCGGCCACGCCGGTGATATCGATGACCACCACCTTGGCGCGATTGGTGCGGATCCCGCGGAGCAACTGCTCGGTCAACTGTCGTGCGCGTTGGGGATCGATCACGCCGATGATGGGCAGAATCAGCAGGCGCTCGCGCACCTGCAAGACCGGCGTAGAGAGTTCGCGGATGGCTTCCTGCTGCTGGCGAATGACGCGCTCGCGTTCCTGGACGAAACCGACGGCCACGGTGTTGGCGATGCGGTTCGCGGCGGGCTCGTAGGCGTCCAGGATGCGGTTCAGCTTCTTGAAATCCGTCTGGTACTTCGCGAAGAGGGAGCGCGCCAGGACGTCGCGCAGGAGGAGGACGATTCCCACGACTTCGTGCGTTTCGACGCCGCGCGGAATGATGCGTTCCGAGAGATTGCGTGCGTAAGCCTGCAGCGCTTCGAAGGTTTCCGTCTCGAGAGCTTCGACGTAGCTGTCGTACACGGAAGTAGCTTCTGCGAAGATCTCTTCTTTGGTCATGGCCGTGAGCAGTCGCGTTTCAGAAATGCGGCCGACCCATTCCTCGCGGAGTTGCGTTCTGTTCTGGCGGAGGTGTGCCACCAGTTCACGAAGCAGCTCGGACGATTCATCTCGCTTGACCATAAGATTATTCTCCTCGTCTGAAGCGCAAGGGACCTGGCGGCTCACACCCCCGCTGGCGCAGAAAACAGGATAGGCTAATATCATCGGAACCTAGGTGACCTCAAGCAAGTAAACCCCTGAAAGCCCCTCAGGTAAAGACCCTAATTTTGTACCGAATATGGATAGCGCTGAACCCCAGCCCTAACCCATCTCAGCTTGAAACAGCTAAAGTCTGTAATGCACTTTGTCTGTTTAGGCAGAACTATCTCCTTCAAATACAGCTATTTAGATCTCCTGTACAACACTAAAGGGAGTGAATGAGGTTATAGCAATACTCGGGTAAAGACCACATAATGCGCCTCGGGCATTTGCCCGATTATTCGAAAGTGATAGAAACCGTCACCCTGGCAAGGAATCAACGGCGTCTCGAAGTCAGACGTGCGAAGGTCTTATGAAGATGGTAATTCCCAACTCGCTTGGGCTTGTGCGCCGTAGAGCTTCGATTCTCAGGTGGAAATGCCTCCCTGAGGCGTTTCCGAAGCCTGCGAGTCAGCCGCAAAGAATTACCTGTGGTTAGCGGATGAGCAGGTTTGTCTTGTCCCCTCCGCCATCCTGCTTCAACATGCGGTGCATGGGGGCCATTCTGGAAGTTCGGGATCTCCGAGTCACCTATCACCCACCCAAGGGCGGTAGCCACCGGGCGCTCGACGGAGTCAGTTTTCATCTGGAGCCCGGCGAGGTAATGGGTGTCCTCGGGGAATCCGGATCGGGGAAAAGCACGCTGGCCACATCGCTTTTGGGACTCTTCCACGCGAATGCTGTCGCTGTATCCGGAGAAGTCTTATTGGAGGGAAGGAACCTTCTTCAAGCGAAGCTTGAAGAGCTTGAGAAAATCCGTGGCAAGTGCATTTCCTTGATTTTTCAGGAGCCTTCGGTTGCGCTTCACCCGACCATGCGAACAGGCCGGCAGGTTCGCCAGGTATTGGCCGCGCATGGCGTAAAGGGCGGGAGCACTTTAGATCAAAGGACGCGCGGGGTTCTCGAAATGCTTTTTCTTGCGGAGGAAGCAGAGCGCATCGCGCGCTCCTATCCGCATCAACTCAGCGGAGGACAGCGCCAGCGCATTCTCATTGCACAAGCGATTGCCTGTGGGCCCTCCGTGGTGATTGCGGACGAGCCCACGGCCTCGCTCGATCCCACGACGCAAATGGAGATTTTGGGAGTCTTTCGAACGCTGCGAAAAAATCTTGGCCTTGCCATGATCTTCATCACACACAATCCGGCGTTGCTGGGGGGATTTGCCGACCGCGTTTTGGTTTTATATGCCGGACGAATTGTGGAATTAGGGCCGGCAGAGAAAGTGTTGGCTTCGCCAAGGCATCCTTACACGCGGTCCCTTTTCCAAGCGATTCCGCCGTTTCTCAGCGAGACGCACAGCGCTCACAAGAAAAAATTGGCCGCGATTCCGGGAGATTCGCTTGCTTCCTCGCTGCCCCGGGAAGGCTGTCCCTTCGAACCCAGGTGCCCGGAGCGGATGGATGTTTGCAAATCTCAGGAGCCTGGATTGGTGAAATTGAGCGAGGCGCACGTAGTTTCTTGCTTCCGGTACGAAGGCCAGGAATGACTGCCAGGAGCGAAAAAACCGCGCGGCCAGTCGTCAGGGTGGAAAACCTGGTGAAGCGCTATTCGAAGAAAAAGCTCGCGGGCCCGGGCGCAGAGGTGCGGGCGCTCGATGGTGTCTCTTTTTCCATTCTTAAAGGGACCACACTCGCGATTGTGGGTCAATCGGGCTCAGGAAAGAGCACGCTGGCGCTCTGCCTTGCCTGCTTGGAAAAAGCCACGTCAGGAAGCATCTGGTTCGAGGAAACGGACATCACGCAGCTTACCGAAAAGGAGTATCGAAGAATCCGTCGACAGATCCAGCTTATTTTTCAAGATCCCGTAAACTCTTTCCATGCAAGTTGGACTATGCTGGAGATCCTGACCGAACCTTTGGCCCTGCAGGGAAACGTCAGGCGCGACGAAATGCGAGCCAGGGCGCATGTCTTACTCGAACAAGTTGGGCTTTCTCCGGAAATGGAAGGAAGAATCCCGGCGGAGCTAAGCGGCGGACAGCGGCAGCGGTTGGCGATTGCTCGAGCGCTAACCCTTGAGCCGAAGCTGCTCATTCTCGACGAAGCGCTGTCGGCTCTCGATTGTTCCGTGCAAGCACAAATCGCAAATCTTTTGCTGGAATTGCAAGACTCGCTTGGCATGACCTGTCTGTTCATCTCACACGATCTGGCCATGGCCGCGCATTTAGCAGACGAGATTGCAGTGATGAGCCGCGGGCAGATTGTCGAACAGGGACCGCCTGACAAAATTCTGAAAGAGCCGGAAAGCAGGGTCACCCGCGAACTTTTAGCGGCGGTGCCACGCCTGAATTTCTCGCGGCCTGGGATGGCGGAATCATGATGCATTATTTGCTGCGGAGATCCGTTCACGCTGTTTTCCTGCTCATCGGAGTATCCCTGCTTGCCTTCGCGTTTACTGTTCTTGCCCCCGGAAACTATTTCGACGAAATGCGCCTCAACCCGCAGATTACGCCGGAAACGATTGCGGCGCTGCGCGCGCAATATGAATTAAATCAGCCGCTGCCCATCCGCTACGTCCATTGGGTGAGTTCCGTGCTCCACGGCAACATGGGCTTTTCATTTGCCTACAACACTCCTGTTGCGCCACTTTTGTTGGTTCGCGCGCGGAACACTCTGCTCTTGACCGTAACGGCGATGCTGCTTGCCTGGGGGATTGCTTTGCCGCTGGGTATTTGGAGCGCCGAGCGTTTTGGGCGCTTATCCGATCGTTTGGTTTCGTGGGGGACAGCGGCGCTGCTCGTCATTCCGGACCTGGCTCTCGCGCTAGGCTTGTTGGTGATTGCAGTGAAAATGGGACGGTTTCCGATCGGAGGCATGGTATCGCTGAATTTCGAAAACCTCTCGTTGGCAGGCAAGCTTCGCGACTTAGGCTTCCACATGGCTTTGCCGGTTACCGCGCTCGTACTGTCCGTTCTGCCCCTGCTCGTCGAGCATGTCCGTGCCGCAGTGGCGGAAGTGCTCGGTGCTCCATTTCTTTTGGCCGCGGAAGGACATGGCATTCCCCGACGAACGCTGCTTTATCGGTACGCGCTGCCTGCGGCTGCCAATCCGCTTATTTCTCTCTTTGGATTCAGTATGGGGACGCTGTTGAGCGGGTCGCTGCTCGTCGAGGTGGTGATGAGTTGGCCCGGGGTCGGGCCATTCCTGCTGGAAGCCATCTTGGCGCGCGATATTTACGTGGTGATCGGCGGCGTTTTGCTCTCCACACTTTTCTTAGTTGGCGGGAATTTCCTGGCGGACCTGCTTTTGTACTGGGCCGATCCACGGATTCGAACGGAGAGCAATGCATGAGAGCGGGGCACGCAATCTCGCGATGGCTTGTCCTGCTCGTCGCGCTGCACGCCATAGTGATCTTTGCTGGCTTCTTTGCGCCTTACGATCCGACAGAACAGGAGCGCAAGAACCCCTACCTGCCTCCGATGCGGCTTCATTGCGTGGACAGCCAAGGGCATTTTCACCTGCGTCCGTTTGCGTACGCCCTGAACTTGCGCGAAGGCTCTTTCGACCAGTATGAGGAGGATACGGCACGGCTTCTTCCGGTGAAGTTTTTCGTCCTCGGAGCGAACTATCGGTTGCTGGGGCTTGTTCCGAGTCGGTGGCACCTATTTGGAGCAGACAACGAAAGAATCTATCTGCTAGGTAGTGATTCGTTTGGACGCGACCAATTGTCGCGCTTTCTCTATGGTGGACGAATCTCGCTGTTTACCGGCCTCTTGGGGGCTGGCGTCACCCTGTTCCTTGGCTTGTTCGTCGGTGCGGTGGCGGGCTATTACGGGGGCTGGAGAGATGACTTGCTCATGCGCCTCGCGGAGCTCTTCTTGGCCTTGCCTTGGCTCTACTTGCTTTTTGCGCTTCGTGCGTTTTTGCCCCTGGCGGTTGGTCCACTGCAGGCCTTCTTCCTCATCGTTGCGGTACTCGGGATGGTAGGATGGGCGCGCCCGGCGCGGCTGGTTCGCGGAGTTGTTCTGAGCGCCAAGGAGCGGGACTTCGTCCGCGCTGCGCGTGGCTTCGGAGCCACGGACGGATACTTGTTGCGGCGCCACATTCTTCCAGAAACGTCGAGTGTGCTCCTGACGCAGGCGGCGATTCTCGTGCCGCAGTTTGTGCTCGCGGAGATGACCCTCTCGTTTCTCGGCCTCGGAGTTCCTGAGCCGGTCCCCAGTTGGGGGAATCTTCTGTCCAGTTTACAGCAATACAGCGTTCTCGTTTCTTACTGGTGGATGTATTTGCCGGCGCTGATTATGCTGCCGTTTTTCGTGGGATACTTGGGGCTCGGCAGCGTGTTGCAGCAACGCGCAGAGCCGTCCAAGATAGGGAGGTAACTTGGGAGCTTATGGTGCGAACTGCGAGAGCAAATTGCTCGTCCTGGCGAATCATCTTCGTTCTGCTCTTCGTCCTTGCAGCGCTGTTTACCCTGCCTGTTGCCGCGTCTCCCCAGCAGAAAAATTCTAAAGAAGAACTGCTGGTACTCCCCGGAGAGATTGGCCGTTCCGGGGGAAGGCTTGTGGTTTCCCTGCGCGCTGAGCCCAAAACCCTGAATCCTTTGAACGCGCCGGACATATCCTCGCGCGAGGTCATTGGCGCAATGCAAGCGGACCTGGTGCACATCAACCGCGCGACACTGTCAACGGAGCCTGCTCTGGCGAAGTCCTGGAAGATTTCGCCGGACGGATTGCAATACACCTTGGTCCTGAGGCGGGGGCTAAAGTTCTCGGATGGTTCTCCGATGGATGCGGATGATGTGCAGTTCACCTTCCGCGTGTATCTCGATGAAAAAGTACATGCACCGCAACGCGCTTTACTGATTTTTGATGGCAAGCCTATTTCGCTACAAAAGGTGGATTCACAGACGATTGTCTTCCAGGTGCCGAAGCCCTATGCCGTGGCAGAAAGAATGTTTGATGGATGCGCGATCTTGCCCAGACATTTGCTCGAAAAACCCTACAAGGAAGGGAAGATTGCCCAGCTCGGAGCGCTGACCACTGCGCCGAATCAATGGGCGGGTCTCGGCCCCTTCCGATTGAAGGAATACGTGGCCGGGCAACGCCTGGCGCTGGAGCGCAATCCTTATTACTGGAAAACGGACACAAAAGGGAATCGGCTGCCCTACCTAGACGAATTGGTTTTTCTTTTTGTGCCGAGCGCGGATGCGCAGGTTTTGCGGTTTCAGTCCGGCGAAACCGACGTGATCAGCCGGCTGGCCGCGGAAAACTTTTCCGTACTCTCGCGGCAGCAAAAGGATTACACGATGGTAGATGCCGGACCAGGGTTGGAGTACAACTTTCTTTTCTTTAATTTGAGTGATCCCACGGAGAAAACACCTGCTGACATCGTGCAGAGACAGAAATGGTTCCGGGACGTGAAGTTCCGGCAAGCCGTTTCCTCAGCCGTGGACCGCGAAGCCATCGTGCGGCTGGTTTATCAGGGACGCGGCGCCGCTTTGTGGGGTTTGGTTACGCCCGGCAACCGCCGCTGGGCGGATGAGAAGCTGCCGCATCCCCCGCGATCGGTTGAAAGGGCACGCGAGCTTGTGAAGGAAGCGGGCTTTTCCTGGGGCGCCGCGGGGAATGGCGATTCCTGGCTTCAGGACTCCGGCGGCAAGCCCGTGGAATTCTCCATCATCACCCAATCGTCGAGCGCCGAACGTTCCAAGATGGCGGCCTTGATCCAAGACGATTTGAAGCAACTTGGGATGCGCGTACAAGTTGTGCCGCTCGAGTCTCGGTCGCTGCTCGATCGCGTCACCGAGACAAAAGAATACGACGCCTGCGTTCTGGGAGCTGCGAGCACGGATGCCGATCCGAATGTCGACATTAACGTTTGGCTCTCAAGTGGTGGCCTACATCTCTGGAATCCCTCGCAAACCCATCCTGCGACTCCCTGGGAGGCGGAGATCGATCGCCTGTTCAACGCGCAGATGTACGCGCGCACGTTCGAAGAACGAAAGAAACTCTACGACCGGGCGCAGGAAATCCTTTGGGAAAACCAGCCCATGATTTTTCTGGCCAGCCCGGATATCCTAACGGGAGCCAAGAAGTCGGTTGGCAACTTTCGCCCAGCGGTGCTCGAACCTTATGTGCTTTGGAACGTGGAACAGCTTTATCTCAGGAATGAAGCGGTAAACGCTACTCGATGAGTCCTGCAAGCTCAAAAACAGGGAAAAAGGAGGCGGTCACTTGGGATGACACGCTCCTGGTCAAAGAGTGCCTTGCCGGCAACGAAGAGGCTTGGTCGCTGCTCATCGATAAATACAAGGCCTTGATTTATTCCATCCCCGTGAAATACGGGCTTTCGTCACAAGAGGCGGCGGACGTTTTTCAGGCAACGTGCACAGAGCTGCTGATGCGCTTGCCGGAGCTACGGGAGCCGCGGGCACTGCCGAAATGGCTGATGCAGGTGGCGCACCACGAAAGCTATCGATGGAAGCGGCAGGGCCAGCGCGTGGTCAGCCGCGACTCGGATCACGACCTGCCAGAGCCGGGAATTCCGGCGATGGCAGAAGATCTCGTGCAGCAGACCCAGGAAGAGCAGATCCTGCGTGAAGCGATGGCGGCGCTCAGCCCGCAGTGCCGCCGCCTGGTGGAGCTGCTTTTTTATGAAGTTCCCGCGCGGCCGTACACGGAAGTTGCTAAGGAGTTGGGACTCGCCGTAGGTTCGATTGGATTCACGCGCCAGCGATGCATCGAGCGGCTTCGCCGGCAACTCGAGGATTTGGGTTTTTCCTGATGCCCGCAACCCGCAGCAAAGCTTCCACGAAAGAGTGGGTCGCGCAACTGGCCCAACTTTCCACCGAGGCCGATCGTCGCAAGTTTCTTTCGGGGAACCGCGGCCTGATTCGCAAGGAATCTGTCGAGCAGCTTGCCGAGCAGGTGGTCGAAAGAGTCCGCGTCAGCACTCAGGAAGCACTGCACCTTGCGGAAGCGGCGATCCTCATCGCGCGTCGTTTGAAACGTAAAGACGCTTTGGCGCTCAGCTTACGTGCCAAGGCCAACGCGCTGTACCTCTCGGGCGACAACCGCGCGGCTATGGAGCATCACCAGCAAGCCTTCCAATTGTACGAATCGCTGGGCGATTGGAAAGAGGCGGCGCGCACTCTGAGCACTTCCATTCAGCCGTTGATCCTACTTGGCGAATACGATCAAGCTTTCCAAGCCGCGGAGCGCGCTCGAGAAATATTCACGCGCCTCGATGATCAGCGGCGGCTGGCGCGTCTGGAAATCAACGTCGGAAACATCTATCACCGCCAGGACCGGTTTGAAGAATCGATCGCGCACTACGAGCGCGCCTACCAAGGGCTGATGCCGTACAAGGATGTGGAAGGCATCGCGGTTGTGCTGAGCAACATGGCGGTCTGCTTAATCAGTCTGAACGACTTTCCCCGCGCCCTGGCGACTTACCAGCGGGCCCGCTCTTTTTGCCAGCAGCACAACATGCCTCTGCTAGTCGCGCAAGCGGACTATAACATCGCCTATTTGTATTACCTGCGCGGGGAATACAGTCGCGCCATTGAGGCACTCTACGCCGCCAGACGCGCTTGCGAGGCCACTGGAGACGCTTACCATCTTGCGCTCTGCCATTTAGACCTCTCCGACATTTACCTCGAGCTGAATCTAAGCGAAGAGGCGCGCGAGATGGCCCACGAAGGCTTTCTTCGTTTCGAGAAGCTGAGTATGGGTTACGAGGCGGCGAAGACTCTTGCCAATGAGGCCACCGCTTACGGCCAGCAAGGAAAAACCGTGCAGGCGCTGGAGCGCTTTGCAAAGGCTCGCGAGATCTTTGTGCGCGAAGACAATCTGGTTTGGCCCTGGCTTATTGACTTGTACCAAGGTTTGTTGCTCTTCCAGGAAGGCCGCTATTTCGAAGCCAGACGGTTGTGCAGTTCGGCTGCGGCTTTCTTCGACCTGTCGGCGCTTTCGGGAAAAGCCGTTCTGGCGCATCTTCTCCTCGCCCAAATCGCGCTCCATGTCGACGATCTTGCCACGGCCGGCCAGGAAACGCAGGCTGCCATTGCCAAGCTTTCCGGACTCCAGACTCCTGTGCTGATTTACCAAGCGCATTTTCTGGAAGGGGAGATCGCTCGGGCTCGCGGTGACCGGCAAGCCGCCCACCGGGCTTACTTGGAGGCGAGAAAGGCGCTGGAAACGCTGCGCAGCCGGCTCCAGGGGGAAGAGCTCAAGATCTCCTTCGTGAAAAACCGCATGCAAGTCTATGAGGCGCTGGTCGCTCTGTACCTCAGCGATGGCGATGCGGGAGCTTCCGAGGAAGAGGCTTTTGCCTGCATTGAAGCGGCGAAGTCCCGCAACATGATCGAAATGATTTTCCAGAGCGGGCAGAGCCTTCCCCTCGGGGAGGCGGGGCAGAGCGATCTGGTCCGGCGGATTCGCGACCTGCGCGAAGAACTCAATTGGTATTACCACCGCATCGAACTCGAACAATTGCGGCCGGAAGCGCAATCCCGCCAGAAGCTTGAAAATCTTCAGGAGGTCGCACAATCGCACGAAAAAGAGCTGCGCCGCACCTTGCGCGAACTGCCGGCTAACGAACGCGAAAACGCCACTCTCGAGGCTCCGGCTGACTTTTCCCTAAAGAAACTCCAGGCGACCCTGCCGCAAAACACGACGCTCGTCGAGTATTTCATTGCCGGCGAACAGTTGGTGGCCGTCGTCATCTCACGCGATACCGCCCGAATCCTTACGCTGACCATGCTTTCCCGGGTGGCTCATTTGCTGCAATTGCTCCGCTTTCAAGTCTCTAAATTCCGCATGGGCAATAATTATGTGCGGCGATTCGAAGAACCGCTCTTGCGAGCCACGCAAAGCCATCTGGAATCGCTCTACAGCGAGCTGATTGCACCGCTCCGGATGTTTTTTCAGGGGAACCATCTCATTTTTGTGCCTCACGGCCCTCTTCATTTCCTGCCCTTCCATGCCTTGAGAAATGGGGACGAATACCTCTGCGACAGCTTCACGATGTCTTATGCGCCAAGCGCGACGGTTTTCTCCCTCTGTCAGCAGAAAGCAGCGAGCCCTGCACCCGCCTCGCTCGTGCTCGGCATAGCCGATGAGCGGGCGCCGCTGATCCTGGACGAGGTGCGTTGCGTGAACTCGCTATTGCCGCACTCGTCGCTCCATCTAGGCGAACAGGCTACTTCTTCCTTGCTTCGCGAAAAGGGCCAGGAGAGCGGGATTCTGCACATCGCCACGCACGGGGTGTATCGCCAGGATAACCCCATGTTTTCGGGCATCCGTTTGGGCGATGGATACCTCAATTTGTATGACCTCTACCAGATGAAGTTGAACGCTCGGCTGGTCACTTTGAGTGGCTGCGCCACCGGCATGAACTTTGTGGCCGCCGGCGACGAGCTGTTGGGCCTTCAGCGCGGCCTGTTCTGCGCCGGGGCGACCACTTTGCTGCTCTCGCTGTGGGACGTTCATGATGAGAGCACCGCCCAGCTGATGGGTCATTTCTACGAGCGTTACATTCAGGGGACCGACATGGCGGGGGCTTTGCAAATCGCCATGCAGGAACTGCGTCAGAAAAAACCCCATCCCTTTTATTGGGCGCCGTTCGTCCTTGTCGGCAAACTGACTGATTCGAATGGACTTAATTAAAAATCTCTGCCTTACCGTTTCACGTATTTTTTGACCCTTTCTGTGCCCTTATACAACGAGCGTTGGTAAGGGCTGCCCGACTACTGTGGAGTGGCTGGGACGGAGAAGGACTTTGGGGGCGACCATGAAGCATTTTACGACGAAGGAGTGGATCGATTTTGTGAATCGGACGGTCTCTCCGAGGGATCAGACAGAAATGGAGAACCATCTGAAACAGGGATGCAGGCGTTGCCAAGAAACGGCGTCGATGTGGCAGCGCGTGCAGAAATCGGCGGCCGCCGAAAAGAACTACCAGCCGCCGGCTGACAGCCTGAGAGTCGTCAAGGCGGCTTTTGCGGCCTCTGGCTGGCAGGGTCAAAGAAAGGAATCCCGGAGCCGGATTTCGGTCCTCTTCGACAGCTTTTTGCAGCCCGTTGTCGAAGGAGCTCGGTCGGCGGCTACGGATTCAAGACAGATGCTCTATCGCGCGGATCCATTTCAAATTGACTTGCAGATTGAAGCCAAACCCGGCAGCAACGATCTCCTGGTCACCGGCCAGTTGCTGGATTTGAGCAATCCCGGGATCGTCGGCAAAGACGTGAACGTCACGCTCTCCAATCTGTGCGGTCATGTGGTACATGCGGTGAGCAATCAGCATGGAGAGTTCACTTGCGAGATCAAGAACAGCGGTGACCTGCGAATCACGTTTGCAGGCTCGCGTGGCGAGCCCATTGTGATTTCGCTCCGCGACGCGCTTGGCCGTCTTTCGCCGGATGACAAATGATGTCCGCCACCCTCAAATTTGCTCCGCAGTGCGGCGTTGGTACGGAAGTACCGGGGCCGCCTGGCAAATTTGGTTGGGTACGAAGGCCTGATCGTACTATTGGAACGGTGGGTTTCTCCCGCGAAACTTGCCGGAAATCCATCGACCGATAGCTGAGGAATTCACATCTAGGAGGCCCTTTTCGGGTCGTGACCTATGAAACGCAGGACCGCCATACTCCTTGCCATGATTGTCCTGACGCTGGCTTCGTCACGGCCGGCCGCTGCGCAGCAACGCTATGTCGTCGTATCCACGGGCGGCTTGTCCTCCGTCCTAAATCTTTGCAACCTCCTGAGTTGTCAGGTCCAGGGATCGCTGGATGGCCCGGTCGGCCAGACCTTCTTGGTGACCTCGACCAATAATTTGCTGGCCAATCTTGTGAATGGCACGCTCACACTCACGGAATCGCTGCTCGGGATTGTCAGCGTGGAGGCGGACAGCCTCCTCCCGATTCCGGCGCCAAACCTGCCCAGCATCCCGTCCGGTCTCTATGACACGGCTCTAGTGAATTACTACGGAACAGTAGTTTGGCATGGCTATGCGGCGCAGCCCGCAGCGCAGATCATTCGGCTTCGGGATGCGCAGAATGGTTTTGGGATTTCTGGTACGGGAATAGTCGCGGTCATTGATACCGGCGTCGACCCCAATCACCCAGCTCTGTATCCGGTCCTCCTGCAAGGCTACGACTTTACGCGAAACCAGCCAGGCGCCTCCGAATGGCTGGATGTGACCGGGATGCAGAGTGGGGACACGGATACCAACGCTCAGGATCAACAGTCCGGCTACGTCCAGCAATCCACCGCTGCCGTCTTGGATCAGTCCACGGCCGCGGTTCTGGATGGCTCTCCATATGTTGCTTTCGGGCACGGCACGATGACTTCCGGGCTCGTCCACCTCGTCGCTCCCAAGGCCAAGATCCTCCCGCTCAAGGCCTTCTCAGCGAAAGGGACAGGCTATCTTTCGAACATCATCGCTGCTCTCTACTACGCGGTCCAGAATCACGCCAATGTCGTGAACATGAGCTTCGACCTAAGCTCTTCGTCGTCCGCCTTGAATCGAGCCGTCTCCTACGCCAATAAGGCCGGAGTTGTTCTCGTGGCGGCCGCCGGTAACGAAAACACGAGCGCGCCGGTCTACCCCGCGGCCATGAAGGGTAACGTTGTTGGAATTGCTTCAACCACCGATTGGGACAGCCGCTCCTCCTTCTCCAATTACGGGTCCACGGATGTCTGGATTGCGGCTCCCGGAGAAAACGTCATCAGCACCTATCCTGGTGGTACGTATGCCAGCGAATCGGGTACATCATTCAGTTCGCCGATGGTGGCCGGCACGGTGGCGCTGCTCCTCAGTGCCAAGCAGTCCAGCCTCAATCAATCGCAGGCCGCTAATGCCTTGGCGAACGCACAGCTTCTCACGCCGGACCTGAACCACGGCCGTCTCAATGTCTATCAAGCCGTTTCTGCGTGGGTGAACGGCTCCAGCTCAACTTCCAGTTCCTGTTCCTGTTCGTGGCTCTGCTTCTAACAGCTGATGTTCAAGGGGCAAATTCCGGCGCCAACGGCAAGCTCCCAGCTTCTTTTGGCGCCGGAGTCCCTCCGGATCAAGCAGCTTGAAGAGCAGGCTTTGGCGTTGCGCAATTCCGTCATCTGCGCCTTCAACCAACTGCTCGACTTAAAGGATCTTAACACCGGAGTACACAGCACGCGCCTCGCCGAATGGGGGATGCGCGTGGGACAAGAGCTCGGTCTCGAAGAAACATCGCTTCAAAATCTTGAAGTTGCGGCTCTTCTTCACGATATCGGCAAAGTGGGAATCCCAGATTCCATCCTGCGTAAGCCGGGCCGCCTCGACGACCAAGAATACGCGCTGATGAAGAAACACCCCGAATACGGCTGGGCGGTTCTTCGTATGCTTCCAGGATTTGAGCGCGCTGCTCTCGACATTCTCCATCATCACGAGTTCTTCGACGGGAAGGGCTATCCTGCAGGACTTAAGGGGACGGAAATCCCGATTGTATCGAGGATCGTTTCTGTCACCGACGCCTTCGATGCCATGGTATCTTCCCGTCCCTACCGCAAAGGCTTGCCCTTCGAAGAGGCCATGCGCCGGCTATCGGAGTCGAGCGGCACCCAGTTCGACCCGACCGTCGTGAAATGCTTCCTCTCGTTTGCCCAAGAGGAGATGCCCACAGTCTTTGCTGCGGCCGGCACCTCGGTCGGCACGGCTCTTTGATCTCCTCGTCCGACGTTTCAGATTGAACCAAGTTCTTTCGTTTTGTTCCACCGCTGCAAATTTAGTAGCTTTTCCCAGAATCCGCAATTCAGAAGCGAACTCCAATCCCGTCAATCAAATAGGGGACTGGGAGGTGGGCCGCTGTGGGCACCGTCTTGCCCTTGCCTAAGTGGGTTGGTGTTTGCGCCAAAACTTATGAATTCGGAGGTTCGCGTCTTCCGTGGGCGCGCCGAGGAAGGGGAGAACCCGATGACGGAGTACTTCATAGACCTCGAGGAGTTGCTCGCGCGCTCGGAACACGACCGGGAACTGGCCAGGGACCTGCTATCGATCTTCCAGGAAGAGTTCCCACAGCGTCATCAGGCCTTGCGTGAGGCCGTTCTGTGGACGCATCGCGCGTTGTTTTGGAGGCCCGCGGCTTGAAGGGCATGCTCTCGAACCTTGCTGCTGGCGAAGCGGCCGAGGCCGTGGCGAAAGCTCGAACGCTTAGGGCGGAACAAGTTTGGGCACGGGAATGCGTATCCTGGACCTCGAAGACCGGCTCATCGAAGCGCGAGAGGAAAACTGTGATCCGGCTTACGGTTTGGCGCGCGCCGAAAAAATTCAAAAGGACCATCTGCGAGCGTGCAGTGGAGACTTCTGCCGGTAGCGTTTCCATTTCCATGAGCTTTGGGCCATTGGTAAGCTAGGAGTGGGTTATCTGTCCGTGGTGGAATTGCTTCACGAGGTGAATACCGCTCTCTACAGCGCAAGGGCCGCAGGACGAAACTGCGTCAAAACGGCAATTCCCCAAACGCCACCGGACCATGCGCTTGTGGCTCGCGAACTCATGCGCCGCAGGCAATAATGCAACCGAACGCAATGCTCTATAATGGCGATGTCCCGGGGCCGCGCCCATAAAAGTTCAGATTGCCTTTGTCTTGGATTTCGACTGGCCCAGCATCTGACGCATCGCGGCTGTAGACCCGGGAGCCCGCCTCTCTCTCCAAGCTTCCAAGCGCTTGCAGGTTTCTTCAATGTTCTGGAACAGGTGAGGGTTCTTGAAGGCCGCACGCCAGGTGGGAACGATGGTGCGCATGCGATCCCACACTACCCAGATTTCTCCATTGCTTTCAAAAAAAAGTTCATCGTTGATGAGGCCGCGATTCACGATGCTCGCGACCATTTCCCAATAACTGATGACCATGCGAATGTAGGTGTTCTCTTCGCTGCCTTGCGGGTATTTCTCTACCATGTCTTCCGGAGAGGTGGGATGGAAGTTGTCGGTAAACCAGGCGCGCGCCTGCCGCAGGCGTGGCTCGCGGCGCAAGTCGTACAGCCGAAGCATAAGGTTTACTTCGTCGTACGTAATCTGGGCCATGGCGAATCCTCCTGGGCTAACTTGCAGGATCCGACTGCGCGGCTTTCTGCAACGAATCAGATACGCCGGTAAGTTCGATGCGCTGCACGCTCGATACGGGTATGCCTTGCTTGAGAAGCTCCGCTTGAATGCGGCGCCTCAGCTCCCGCGCCACTTCATCCTGGCGCGTCGGCGCGGTTCGCACCTGCAGTCGAATCGTGGAAGCATGTCGGTCGAAATCTTGAACGCCCAAGATCCGTGGCACATCCACAAGCGCTTGCGACCATGCCGGATCGGCACGCAATGCTGCGGCGGCGACTTCCAGGGCCTTTAGCGCTTTCTCGACAGGAGTTTCGGGCGACAAGGAAACGTCCACAAAAGCCTGCGACCAGTCGCGGTTGAGGTTGCTAACGCTACGGATCTCGCCGTTGGCGATGGTCACTAGCGCCCCGCGGGCATCGCGAAGGACTGTCCGGCGCAACGTAAGATGTTCCACCCTACCTGTGTAATCAGAAATCTGAACCGTGTCGCCCACTACAAATTGGTCCTCTAACACAATGTAGAACCCGCTAATCACGTCGCGAACCAAGTTTTGCGCGCCAAGTCCCAAAGACAGGATGGCAAGCCCTGCGAGCGCCACGGCGGGCGTTACGTCCATGAACTCGTGCAGCGCCATCAGCAGCGCGACCGTCCAGACCACCTTGCTCCCCGCGCTATAAACGATCCCTGCTAAAGTGCGGGTTTGTTGCTCGCGGAGTTGCGACTGCCGTGTTTGTCCCGTTGCCGGCTTGACGATCAGTTTGCTTGCTGCCCGGAGCAGACGGTTCAGTACTAGCGCAATGACAAGGATGCCCAACAATCGCAGGGCATGAGAAAGGGTCAATTCCACCCAATGATTCAAAGAACTAGGCATGATTTCTATGAAGGGGGGAGTATAACATTGGAAGCGCAGTTGCGGATGGGGTGGAGATCGGTGGTCACAAAGGGAGCTTGTTAAAATGACAGATTCGAGACGAAGATTTCTGAGCATGTTTGTGGTTTCGAGTGCGTCTCTTGGGCTCGCGAGCTATACCATACGCGCCCAAGAAGCCCCGCCTAAACCTACTCCCAAGCCACAGCTGCGAGACGAAGACACTGGCGAGCCCAAGATCGACTCGAAGGCCATGCTGGAGGCCAACCAGAAGGACATCAGAAAAAGTATCGAGCGGCTTTTTCAATTGGCTAGCGAATTGAAAGCCGAGGTGGAAAAAACCGATTCCGTTCAGGTACTTTCCGTACCTATGCTCAAGAAAGCGGAGGAAATCGAAAAACTTGCCAAAAGCATACGTTCCCACGCGATCGGGTAATCTGGCGCTCTCGATTTGCGAAAGCAAAGAGTGAGGACAGAATGGCCAGGGGAATGCGTCCTGGCGCGAGCGCATTAGACAGGATAGAATGTCTAGGTTCAATGGGCTTCTTTCTCGTTGCGCGCTCGCTCAACCTTTTCTGAGGAGCGCTCACCGCGCGCCCGTAGCTCAGCTGGATAGAGCGCTGGTCTCCGGAACCAGAGGTCGGGCGTTCAAATCGCCCCGGGCGCGCCATAATTCTTCAGGATAAATCAGGCAGGTCTGCCCGCGCTTGAATCTGAGCCTTAAGTATTCTTAAATGCAAGTTGCCCGCGACCGGCTGGACGGACAACTATTCCAGAATAAGTACCGACGGAACTCCGTGACTCGGATTGCTTGCGGTCGTGCTATTGTGTTGTACCCAAGTCGCGGAATCCTGGTTCGAACCCCATGCCCGATCTAAACGGAGGATTGCTTGCAGTACTTCGAAAGCGGCACGAAGGGCGTATTCAAATGGCCCTGGCAGATCTTCTTGCAAGGGGCATTTGGGTCGGCGTGTTTTCTTATATTTTTTTTAGTAACCGCAGTTCCCCTGCATGCCCAAATCTCACCGGGACCGCTTTCCAAAGCACATCAATCTCTAACCGGCACCACCCAATGCGCGAGTTGTCACCAATTCGGTACTAGCACCCCGACTTTTAAGTGTCTGGATTGCCACAAGGAGATTGCCGGGCGCCTCAGCGCCAAGCACGGCTATCACTACCAGCTGCAAATGGCCAACCCCAACGGGAAGGACTGCGTTCGCTGCCATCTGGAACATAACGGTGAGGATTTCAACCTAATCCACTGGGAGCCGTCGCAAAAGCAATTTGACCACCGGCTAACGGGTTACAAGCTGGAGGGGAAGCACGCCGAGACTCCCTGCGAAAAGTGTCACTCACCGATGTACATGGTGTCCGCGGAACGTTCCCTCATTAAGATAAAGGATCTTTCCAAATCTTTCTTTGGTCTGTCCCAGGATTGCGTGACGTGTCATAAGGATCCGCACAAAGGGCAGCTAGGCAACAACTGCCTGCAATGTCACAACTTTACGGATTGGAAGGCCGCCAAGCAATTCGACCACTCGAAGACACGTTATCCGTTGACCGGCGAGCACATGAAGGTGGCCTGTGAGAAATGCCATAAGCCAGATTTCCCCGGCGGGCCGGTGCGCTACAAGGACATGAAGTTTTCGGCCTGCATCGATTGTCATATCGATCCGCACAAAGGCTCATTCAAACAGCGTTGCGAAGTTTGCCACACCACGGCAGGATGGAAGAAATTGCTCCCCGCGTTTTCCTTCGACCACTCAAAGACGAAATATCCTTTGCTAGGGAAACACGCAACCGTGGCCTGCACGCAGTGCCATGTGAACGGCGACTTTAAGAAACAGTTGCCATTTGCGAATTGTGCCGACTGCCACAAGCCGGACCCGCATAAAGGCCAGTTTGCATCGCGGCCGAAGAAGGGGGAATGCGCGGAATGCCATACGGTCCAGGGCTGGAAGCCATCGCTCTTTGGCGCAAAAGAGCATGACACTTCTAAGTACCCGCTACGGGGCAAGCACATCAAGGTGGAATGCGATAAGTGCCATCTACCGGCGGGCAAGGATACGATTTACAAAGTTAAGTTCGCAGCCTGCACGGATTGCCACAAAGATGCCCACGACGGCCAGTTTGCCGCCGCGCCGTATCAGAATAAGTGCGAGGACTGCCATACCGTCAAGGATTTCCATCAGTCGACCTTCACTGTAGTGATGCACAAGAAGACCCACTTCCCCCTGACGGGGGCACACCTGGCGGTCCCCTGCTCTGATTGCCACAAAGTAGGGCTGGCTGGCAGGACCGATAAGATTCTGCCTTTCCGTTTCAAAGACATGAGCTGTACGGCGTGTCACAAGGACCCGCATCACGGCGAATTCAACGATAAGATGGCCCAACGCCGCTCCGACGGCACACCTCTAGGCTGCGAAGCTTGCCACGACACGAGGTCCTGGGCGAATATCAGCGGCTTTGACCACTCGAAGACAAAGTTTCCCCTTCTCGGCGCGCATCGCTCGGTGAAGTGTGGGGATTGCCACAAGATTCCGCCAGGAGCCACGAAAGTGCAATTCAAGGGCACCTCACAGATTTGCGAGGATTGCCACAAGGATGCTCATGCCGGCCAATTTGCGAAGTCCGGGAAAACTCATTGCGCGGATTGTCACAATTCGCAGCGCTGGGTTCCGTCTATCTTTAACCACGAGACGCAGACGAACTTTTCCTTGAAAGGGGCCCATGAAAAGGTGCCGTGTGATAAATGTCACATGCAAACGCAGCTTGTCGCGGGCAAGCCCGTTATTATCTACAAGAAGGCACCGTCGAAGTGCGCGGACTGCCATGGCCCCGACGTGAAACCGTCCTAGAGGTAATCGCACACGCCAGCAGATAAGAATCCGGTTGTAGTACGCTTACTCCTTCTTGCGGCTGCGGGACGGGCTAACTAACTAACTAACTAACTTCGCTCTGGCTAATTAAGTCGCTTCAGTCTTCTTCCCCCAACTCCAAACCTCCAAACCAGGGCACGGCGCAGATTTCAATCTGCCACCAATGTTACATGCTCAGTTTGGGTCGATGCTGTACTGAGTCGCATTCCAAGGGTGCCCTACTCGCTGGCCTAGAACTGTCCAAGCGTACAGTTGTTGAGGTCTTTTCCTAGTACTAGAATCAGGTCATCCCTTGAACGACTGACTCCCGGCCCAGCAACAAGTTGAGGGTATCTTGTAGGTTAGGGGGCGGTTACGAACGCGCTACTTCAAGTCCTAAGCTGGCTCTTGCTGTTTGCATGGCCAGCCAACGCTCCGGCTCCAGCGCCTCAGCGGCAGACTACGCGTAGTCCGCACGGGGAGCTGGCAATTCCGTGTGAGAACTGTCACACGGCCACGGCTTGGCGGCCCATCAAGGCTGTTCCCGAGTTTGACCACAATAAAACGAAGTATCCGCTGCGGGGCATGCACGAAAAAGTGGAGTGCACGCAGTGCCATGTGAAGCCGGTTTTCACGGATGTGGGGAAGAACTGCCAGGATTGCCATACCGACGTGCACCAGAAAAAGATGGGCACGAATTGCGCGCAATGCCACACGGTGCAGGGCTGGAATATCGCCGTGCAACAGGTAAAGGATCACCAGAACCGGTTCCCGCTGCTGGGGGCGCATGCGGCCGTGCAATGCGAGGATTGTCACAAGGGTGCGGCGGTCGGCCAGTTCCAGGGGCTCTCGACCGCCTGTGTCTCGTGTCACCTGAAGGATTACCAGCAAACGCAAACGATGGGCGGCAGTGTGCCCAACCACGTCGCGGCTCAGTTCCCACAGACCTGCGAAAGCTGCCACACGTTCGACAGCTGGATGGGCGCAAGCGTCAACCACGCTGCGCCTCCAATCAATTTCCCTTTGACCAACGGACACGCAAGTGTTCCTTGCGCAAGTTGCCACGTGGGCGGCAACTACAACCTGCAGATTGCAGCCACCGATTGCGGGCATGCGGGTTGCCATCTGACGACCTGGCAGCAGACCACGAATCCGCAGCACTCGGCTGCGCCCACGGTGTTCCCGATCGCGACTTGCTCCAACTGCCACAATACGGTCTCGTGGCTGACCGCGAGTTTTGACCACGCCACCACAGGTTTCCCGCTGGCCAATTCGCATCAAATGGCGCCGGCGGGCAAGGTGAACGCCTGCACCGACTGCCATATCAACAACAATTACAACCTGCAAATCCAACCGACCGATTGCGCGAACTCCCAGTGCCACTTGAATACGAACTACGGAGGCGGCTGGCAAGGGACCAACGATCCGGTGCACTCGTCGGCGGGGACCGCGTTCGCGGCGGCGAATTGCGCGAACTGTCACAACACAGTGTCGTTCTTGACGGCGACCTTCGACCACGCCACGACGGGGTGGCCGTTGCTGGGGTCGCATCAAATGGCGCCGGCGGGCAAGGTGAACGCCTGCACGGACTGCCACATCAACAACAATTACACCTTTACGTCAGCGAACACAGATTGCTACGGGTGCCACCAGGCGGCATGGCAGAGCACGCCGTCGTATGGTGGCAACGTGCCCAACCACATCACGGCAGGCTTCCCGACATCGTTGTGTTCGCAATGTCATGACACCATTGCGTGGACGGATTCGACGTTTAATCATGCCAGCACCGGTTTCCCACTGACGAATTCGCACCAAACCGCACCGGCGGGCAAGGTTACCGGTTGCGATCAATGCCATATGGGCAATTATTCGTCTCTGGCGATCCAGCCGACCGACTGCGGGAACTCCCAGTGCCACTTGAATACGAACTACGGGGGCGGCTGGCAAGGGACCAACAATCCGGTGCACTCCACAGCAGGCGCGCCGTTTGCGGCGGCGAATTGCGCGAACTGCCACAATACCATCTCGTTTTTGACGGCGACCTTCGACCACGCCACCACGGGCTTCCCGCTGACCAATTCGCACCAATTGGCGCCGGCGGGCAAGGTGAATGCCTGTACCGACTGCCACATCAACAGCAATTACAACCTGCAAACCCAGCCGACCGACTGCGGGAACTCCCAGTGCCACTTGAATACGAACTACGGGGGCGGCTGGCAAGGTACCAACAATCCGGTGCACTCGACAGCAGGCGCGCCGTATGCGGCGGCGAATTGCGCGAACTGTCACAACACAGTGTCGTTCTTGACGGCGGCCTTCGACCACGCCAGCACCGGCTGGCCGCTGACGGGTTCGCACCAGATGGCGCCGGCGGGCAAGGTGAATACCTGCACGGACTGCCACATCAACAACAATTACACCTTTACGGCTGCGAACACGGATTGCTACGGGTGCCACCAAGCGGCGTGGCAGAGCACGACGACGCTGGGTGGAAGCATACCGAACCACGTTACCGCGGGCTTTTCGACTTCCATGTGTTCTGCGTGCCACGACACCGTTCTCTGGTCGGATGGAAAGTTTGACCACTCCACAACGGGCTTCCCGCTGCAAGGTCCGCACATGCTGCCGCCGCGCACGGCGGTCACGGGTGCGATTGGGGCGATGGTCAACGCTTGCACGGACTGCCACATCGGCGGGAACTACACGGCGGGCTATCCGACGACGGACTGCTACGGCTGCCATCAGACGTATTATACGAATGCCCAGACTTACGCCGCGAGCGTGCCGAATCACGTTACGGCGAATTATCCGACAGCCTGTATTTCCTGTCACACCACTTATGTGACGACGGCCTGGCTGGGCGCGGTTTTCACCCACACCGCCTTCCGGATTCCGCACCACGGATCCGTGTGCAGTGATTGCCACACCGTTGCGAGCGACTATAAGAAGTTCTCTTGCGAGAATTGCCATACGCAGCCGAATGCACACCGGCCCGGAATGTCGCATCCTAGCGTTTGTTCGCCATCACCTGCGTGCTGGTACAATCCGCCGACGAGGTGCTACGACTGCCACAAGGGTTGAGGTAGGCAGGCCGTTGCTCCCGCAGAGCTTCGGCGGTGATGCGGTCGGAAAAACAAGAACTGGTGCAGTAAACAGACTCAATTACGGGGGGAAAAGAGTACGTGTCAAGTTGGACCATTTTGGGGGGCCTGTTTACCGGGGGCTCCTTCGCACGCGCATTGACGCTGGCTTTATTCGTATGTTCTTTTTCTACCTGTTTTTCCTTTCCCGT
>Ga0209808_1000001_pt1 | contig 193612 bp, 154 predicted proteins | sample GraSoiAngelo_157_FD_186171 | JGI IMG/M metagenome (GOLD analysis project Ga0209808, IMG submission 186171) | Grasslands soil microbial communities from the Angelo Coastal Reserve, California, USA - 14_1009_16_20cm (SPAdes) (version 2) | ecosystem: Environmental > Terrestrial > Soil >... | reverse complement strand
CTCTTCGCCCTCGATCGCTATCGGCAGACCTGATTCGGTCGATTTAGGCTATACAAGCCAAAGCCTCGCAAAACACGCCCTGATGCGGCTTCCGCGCAAATCCCTCACTGTATTTCGTAAACTGGGGTTAGGTCCTGCTTCTGCCATCGCCTAGTTGTCGATGAATGACGTTCCTACCTTTGGTTTGGACACACCCATTGCGGCATATACGAAAATCCGGGGAGGGGGAGGTTAGGAAAGGTCTCCACCAATTCAAACTGACAACTCTCAACTCCAATGGATTCAGGGAGAGACGGAAGTCACGCCACGATTGGTTCGACGAACAGATTTTCCGTATCGATAAAGCTATTGAATTTCCCCGTTGGTCTTGAACTTTACCGTGACGGTCAGGTGCATGGCGGCTGGTCGGCCATCCAGCCGTGCGGGTTCGTACTTCCATCGCCGCACTGCATCTTTGGCCGCTTCCCGCAATAGGATGGGACCGGAAATCACTTTGAGGTCCCGCACATTGCCGGACTCGTCGACGAACGCATCGAGAGTGACATCGCCGGCGGTACGGTTTGCTCGGGCGATCGGGGGATAGATCGGGAGCGTCGCCTTGATCAAGCGTGCCGGTTGAACATCACCGCCCGTAGGTGGTATCCGCTCCGCCTCGGGCATCGCGGGATTTGGCAGAGTTTCCTTAAGGGGCATGTCCGCCGAAGCCGGCACTTCTCCCGGGAGTGCGGGCGCGACGGGCGCCGCTGAACTGTCCGAGGAAGCAGTTGTCTCGCTGGCGTGGGGCGGGGCTAGACTGAAATCGTGAGACGATTCCTGCTTTGCCGTTGCGGTGGCCTCTTCCTGACGTGGTAATTGAGGGGATTGCAGCTGCTTAAAGCTTTCACGAGCTGCCACCTCCGAGGAATTTCCCACAGCGCGGATGGCCGTACTTGTATGGGCCTCGTTCGAGAACCATAGGACGGACCGCCGGTTATTGGTGTCCAACACTTCCACGAGAAATGGGCTCGTGTTTTCGGCAGCCGTGGGTTCTTGCGCTCGGCCGGAATCCACTTGCCCCGCTGACGGACGAGACGCATCTCCTGCAACTTCCGCTCCCCCGTTGAACCTGGAAATAAATCCAATAATTCCTGCCACCGCTCCCACCGTGGCCAGGAAGGAAAGCACCGCGGCGTAACCGACGCGCGCCCTTCGCTGCCTCAGCTCCAACGTCTGTCCGCGCCTTTGCCGCTCTTCGTGCCCCATCAGGCCCGCTTCAAAACCCTCGAAACCCAGGGACGCCCGCTTCTGCGGCGCGGGGGCGGATCTGGACTGCCAGAACCCTTCGCTTTCGGAAGGCAGCGGTTCCCGCTCAGGTTCAAAGCCAGATTCGGGCCCTGATTCGAGCCCTGATTCGAGCCCTGATTCGAGCCCTGATTCGGGCCCTGATTCGAGCCTAGGTTCAGGTTCGGAATCCACAGGCAATTCCGGCTCGGACGCCGGTGGTTCGGGGCTGTGCATGAATACAGACTTATGCCTTCGAGGCAACTCGGGAGCTGGTTCTTCAGGCGCGTGCCTGTGAGAGGAAAACGACGGGTCGGGTTCCCAGACTACTTCGCTATCGGAAACCTGATTTTCGAGATGGCTTTCAGAAATTTCCGCAAACTCCCCGAAAGGTGAATGGGCGGAGTGGGCTGCGGGTTCGGGCGGGGAGAAGGTTGTGGGTGCGGGTGCTGCCGTCTCCGGCGCGGGGAAGGGTGCGGGTGCTTCCTGAGCCGCTTCGTTGGTCCAATCGCCGTGCGCTTCTTGATTCTTCGGCACGACCTCCTGGGAAGGTACCGAGGACATCCAATAGCGAATCTGGTCCCGGCTCCTCGGAGACAGTTCCAGGAATTGCACCCCTGCAGTTCTCTCAAACTCAAGGGCCCAAACCACGCGGCCGGTCGCCTGGATCGCATCACCGAAGATCTTCCCATCGTGCGGGAGAGGCATGCAGCCCATGGCCTCGAAGCTGAAGTGCACGGACTCACCGACGGCAGGAGCATGGGCGAACTGAAAGCACATGCCTTTTTCGCTTAGGTCGATGAGCTTGCCCCAATTGTCCCCAAAGAACACCAGCACAGCCCATTGAAGTGGCTCGCGGTTGCAGGAGCGCCGCTCGTTGGTTCTCCCGTCATGTTTGTGAGCTGCCGCTGAAGTGAACATAAGACTCCCGTCGTGATCGTTCGGCCTTCCAGGGCTGGTTTCTGGAGACTCGTATTGCTTGGTAATCTGCACGTTCCGGCTAAGGTCTCGCATCACCCTCCCGCTCCCGTTCTGTTCTGCTCTGCTAACTCCGGCCAGACCGCCGGGAGGTCGATCTGGTTGTGGGTGGCCTCATCGAAAAGGACAAATCCCCGCACACGCGCGAGCCTTTGCTTCACGAATTCTTTGAGCTTTTCCTCATAGCGCGAATCGTCCCGCACTGGCCAGGCTAGCGTCCCGGGGATTTCAATGGCCAAGCGCGCGTGCTGCCTCGCCGGCAGAAAAACCGGGTAACTCAAGCGGATAGCTTCCTCCTGGCTGAGGCTTCCGTCCGACTTAAGCCGGCTCATGATCACCACGCCCGAAGTCTCCGCCAGACGGTAATCGGTCTCGGTGAAGTTATTCACATCGTAAGAAAGGATCAGCGAGGCGTGGGTCTTGTCCACTTCGCGAAGTTGCGTGGCCACATACGCTGCCCTGATCCCTTCGCGACTCCAACCTTTCGCAGACTCTTTCGCTGGATGTTTTAAGATGGGCGTGGCGAGCGTGAAAATAACGAGCACAAATAGTCCGGCTCCCGCCGAGCCCACAATGGTCAGCCACTCTTTCCTGGACACTGCTATCCCCCGTCGCTTGCGAACATATCTGCTCGCAATACGATCTCGAAACCTGCTGGCATACCCGGCTGGGGCAGCCCCAACGCTACCGCATCCGGCTCTAGGGAATGGAAAACCTTAACTGGGATATAGAACTATCCCCGGGATGTAGTTGTATCCCCAACGAGTTAAGGTAGGCTGAGACGCTCGCAAAAAGTCTATGCCTGAGATTTTGCCCTTGTCAACCAGTAATTGTCTTTCATGGCTCAAATCAGTACTGCCATGGCCACGCGGCTCTTAGACGGAGAGCCCGAACGGAGAAACGACACTTCAGATGGTTGTTCACGGCAGGCCCCTTGAGAACTGAAAACTGACAACTCATAACGAAAAGGGCGGCTACACGAGCCGCCCAATTCAATTCGCGATGGAATTTTTGCCGTTGTTGGCGTTACTTCTTTTCTTCCGAAGACGGTTGCGCGGGCGCGGCAGGCGGTGTTTGCACCTGTGGTGGCGGCGCCGTCGGCGCGTGGGATGTACCGGACATGCCTTCCTTGAAACTGCGGATGCCCTCGCCGAACCCTTTCATGATTTCTGGGATGCGCTTTCCGCCAAAGAAAATCAGAATAACCGCAAGAACGATCATCCAATGAAAAATACTGAACTCACCCATGGGGCCTCCACGCGCCCGAACTCGTCAGGGCACGCCATACTAACCCTAGCGCAGTCTTTGGTGTGCGGCAAGACTGTCCCGCAGCTAGCCCCTATAGAATAACACGCTCGTCGCCCATTCGGCGTGTTATCCGCTCGCGATCCAGGTATTCGAGCAGTGGGATGGCGTACTTCCGGGTAATCCCGGTTAGCTCCTTAAAAGTCGGCACGGAAATGCGTTCGCCTTTGGATTTTTTGTAGCCAGCGAGACGCTCTTTCAACTGCGCCAGCGCCTGGCGATGAAAAACCAGTTCCGGTGAAACGCGCACGAGATTTTTTTCGCGCAACAAGATTTGCAGCAGCCGCTCCCCGCGCTTGGCTTCCATCGCCAGTTGGGCCAGCACTTCTTTCACCGACGGAACTGCCAGGCCGGCCGTTGCGAAGGCCGCTTCGATTTGATCTTTGGCCTTGGCTTCCTGTGGCTGCAGCGTGATTTCCGATCCGGCTTTCTTGACCAATTCGCCGGGCGCATCCAGCTTCTTTTGCGCGATCAGTTCGTCCAGCGCGGCGCGGAAAGTTTCGGCGCGCACGCGTTTCCCCAGGCTGGCGCGCAGATCTTCGCGCTGCATTCCCGGCAGCAGCGGATTCTCTTTCTGAAATTTCTCGACCTTTTCCAATATCTTTTTGCGAACTTCTTCGAAAACTCTTCCGGAAACCAGCACGAGCGGTTCCACGGAAACGGATTTGACGCCCCCTGCCTCGGAAAGTTTCTTGGCCGTGGCCCGGATTTCACGGTCCGTCCACGCAGTGCGCGCGACAATTTCTTCGTAGCTAAGACCAAGAATCGCGCGCTCGGTCATGGCCGCCAGAATTTCTTCGCCCTTCCCTCTTTCGAGCGTTTCTAGAAACGCCCCTCTTCCCGCGTCGCGCAGCATCGGCCGCCGCGCCAAAGGATCGAGAACCGTTCCCCCGCCAATCGTCACCACCGGCGAAAACTGCCGGACGATGAAATGGTCCCCAGGCAGCACGAGAACTTCGTCTTGCAATTTCAGATTCGCGAAAGCGTTGCCGCCCGGTTGCAATTCTTTTTGCCCGTGAAAAAAAACTTCCGCGATGGTTTCCGCCGTTCCCGCGTGAAAGTGCACGCTTGTTCCCTGCTTCAATTTTCTTGCCGACCTCAACATCTCCAACCGGATATCGATGCGGCGCGTCTTCCGGAATTTTCCCGGTGTTGCTAGGACCATGCCGCGTCTGAGCGCGGTGTGCTCGATACCCGCGAGATTCACCGCCGTGCGCTGGCCTGGCCTGGCGCGCTCCACTGCCTTGCCACCCGACTGCACCCCTCTCACGCGCAGGCGCTCTCCTCCCGGAAACAACTCCACTTCATCGCCGGCGACGACGCTTCCGGAAATAAGCGTGCCCGTCACCACGGAGCCGAATCCCTTCATCGCAAATGCGCGGTCAATCGGCAAACGAAAATAGCGCGACGCATCTCGTGCGGTGGTGCTTGCCGCAGCTTCTCGCAGCGCTTTCTTCAAATCGTCGAGCCCTGCGCGCGTTTTCGCACTCACGGGAACGATTCGCGCATGCTCTAGAAACGATCCGCGCAAGTACTCTTCGGCCTCCAGCCGCACCAGTTCGAGTGTGTCGCTGTCGACCAGGTCGCTCTTCGTCAACGCCACCACGCCGCGCTGTACTCCCAGCAATCGGCAAATATCGAAGTGCTCGCGCGTCTGCGGCTTGATGGATTCATCCGCGGCAATCACCAGTAGCAGCACGTCGATTCCCGCGGCGCCCGCGAGCATGTTGCTGACAAAGCGCTCGTGCCCCGGCACATCCACAAAGCCGAAGCGCACGCCATTCTCCTCGAGGAAGGCAAAGCCCAAATCGATGGTAATGCCGCGGCGTTTTTCTTCTTCGAGGCGGTCGGGGTGCGTGCCGGTCAGGGCTTCGACTAACGCGGATTTCCCGTGGTCGATGTGCCCCGCCGTGCCGATGATGACGCTTTTGGCTGCAATGGTTTGCGTCGCGGTAGACATGGTGGCGGGCGAAAACTCCCGCGCTTTGGATGCTACTGGAGGAAAGATTCCGGGGTCAAACGGAGGAAGCTATTTTGCGGCGGCGATTTCGTCGACGATGGCTTGCGCAGCGACACGTGGGTCGGCAGCGGCCAAAATCGGCCGGCCCACCACCAGAAAATCGGCCCCCGCGCGAATCGCTTCCCGTGGCGATGCTTTGCGCGATTGATCATCGGGTGCTTGTTGCACTTCGGAATCTTTCGGGCGCACGCCAGGAGTGATGATCAGAAAGCCCTCGCCGCACGCCTTGCGAATGGCTTTGGCTTCCTGAACCGATGCGACCACGCCGTCTACGCCGGCTTCTTTGGCCAGCAGCGCCAGCTTGACCACGCGCGACTTCGGCGTGCCGCCCACTCCGACTTCCTTCATGGTTTTGTGGTCCATGCTGGTGAGAATCGTGACCGCCAGCAAACGCGGCCGGTCCGCGCCCATGGGCACGCCGGCGCTGATGGCCTGCGCCGCCGCCTCCATCATGGCTTTGCCGCCGAGCGCATGGACATTCAACAATTGCACGCCGGGCATGCCTGCTGCGGAAAGTACGGCACCCGCAACGGTATTCGGAATGTCATGGTATTTCAGGTCGAGGAACACGCCGGAGCCGAGTGCGGCGATTTCTTTGACGGCGGCGGGACCGGCGGCGGTAAAAAGCTGATTGCCGATCTTGAACATGCCCACAAGATCGGCAACCTGGGTGGCAAATTTGACTGCTGAGGATAACGAATCGAAGTCGAGCGCGACAATCAGGCTGCTGCGGGGATGGGCATCGAAGGTGGTCTGGGTCATAGGTGACCCCGGCCTCCTTCGGGGTCAGTGCCTCTCGGGCAACTCCATCAGCTCGAGCCGGACCTGGCTCACGCCCGCGTGAACCAATTCCAGGTTGCGGGCCACACGATAGGATACATCAATTTCGCGCCCTTCTTGATAGGGTCCCCGGTCATTGATACGTACCAATACAAACTTGCCGTTGCGGGGATTCACGACCCGGACCAGAGAGCCGAAGGGAAGGTTGGGGTGGGCCGCCGTTAAGGCTTCCGTGGAAAAGATCTCGCCATTGGCGGTTTTGCGGCCATTGAAGCCCGGTCCGTACCAGCTGGCGTTGCCAGACCAAGTCTTAATCGGCTTTACCGGCTGACTAAGGTGCGCCACGAGGGGGGCTTCCATCACCGGAGCGATGAGGAACATGAGAAGCACCCAGCGGAACGCAGCCCAGAGCATGAAGAGTCGATGTCTCATATTGTGTGTTTTATGCTACGAAGCTACAAAAAAGTGTAGCAGGAAAACCTCCTTATGTCAACTGTTTTCTGCGAGCGGGCGACCGCGCAAGTTGTTGACATTGAAGATGTTAGCTTCCATAAGCACCTTCGGGAGGGCCTCGACCAGTCTCTCACTGGCCTTCGGGTCAGCAAAACTGGCCGTCCCCACCTGTACTGCCGAAGCGCCTACGGAGAGGTATTCAAGCACGTCGTCGGCCGTCTCGATCCCACCCAGACCTATAATCGGTGACCGAATCGCCTTCCGCGTTTCCCATACCAGCCTCAGAGTGACGGGTTTAATGGCGGGCCCGGAAAGACCCCCTGTTGGCGACCCCAGGCGGGACCGCCCGGTGTGGAAATCGAGGGCCATTGCCGGGTAAGTATTTGCCACAGTTAGGGCGTCCGCCCCGGCTTCTTCGGCTGCCCGGGCGATGAGTACAATGTCTGTGACGAGAGGGGAAAGTTTGACCCAAAGGGGGCGCTTCGAGGCGGCTTTGCGGGCGGCTCCCACCACTTCGGAGACGAGGGAAGGGTCACTGCCGAACTGCAAACCTCCTCTTTTGACGTTGGGGCAAGAGATGTTCAGCTCGTAGCCGGCCAGCCCCTCAGCGTTTTCGAGGACCCGAATCACCTCGACGTAGTCTTCCCGGGTGCAACCGAAGACGTTGGCGAGGACGGCCGTATCGAATTTCCGCAGCACTGGAAGTTTTTCGGCCACAAAGGCGCGAACGCCGACGTTCTGGAGGCCCACGGCGTTGAGCATGCCGGAGGGGGTGGGGTAAAGGCGGGGCGCGGGCGCGCCTTCGATGGGTTCGCGAGAGAGTCCCTTGGTGACGAAGCCGCCCAGGCGGTTCAGGTTGACAAGGTGGGCGAATTCGAGGCCGTAACCAAAGGTGCCACTGGCGGCGAGAATAGGATTCCGCAGGCGCAACGCGCCAATCTGGACACTCAGATCAACCGCGCGGGCGGAAGTCACTTCGTGGAGGATAGCATGAACTCTCACTGCTTACGAATTCGAGTGGCGTACCTCTCCTCCACCCAAAAGGAGATCCAGAGCGCGACACGCAAAACGAAGAGCCAGCGAGATGCGAAGAGATCCAGGCTCGCGCGAAGCCACAGTGAGTGTAAGCGCCAAAGTCAACAGGCGTGGTTTTCTGCGGATCATAAACTCGCGAAGCCGCAGAATGGCCTATCTTATTACCGCGCGTCTCGCTTGGGCGGGGCGACCGTTCGGTTTGCTAAGGCTTCTAAGAGGAGGCGTCCGTCGCGGGGAGCGAGGGTAATGCCGCAGAGAGCCGCGAGGGTTGGAGCGATGTCGGCGGGAGTGATGGGCTGAAAATATTCGCCGGGCTGGATGCCGGAACCCATCAAAATCACGGGCACATGCTGATCGTAACGGTAGGGCGAGTTGTGGCTGGTGCCGGCCGTGCGTGGCTTTTCCACCGGCGCGCTATCCAGGAGCCAGTAGGGCTTGGGGACGATAAAAAGGTCGCCGCTGCGTCCGGGAAAATAGCTGAGAGCCAGGGCGCGGAGCACGGGGCTTTGCGTGGCGGGACGGTCTTTTAGTTCTTCGGCGTGATAGACCGCCGCGACGCCGGATTGCGACAGCGCCGCGTCGATGACCGCTTGCATGGCCGCATGATCATGCTGGAGCTTGTCGTAAACGCCAGGGACAAAGTAAATGTCGCTGCCGTTCACGGAGGCGACTGCTGGCTGGGCGTAATTGAGCGGCTCGAGAGCTTTCTCGATTTTTTTTTGGAGTTCGGGCAGACGCAGCAGGCCTGCATCGGCGCCGGTGGTTTGCATGTCCTCGGGAACGGGAGCGACACCGTGATCGCCGGTTAACGCCACCACATAGTTTCCGCGGCCGACCTTTTGATCTAAATGCGCGAGGAGGCTACCGACGTCTTTGTCGAGGCGGATAAGAATGTCCTGAATCTCGTGGCTGCGTGGGCCGAATTCATGGCCAACGTAATCCACGGTGGAATAGCTCACGGCGAGAAAATCGGTTCCCTTGGAACTGCCCAGATGCAAAGCGTCAACGGCCTTTTCCGCAAGCTCGGTCAGAGCTGTGTCCGCATAGGGGCTGTTCGCCCACTGGCTATAAAACGTATTGTCCGGATCGCCCGCACCTGCTTTTCCACGCAACGGATGCGGAAAAGTTAGATCCCAACCGTCAGGGGGGACGGCGCCGAAGGCTTTCTCGGCGTACCAATAGGAGCTTTTAGGGAGGGATAAAGCCCAGGTCTTGCCATAGTCGGCTTTCGGGGGATGCTCCTTCATTTGCTCCTCGAGGAAAGGCTGCACGCCGTAGGGAGTGGAAGTAACCCAGGCGCCGCTGTCAAACCAAGTAGCGGCGTCGGCTTTGTGGCCGGCCATGGTGATGGCCGCGCGTGCTTTGAGGGAGAAGGTCACGATGCGGGTTGCGCCGCCGGTTTGGAATTTTAGTTCTTCTGCGAACGAGGGCACAGCCATGCGCCATGCCGTGTCTGCCCCTTTCGGGCTTGTGCCCGCGTAGCCAATGTTCTTCACATCAGGGTCAGGATCCGACGTGCAGGTCACTAATTTCTTTTCCTTGCGGTCCCACCATCCGTTGGCGATCATGCCATGGGTGGCGGGGAATGCTCCGGTGGAGATGGTGGCGTGGCCAACGCAAGTTTCGGTATCCGCGTAGGGATAGGCGGCGTCGTGAAACCAGGCGCCTTCATCGACGAGGCGCTTGAGGCCTCCGGTCCACTGGAAGCGGAACTTGTCGACGTAGTCGGCGCGCATCTGGTCGACGACCAGAAGGACGACGAGTTTAGGTTTCGCTCGCAGCTTGGCAGAACGGGCACCAGGCGGCGCCTGAGCGCGGACGAACGGCATGAGCGTGCCGACCAGCGCAAGCAAAGCGGCGAGTCGAAAGGGGTGCTTCGAGGAATCTATTGTAGGCGCCATGGACAGTTCTACCTCCAAAAACAGCGATGCGAAGTCTATCACGCGGGGTTTGCGGCCGTGTTTCCGCGCGGCGGCTACCAATGATACGATTACCCGACCCATGCGCATCGTCGAAAAAGCACAATTGATGTCGGCGGCGGAGATCGACCGCACGCTGCAGCGGCTGGCGCACGAGATTGTAGAAAAGAGCGGGGGAACAAAGCACCTGGCGCTGATCGGCATCGTGCGGCGGGGCGTGCCGCTGGCGCAGCGAATCGCACAGGCGATGCGCGGAATCGATGGCGTGGATGTACCCGTGGGAATCCTGGACATCACGCTGTACCGTGATGACCTGTCGAAAGTGGCGCCGCAGGCGGTGCTGCGTTCGTCGAACGTTCCGTTTGGCGTCGACAATATGGACCTGGTGCTGGTGGACGACGTGCTGTACACCGGACGGACGATTCGCGCGGCCATGAATGGAATTTTCGATCTAGGGAGGCCAAAGCGCGTGCGTCTTTGCGTGTTGATCGACCGCGGCCACCGCGAAATGCCCATCGAAGCGCAATACACCGGGCGAAACGTGCAGACCAGCGACACGGAAATTATCGAAGTGCGGCTGCGGGAAATTGATAAGGAAGAGCGCGTGATGCTGGTCGACCGCCTGGAATAAGTTCTTTTGCTGCTTTTGACAAAAGATCGAGGACCGTCGGAGAAAAGCAGATCCCTGCCTACGGCAGGCAGGCCTTCGCTCCGGCCATGAGCCGGAGCGCACAACCTTGCGCCGCCGGCCGCGGGAGACCGCGCCCTGAGGGTCGGGATGACCGTTGGCGGTGGTCGGGCAGAATCCAAGTTCGGGACGCGCTGGCTTCAGGCCGCGAGGCCGCGCTCGGAACGACAAGTTTTGGAATTTTTCCGTACACGGCTAAAATCTGAGTCGAGAAATTGACTTACCGCTTTCGCGATCTGCTCGCTCTGGAACCGCTCACGGCGGACGAACTAAGATTTCTTCTCGACCAAAGCAAACCTTTCCAGGAAATCCAGAAACATCCCTTGAAGAAACTGGCAACCCTGCGCGGCAAAACCGTGGCGCTGGCGTTTTTCGAGAATTCGACACGCACGCGCATCAGCTTCGGGACGGCCGCGGCGCGGTTGGGCGCGGACACGATGAACCTGCAAGCCGAGGCTTCGAGCATTAAGAAGGGTGAGACGCTGCTGGACACGGCGTTTAACTTGAACGCCATGAAGCCGGATTGCCTGGTAATGCGGCACTCGGCCTCAGGCGCGGCGGACTATGTAGCACGGCACCTGGACATTCCGGTAGTAAACGCGGGCGACGGGACGCACGAGCACCCGTCACAGGGATTGCTGGACGCGCTGACGATTCGCGACCGGCTGGGCACTGTCGAAAACCTGAACGTGACGATTCTCGGCGACATTCGGCACAGCCGCGTGGCGCGCTCCAATATTCACCTGCTCGGGAAATTTGGATGTAGGTTCACGCTGTGCGGACCGTCGATCTGGGTGCCGCGGGAACTGGAAAGGATTGCCCCGGGCGTGCCGATACGCTGCGTTTACAAGATGGAAGAGGCGCTGGAGAACGCGCACGTGGTTATCATGCTGCGCGTGCAGACGGAGCGGCTGAACGATCCGCCGCTCTCGGCGAACGATTACATTTTGCTGTATCAACTGAATGCAGAACGGCTGCGGCATGCTCACCGGGATGCGATTGTGCTGCATCCCGGACCGATCAACCGCGGGATTGAGATTACGCCGGACGTTGCGGATGGGCCACGGTCCTGCGTGCTCGAGCAGGTAACCAACGGTGTGGCCGTGCGCATGGCCATTCTGTATCTGCTGATTAGTGGCGCGTCGGAAAGCGGCACACACCCGGCGCTCGAAGCGAAGGCCGCGCCCTCAGAAGCGGCCAAAGGAAAACCGAAGGAATCTGCCAATGCTGGTGATTAAGAACGGCCGCGTGATCGACCCAGCAACGAATACAGACGCGCCTCGGGACATTCTGATTGACGGGGACAAAATCGCCGAGGTGGCGCAACCGGGGAGCCTGCGCGCAGTTCCTGGAGCCGAAGTGTTCGACGCCGCCGGCCTGATTGTTGCGCCCGGGTTTATCGATTTGCACGCGCATCTGCGCGAGCCGGGACAGGAATCATCCGAAACGATTGAAACGGGCACGCGGGCGGCGGCGCGCGGAGGGTTCACCGCGGTTTGCTGCATGCCGAACACCAGGCCGGTGAATGACAATGCTTCGGTGACGCGGTTTATTCTGGACCGCGCGAAGGCCACCGGAAGCGTGCGCGTGTGGCCGATTGGCGCGGCGTCGGTCGGAAGCAAGGGTGAGGCGATTTCCGAGATTGCGGGGATGAAAGAGGCGGGCATCGTGGCGGTTTCCGATGACGGGAAGCCCATCGCCACTGCTAAGCTTGCGCGACAGGTGATGGATTATTGCCGGTCGCTGGATTTGCCGGTGATCGAGCATGCCGAAGACGTTTCGCTGGCGGCTGGTGCGCTGATGCGCGAGGGCGTGACCTCGACGCGGCTCGGTCTGCGCGGCATGCCGGCGGCGGCGGAGGCGGTTTGCGTGGCGCGCGACGTGCAATTGGCAAAACTGACGGGCGCAAGATTGCACATTGCGCATCTTTCGGCGAAGGATTCGCTCGAGCAGGTGCACTGGGCGAAAGCGCTAGGCTTAGGGGTCACGTGCGAAGTGACGCCGCACCACTTCACGCTCATGGATGAGGACGTGACGTACGATTCGCGGTTCAAGATGAATCCGCCGCTGGCGGCGCGCGAAGACCGGAAGGCGCTGCTGGAAGGGCTGGCGGATGGGACGGTGGACGCGATTGCGACGGATCATGCACCGCATGAACCGGCGCTGAAAGACGTGGAATTCGACCGTGCACCTTTTGGGATTTTGGGATTCGAAACGGCGCTAGCGCTGGCGCTGGAGCAGTTGGTTCATAGAGGCCGGGTTTCTCTGACGCGTTTGGTAGAACTATTCACGACGGGACCGGCGCGCGTACTCCAGGTCGCCCGCAGGATCTGGCCCGGCCAACCGGCTGACCTGACTATCTTTTCGTTTGATTCTCCTTGGACATACAACGTTCAGGAATCACCGAGCAAATCCAGGAACTCGCCGTTCGATGGGCGAAAGTTTAAAGGCGGGCCGGTGGCCACGATCGTCGCTGGGCGCGTGATTTATCGAGCTAACTGATTTTGAATCGGTTGGCAAATCGCCGGCTCCATGCAGTACCGTTTCATGCCAGTAAAGCACACTGAGGATTCCCATCGCAGTCAGGAAGGGAAGCAGCAAGAGGCCGAGTTTCAGATGGACGCGCTCGGCAATTAAAGCAGTGAACAAAGCCGCAGCAGCGATGAGCCGCGAGGGCCAGAAACACCCAAATACCGGTTCGGGCAGGAAGCAAGCGAGCCTCAGTTCGCGCAGCAGTATAACCGCGCGGCGCCGTAAGCGATTATTCTTCCCTGAGAACCTAGAACGGAACGGAGAACGGGCGCTCAGTGCGTGGCGGGTTCGGCGGCGGGATGCAGCCCGTGCTGGGGCACTTCATGGACGCCGCGAGGCGGAGGCTCGATGCGCTGGCGATAGAAATGGTCGAGCGGAATGCGCCCTTTGCCGATGGCGTAACCCTTCTCGATGGCTTTCGTGACGTAGGTTTTGGCCAACGCGGCCGCTTCGAACAGCGAACGGCCGGAAGCGAGTTGCGCTGTGAGCGCGGAAGAAAAGGCGCAGCCGGTGCCATGCGTGTTTTCGACCTTTACCTTGTCGGCCGCGAGGTGAGTCATTTCCCCGCCTTCGAACAAGATGTCCACAGCGCGGTCCAAATGACCACCTTTCACGATCACGGCATGCGCGCCCATCTCGACAAGCTTGCGCGCGGCGGTTTCCATATCCGCCTGATCTTTAATGGCCAGTCCGGTCAAAACCTCGGTCTCGGGAATGTTTGGCGTGATGACGCTGGCGCGCTTGAGCAATTCCGTAGAAACGAATTTGATTCCTGAGGCATCGAGGAGCTCGGCGCCGGTGGAGGAGTTGATCACCGGATCGAGCACGACGTGGGCAAACTTGTGAGCGTCGAGGAATTCGGCGGTGGCCGCCGCGTTGGCGCGGTTGCCCAGCATCCCGATTTTGACGGCGGCGATTTCACAATCCTTGGCCAGAGCTTCGAGTTGCGCGCGCAGCTCCGCGCTCGGCGTGTTGTGGACGGTTTCGACGCCCTGTGTGTTCTGCACCGTGAGTGAGGTGATGGCGGCGATGCCGTAGCAGCCGTGGGCCGCAAAAGTTTTCAAGTCCGCGGCCGTGCCCGCGCCGCAAGAGGGATCAAATCCCGCGATGGATAAGAGAATCGGCGGAGCGCCGTGGCCGTTGTGCCCGTTGGTCATGGTTCTTTCTTCTTTCCCACCTTACTTCTTGGCATCAAGTTGTTTCGGTCAAGTCATCTTCGAGGCCGCTTGACGTCCACCCTTGCTTAGATTCTTTCTTGCGGCGGCACGGTTTACCCCGTTTCGCAGAAAACGCTCGCTCCAAGCGAAAATTGCCGGCTGCGTCCGTCTCCGCTGAAGAGTTTTTCTCCTGCGGCCTCGGAACACACCGGCAATTGCGAATGTACGCGCAGATTTTTTCCAGCGCAAGGAAAAAATTGAAGAAAACTACTGCACCATGCAAGAATGCGACCCGCAGAGTTCCCTTCCCGATTTGTTTTGTCTTGGATGACGCCGGAGGAATGGGCGATGAAACACCTTTTTTGCACTTCGCTTTTGCTCATTGCTGCTGCGGGTGCGACTGCAAAGACCAAAGCGGACGAGGAAGCCGTACGGAAGCTGCCGCAGGCGTTTTGCGGCGCTTGGGCGAAGCACGATGGCCACGAATTGGCAAAAATCATGGCGGACGACGTGGACGAAATATGGATGGGACCATGCGCCAGCAACCACGCTACGGCATGATGACTATGGTGGCGGAAAAGCGGGGCGGCACCTGGCCGGTCGTGGTTGCCCAAAACACGAACGCAGTGCTGGGCATACCGCCAGAACTCCAGGACATTCACACGCCGTCCCCATTCCGGGGACCGGCGAAAAGCCACAATTGGCTGTCCAAGGCGGTTGCTTACGGAAACAGGCCGCGGACGAGAGTGGCTTCGGCAACGCGGCCGACGGCCAGGATCATGGCACCGGCGCGCGGCGGAACGTGGTGCTTGCGCATGGTCTCCACCATTTCGTGGAACGCGCGGACCATGATCTTTTGCAGGCGCGCGTTGACCTCGTCGGCGTCCCACATCAGGCCTTCCTGGTTCTGCACCCACTCGAAGTAGCTGACCGTGACCCCGCCGGCATTCGCGAGAATGTCCGGGAGCACGGTGATACCACGGCGGGCCAGGATTTCGTCAGCATGCGGGGTCGTGGGGCCGTTGGCGGCTTCGGCGACGATGCGGGCTTTAATGGCCTCGGCATTGTGCAGGGTAATGACGTTTTCGAGCGCCGCGGGAACCAGAATGTCGCACTTCATGGTCAACAGTTCGTCGTTGCTGATGCGCGAGGCGCCGGGCATGCCAACCACGGTGCCCGCGCGCTCCTTGTAGCGGATGGCTTTGAAGGGATCGATGCCGCGGGAGTTGGTGACGCCGCCACGTGTGTCGCTCAGGGCGACGATTTTGGCTTTCTTTTCCGCGAAGAGGCGGGCGGCGGTGGCTCCGGCATTGCCAAAGCCTTGAATCGCGACACTGGCCCCGCGCAAAGGAATCTTTTTCACCTTGCACGCTTCTTCGACAACATAGAGGAGGCCGCGTGCCGTGGCTTCGGCGCGCCCTTCGGAACCGCCGATGGATACCGGCTTGCCGGTCACCACGCCGTGCGCGGCATGCCCGATGGTCATCGCGTAGGTGTCCATGATCCAGGCCATGGTCTGCGCGTCGGTGTAAACGTCGGGCGCGGGAATGTCCTGGGCGGGTCCGATGAGCGGAAGAATCTCGCTGGCGTAGCGGCGCGTCATGCGCTCGAGTTCGCTCTTGGACATGCGCTTGGGGTCGCAGATGACACCGCCTTTGGCACCTCCAAAGGGAACGCTCACCGTGGCGGTCTTCCAGGTCATCCAGGCAGCCAGCGCCTTCACTTCGTCCAGCGTGACGTTAGGATGATAGCGAATGCCGCCCTTTCCAGGACCGCGAGAAATGTTGTGCTGCACGCGATAGCCGGTGAAAACTTTCACTTGGCCGTTGTCCATCTTTGTGGGCAGGGAGACTTCCAGGACGCGCTTCGGGGTGCGCAGGATCTGGCGCAGCCCGGGGTCGAGCTTCAAAAACTCCGCCGACATATCGAACTGGATTTGCGCGATGCGGAAGGGATTAAGGTCTTCGCGCGGAGCAATGCGCGGCACCATCGGCGGTGCGCTTATCTGCCTGCCTGGGATTGTGGGCTTTGCGACCGTGGCCATCGGCGTCGGTCCTTTCGTCTGTTTGAGTTAGGAGCTTGTATGTCCTGCTTGGCCTTGATTCGATCTCTGATGCTTCACTCCATCCATGGAAAGTATCGCTAACCGTGTGCGGCAAACTTTTTGGAACTAACAACATAGGCATCGCGGCAGGCGATGGAGCAGAAATGTAACAATTCATCGCCCTCGCGCATGGGAATCGAGAGCGTTTCGTCCACATGCATGCCGCAAACCGGGTCGCGCACCAACCGGCGGGCTGCCTTCGAAGTCTGCGAAGAGCCGGTTCCATTCTCGCCGCGCTGCGATGAAGAAGCAGCATTTTGCAGCAGCGAACCGAAAATGCGGCGAAGCAGCCACACGCTCCACGAGACTACGAACAGCCAAAACAGAAACCGAACGATGCGCGCAAGAAACATCATGAGAGCCAAAGACCGCAGTACAGCGCTGGTACCCCCTAGGTCCCAGTGAGGTGAGTGTATGTAAGGCGAAAAGCGGTAGTCAAACGAAAAGGCGTAAATTCAAGAGGTTGCAGGGTCTGGAATGGCGGGGTTGGGAAGCGCGCAGAAGGCCAGGCTGTCTGTAAGTCTTTTGTTCATAGCGGCTTAGCCTGTTCAGCAGGGTCCTGAAGGGATATTGACAGAAAAGCACAGGCACCCCCGGGAGGCGGTTAAAAAGACGCTATTTTAGCCGCGGGAATGCGGTCAATGCCCATGTATGGGCGGAGAACTTCCGGGATCAGGATGGAGCCGTCGGCCTGTTGAAAATTCTCAACGATCGCAATCCAAGTGCGGCCCACCGCGAGGCCTGACCCGTTCAGCGTGTGCACGAAGTCGCTCTTGCCGCCACTTTTTGGCTTGAAGCGGATGCCCGCACGGCGCGCTTGAAAGGCTTCACAGTTTGAGCAGGAAGAAATTTCACGAAATTCGTTACTCGAAGGCAGCCAAACTTCAATGTCGTAGGTTTTCGCAGACGCAAAGCCCATGTCGCCGGTGCATAGCAGCACGGTGCGGTGATGCAGGCCAAGTTTCTGGAGAATGGCTTCGGCATTTCGGGTTAGCGCCTCGTGCTCCTCATAGCTTTTCTCCGGATGGGTGAACTTGAAGAGCTCGACTTTTTGAAATTGATGCTGGCGGAAAATGCCGCGGGTGTCCTTGCCGGCGGCTCCCGCTTCGGAACGGAAGCAGGCAGTCCAGGCGGTGACGTTAATGGGCAATCTCTCTTCCGGAATGGTTTCGTCGCGATACAGGTTGTGCAGTTCGACTTCGGCTGTGGGGGTGAGCCAAAAGTCTGTGCCTTCCAGGCGGAAAAGATCGGCGGCAAATTTGGGCAACTGGCCGGCACCGGTGAGCGAGGCGCTATTAACAATGAAAGGCGGTAGAAATTCCGTGTAGCGGTGTTCGCGCGTGTGCACATCGAGGAAGAAATTGGCCAGGGCGCGCTCGAGGCGGGCGCCGCAGCCTTTGTAGACCGCGAAACGCGCGCCGGCGATTTTGGCGCCGGCTTCGAGATCGAGGATTCCGGCGCGCTCGCCGACTTCCCAGTGGGGCTTTGGCTGAAAATCGAATTTCGGTGGCGTGCCCCAACAGCGGACTTCCTTGTTATCCGCGGCACTGGTGCCTACGGGAACGGAAGAGTGTGGCACGTTGGGGATAGTGAGAAGAACTTCGCGTTGGCGGGCATCGAGCCCGGCGATGCGCTCGTCGGACTGTTTAATGCGTTCCGAAACCTGTTTCATTTCCGCGATCAGCCCGTCCGCGTTCTGTTTTTGCTTTTTCAGGCGCGCAATTTCGTCGCTGGCCTTGTTGCGTTGAGCTTTCAGTTGCTCGGTAGCGGTGATGAGCTCGCGGCGTTCCTTGTCGAGGGCGCCGAATCCGTCTAGATCAAGCGTCATACAACGCTTCTTGGCCATGTCGGCGAAGACGTCGAGGTGGTCCCGGAAGTAGCTGAGGTCGTGCACGGAGACAAAAGGATACCGTAATCCGCGCAAGCCTTGTAGCAGGGTAATTGCTGGAATTTTGCGGCGCCCCGACTACAAAGAGCGGGGCACCTCGCTCATCAGCGCGAGCAGATTGTTCTCGCTGTCGCGGAAGAACGTCATCCAGAGGTCGTGGTTTGACATTTGTGCGATCAGGTGCGGCTCGTCCTCGAATTTGGCGCCAGCCTCCTTGAGGTGCCGGTGCGCGGCGCGAATATCCGGAACCTGGAAATAAAGGATGGAGCTCGGATGGTCAAATTCCGGCTTCTCCGCTTTGTCCAGCATGAGGCGGACACCGCCGCAATCGAAGAAGGACAGTTGGCCGGCGCGAAACAGGTGCGGCAATCCCAGCACGTCGCGATAGAATGCCGTGGCGCGATCTACGTCGTGGGCGTTAATGGCAATCTGCCCGATGCGAGAAAGCGCGGTATTTTCCTGCGGATTCATGAATGGTTGACCTCCGAGGGCGATTTAATTAGCATAGCTAACTATATTCCATGACGCTTGTCAAGCGAAAAAGGGAGGCCAGCCCGGAACTGTTGGAGACGGCAGACAAGCTGCACTCCGCGGCGATCCACCTTTTGCGGCGGCTGCGGGTGCGCGACCGCGAGAGCGGGATTGGCCCGGCGCAGCTTTCCGCGTTGTCGGTGCTGGTGTTCGGTGGGCCGAGGTCGCTTGGCGAGCTTGCCGAAGCTGAGCAAGTACGGCCGCCGACGATGAGCCGCATCGTCTCGGGCTTGGAACGCACAGGCTTGGTGAAGCGCGAGGCCACGGAAGACGGCCGGCGCGTGCGGCTGGTGGCAACGGCCAAGGGCACAAAGATTCTTTGGGAGGGCCGCAAACGCCGCGTCGAATCTTTAGCGAATGCGCTCGCGTCTCTGGGGGAAGCGGAGAGAGCTCGGGTGCGCGAGTTGGCGGAATTGCTCCCCGAGATCGTTCGCAAGATTTGACACCTACCGCCAAGGGCCAGGTACTTCCGTACCGGCAGAGGGTACTTGGTTTGTGCGGCAAGGTACCGGAAAGAATGAACCGGGCGGCCTATCGACGAAAGACTCGGTGAAAAGCAAACTGGGAACAGTAATCGGAAGTGGTTTGGCCCGTTGGAGTCAAGGCTATCCTCCTGGGTGCTGCTTTGCCGCTCGCGAGCGCGGCAGACGGCCGATTAGGGCCGAGCCCCTTTGATTATTGTTACCCTCCATCCCCACGCCCGAGCGGCCGGTCCCCCCACCGGCCGCTCAATTTTTTGGTTCACCGTTGTCAGTTATAAATTCTAAGCGAAGGCTCGCGAGCCAGGTTCCACAGCGTGCCCGCTAGGCGTGTAAAAAGGGCTTACGGGGAGGGGGCAGGGGGCATCTTGGAGGACTGAGGCTCGCCAAGAAACCTTCTTTACTGACGGACTGGGTTTGCCAAAGTGAGGGGACGGGCTCTGGAAAACGAAAAAGGGGGCCGGTGCAAGCCCCCTTCTTCTCAATTGACGCCCCTAAACCGGTAACCGAGTCGAGGATCGGTTCCGGCCACCCCGGGAAGCCAATCTTGTAAGTTGAGAAGGAGGGAGCAAGTCAGGTGCCAGCCGTTGGATGTTTACACAGACCCCAGGGAGATGACTGAAAACACAGTCGTTAGGCAAAAAACGTGACAGACGAACACAACTCGCCGCGGGACAGACCTACAAAATCCCACAGAAATCTGCCTCCCTTCCTACATTCTTTGGGAGCGGACTTCGGGCGACGTTTTGGGTTGCGAGGTTACCTCTAGAAGCAGGGATTAACAATATCGTTATTTCGATCTTGGCTGAATCATGTCTGCGGACTTCCCGGCTTCCTAGATGAACAGCGTCCTGTTGCGCCCTTCCTGGCGGTGATGGGTTTCGAGGGATCGAGAAGCGAGTTGCGGTGGCCCAGAAAAGCCCCGCGAAAGGCGGCTTTGCGGCGGTGGGCGCGGAGAATTTTGAAACCGATGGCGTAGAGATAAGTGCGAAAGAGGGCGCGGGGTTCGTAGCGTGACGCGGCTCGAAGCAAGGCGAAAAACGTTTCTGGGTAAGCTCTTCGGCATTGGCGGGATCTGACACGCGGCGGCAGAAGAAGCCGTAAACCGGTTGCTTATAACGGTGAAAGAGCTCCGTGAAGGCTTCCGAAGACCGCTGCAAAAATGCGAGCATGAGCCGCTCGTCGCTCAGGCAGGGCCGTTGCGGCTCCGCTTGTGCGGGTGATGTAGCGGGGTTGATGGGCGCCTCGTTCATTGGTCTTTGACGAAGGGTCTCCGAGTTTAGAACGAACGCCGACAGTGCGTCTTGCATCGTAAGTCGCCTGGGACCTTCACTAACGGTAATGCCGTGAGAGGGCAAAAAGTTCCCGCCAAGATTGCAAAAAAGACAACGCAGAGGCACAGAGGAATCGCAGAGAAGCAAAGAGTCGGTCAGGCGCCGATGGAGGAGCGCAGGGCGTTGGCGAGGGACTGGCAGAAGCGCTGGACGTCGGCTTCGTGTTCGGCCTCGACCATGACGCGAGCGAGCTGCTCGGTGCCTGAATAGCGAAGCACAATACGGCCATTTTCACCAAGAGCGGACTGCGCTTCGGCTAGGGCCCGCGAGACTTCCGGGAGAGAATCCAGGGGCGGTTTCGAACGCACTTTCACGTTGACGATTTGTTGCGGGTAATCCTTCAGGCCTTCCACGAGCGATTCGAGTTTTCCGTGGATGGAAACGAGCGAAGCGATCTTCACCGCAGTGAGCAGGCCGTCGCCGGCAGGACTTTCGTCGAGAAAGATGATGTGGCCGGACTGCTCGCCGCCGAGCACGTTTCCGCTGCGCAGCATCTCTTCGAGAACGTACCGGTCGCCCACCGCAGCGCGCGCTAGCGTGATTTTTTCCTGAGCGAAGGCGCGCTCCAACCCGAGATTGGACATGGAAGTGGCCACGACGCGGTTGCCCTTGAGCTTGTTCTGCGATTTCAGGAAACGCGCAGCGGCAAGAAGCACGCCGTCTCCATTCACGACTTTTCCGCTTTCACAGACAAAGAGCGCGCGGTCGGCGTCGCCATCGAAAGCCACACCCAGGCGCGCTTTTTCCGCGACGACACGCTTCTGCAGGCCTTCCAGATGGAGCGAGCCACAATTGGCGTTGATGTTGCGCCCGTCGGGCGCAACATTCATCGCTACGACGTCTGCGCCGAGAGAGCCAAACAGTTCCGGGCCAAGCTTGTACGCAGCGCCATTGGCGCAGTCGAGAACAATGCGGAAGCCGCGCAGATTCGCCCCAGGAATCAGCTTTTTCCGCAAAAAATCCAGGTATTTGGCGTCAAGGGATTCATCGGCAGCGAGCTTCAGAGCGTCCTTCGGGGTCCCTTCGCCCCGTCGTCCGAAAATATCGGCTTCGAGCTGCTCCTCGGCGGCATCGGGAAATTTCATGCCGGCATGCGAGAAAAGCTTCACGCCGTTGTCTTGAAAGGGATTGTGGGAAGCGGAAATCACTACCCCCGCTTGAAAATCGTTCTGACGCACCAGGCAGGCAACGCCGGGCGTCGTAATCACTCCGGCGAAAGCCACCGATGCACTGGCTTGGGTGAGCCCGGCGGCGAGAATCGATGCGATATGCGAGCCGGATTCGCGCGTATCCATGCCGATCAGAACGTGGGCTTTACCATGCTCACGCTTCAGGTAAGCACCGACGGAGCGTCCCGTGGCGTAAAGCGTGGGGTCATCGAGCGGCGGCGCGCCGGGGATGCCACGAATGCCGTCAGTTCCGAAAAGTTCTTTGGCCACGAAACAGAGACCGTTCCTTCAAGGGTCGCAGCGCCGGGAAAGGGTTGCAGCAGCGGCGGCCTGGTTGCGTGAGGACGACGTTGAAAGTCTAACATAGGGACTCGGACGTTTTTGCAATCTGCGGCATACACCTTTTCCTTAAGGAAGGAAGCGCCGCAAGCCGAATTGCAGACGAGGTATGGTACGGTGCATCGAAACAATTCCGTACCTCATCCGATGCAATTCTCGAGAATGTGCTAACTTTGTAGAACCGGAGCCGCTCGTGTCCGCCACCCAGACGCCCCCATCGATCGTTCGCCTCACCAGTTCTAGCTTCAGCATGCGGGTCATCGCCGCCGCGATCATCCTGCTGTTCTTCTATTACGCAGCCGGCGTGGTGATTACGCTGCTGTTTTCGATTCTCCTGGCGTATTTCCTCGATCCCGCCGTGGAGTTTCTGGAGAAATTCCGGCTGCCGCGGACCCTGGGCGCTTTGGTGATGGTGCTGATTCTCACCGCTGTTCTGGCCGCGGTCGGTTACGGGCTCTGGACTCGCGTGGCAGATTTTGCGGCCGACTGGCCCAAATACAGCGGTCTTTTGCAGCACGCGACGGCCAATGTCAGGGGCAAGATCATCGGGATTGAGGGCCAAGTTTCGCAAATTGCGCCAGCAGCGGGAACCGTCCCCGAAACCACTGCTCCTGTGGGGTCGAGCGTGGTGCGTACGCTGATCTTGCGCGGCATCGGTTCCCTGTATGCGCTGTTTCTGGAAGTTACGTTCATGCCCTTCCTGGTCTTTTTCATGCTCGCGGAAAAGAGGCAGGTCTGGCACGGCACGCTGCAGCTTTTTCCTGCGTCACGCCGCACGCCGGTCAAGGAGACGCTGGAAGATGTGCGCGACGTGCTGCGCGATTATCTGGCGGGCATGACCGTGGTCACGTTCCTGGTTATCGCGGCGAGCAGCTTGTTTTTCTGGGCTCGCGGCATGGAGTTTCCCGTTCTGACGGGAATCGTGTCCGGGCTGCTGAATATGGTGCCGTACATCGGGGCGGTGCTGGCGTGGCTGCCGCCTTTTGTCATTGCGCTGGCGAAATGGAACACTTTTGGGCAATTCGCCTTTATCGCCGTAGTGCTGATTACGATTCATGTCCTAGCGTTGAATCTCCTTGCGCCAAAACTGGTGGGACGGCGCGTCCGGCTGAACGCCGTGGCCATTACCATCGCGCTGCTCTTTTGGGGTTGGGTGTGGGGAGGGATGGGCCTGGTTCTGGCCATACCCATCACCGCGACACTCCGAGTGATTTGTGATCACACCGAATCGTGGAAACCGATCGGGCGCTGGCTCAGCGACTGAAGCGGCGTTTGCGAGTTTCTTCACCTGTTCCTTCGCAAGGGTTGAACTAGTGAACAAAAAACTGTTTGTAGTTGTTGCTGAGGTCGCCGTCGCGTTTTGGCTGGCGCCTTCCGCGTGTGCTTGGGGCTGCAAAGGACACCAAACCGTCGCGCTCATCGCGGAGAAACATCTCACTCCGGAAGCGCGGCAGTTGGTGGAGAAGCTGCTCGGCGAAAATCCCATTGATCCCACGCTAAAGCGCTGGTGCGGCAATGCTACTCCGGACCTCATGGTGGATGCTTCGACGTGGCCGGATGACGTGCGCAACGAGCGGCACAATGGCCCCTGGCATTACATCGACATTCCGCGGGGAACGCACAAAGGCTCGCTGGAGGAGTACTGTGGCCGCGACGGATGTGTGACGCGAACAATCGATGAACAGCGCGCTATATTGAAAGACCAATCTGCTGATCCAGTGAAACGCGCCGAAGCCATTCGCTATCTCATTCACTTTGCAGGCGACATGCACCAGCCGCTGCACCTCATCAACAATGGCGACAATGGCGGAAACTGCGTTCCAGTGAAATATCTTCATCATGAGCCTCTGCCGAATCCACCGCATCCGGAGCGAGAAGACTACTCGCCGAATCTTCACCAGATTTGGGACACCGAGATCGTCGAGCGCGACATGGAAGGGTCCAATCCCCGCCGCTATGCCGATGAACTGGATGAAAAATTCCGCGCGCAGAGCGCATCTTGGGAGGCTGCGGGGATTCACCTAGAGAGTTGGGCTTGGGAAGTCCACGAGCGGGCGGAAACGGAGGTGTACGACGCTTTTTCGGAGAGAATCGCGGCTGAACCGGATGTGAAACCGAAGAGCTGCTCGGATAACCACCACATCGGGAAACGCCTCTTCGAGAAGCATTTGACGGTGGACGAAACTTACCAAAATAGAGCCGCAAAAGCCGTGGAGCTGGGCCTCGCGGAGGGGGGAGTGCGGCTGGCGATGATCCTCAAGGACGCTGCAAAGACGAATCCTTAGTCGGGGTTGCCACTAGACAAGCACTACATTCCGGTGGGACAGATGCAAGGGATCATCCTGCTTCTTTTGATTACTTACTGGAAGCAACCAGAACACCAAGCACTTGCCGTTGGCCATGTGCTTGATAAACTGCGCGATAGTCAGGATGCGAACACGATCGCATCACCAAGTTCCCCTGCGGGCCCGATCCTCTCGCCAGCAGGAATTGCCCTTCCCCACGAACGCCTTCCCCGTTCTGAAAGAACCACGTCGTTTGATGGCTCCTCGACCGGCCCTTGAGCATCTGCTTGCGGCTCTTCTCCAGTCCTCTGAGGAAGCGGTGGTTACCCTCTCGCCTAAGGGGACGATAGAGACCTGGAGTGCTGGAGCAGAACGCCTTTATGGGTACGGCGCCGAGGAGATCATCGGCGAATCCGTGGGCCGGGTTCTTCCGGTCTATGAATCGCCGCGCTTGGAATCTCTGCTCTCTCAACGTGGGGACGAAGGCAGGCTTGTGGAGCTAGGGGAGCGTGTGCACAAGAACGGCTCAAGGATCCTTCTGGCGATACGCCGAAGCGTGATTCGCGGCGACCATGGCGAAGCGGAAGGAATTCTCGAGATGGCACATGCGCTCGACCCCCATGAAGCATTGTGGTCGTTGGAAGAAGCGCCGCTTCGCCTATTAATGGAGCAGGTGCCAGGGCTCCTGTGGATCACCGACCAGAATCTGAAAATCTCTTCGCATTGGGGTTCCGGGTTGTCGGCAACCAAGATTCGCCAAGGTTCTCTTGTGGGACAAGACGTTCGTGAATTCCTGGGAGCGGCCGATCCACACGCGACACCCATTGCTGAGCATCATTCCGCTCTTCGCGGAGTGGTCTCGCATTTTGAGTATGACTGGAAGAGCAGTGTGCTGGAGATCCGCGTGGGGCCGCTGCGCTCGTCTTCCGGTCAAATTATGGGATGCTTGGGCGTTGCTCTGGACGTCACGGACCGTAAAAAAACAGAAGAGCAGGCCCGCTATCAAGCGCGTCATGATGGGTTGACGGGGCTGGCGAATTATCGCGAATTCATGGACCGGCTTGAGCGAGAAGTGCGCCGCGCGGAACGCAGCCACCGTTCCTTTGCACTCTTGCTTTTGGATCTCGACGAATTGAAGCGCATTAACGATCTGCAAGGGCACCTGGCGGGCAACCGCGCGCTTCGCCGGCTCGCGGCAGTCATGAATGAACATTGCCGTTCGACGGACCTGGCGGCGCGCTACGGCGGCGACGAATTTGCCGTGATCCTCATCGACTCCGACCGCAGAATGGCGGAAAACGTCGCGCAGCGCATCGAACGGCGGTTGCATTCCGAACAAAACAGGCCGCAGCTCAGTGTCAGTATCGGCATTGGCGTTTACCCGGACGACGGCAGAACGCCGGCCGAAATGATCGAAGCCGCCGATCAGCGCCTTTATCGTCGCAAGAAAGACCCGACGCAACGAGGTGTTTCCGCTCGCTGATGATCTAATCAGGGGATGCAGACTCTAGTTTTGTGCTTGGGCTGATTAGGATTGCCTATAGCTGATAACCAGGTCGGCCCGGGTGACGAACGCCAGCCCGGTTTCGGCAGGAAACTCGATATCGCCCGTGGCTGCGGCGCCAGCCGTACCGGCGCCTGCGCCCGCGAGTGCGCCAATGGCTGCTCCACCGGCGGCGCCCCCGCCAATGAATCCGGCATCGCGCTTTCCCTTCCCTTTTCCCTTCTGCCGGCAGAGTTGGTGGCCACAAGGAATGAAATGCTTGGACAGGCTGCGCGTCCCGCGCTAAAGATGAAACGCGAGCTCGTCGGAACCGGGAGATCCCGGTTCGAGGTACAGATTGTCGATCAAGCGTGTTTTGCCGATGAACACCGCGAGGAGCACGTAGCCGGCCTTGCTGACACGCGCGACCGGCTCGAAGTCCTCGGCGTTCACGATCTCCACATAGTCGACCACCGCGAGCCGTTCGGAAGCGAGTTTGCGCCGCACACCAGATTGCAGGTGAAGCGCGTCGCGCTCCCCCGCCTCGAGCTCTTTTTTCGCAAGTTCCAGGGATTGGTACAGAACGGTCGCGGCCTTGCGCTCCTCTGGGTTCAAGTAAAGGTTGCGCGAAGATAGCGCCAGGCCATCCGGCTCGCGGACGATGGGGCAAACGACGATTTCCGAATCGAGATTCAGGTCACGCGCCATTTGCGAGATGAGCCGCGCCTGCTGTGCATCCTTTCTCCCGAAATAGGCTCGATGCGGCTGCACGATTTGCAGCAGCTTCATCACCACGGTTGTGACGCCGCGAAAATGCCCGGGCCGCGACCGTCCTTCGAGCCTTTCGCTGAGTCCTTCCACGTGAACATAGGTTGAAAAGCTCTTCGGATAAACTTCGGCAGCTTCCGGCGCAAATAAAGCGTCGACGCCTGCTTGTTTCAGCTTTTCGCAGTCGCTCTCGAACGTCCGAGGGTACTTGGCAAAATCTTCGTTGGGGCCGAATTGTTTTGGATTGACGAAAATGGAAGCGATTACCGGAGAACATTCTCTCTTTGCTCTCACGATCAGCGATGTGTGGCCTGCATGCAGCGCTCCCATCGTCGGCACCAGGCCGACAATGCGGCCTCCCGCGCGCGCTTGCCGCGCTACCTCCTTCATCCACGCGATCGTTCGGATGGTCTCCACAAAAAGGGGACTGGAAAACTATGCGCCTGCCGCTACCGCGCGCTCGCGGTAAAAGTGCATCAGGTCCGTCAAGATGGGCTCCACACCGAGCTGCCGCAAAAGAGTGGTAACCTGTCCGCGATGGTATGTTCCGTGATTCACCAGGTGCTGCATCGATTGCCATAGCGGATTCTTGTACACGCCGAACTTCAGCGTCTTGTATTCCATCACGCGGTCGAGGTCCGCCTGCGTCAACCCTCGCACAAAACTCAGCAGCCCCGGTTCAAACTCGGTCCAACGCTCCTGCAGGCTCTTGAGGTCGGGAAATTGTCCTGTGTCTGGCAAGGAAGACGGCGAACGGCCCTGGAAACGTTCCAGCCAAAGCCATTCCGCTCCGTAAATGTGCGCCAGCGTATCGCGAATTGAGCCGAAGCTCGAGCCCATCGGTTTTACGAACTGCTCCGGCGCGAGTTTGGAAGCTGCTTGCAACTGCCGATGATTCGCCCAGGCATTATAGTCATACAGCGTGCGCATTTCTTCCGGTGACATCTGCTCCTCCCTTTGGCTTGCAGCGGAATTGTAGTTGATTAACTTTCCGACGAAAGCGCGGCTTCGCGCTCCCAATGATTTTGGGAAGCGAGAACCTGTTGGTTTGCTTTCTACCAATCGCCGTCGATATTGACCGGAGCTTCTTTCTCTTCCTTCGCCACTTGCGGCGCGTGATAGGACTCTGCATCCGAGGGAAATTCGCCGCTCTGCACGTCATCGCAATACTGACGCACCGCGCTCGAGATGATTTCTCCGACGCTGGCATATTGCCGAGCAAATTTCGGCAATGGATTGAAGGTCAGCCCCAGAAGGTCATGCAGCACCAGCACTTGCCCATCGCAATCGGGTCCCGCGCCGATCCCGATCGTCGGAATGCGCACTTCCCGCGTGATCTGCGCCGCCAGTTCGCGCGGCACCGCTTCCAGCACCACCGCAAACGCGCCCGCACCCTCCACGGCGCGCGCATCGCGAACCAACTGCTGCGCCGCGTCCGGCGTTTTTCCCTGCACGCGGTACCCGCCAAGCGCGTTTACCGACTGCGGCGTCAAGCCCACGTGCCCCATCACCGGAATTTCCGCTTCGGTGAGCCGAGCGATCAGCTCCAGCCGCCGCTCCCCGCCCTCCACTTTCACCGCCTCCGCTCCGGCTTCTTTCACGAAGCGCACGGCGTTGCGCAGCGACTCGCCCGTATCGGTGTGATAGCTTCCGAAAGGCATGTCCGCTACCAGCAGCGCGCGCCGCGTGCCGCGCCGCACCGCCCGCGTGTGATGCAACATGTCTTCGAGAGTCACCGGCAGCGTGCTTTCGTGGCCCAGCACCACCATGCCCAGCGAGTCGCCGACGAGAATCACGTCCACGCCGGCTTCATCGACCAGCCGCGCGGTCGGGTAGTCGTAGGCCGTCAGGCAAGTGATCTTAATTGTTTTGGAAAGGAAGCCCGCCGCCTGATTCTTGCGCTGCAGGATCCCAGGGACGGTGATTTTGCCGTTCCCGGGATTAGGAACAACACTCATTTTGGCCTCCGGTGCCGCTCCCTGACTGCAGGATGCGGCCCTGTACCCTCTGACTTGGCAAGAATAACAAAGGTTCGATGCGCCGCGCCAGAAATTTCGATAGCTGCTTGCGGTGTCTTTTGGAAATGAAGCGGCCGCCCAATAGCACGGCCGTTCGAGGTGTAAGATACGGGGAATCGGGGAGCCGATTATGCTTGACAAGGCCATGTACTTTGCAATATAAAGTACTCTATGGAGGCGCCCATGCCGCATCCCGCTAGCCCTTCTAAGCTTTTGGCCGTCGCCATCTCGGAATGGCTGCTCGTTTTGCCTTCGGCTCTGCTTCTTGCAACCGCTGCCTTGCGACTGATGCAGCCGCGCCAATACGAGCCCGCTCGAACGAGTTGGGTCATCTTTGAGTGGGCCACCACGCACATCTCGCATGCTGGCGCGGGCCTGCTGTTTATCGGCTTGCCGGCCCTCGCGGTTGTGGTTGGCGGCCTTGTGCTGTGGATGCTGTGGCGCGGAAATGAAACTCTGCGCCAGGACCTCGCGGCGGCACTAGCAAGCCTTGGACGGCATCTGGCTATCGCCGTTCTGGCTACAGGGACGTTACTTGCCGGCGCGATTCTCGCCGCTGTTCTTCTTCACATCATCACTGACTAATCTGCATTTGGAAATCTTAGCGCGGTAGTTGCACTTGGAATTCTTGGCGTGACTTAGGTCTTTTGGGGCGTTTGGGAGCGGCCTTTCCATTGGCCGCCGCGGCCAAGCCAGTAGCGCACGGCGGAAACGCAGGTCGCGTAGGCGTAGAAGGTAGCGGCAAGGGGTAACGTCAGCGCCCAGAAAAATCTCAGATTGTAGAATCGCACCGTCACGCCATAAGAAACCGCCATCAAGCAAATCGCCGTCGCCGCCAGAAACCAGCCGGGACCTTCGCCTTCGAAGAAAGAAATCAACGGTAATATGTAAGTCGCGAACAGAGCGATCAAGGTTGCGATCAAAAGGAAAAAAGAGTAGCGGAGCTCGGTGAAGGCCGTGCGCGCAATCATGTCGCGAATTTCCGCGAAGCTGCCGCTACCGCGCAGGCTCATACTGGACCGAGTTACGCCCAGCCAGATCTTCCTGCCCTTTCTTTTCACTGCACGCGCAAGGGCACAATCGTCAATGACTTCACTCCCAAGCGCTTCCATGCCACCAATCCGCTCCAGCGCCGTGCGCCGCAACAAAATGCAGCCGCCCGCCGCACCGGCGGTGTACGCCTTGGGATCGGCAACCCAATTGGGCGGATAGAGCATCAAGAAAAAATAAAGAAATGGCGGAATCAGCAGCCGTTCCGGAAATGTTTTCGCTTCCAGCAGCGCCATCAGTGACGCCATATCGAGCGAGTGCTTCTCCGCACGGAACACCAGGCGGCGCAACGTGTCGGGCGAATGAACGATGTCCGCATCTGCAAACCAGAAATAGTCCGCTGCTCTTCCCCTGGCGGCCGCAATTCCTTCGTTCATGGCCCAGACTTTTCCGGCCCAACCGGGCGGGAGCTTTTCGGGCAGCTGGACTGTGACGCGGCCACCGGCGCTTGAGTCTTGCGCAGCTTTCCGCGCAAGGTCCGCGGTGCCATCACAGCTCTGATCGTCCACGACCACGATGGAAAATTCGCCGGGATAATCCTGGTGCACCAGGGAAGTAACAGAACGCGCAATGGTTTCCGCTTCGTTGCGCGCGGGAACGATCGCAACGACGCTTGGCCACCGAGGGAGAGGCTCTGGCTCGATGGTGTCTTCGCGGAGTTGCCAGAAACTTCCGCGGGCGAAAAAAAGATACAGCCAGATGGCCAGCGGAATCGTGGGGATGAGTGTTGATGTCAGAGGCACGCGCTATTGTGCAACAAGGCGGCGAAGAGAGCTATGCCAGATCTTCGGCGCGGATCGGCAGCCGGCGGATGGGCTTGCCGGTAACGGCAAGAATGGCATTGCACAGGGCAGGCGCAATCGGCGGAGTGCCAGGCTCGCCGCAACCACCGGGCGCTTCGTTGCTCGGCACGATGTGCACTTCGACCTTGGGCATCTCGTTCATGCGCAGCAAGTCGTAGTCATTGAAATTGCCTTGCTCGACGCGCCCTTGGGCAATGGTGATCTGGCCTTTGAGGGCCGCCGTGAGACCGTAGACGATACCCCCTTCCATTTGCGCGGCGATGATGTCTGGATTGACATGGCGGCCGCAGTCCACGGCGCAGACCACGCGGCGGACTTTGACTTCGCCGGACTGGCGATCGACGCTGACCTCCGCCACCTCGGCAACAAAACTGCCGAAGGATTCAACGACGGCGATCCCGCGTGTTAGTCCTGCCGGCAGCGGCTTGCCCCAGCCTGCCTTTTCTGCCGCCAATTCCAGCACGCCGCGATGCCGCGGCGCTTTTTCGAGCAGCTTGCGGCGAAATGCAAACGAATCCTTGCCGCCGGCTCGCGCCAGTTCTTCGACGAAACACTCTGTGATGTAGCCGTTCTGTGAATTCCCGACCGAACGCCAGAAGCCCACAGGCACACCGGCCTCGGTCAAGACATAATCGCAGAAGAAATTCGGAATGGCGTACTTGCTCTCCACGATTCCTTCGACGGAGCTGTTGTCCAGCCCATTCTTCACCGAGCCCGGAAAAAAGCGCGACATGATGGACGGCCCAACGATGCGGCACTTCCACGCCACGGGCCAGCCGTCCGCGTCAAGGCCGCCGGTCAGTTTCGTATAAGTCGCGGGCCGGTAAAAATCGTGCTGCATATCGTCTTCGCGGGACCACGTCACCTGAGCCGGCGCGCTGATGGCCTTCGAAATCTCCACAGCTTCCCTAGCGAAATCTTGTTCGGCGCGGCGGCCAAATCCGCCGCCGAGATAGGTGGTATGAATACGCACCTGTTCGGGTTTCAGTCCGGTGAGTTTCGCCCCGGTATTCTGATTGAAGGTCTGGAATTGCGTCGGGGCGTAGATGTCGCAGCCATCCGCGCGGACGTCGGCAGCGCAATTCATCGGCTCCATGGTCGCGTGGGCCAGAAAGGGAACTTCGTAGACGGCTTCGACTTTTTTCGCAGCACCCGCGAGGGCCGAGTCCACATCTCCGTCTTTGCGCGCGATCGCCCCCGCTTTTTCCGCGTTTTCCAGATAGAGCTTGCGAATGGCTTCGCTCGAATTCGTTGCATTCGAACCTTCGTCCCATTCGATTTGCAGCGCGCGGCGGCCTTCCATCGCCGACCAAGTATTGTCGGCGACTACAGCCACGCCGGAAGAAATCTGCAGCACTTGCTTTACGCCCCGAATCGCTTTCGCTTTGGTCGGGTCGAAGCTTTTAACCTTGCCGCCAAACACCGGGCAGCGTGCCACCACAGCGTGCTGCATTTTGGAGAGCCGCACATCGATCCCGAACCCGGCTTTTCCATTGATTTTCGCCCGCGTATCAAGGCGCTTCACCGGCTTGCCGATGTAGTTGTAATTCTTCGGGTCTTTCAACGTGGGATTCGCCGGAACCGGAAGCTTGGCCGCGGCTTCCGCCAGCGTGCCGTATCGCAAACGCTTGCTGGTTGCTTTGTGAACCACGGCGCCATTTTCCGCGTGACACGCCGATGGTTCGACGTTCCACTGCTTGGCGGCAGCAGCAATGAGCATTTCGCGCGCTGCCGCGCCCGCCTTCGTAAGCGGTCCCCACGAAGACCGCACGCTGGTGCTGCCGCCCGTGCCTTGCGCGCCAAAAAGCGGGTTGAAATACTGAGGGGCCGCCGGAGCAAACTCGAACTTCACCTTTGTCCAATCGAGTTCCAGCTCTTCGGCCAGCAGCATGGCCAGCGAAGTCACCACGCCCTGGCCCATTTCCGATTTGTCGATCACAAGTGTGACGGAGTCATCCGGGGCGATGCGCACCCAGGCGTTTAGCGCGGCGGGTTCCGCGGGCGGAGGGGCGAGCGCCTCGAATTTCCCGGGCAGATAGCATCCGATGATGAGCGCGCCGCCGCCCGCGGCACTCTTTTTCAAAAAGTCGCGGCGCGGCAGCGTTGTAGCAGGGGACATAGAAGCCTCCGTGTCGAAGCAGGTGGCATTGTCCGACAGGCCGGCCTTCGGAATCAAACGAGGCGCGGGTTCAGCTCAATCAAGCCAGATCTTCGTTGCGAATCGGCAGGCGACGCAGGCGCTTGCCCGTGGCCTTGAAAATAGCATTGCAAATCGCCGGCGCAATCACCGGAACGGTTGGCTCGCCAATCCCCGTCGGCGCTTCCGTGCTGGGCACGATGTAAACCTCAATGGGCGGAGCCTCGTTCATGCGGATCATCGCGTAGTCATTGAAATTGGCCTGCATGACGCGGCCGCGATCCACAGTGATGGCATCCTTTACGGTTGCGGTGAGCGCATAAATGGCAGCGCTCTCTACTTGGGCGCGCACGCCGTTGGGATTAACGGCGCGGCCGCAATCCACCGCGCAAACAATGCGGTTCACCTTGAACACTGAGTTCGCAGCGGAAACTTCTGCGACCGCAGCAACATAACTATAAAAAGAGTAAAAACCGGCGATGCCTCGGCCCTGCCCTTTCCGAAGCGGCTTGTCCCAGCCGGCTTTTTCAGCGGCCAGCTGCAACACGCCTTTCAGCCGAGCGGTGTCCAGCGGATGATAGTTCTCTCGACCTTCTCCAAATTGGGGAATCTTCCGCGAATCGCCGATGAGCTTCAGCCGAAACTCCAGTGCCTCCTGTCCTGCAGCATGCGCCAACTCGTCCACAAAGCTTTCCATGACGAAGCCGCTGCTGGAGTGTTCGACCGAACGCCACCACGCGCGAGGTGCGCTGGAATGAGCGAGGGTGTACTCAACGCGGACGTTGGGCGTGGCGTAGGGAATAGTGGCTCCCGTGCCGAATTCGCCCATCCCCGGATCATCCGCGCCCTTCTGGCTCCACTTTGCCGCGATGGAAGTGGAAGTCTGGAAATGCTTCCAAGCGGCGAGCTTGCCTTGGCTATCGAGGGCACCCTGCAACTTGTGGTACGACGCCGGGCGATAGAAATCGTGTTGCATATCATCTTCGCGGGTCCACAGGACCATGACCGGTTTGCCGGAAATCTTGGCAACTTGCGCCGCTTCCATCACAAAATCGGCCTGATAACGCCGGCCAAAGCCACCGCCCATCAGCGTGGTATGCACCGTGACTTTTTCCGGTGGAAGCTTGGCGGCTTCCGCAATCACCGCTTGCGCCCACTGCGGCCCCTGCGAGGGCACCCAAGCTTCCGCGCTATCCGGCCGGATGTGCACGGTGCAATTCATCGGCTCCATGCAGACATGCGCGGCGAAAGGCAATTCGTAGACGGCTTCCAATTTCCTTGCGGAAGCCGAAAGCGCGGCGTCGGCGTCGCCGTCGTTGCGAAGAATGTTTTTTCCCGGGGTGGAGGCCTTGTCCAGAAATTGCTTGTTCAGTTCCTCGGAGGATTCGTTGGCGGCCGCGCCCTCCTCCCACTTCACTGCGAGGGCTTTGCGGCCTTGAATCGCGGCCCAGGAATTGTCGGCAAGAATCGCTACGCCGCCGGTGGTAGAAGCACCGCGGCCGCTGGTCTTGATCTCGAAAACATCGCGCACGCCCGGCACAGCTTTGGCCTTAGAGGCATCAAAGGAGGCCACCTTGCCTTCGAACACCGGGCACCGTTCGATCACCGCATAGAGCATGCCGGGCACGCGCGAGTCGATGCCAAATTTGGCGGAGCCATTGGACTTTGCGGCAGTATCGAGCCGATGCATGTCGCGGCCGATGATCGTGAAGTCGTCGGAATTCTTCAACGGAACTTTGTTCAGATTGGGAATCGGAAGATTGGAGGCATCGACGACAAGTTCACCGAAGCGGAACGAACGCTCGGGATGACCATGAACAACGAAGCCATTTTTTGCCTTGCAAGTTTCTGTGCCGACTTCCCATCTTTTTGCAGCAGCTGCGATCAGCATTTCCCGCGCGGCGGCGCCGGCTTGGCGCAAAGGCAGCCAGGAACCGGCAATGCTTCCGCTCCCGCCGGTTCCGAGATCATAAATCTTGGGATTCGTGGGCGCCTGCTCCACGTGCACTTTCTTCCAATCGACGCACAGCTCTTCCGCCAGAACCATCGGCAGAGAGGTGTAAACGCCCTGACCCATCTCCGATTTTCCAAGGACCAGCGTGACGCGGTCGTCGGGCGTGATGCGCACCCAGGCGTCGAAGGGATTGGGAGTCTTCTCTTCCTGATCCTTGGCCTGATCGCCGAACGTACGGGGAGTCAGGCGGAATCCGATCATAAGAGCAGCACCGCCTGCGGCGCTGGTCTTCAGGAAATCACGCCGGTTCACAACCGAAGCATTAGACATGGGACACCTCGGGACGGATTGCGAGAGAGCGGTCGAGAAAAATTACCCCGCGGAATGCGCTTTACCCGCCATGGACGCGGCGCGGTGAATGGCTTTGCGGATGCGCTGATACGTGCCACAACGGCAGATGTTGCCGCTCATGGCATCGTCGATGTCGGCGTCGGTGGGGTTGGGCTTCTTTGCAAGCAAGGCTACCGCGGACATGATTTGCCCCGATTGGCAGTAGCCACACTGCGGAACATCTTCCTCCATCCAGGCTTTCTGCACCGGATGGCTGCCATCCGCGGAAAGCCCTTCAATGGTGGTGACTTTCTTTCCCGCCACGCTGGAGATCGGCGTGATGCAGGAACGCGTGGCTTCGCCATTGATGTGCACTGTGCAGGCGCCGCAAAGCGCCATGCCGCAGCCAAACTTCGTGCCGGTCATGTTTAGCGTGTCGCGAAGCACCCAGAGCAGAGGCATGTCCGGACTGACTTCTACAGACTGGGCTGTACCGTTTAGCGTGAAACTGATAGCCATGCGGAACCTCCTGGAGCAGGTGGATATCCTACACCAACTCAAGCCTCGAGCGGAAATGAGCGACATGCGGGTAACTGGCGGGCTCATTTGCCAGTGGCCAATCGCTCCTTCGCCCAATTCAAAATGATGGCGACCACTTCGCCGTGAAACTTCTTCTCTACGTTGAATCCATGGGTCATGCCCTCGACTTCCACGTAGTGAGCCTTCCCGGGATGCACGCGATTCACGATTTCTTTGCCGTCTGCGCGGCTCATGATCGTGTCCTTGGAGCCGCGGATGACCAGCACAGGCGCATCCACGTCTTGCCAAACTTGTCCTAAATTCAACTCTTGCAGTTGTTGATAAAACGCAGCGGGGCGGCCGTCGGCCGTACTGGCCGTCGGGCGCGTGGTACCAAAGATTCTTCCCCTGCGGATGTTGGGTGAGGATTTGTCCGGGCGTTTGTCCCTGAATCAAGTAGAGATCGTAAAACTGCGCGAACGCTTTTATGGCGTCATTCACCTCAGCGGCAGACTTGCCCTCGGTCGTCAGGCGAACGCGCTCGTTTTCGAGCATGTGTTCGTACCAGGTGCGTGCCCAGGAGTCGGCGGCAATGACAACGTTACACAGCCAATCATGACCACGACCTGGCAAGCACGAGCAACCTCCGCCCGAGGCAGACACGTGCTAGGTCAGACGTTGGCGTTGTTGAGATGTGAGCAGGCTTAATTTCCCGCGACCGCCGCAGGTTTGGGCGGGGCTTTAGGAGCTTGCGGCGCCAGCGGCGGTTCGGGCTCGACTCCTCGCCATCCCACGGGCCGCCCACGCACGGCTTCTTTCACTGACCGGAACAGCACTACGTACATCAACTGGCGGTAATAAAAGCGCTGCAGCAGAACGGGAACCAGCAAGGTCCAGTCTTCCTTGCGTTCCAACGCGAAGGCGAGAACGCACGAAATGATATCAATCAGCAGGAAGCCGATAAAGAAAAGCACGGAGCGCATCAAGTCCGAGGTGGAGGAATGAATTGTCGGCAGCCAGGAAAGTTGCAGTTTTTCGAGCGCCCAGAGCCCCACCGAGCCCAGGAACAGTAAATCGATCAGCGGAGAAATGAGTGGCAGCACCAGTTGAAACACAAAAATGTTCGGCAGCGCGATCCAGCCCAGCGTGCCGTACTTCCACCGGAAGAGCGTGCTGCTGTGTTTCCAAAAAGATTGCAGCGTGCCGAACGTCCACCGGAAACGTTGGCGGATGAGTTGGCCCGGCGTCTCCGGCGCTTCGGTCCAGGCAATGGCTTCTTCGTCGTAACCGATGCGCCAGCCAAGCCGGCGAATCGCGATGGTGAGGTCGGCATCTTCGGCGACCGTATCCGCAGTGATGCCGCCAACCGCTTCAATCGCTTGCTTGCGCCACGCGCCAAGAGCGCCAGGGACCACCGTAATGCAGTTCAATAGATCAAAGGCGCGCTTCTCCATGTTTTGACTGGTGATGTATTCGAGCGCCTGCCAGCGCGTCAGCCAGCGCGAGCGGTTGCCGACTTTGACGTTGCCCGCCACTGCGCCCACCGTAGGATCCACGAAATGGCGGACCAGCTTGCGGAGCGCGTCGGACTCGATCTCCGTGTCCGCGTCAATAGTCACCACAATTTCGGTCTCCGCCTGAGACATGGCGACATTCAGCGCCGCCGCCTTTCCGCGGTTCACTTGATGAATAATGCGCACCCGCGGTTCGCGCGAAAAGTGTGAGTCCAGCAGTTCTCCCGTTTTATCCGTCGAGCCGTCATCCACCACGATGACGTACAGGTCCAGATAATCCGAGTCCAGCACCGATTCCACCGTCTGCACGATGACGCTTTCCTCGTTGTGCGCGGGGATCAACACGGTCACGCCGGGCAGCGGCCCGCGAATCTCCGGGCGATCCGGCCGCAATTTCTCAATGAATGCCAGAATGCCGATGATTAGCGTGCGTCCACTGACGAGAATGATTCCAAGAAGGAACGTGGTGGTGATCCCCACCCAGAACCAGTGGTAAAGGCCAAAGATGAAGCCGTCGGCACGCGCCTCGAACTGTTCCTGAGGGGAAAGCGGCAGCATAACCTGAGCGCGCGTTTTCCCGATAAGCTCCGGCACGGACACGAATTCGTAACCTTCCCCGCGAAGCGCATCGATAATCTGGGGAAGCGCGATTACCGTCTGGCTGCGATTCCCGCCGCCATCATGAAGAAGAAGGATGTTGCCTTCAGGCGCCTCCCGCAGGGCGTTCGCGACAATTTGCGCTGCCGGCAAGGGAACGCCGGGGTTGACCTGGCGCCAATCGTGCGGATCCACTTTCTGGCCCACGATGATATAGCCCATTTCCTGCGCGGTCGGAAGGTGCGCCACTTCTTCCGCAAATTCAGGCTGGTGGTCGATGCCATAAGGCGGCCGGAAGAGGAGCGGCTTGGCGCCGACCACGCTTTCGATCAAGCGCTCAGTGAGATTGAGCTCCCAGCGGATCTGCGTGGTGGAAAGATTGGGGCTCTCCCAGTCCGGATGGGAGTACGTGTGATTGCCGATTTCATGGCCTTCTGCGTATTCCCGGCGAAGCAGTTGCGGCCACTTGTTAGCGTCCAAACCGATCACGAAAAAAGTCGCCGGCACATTCTTTTGTTTCAGGATATCGAGGATTTTTGAGGTCCAGGTTGGATCCGGTCCGTCGTCGAAGGTGATGGCGAGTTTCTTTTTGGCCGCGCCAATCTGGTCGATGTGGTAGGAAAGCGGATAGGCGTCGTACTTTTCGCTGGTAATGAGGTCGGGGGAGGAGTCATAACTAAAGGTGCGGTGGCCCCGCTTCGGGGTATCCAGGAAGTGCCACACGTCGCCATCGCCATCCAAAATCAAATCCGGCCCTGGAGGAAGGTCCTCTAATTTCTGACGAATGGCGTTGTCGGGGCGCGTGGCATCCCAAACCGGCCAAAGCGAAGTATCCGCCGAACCGAGCCGCCACAAAGCCGTGCCCTGCACTCCCATGCGCTCGCTCGCGCGAAACTCGTTGTATGCGGTGACGGCATCGAGCATCCACACCTGATGCACGTGATTGTGCTCGTCGTCATAAGAGTAGTGCGGATTCAAAGAAGGAGAATCAAATTCCACCTGAGTTTCGGATTCAAAAGCGTGAAGCAGCGCTTCTTGGATGCTAAGGGACTGCGCCGGCTCGCGCGTCTTCTTCGCATCTTCCGACCAGTCGTACGCGTAACTCCCTACCGCGACAATCAGCTTCCTCGGCGGCACTACCTCCTTGATCTGGCGGAGGTTTTCCACGTACCAATCCTGGGAAGCAATAGGGCCTGGCGGCGAGGTTTGCCAGTGCTCGTCGTAGTTCATCAGCACGATGGCGTCGCACTGTTTGGCGAAGAATCCGTAATCATAGGCATCGTCCCGCGCAGGGAGAGCAAGCATCAGCTTCAACCCTACCGCGTGCAGCGCCGGCCCTAATTCCGAGGCGAACTCCCGGAAATGCTCCTGGCTCGTATCCGGAACTTCTTCAAAGTCCACAACGATTCCCGCCTCATGCGATTGCACCGCGAATTCCACGGCATCGGTCACCAGCCTTTGCCGTCCCGCCGCGTTCCCCAGGAGTTTCACCATTTCCTCGATTCGCCAGTGAACACCGTCATAGTTGTTCAGCAGCGCCATCATGGGAAGCTCGACGGGGGGATTGAGAGACTTCATCCACTGGTGCAGCTCATCTTGTTTCAAGATGGCCACGGCTTCCGAGGGCGAGGCTTTGACGCGGTTCTGGCCGTGCTCGTAATCCACGATGGTCAAAGCGCCGTCAGGGCTGACGGCGTGAAGTTGCTCGGGGATGAGCAGGTCGATCTCTCGATAATGCCTCTTCAAGGAAGCGAGGCTATTGGGATCCCAGCTGACGAAAAACGCCGCGCGCACCGGGTCGTAGCTTGCCGGTACAGTCCCAATGTTCGCCACGCGCCGGCGACGTCCCTCGCGCACCGGCGCCGCTTTCTTCTTCGTTTTCAGCGCGTGATATCCGAGCTTCGTGTCCGGGAGCAAACCGGCGGGCAAGTCAACGCTGACGGCGATGGTGATGAAAAAATACACCAGCAGCACGGTGAGCAAGGCTCCCGTGAGTTCCAGGACGCGGCGGGTGCGGCGCCAGCGCACACGCTCCGCGTCGTAAAATATCGGCCTACGTTCCTTCATGGATCTGCTTAGCCTTCGGGATGGCAGCGAATACGGCTCCGACTGGGCGGAGTCCTTCCGCGCGATTCCGTCTGCTCTATTGTAAGATGCGTTTCGCCGGTGAAGCGAATTTTCTCCAACTCAGTTCTCGCGCTGATAGCGGGGCTCGGCCTGCGCCTGTTTTTTGTGTTGAAATTTCCGGCAAATTCCGGCGACACGGTTCTTTACGAACAGATTGCCACGAACTGGCTGAAACGCCACGTCTATGCCATGGACGTGCATGGCACAATCATGCCCGTCGATCTGCGCACGCCTGGTTATCCGGCCTTTTTAGCTTTGATTTACGCGCTGAGCGGCCGCACCGGGGAAGCCGCGCGCCTGTGGGTAATGCTCGCTCAGATTGCCGTGGATCTTCTGGGCTGTCTGGTGATCGCCCGGCTGGCTGCGATTTTGGCGTGTGCTTCCGGAAATGATGCGGAGAGTAAAAGAGCATATGCCATTGCCCTTTGGCTGGCCGCGCTCTGCCCTTTCACCGCGAACTACACGGCTGTGCCTCTCACCGAAGTTTTCGCCACTCTATGGACCGGGTTGGCGAGCTGCGTTCTGGTCGTGGCTCTTCAAAGAGTGAAAAAACTCGATTTTCTGCTCAGGAGTTCGCACATGCCTGTGGGCGGAAGTGTGGAGTACTCCGCGCTCGGGGCGGGATTGATAGTCGGCATCGGCACGCTTTTTCGCCCAGAAACGCCTCTCTTGTTGATTGCCGCCGCAATCGCATTCGCTGTATTGTTTTTTCGTCTTCGTGCGTTTGCGCGCTGGCTTTGGATTACGCTGGCGATGACGATCGGATGTCTGGTGGTGCTCTCCCCTTGGACCTTGCGCAACCTGGTGACATTTCACGAAGTTCAGTTTCTTACGCCGAAATACTCGACCCTTCCGGGAGAGATCGTTCCGAACGGCTTCATGGCGTGGGAAAGGACTTGGCTGTACCGTGTTCGCGACTGTTACCTGGTTCCGTGGAAATTAAACGAAGAGGCCATCAATGTAGATGAAATTCCTGCGCGCGCGTTTGATTCGCCGGAAGAAAAGCAGCGCGTCGCCGACATCCTCGAACAATACAATGAGGACTTGACGCTGACCAAGGAAGAAGACGACGCTTTCGGTCAAATCGCGCGAGAACGCACGCCGCGTCATGCGCTCCGCATCTTTCTCGGGATTCCTGCAGTGCGCGCGGTGGTCATCTGGTTTACTCCCCGCATCGAGCTGCTTCCGATTTCCGGCAACGTCTTTCCCCTGGCGCAGATGCACGATGAGGATCCCGAGGATCAGGGATTCACCGTCCTGCTTTTCTTCTTGAACATTATTTACGTGGGTCTGGGCGCCTGGGGAGCGGTGAGGCTCTGGCGCTCAAGCACTGCTCTCCGGGCCGTTGTGGCTTTTCTAGTTCTTTTCATGCTGCTGCGTACAGCGTTTTTAACAACATTGGAGACGCCCGAGCCCCGTTATGTCCTGGTCTGTTTTCCCATGTTGATTGCGATGGCAGCGCAGCTTTTGGCAGGGAAACGGGATCGGCGCTCATCGACTTAACTCAACCATGGTCTTGGCAGGGCTGGGGCGAGACAACCTACAGTGTAAATCTGCTCCGCTACGCTTCATCGGATGGTTCCGGGTGAATCGTAACCCGATAGATTTGCTGGAATGTTTCTTTCACGCGGTCTTCCAGCGCGGCCGTCACATCATGGACCTGGGTGATCGGCAGGTCGCTCTTCATGGTGCAATGGCACGAAACCAGAATGTGGTGTTCCACCTGCCTCACGCGGACGTCGTGGCAATTCACCAATTCATGGAACTCTGACGGCAGCCGGTTTAGGAAGTTCTCGATCGCTTTCGCGAGCTGGTTCATCTCCCCGATGCCCGCATCGGGCGTGGCAATGTGGTGTCCCAGCGGCTCGATGTGAATGTTTACGTCCATATTTCCGTCGCGCAGTTGGCGAACCTTGTCTTCCAATTCACTGGCCTGGCGATGGGCCTCGCGCAGGCTCAAGTTCTCGTCCACTTCCAAGTGCAATTCAATGAAAAGGCGGCCGTCTTGCTGCGACGCATGCACATCGTGAATCGCCAGGCCCATGCGCTGTGCGGCAGCGCGAATGGCCTCGAACAGGTGTTCGCCTTCGGGCGCGCGTGGTTCCACATGCACCATTACGTCCGACGGAACAATCTCGCTGATGCGTTTCTCGATGGCCTCGGTTAGCGTGTGTACGTGCTCGAGGCTCGCTGAGCGCGCGACGCTCACCGTAGCGTCCACGAAATGGCGGTTGCCCGCGCGGCGCACGCGCACGCGCACCACATCCAGCACGCCGTCCATACGTTCCAGCGCCCGCGCGATCTCCTGTTGCAACCCCATCGGCGCCGCGTCCAGGAGCGCATCCAGGGTTCGGCGGCCGAGTTGCGAGCCCACCCATAAGATCACCCCTGCGACGGCCAGGCCTGCGAGCGCGTCGGCATAGATCAGCCACGGCAGATTCCAGGTCTCACCGGCCCAGACGAGTCCGATTCCCCCAATAACCACCGTGGTGCTCCACACGTCGGTCGAAAAATGCAGTGCGTCCGCCTCCAGCGCTTCACTCGAATACTTCCTCGCGGCATGCCGCAGAGCTCTTGCCCGCGTCAGGTCGATGGATAGAGCTCCGAGCAGCACGAGAATCGCCAGGACACTCGGCTGGATATGCACGCTGCGAAAAAACAGACGGTCGAACGCCTCGTAAATGATGTAGAGCGCGGTCAACGCCAGCAGCCCGGTCTCGACGAACGCGGAGAAATTCTCATACTTTCCATGGCCATAGGGATGCCGCTCATCGGCCGGCTGATCCGACATGCGAACCGAGAGAAAGGTAACGATGGCCGCAACCAAGTCCAGACCGGAGTGCAGCGCTTCGGAAAGCACGCCGAGGCTTCCGGTCCGCACCACCAGAAAAGCCTTCAGCGAAACCAAAAGTGTGGCCGAGCCTACGCTTAACAGCGCGGCGCGCTTCTTCTCCCGCGCCTCCTCCATTGCAGCCACCATTTCCATCGCGGGTCTAGACTACCTCAGATCTTGCTTTTCCCTGAGCGTGAGGAAAGGACGAAGCCGCAAGGTCGCAAATCGGGCGGATTATTTCGATGCGGTCATCGGGGGCGGAGGCAGGAGCGGAAGCCGCTTGGCTTCGGCGCGCTCGCCGCGCACTTCCACTTCGTCGAAAAGCAAAGAAGGCGCGACGACCGAAGCAGGCAAGCCCGCTTGCGCGGAGCCAAACGCGCTGAGGGCGGTGCCGGCAAAGCCGTTGGCCTGGGTTTGCATGTAGTTGTAAACAAAACTGTCGCTGCCGATCCCGGCGATATTCCGCAGGGCGCGCGTGTTCAAGCCGATGATTCGCGCTCCCCGGACTATTTCTTCGCGCCCACTATCCGGATAAATGCGATAGACAATCAGCGGCAGGCGATCGCCGGTGCCTGCGCCGCCGCCAAAACTTGCCAGCAATTCGGAGAAATCGTCTTGATGAAGCAGGCTCAGCGCCGGATTGTCCATCTCGCGCACGACCAGGCAATAATTCGCGCGTTCGGAACTTTTTTCCGCACGGCACTCGTCCAGAAATTTCTTCCTCAAATCCGCAGGCGAAAGAGTTTCGCTCGAAGTAAAGATCAGATTGCTCATCGTGGGCTTGGCGTCATTCAAAAACGCGGCGCGCCCATGGCCGTTCGACTGCTCGAAATCCCGCCCCGGACGCCGTGACATCAGCTCGCCTTTAAGCACACCGTTTTCTATCACCGTGACTTTCTGGCCGCGCACGCCTTCTTCATCTACGCCGTATCCCCCCAGGAGGGGTGTTCCCTTGAATTCCTTCGCTCCTGGGTCATCCACCAGCGTCATAGTCGACGGCAGCACCCGTGCGCCCAGCCGCCCGACCCAGTCGCTCTTTCCTCCCAGCCCTGTCAGCATCTGTTCTAGCACGGGGCTGAACGAAATGGGCGGCCGCGCGCCGTTGATCGCCGGGCTCAGCACCTCCGCCAAAAGCGGCGCCGCCGCGCGCGCTTCAAAAAGCACGGGGCCGGTGTAATCCTGCGCGGGTGGCGCAGAGCGCAGCGCCATTAATTCCGTGCAGGCGACGTTCAGGTTCTTACGCACCGTGTCCACATTCGGCAGCTCCGCCGGCCGCACCGCGTACGTTGCGTAATAATGATTCACCGGCACGCCATCGTCCGCGACGGCGTTCATTCCCGCTTCAATGGCCGCAAACCGCCGGTTCTGCCGGATTTCCGTGCCTTCACTGGTGAGCAGATATTCCGTGGCGTAAACCAGGTAATAGCTGACCCGCGATTCATGAATCTGGGAAAACGCGCGCATCACCGCGGAAGTTTCCCGCGCTTCTTGTTCCCAATTCCGGTTCGTCCAATCGGGCGTTTCCAGTGGTTCAATCAGTTGCACCGGCTCCGCCTTGGAAAAATCATCAATGTCTGATGGACGTGCCAGGCTGCTCAAGTAGCCCTTTTTCCTCGAGTAGGTGTCCACCGCTTCCTTGAACGCTTGATCCGTGGCGATCCACAAGTCCTGCCGCAGTGAATCATAATCGCGGTCGATGCCCACCGAGCCGGTCGGACCGATAAAGCCGCGGAAAGCGTCGTCGCTCGCGAAATTCGAGCTATCCAGCTTGTAGCTGCCCACGCGCCCCTCGACATTCATGAAACGGTTCCGGGTGTGCGTGCTGGAAAGCAAATCCCCGAACTCCGCCACGATTTCCCGCACGTCCAGATCGAGCAAGCGATATTCAATGTAAAACGGGCGCACCGGTTGATCGCTGTTGGGAATTTTCAATTCCAGCCGCGCCTTCGAACGCGCCATCTCATCGCGCATTGCCTGGAGCGTGTGGTCGTTATCCTGCTGCTCCGCAGCTAGCCGTGCCGGCCAGGCGCAGCTCCAGGCCGCCAGAAGAAACGCCGCTCCCGCAATTCTTCCCATGCGCCTCACAGCTGGCCTCCCGTCTTGACCACATCATGCGCGGGCGGCGGCAGAATCGGCGGCCGGTCCGTCGAAGTTTCTTTCTTTTGCACTTCCAATTCCGAGATGAGAATCGCCGGCGAAGCAGCGGCCACCGGAACGGATCCCGACTCTGCGCCGCAATACCCGTTGAATACTTCCGGCGTATCGCCGGTGGCCACGATCTTGGTCAGCGCCGCCAGCGGTGTGCCGACAATGTCCACTCCACGCACCAGTTCATCGGGTCGGCCATCCGGAAAGACTTTGTAAACCACCAGCGGTTGCACCTGAAAAGCCTGCGGCTGCCCGCGGCCCGTGAAAGTGAAACCCCCTGCGATATCGTCGATCAGCAGTCCATAGGGCTTCCCTTGCGCTTTGATTAGTTCAATAAATTTCGTGCGAAGCTGCGCGTTGCTCATGGTTTTGCTGCTTTCCACGATCAGGTTGCCTTGCCGCGAAACCGGCGTCGCCCCAAGCTGCCGCCGCCCATGTCCATTCGAATGCGGAAAGCCTACCAGCGGCGACCGCGACATCTCGAAGTTCTTCAGCACTCCGTGGTCCACCAGCGTCACGCGCTGCGCCGGCACGCCCTCATCATCGAACTGGTAGTACCCCAACAAATCTTCCCCGCCCAGCTTCTTCATCGTCGTGTCGTCCACAATGCTCAAGAAACTCGGCAAGATTTCTTCTCCAACTTTTTTCGAAAACGTTTGTCCCTCAGTCACATCTTTTTGCCGGTGCCCCTCGGCACGGTGCCCAAAAACTTCGTGGAAAAAGACCGCGGCCGCGCGCCCGGTCAAAAGCGCCGGGCCCACGGTCGGATCGTTGATGGGTGCTTTAACCAACCCTTCCAGTTCCTTGCGCATGGTCGCTTCCGCGGCATACACGGCTTTGTCGTCAGGCGTCTCCTTCGGATCCACCCAGTCAAAGTTGTAATACCGGTCGATGTCCATCCCGTCCGGCGCTTTGCCCTGGATGAACAGCTCGAGCCGGTAGCGAATCTGCCCGTACTGCAGTTGCGTGCTCTCGCTGCTCACTTGCAGAACGTTTTGCGCCTGCGCGCTGAAGGTGACAATGGAATTGATAATCGCCGCCGATTCCCGAAACGCTTTGGTGTACGCCCGCACTTTCGCTTCCCACGGCGTGCGATCCACGCTGATGGAAACTTGCGGTCCGATGTAAACGCGCGGCTGCTCGCGGGAAAAGTCCGGCGCGTTGCTCTCGGCCGTTTCCACTTTCACTTCTTTCCCGGTCCTGATTTTGATCAGCGCCTCTTCTGCAGCGCGGTATTGTTTGTCCGTTTCAAGCCAAACGGCCCGGCGCAGCACTTCGGGGTCGTCATCCAGGGGCACGGACACGCCGGGGCTGCCGCTCTGCATTTGCCGCTCACCCACTTTGTGCGTATCGTCCAGGTTATAACTTCCCGTGCGGACCGAGACTTCCAGCCAGCGGTTGCGCGTTTCACTGCTGTTCAGTAACGCGCCATTCGAACCCGAAACATCCACTCGCTGCGTGTCCGTGATCGTATAGCCCAGGTAATACGCCGGGGGATCCTGTGCGCCCAATGTTTTCATCGAGCGCTCCATCTCGGCTTGCAGCGCCGCAAGTAGCGGAGAACGCTTCGCCGGAGCATCCGGCGGGTAAGCTTGCGCCATCGGCGCAACGAGGAGCGTCAAACCCACGCATAGACTCAGCCCAAAAAAGATGGCAGTCAAACCGCATCGATTTGTATTGATCAAGAGATACCTCATTCGCTCTTCGACAGGACCGCGAAACCTTCAGTGTACGCTAATGGCGGGGCCGCTCCAAATGCCGGAGACGCGCAAGACGCGCAACCTTGCCTTTCAACAGCATTTCTTTTGACGGCTAGTTTGCTTTTCGCGTTGCATGTCTCGCCAGGATCGCCGCCGCTTTCCAACAGGAGTAGTTGAATCCAGAGGCCCTGGCTTCTTAGAGAGTGTATGTGGGGAGTCGTCCTTAACCACAAGCCTTCGGGTTATTCGGGTTGCAGCCCGGCACGCTCCTTGGTGGGCCACCACGGGTCAATCCGATGCCCAACCCCGTTCCGACCGCACCCACGACAATTCCCAGCGTGCCCCAGATGCCGAGGTGTGCCCCGGCTCCTGCTGCCGCAGTCGCACCGGATCCTGCTCCGGCGATCGTATCGTTGCTCGAGTCCACCAGCTGCTCGAGCGTAGCCTGGTGCGGCGGCGTGGGCCCGGAATGGTCTCCGCCGCGCACGCCAGTCACCTGCCCGGCCTTTGCCATCACGCAGGCACCTCCCAGATCGCAAACCTTGACCAACCCCTCGAAAACGATCACGTTCATCGCATGGTTCGCGTATTCCACAAAAAAGTCGGTCCCGACGGCGCCCGCAACCCCGGCCGGTGTGCGCACTTCAAATTTCCCATCGGGCTTGGCGATTTTCTGTGCCTGCGTCCGCAGCTTTCCGTAAGTGAGTTTCAATTCCGTCTGCTGCGCCCCGGCATCGTGCCTGACCACCTTGAGCGAAGAATCCAAGCCCTCTTTGAGCACCGAGCCGTCATCCAACGCGATGCGGACACGCGCGTTGACCTGCGTGTTTACCAGGTCCTGCCAATTCACGGCCGTTTTCGCCGCGGCAGGAATGGTCTTGCCGCTGCGGGCAATGTTTGCCGCCGGAATGAACCGCGACACTTCGCCGGCGTGCTGTCCCGCCGCTTGTGGAGCCGCCCAGCTATTGCCAGGAATGGCGATCAACCAGGAAAGCAGAACCGCCACACCAAGGGCACACGGGGATTTCTTCGTCATCTTTAGACTCTCCTCGAGAGCACACCCTGTCTATCTTTCTTCTTTGTTACGAGACCGGCGGTAAAGTGTCAATTGCTCATGCAAGACTCTTTGTCCACTCTCTATATGACCGCAAGGACACAGACCACCGCGCTCCTTTCGAAAAATGGAACAGCTTCGCCGCCATGTCGTCCGGCTGCTCGCACCCGGCCGAAAAGCCGTCCACGGTCGCGGACAGAAAACCGCAAGGCGGTTGTTTCCTAGTGCACGTCGAAGAGCGATGTGCTTGCTTGAACTTTCAGCGCGTTCAAGAAGGAAAGCATGCGAGCCTAGGCAGGCTAGGCGGCTAGGCCCCCACTCTTGTCGCTCTTGCACACCTATTTCCAGAAACGCGAGCCATCCGCCGGGGCCTCGCGGTGCTCCCCTCCGTTACCCCAACCTAGACATCGACGCAAACATGCATATCAGCGAAATGACGAAGTGAACGGACTCCTTCTCCGGGCCAGAAACGTAGAGCAGACACAGCCATCTGCCGGCTGGGCGATTCTCCACGATGAAATCCGTATATTTTTGTTCATCGACTATGCGAATTAAGTCGAGTTGACATCGCGATACGAAACGTATTGAACTGTCTAGCGGATCCGCGCTTACTTTCTGCTCATTTGATGACCCGACGCTGCAAACTTTCCCGAATCTCGAAGGGCCTGCTATTTTGCGCTTTCGTTTTTGTTTTCGCCCCGCCAGCCCTGATTCGTGCTCAGGCGCCGTCCAGCATCACCGGGACGGTCCTCGATCCCTCCGGGGCGCCGGTTGTTTCGACCAAGGTGTCAGCAAAAAACCTCGAAACGGGAGGTGTTCGGACCGTTTCCACAAACCACGCGGGACGCTATGAGATTTTGTCGCTGCCCGTGGGACGCTATGAAATCAAGGCCACCAAGCCGGGCTTCGCGGACTCCCTGCGAACCGGGATCGAGCTTTCGATCGGCCAGGAAGCCCGGATCGATTTCCTCCTGCGCCTGGGTTCGGTAAGTTCGGAAATCAGAGTCACCGGTGACGCTCCAATGGTAAGCACCGCGACCAAGGACATCTCCGGTCTTGTCGGCGAGCAACAAGTAAAGGAGCTTCCTCTCAACGGCCGCAGCTACGATCTGCTCTTGCCGCTGAATCCCGGCATCGTAAATTTCACTTCGCAAAAAACAGGCGGCACCGGCATCTCAAACTCCTCAACAGGAAATAATTTCGCTGTCTCCGGCAATCGCCCTCAGCAAAATCTCTTTCTGCTCAACGGCATCGAATTCACCGGCGCAGCCGAAAACAACATGCAACCTGGCGGCACGAGCGGCATGTTGCTGGGAGTGGAGGCCGTGCGGGAATTCAACGTGCAGCGCGATTCGTACGGCGCCGAATTTGGCAAACATCCGGGGGCGCAGGTGCTCATCGCCACGCGCTCAGGCACCAACCAGTGGCACGGCATGGCGTTCGAATTCTTGCGCAACAGCGCCTTCGACGCTCCGAACTTCTTCGACCAGGGCGTCGCTCCGCCCTTCCAGCGCAGTCAGTTTGGAGCGTCTTTAGGCGGCCCTCTTCGTAACGGCAAAACGTTTCTTTTTACCAATTACGAAGGCTTTCGCCAGCATCTGCACCAAACTTCTGTAGCTTTCGTCCCCAGTGCCGCCTCGCGCGCTGTGGCTGCCCCTGCTGTGCAACCGCTCCTCAATCTATGGCCCACTCCGGCTCCAGGCGCTCCGGATTTCAACGGCATTTCCGAAGTCTTTAGCACCCCGCTGCAGACCGTTCGCGAAGATTTTGGAACCTCGCGGATCGACCACGTTTTTTCGCCGAACGATTCTCTTGCCGCCATTTACACCGTGGATGATGGCGACGACTTCACCGCCACGCCATTCGATCCGTTCAGCGCGGATATCGTCGCCCTGCGCGAACAGGTGCTCAGCCTCGAAGAAACACACCTTTTTTCCTCCGCATGTCTCCATACCGCCCGCGTTGGCTTCTCCCGCGCCGGCTATTTTTTCACCGGCAAGCCGACTCCCGGGACTCCCGCCGCGTCCGTCCCTGCTTTTTTACTGGGCAGGCCGGTCGGTGCCGTCGTCGTCGGTGGCAGCGCCGCCTCGAATCCGCAATCCTCCATCAGCCTCGCCGGGAGCAACAACGGCAGCAATTTAAAAATCCATCGCAACCTTTACACCTTAGAGGACCGCATCACGATGACGCGCGGACGGCATCAATTCAGCTTCGGCGCGTGGTTCGAGCGGTTTCAATCCAATGAAACCATCGCTCTCAGCCAATTCGGCCAGGCCACTTTCTCCAGCCTCCAGAGCTTTTTGAACGGCAACATCTCGACCTTTCTTTTCGACCCCACACCCACCGAAATGAACTGGCGCACGCTTTTCGGCGCGTGGTACGCGGAAGACGTTTTTCGCCCCAGTCCGAAGGTCACCGTGTCCCTGGGACTTCGCGATGAATTCTCAACCGGCTGGAATGAAGCCCACGGCCGCGCCGCCAACTACACTTTCACAAATGGGGTGATCGACTACCGGCCAAGCATTGGCAACTCACTTTTCACCGTGAACAACTCGAAGTTTCTCTCGCAGCCGCGCATTGGCTTGGCTTGGAGTCCGTTCGGGCCGAAGACCATCATTCGAAGCGGCTTCGGCCTGTACAACGATTTGCAAGACGCCCTGGGCTACCGAGCCGATCAAAACGCGCCCTTCAATCCAACCTACAGCCTCGCGGGCCTTCCAGTTTCGCAATTGCCCATCGATCCCTCTGCCGCTGTCCCCGCTGGCGCGAAGCTGGTTCCCGGCGGCGTCCAGCCCGACATGAAAACTCCCGCGCTGATTTCCTGGTCCCTGCGCGTCGTGCGCGAACTTTCACCCAATACCGCTCTGACCATCGGCTACGTGGGTTCTCACGGCTACCACGAATTGATCGGCGTCGACGCCAACGAGCCTAGGCCCACGATTTGTCCTGCTTCTCCATGCCCTGCGGTCTTTCCGGCAAATTTTTCCGTACCGCTCGCTGGCACACCTGTTCCGGCTGGCACCTACCACATTCCCGCGGGAACCGCCCGCGCGAATCCCGCGCTCGGGAACACCTGGACCTGGTTCTCCCGCGGCGACAGTTCCTACCACGCTTTGCAAACAGAACTCCGCCGGCGTCTCAGCCGCGGACTAACACTTCGCGGCGTCTACACCTTTTCCAAAACGCTGGACGACGGCGACTCCCTGAACCAGACCACCTCGGGAAACGCTCCCGGCCTTGTTTCCAATCCGTTCAACTTGGCCGCCGACAAGGGTTTAGCCACGTTTCACGTGAAACATTCCGCGGTCATCCATGCCCTCTATGCCTTGCCGTTTGGCGGTGGAGAAAGATTCGCATCGGGGCTCCATGGCCTGGCAGAGCGAATGGTGGGCGGCTGGTCCGTGGCGGGCATTTTCACCGCGCAATCCGGTTTCCCCTTCACACCCCAACTCAGTTACAACCCCTCGAACAACGGCGATACTCGAAATCCCGTTAGGCCATTTCGGAATCCCAGCTTTAGCGGTCCCGTGATTCTGGGAAAACCCTCTCAATGGTTTGATCCCAGCGCCTTCCTGGCTCCGCCGCCCAACAGCGGCTTTTACGGTGACTTGGGGAGAGACACTTTCACCGGTCCTGGCCTGGCCACTTGGGATTTCTCGCTCTTGAAGGACATCGCTTTCCGGGACAGCTTCCGCCTGCAATTCCGCGCCGAACTCTTCAACCTCCTGAACCGCGCCAATTTCAACACCCCCAATCTGATTGTTTTCACCCCGTCTGGTCTATCGGGGACAGCGGGAGCCGTCAGCAGCACTTCCACCACCTCGCGGCAGGTGCAATTCGCGCTAAAGCTTCATTGGTAGGCTGGGGCTTTCAAGGGCCGAACAAATTGTCTTTTTTCTTGGAACCATCACGCGGGCGCAGGGAGAACTGGGAACTTGAGAAATTCAGGCACTACACCGTGCGCTTCTTAATTTGCGAACCGCAAACTCACTACTACGCCGTGGCTTGTGAAGGTAGCGACCGCCGCAGGCTTTTTGCCCCAGCCGGCGGGAAAGACATCTTCCAAAAGTTTGCCGAAGGCGCAAGAAATGCGAAGGCCATGATGGTTTTTCCGTTGCTCCCTGTCCGAAGTGACACCACTCGGCATTCCGCGTTTTGCTTGCTCTTCTCGTTGACGATCACAAGCGTCTGCCCCACGGACACCGGCACGTCCAGCACCGTCAGCCCTCCGTGGCCGCTCACGGAAAGAGACCGCGTGTGCACCTTGAATCTCTCGTTCCGCTCATTGATTCCTTGGACGGTCAAATCCGCGAAAACGGACACCCGTGCGGTTCGGCGGCGTTCGACGCGGCGAAAATGAAGGGTGGACATGCTCGATGGAGTCCTCTGCTTTCCACGAACTCGAGGTCTTGCTGCTCGTTCGAAGGAGAGTAGTTTCTGGCGCTTTCCAAGGAAATAGCTTGTCTGTACCAAACGGAAGTCTGCTCCCACAGTACCTTCGCATCAGCACTTTGGGTCCTTCCAAGAACCAACAACTCACTGGCTTTGCTCGCCCAAATGCATGCCTATCCCAAGCTTGGTTTCTCAAGAGAGCTTCTGCCGGTCCTCCCACAGAAACCCATCTAAACTCTCGGAACTTTCCCGGCCGCTTCTCCGTACCTTCCAGTGCAGACGGTTCCCATAACCTAACGCGCCTCGAAAGGCGCATCGAGCAAAGAAGGAGCAACGTATGGGCGGCGAATTGATTGGATTGGTGGCTGTGATTTTGGGGATGGGCATTCCCCTGGGGGCCCTTTACACATATTACCGCGTTCGCAAGCTGCGCAGCGAAGAGCGTCTTGCAGCCATTGCGCGGGGCGCGGAAATTCCCGTGGAGCCGGAGTTGAATCAGGCCGCGCGTTCCCGTCGCGCGGGCATTCTGCTGGTCAGCGGCGCCATCGGCTACATCGTGACCTTCGGGCTGATTGCCCAAATCCAGGCGGATCGCGACATTTGGACTGCCGCCGTCCTCGGCATCGTTCCCTTGGCCGTAGGCCTCGGCTATTTCGTGGACTGGAAACTGATTCACCGCGACTCCCGCGCGTAAAGATCGCAGGAGAAGCCCGAGCCCCGCAGTTAGCCGGTTTGTTCCCAAAAAATCTGCAACGCCATTATATGTATATGCATTGAAATGGATGTGAGCGAACCAGTCGCATCCCTGCCGGCCCTTTCGTGCATCTGCGCCACTCTTCGCCGAGTGTCGCGGGCCCTTACCGGAGCTCTATGAGCACGAACTGCGGCATACGGGTGACTCAGCTCACGATCTTGCTCAAGCGAGACAGTGGCAGACACAGCGGCACGCGCGGTTCGAGAAACACCTGGGGGCCTCTCAAGCATAAAATCCTGTCCGCCGAGCCGCCTGCCAGCAACGCGGCTCGCTGGCAGAGGCAAGTGAGGCGGGCAACTCCAGGGGGGCGGGCGGCGAGGCATGCGGTTTGGCTTAGCCGCCGGCCCGCTTCTAGGCCCGATCCTGCGGAGCCACGGACGCGCTTCCTTCACGGCGTTCGCTTTTGATCCACGACCAGCACTCCTGCTTCTGCATAATTGGTCGCGGGAATATCGTGAAACGACACGTGAATGTTCTCCCGTTTCGCTTTGCCGTCTTCGATTAGCACGATCGTGACTCGCTCCGCAATCTTTCGCTTTTGTTCCGCGGTACGTCCCTCCACCCAGGTAATCTGCACGTGCGGCATCTCACTCCTCCTTGGAATTTACGACTCTCCATGCGTTAGCTTGCCAGACCCCAGCATTTTATCCGCTTCTCACCCGCATTCCTTCAGCTTGCGCAGAATGACCAAGCCGGAGCAGCATTCCGTACCGCACTCTTGCTTTTGTTTTCGACTTTCAACTTTGGACTTTCAAACTTCACCCTCTTCGCACCTCTTCATCGTCCAACCTGCCAATGGACGGTCTCTCCATAAGGGCTCCGGCGGCCTGTGATAGAATGGCGGTTCCCATGCATCCGGCGATTCCCCATCTGATTGAGCTGCAGCGGGTTGACCGCCAGACGGCCCTCCTTCGCTCCGAACTGGAATCCTTCCCCAAACGCCTCCGCGAAGCGGATACGAAACGGACTGGCGCGCGCGCCGAAATTGCCACGGCCAAGGATGCACTGGCGAAGATCAACGCCGAGCGGAAAAAGTTCGAGTTCGAAGGTCAGGAATGGAAAGACCGCGCGCGCAAGTACCGCGACCAAAGCGGCGCGGTGAAGACCAACGAGGCGTACCGCGCGCTCCAGCATGAAATTGCCAACGCCGAAGCCGAGGTCGCCAAAGCCGAAGACCGCCAGCTCGAAGTGATGATGAAGGCGGAGGAGGCTGAACGCCGCGTGAAGCTTGCGGAGTCCCGGCTAAAAGAGGCAGAACAAAGCCTTGCGGCAGAGAAAAAAACGATCGAAGCGCAAACCGACGAAATCAAAAAGAAGCTTGATGCCGCCACCGGGGAGCGCGAAAAAATCATCGCGCCCGTCCCGGAAGATTTGCGCGACCTCTACGCGCGCATCGCCAAGCGCCACGGCGGCACGGCCATGGCGCTAGTCCGCGACGATCAGTGCCGCGCCTGCGGTCTGCGCGTCCTCCCGCACATCGTGCAGGAACTCCGCTCGGAAACCAGCGAAGAAGTCTACCGCTGCGAAAGTTGCGGCCTCATTCTCTACACCCTGGAGCCCATCCCCTACGCCAAACCCGCGGACGGCTCCGCGAATGCGGCTTCCCCGGCGTCCACCACTTGATGCCCAAACGTTCTCCAGCCTCCAAAGGAAAGAGCCTCTTCGGCGAAGCTCCGTCCGAACCCAAATCCGCGGCCGCACCGGCGGCGTACCGCATCAACATTGACGGCGGCTCGCGGGGCAATCCCGGCCCGGCGGCTTATGGCCTGCTCGTCCGCGACGCGAGCGGCGAAACGGTGGCCAAGCTGAAAAAATACATCGGCCGCTTCACCAACAACGTTGCCGAATACTACGGGCTCATCGCCGCGATGGACTACGCGCAGTCGCATGGCGCGCGCGCGATTCGCATCGAGAGCGACTCCGAACTTCTCGTCAAGCAGATGCGCGGGCTCTACAAGGTGAAGAGTCCCGACCTGCAACCGCTTTATGAGCGTGCGCAGAAAATGTCGAAATCGTTTGACTCGTTCCGCATCGACCACGTCTACCGCGAGCAGAATCGTGAAGCCGATGCGCTCGCCAACGAAGCGCTCGACGAAACCGAAGGAAAGCCGGCAAGTCCTGCGGCTGCGGCGAAAACCAATGCACCGGATAAAACTGGGCCGCGACGAATCCCAGCGCGTTTTCGCGGCGGCGTGCTTTATCTCCTCGAAGACGTCGGCTTGCCCGATGGCACCGTCGTCGAAGTCGCGATTTTTCCCATCACTAAAACATGAGTTGACGGGCTGCTCGTAGACTTTCTCCTGTACAGGATCAGCCCATTTTTCGAGGCCGCAATGAGCGCATTTCCGCCTCAGAACCTTCCCCCAGGGAAACTTGTAAGCATAAGGCCGTCCGCAGCGCGGACACGGCCAGAGCGCCCATCTGAAACCCGACCAAAACCACACCGCGCAGAAGCCAATAAAAGGCGACCCACGATCTTCTGGATTAGCGTGGTTATGAGCCACAGGGCGGTGAGGAAAGGTATATACGACACAAAGACTAGCCAGTACGCATTTCGCCGCTTCCGGTATTCAGTCCAGAAACTCGACGTTTTGTTCTTCAACAAGGTCCATTTACTTCAGCGCGTAAGACCGGTACAGGGTGTCGCGCTGCGCGGGAATGAAGCCGGCATCCGAGATGATGCGGCGGAGCTCGCCTTCACTGGTGCGGTTTTTCACGCCGGCGGCGAACACCACGTTTTCTTCAATCAGAATGCTGCCGACGTCGTCCGCACCGAACTGCAAGCCGACCTGGCAGACTTTTATTCCCGGGGTGAGCCAGCTCGACTGGATGTGATCAATGTTGTCGAGATACAGCCGGCTGACCGCGAGCGTTTTCAGATAATCGACAGCCGTGGTCTCCTGCACTTTTTTGCCGAGCGCGGTATTTTCCGCGGCGAACATCCACGGGATAAACGCGGTGAACCCGCCGGTATCTTCCTGAATGCGGCGAATGCGCTCGAAGTGATTGACGCGGTGGCGCAATTCTTCGCCACAGCCGAACATCATGGTGGCGGTGGTGCGCAATCCGAGCGAGTGCGCGACGCGGTGTACCTCTTCCCACTCGTCGCTGGTGCACTTGAGGCGTGCGATGCGCGCGCGCACTTCGTCATCGAGAATTTCCGCGCCGCCGCCGGGAATGGATTGCAGCCCCGCGTCCATCAGGCGCTGAATCGCTTCGCGGATGCTGATTTCAGAAACTTCCGCGATGCACAGAATTTCCGGTGCGGAAAAGCAGTGCAGATGCACTTGCGGATAACGCACTTTCAAAGAGCGCAAAAGATTTTCGTAGTAACCGATTTGCAGATCGGGATGCAAGCCACCCTGTAGCAGGATTCCCGTGCCGCCGAGCTCCAGCATCTCGTCGATTTTTTTGTAGATCTCCTCGAACGGCAGGATGTAGCCGTCTTTCGCGCCGAGCGGGCGGTAGAACGCGCAGAAGGAGCAATACTCCGTGCAAAAATTCGTGTAATTGATGTTGCGGTCGATTTGGTAGGTCACGACGCGGGGATCGTTTTTCTTCAACCGCAGTTGGTGCGCTTCCATGCCGAGGCCGACCAGATCGTCGGATTCGAGCATTTGCAGCGCTTGTTGTTTCGTGATCGCCAAGATTTGTCCTTATATTTTCCTGACAGCGGAAAGCCCATGAGCTGGTCATTCCGCGCTGCGCTCGGAATGACAACAAAAAGCAGTCTTCCGAACCTTCAAACGACCGCCTCCGAGTCGGCCCCTACCGATGGGGTCCGCACCGTCTCTGGGACGCGCTAAAGGGCGCCCCTGCAATCGCAAGGCCTGGGGGCCCTGGGGCGCAGCATGCTGCCCCCCTACAACCGCATATTCACAACTTCACGGCTTCGGACTTTGCGGCGGCCCAGTGAATTGCACTCGCTTGCGAGATGAGGCCCCGCCTGGCGGCGTGCTCGAAATACCGTTGCAAGCCGCGGCGGTTTTCCGCATCCAGCGAAAAGTCGATGTTGTTGCGCAAATACGACTCGAGCGCGCGCTGCGGCAATTCCAAATCGTGAGACGCCTCGTAGCTGATTTCGCCCAGGTGCGACAGTCCGAAATCGCGCGAAGCGAGAAAGTCCGCGGTGAGTTCCGCGGTGGCCAGTTCGTGCCGCACGGCCCAGACCGCAAGAACTGCGGGCAATCCGGTGAGCGCGCGCCACTCGGCGACCACGTCGTAAACATAAAGCAATTCGGCGCTGGTGATGTCGAGTGTGGCGGCTTGGCAGACAGTCTGGCCCGGCGCGCCGGACCAACTGTCTTTTTCGATGCCGAGCGAAACGCGCAACGCGGGATCGCCAATGATCAGCGCGGCGTCCGAGGCTTGCAGCATTTCCGGCAAGTCGGGGAGCGCTTCCGTGAATTGCGGCGAGATGCGCCACTTCTCCGCGCAGAGAATGCGCGTCAGGACCTGCGTGCTGCGGGAGCTGCTGTCGAGCGCAAAGCTTTGGGCTTGCTCGATGGGCTTCTTGGCCACGAGGAGCAAGCTGCGCACCTGATTCTTCGACGCGATGGCCATGTCCGGCAAAATCGCCAGGCCGGGTATGCGCTGGTATTCGATGGCCGGGATGATGGCCACGTCCGCGCGGCCGGCGCGCAAATCTTCCGCGCACTGCGACGGCACGGTGAAAGACAGATCGTGCTTCCCCTGAAGCGGCCCGTTGGTAAAGCCCCAGACGAGCGGCGCGGTGTTGAGGTATTGCACGATGGAGATGCGCAGTTTCGTCACGATGCGAGTGTCCTTGCGACGGGGTCAGTATAACAGAGGCGATTTTGGGGTGTGTGAAACGGCTGGAATTTAGACGGATTCGGCGGCGATGAAGACGATGAAAGTCATGACCGGTAATCGGTGGCCGGAGACCTGTGGAAGACAACGGAAAAAGATGACGCAGAGACTCGCGGAGGTGGGGCAGGAGAAATCGTGCGAACGGGGAAGAGGCTACGACGGAGTAGGCCAGGTAGCGTGGCTGCCGGTTAGCGGTTTGGGGGCATCTGGTGTACAACGATTCGGCACGAACGGGAGCGGGAACATGTCGAAGAAGATTTTTGGAGTTTTGCGGGCCTTGGCGGTGAGCGGCATCGTTTGCGGGGCGCAGGCCGCGAGCGGCAACACAGGGGGGAGCCGGGCTAGCGTGGCTAGCGGGGCTGCGCGTACGAGCACGCAGAAGAGCGCAGAAAGGAACCGGTCTGAAGACCGGTCACTACAACCGAGGGCGGCGGAGACGGGCGCTGCCGGCGCGCCCACGATTGGGGAGAGAAGCCAAGCACCGACGGCCGCGGAAAAAGGCGGGCAGGTGCCGACGATTGCGGAGAAAACGGCGGGGATGCAAACGCTGCCCGGATACTTCAACCTGTATTGGGACGCGAGGCAGGGGAAGCTGTGGCTGGAAATTGACAAGTGGGGCACGGAGTTTCTGTACCAGAGCGGGCTGCCAGCGGGAATTGGGTCGAATGACATTGGCCTCGACCGCGGGCAATTGGGCGCAACGCGCATCGTGCGGTTTGACCGCAGCGGGCCGAAGGTGCCGCTGATCCAGGAAAACCTGGAATATCGCGCGGTGAGCAATGATCCCGATGAGCGGCGCGCGGTGCACGATTCGTTTGCAGAGTCGGCGCTGTGGGGATTACGGTGGCGGCGGAAGAAAAGGACCGTGCGCTGGTGGACGCGACGGAGTTTTTCCTGCGCGATGCGCATCACGTTCCCGAAGCTTTGCGACGCACAAAGCAAGGCGCGTACCGGCTGGACGGCTCGCGCAGCGCGATTTACCTGCCAGAAACAAAGAATTTCCCGCTGAATACGGAAGTGGAAGCAACGCTCACCTTCACGGGAGACGAGCCGGGACCGTGGGTGCGCCAGGTGACGCCTTCGCCGGAGGCCATCACCTTGCGCGAGCATCATTCGTTTGTGCAACTGCCGCCGCCGGGCTACAAGCCGCGGGCGTACGATCCGCGCGCGAGCTTCTTCGGCATCCAGTACATGGACTACGCGACGCCGATCAGCGAGCCGATTGTGAAGAGGTTTATGGCGCGGCACCGGCTGGAGAAAAAAGATCCCACGGCGGCGATGAGCGACCCGGTGCAGCCCCTCGTGTATTACCTGGACCGCGGCGCGCCGGAGCCGATTCGCTCGGCGCTGCTGGAGGGGGCGCGCTGGTGGAACCAGGCGTTTGAGGCCACGGGCTACAAAGATGCGTTTCGCGTGGAGCTGTTGCCGGAAGGCGCGGACATGATGGACCTGCGCTACAACGTGATCCAGTGGGTGCATCGCGCGACGCGCGGATGGTCGTATGGCGCGGGAGTAATCGATCCGCGCACGGGAGAAATCATCAAGGGGCACGTGACGCTGGGTTCGCTGCGCGTGCGGCAGGACTATGTGGTTGCGGAAGCGCTGCTGGCGCCGTATGAAAAGGGCAAGCCGCTCTCGCCGAAGATGCAACAGATGGCGCTGGCCCGGTTGCGGCAATTGGCGGCGCATGAAGTGGGCCACACGCTGGGGCTCGAGCACAACTACACCGCGAGCACGGTGCATCGCTCTTCGGTGATGGATTATCCGCCGCCGTATGTGAAGCTGGGTGCGGACGGCGTACCGGATTTGTCGGACGCCTACGCCACGGGGATCGGCGAATGGGACAAAGTGTCGATCAGCTACGGCTATCAGGATTTTCCGCCGGGCGCGGACCAGCACGCGGCGCTCGACAAAATTTTGCATGACGCGTTCGCGCGCGGATTGCGCTTTTTGACGGATCAGGACGCGCGGCCCGCGGGTTCTTCGAGCAGCCTGGCGCATTTGTGGGATTCCGACCCGAACGCGGTGGATGAATTGGGGCGGCTGATGCAAGTGCGTGCTGCCGCGCTGAAGCGCTTCGGCGAGAACAACATTCGCGAAGGCGCGCCGCTGGCCACGCTGGAGGACGTGCTGGTGCCGCTGTACATGCTGCATCGGTATCAGGTAGAAGCCGCAAGCAAGGTGGTGGGAGGGATGGACTACACGTTTGCGCTGCGCGGCGATGGGGAAACGCCGACGCAAATCGTCTCGCCGGCCGAGCAGCGGCGCGCGCTAAGCGCGGTGCTGGCCACGCTGAAACCGGACGCGCGGGCGCTGCCGGAGTCGCTGCTGCTGATGATTTCCCCTCGTCCGCCGGAGTACGAGCGCGGGCGGGAACATTTCAAGATTCGCACCAGCCCGGCGTTTGATGCGTTGGCTCCGGCGGAGGCTGCGGCGCAACACACGCTGCAATTTTTGTTTAACGCGGAGCGCGCGGCGCGGCTGGTGGAATTTCATGCGCGCGATAGGGAGAATCCGGGACTGCCGGAAGTGCTGGATGCCATTTTGACAGCGACGTGGAAGGCGCCGCATGGCGAAGGCTACAACGCGCAAATCGCCAATGTGGTGGATGACGTCGCGTTGTACGACCTGATGGCACTGGCCGCGAACGACCATGCGGGCGATGAAGCGCGCGCGATTGCCAGCCAAAAGTTAGAGGACCTGCGCGGTTGGCTAAACGTCTCCCTGGGCGGGGGACCCGGCGTGCCCGACAAGGCTCATGGGGCATTCGCCTTGCGGCAAATCGAGCAGTTTGAGAAAGATCCGAAGAAAATCGACCTGACGCCGCCGGCCGAGCCTCCGGATGGGCCGCCGATCGGTGCGGACGAGGATGGGGATTGGCAAGACTGAATTTTGTCTGGAGCGGGGAATGCCATTCCGGAAATCCAGCCAGGATTCCTCGCTCCGCTCGGAATGACACGGCGGGCAAGACGGCGGCCAAACCGCAGTAGTGCGGCGAGCTTAACGTGACAAACGGGCGGATCGGTCGTCTATAGCTGCATGGAGGAGTTATGCGTGCACCCATCGACTTTCGCTTGATCTTCGGCTCAATCTTGATCGCTATTGGCCTTTCGGCCGCGCCAGCAGCACGTCGTCATCACTCCGTGAGCGAGCACGAGGACCACAGGCATCATTCCGTAAACATGTCGGGCGGGCATCGACAGCCGGCGAACGATTGCTCCGACCTTCGCATCCGGTTTGATGATCAGGACGCGGTGGTGCGCTCGGAAACGCGCACGCTCAGCAAAGCGGAAGCGCCCGTGTTGAAGGTGCATCCGCACGCCAACGGCGGCACGCAGGTGGTGGGCTGGGACCAAAACAACTATTCGGTGACAGCGTGCAAGGCCGTGGCGGCGGGAGGCGACACCGGGCGGGTGCTTTCGCAGATCACCATGACGATCGAGAACGGCACGGTGTCGACGCACGGTCCCTCGGGCGATGAAGAGGATTGGACCGTTTACTTGCTGATTCGCACGCCGAAATCGGCAGCGATCGAGTTGGATACGATGAACGGGCCGATTTCGTTGTACGACGTCGACGGCAAGCTCACCGCGCACGCGCACAACGGGCCGATCAGCATCCGCAATTTTTCGGGAGACGCGGACGTGAGCGCGTTGAATGGGCCGATCAGCGTGGAAGGCTGCAGCGGCAACGTGCGCATCAAAACGGAGAACGGGCCCATCAACGTGGACCTCAAAGAGACGACCTGGAACGGCAGCGGGCTCTCGGCCGACGCGCAAAACGGCCCGGTGACATTGCGGGTGCCGAACGGATTCCAGTCGGGCTTCGTGGTGGAGTCGACGAATTATGCACCGATGAGTTGCCATGCGAGCATTTGCGGAAGCGCCCGCAAAACCTGGGACGACGAGCATCGGCGAATCGAGTACGGTTCGTCGCCGGCGGTCGTGCATTTGTCTACGGTGAACGGGCCGGTGTCAGTGGAGGAATCGCGGGATTGACGTTTCCGCGGGATGTGGCACAAGGCAAATTGCCATACGTGTGATTTTTCGCAGCGACGTGGACGGCGCTGCGCGATTGCGGATAGACTTTGACGCATGCTGCTGGAAGCACGCGTCGCACATGGCGTAACGGAAGCCGAAGCCGCTCAGCTGGCCCGGGAAATTTATGGGCTGGCAGTTTCCGTGCGAGCGCTTCCCGGCGAATACGACGACAATTTTCATCTGACGACTGCGGATGGCCGCGCCTTTGTCCTGAAGGTGATGCACCCCGCGCGCGAATGCTCTTTTATCGATCTGCAGTGCAAAGCGCTCGTGCATCTCGCGGCGCACGCACCGCAGCTTTCCCTGCCACGCGTACTGCCAAATCGCAGCGGCGAATTGTTCTCAGAAATCACTGCGACCGAGGGTGCGAAGCGGCTGGTTTGGCTGCTGAGCTTCCTGAATGGAACGGTTCTTGCCGCGGTGCGGCCGCACGCGCCGGAGTTGCTTCGGGATTTGGGGCGCTTTTTGGGCGAAATGGATGCGGCGCTCGAATCGTTCGAGCATCCCGCCGCGCATCGGGAATTGAAATGGGATTCCTCACGAGCACTTTGGATTAAGGGGTTTGTTCCAGAGATCGAAGGCGCCGAGCGGCGCGCGCTGGTCGAAAAGTTCCTCGCAGTTTATGAAACCGAGGTTGTGCCGCGGCGGCTGCGGTTGCGGCAGAGCGTCATCTATGGGGATGCGAACGACTACAACGTTCTGGTGAGCGATCCCTGGCCGCAGCCAAGGAAAGTCACAGGCCTGATTGATTTTGGCGACATGCATTATGGACTGACGGTTTCGGAAGCGGCTATCGCTGCGGCCTATGGGATGTTGGGCAAGAGCGATCCGTTGAAAGCAGCGGCGGAAGTGGTTGCGGGCTATCACCGTGTTTTTCCACTCCAGGAGGAAGAAGTTGCCGTTCTATTTCCGTTGATGGGCGGGCGGCTGGCGGTGAGCGTGACCAATTCGGCGCACCGCAAAAAGGTGAAACCGGATGACGCCTATGTGACCGTGAGCGAGGAGCCGGCGTGGAATGCACTCGAGCAGCTCGCAAGAATTCATCCGCGCTTTGCGCATTACACGTTACGCGCGGCGTGCGGAATGACGCCAGCGCCAAAAACAGAAAAGATTCACCGCTGGCTGCTGACGAACGGAAAATCGGCGCCGTCGATTCTGGACGTGGATCTGCGAACTGCGCCGAGTCTTGTGTTTGATTTGGGTGTGGGAAGTCTGCTGCTGGGGGCGGATCCGAGCCGGTCTGAAACTCCAGCGCTCACGGAAACTATATTCGGCGAAATAAAACGCGCCGGCGTGCGTGTGGGCGTTGGGCGCTACAACGAAGCGCGGCCGCTCTACAGTTCAGAGCGGTTTGGAAGTGTGGAAAATCCGGTCGGCGAACGCCGAACGATTCATTTGGGCATTGATCTCTTTGTTGAGCCGGGGACAGCGTTGCGCCCGCCGCTGGATGGCGTCGTCTACATTGTGGCGAACAATGCGGCGTCGCAAGATTACGGGCCGCTGGTGATTTTGCGGCACGAAACGGATGACGGCGAAGAATTCTTCATGCTTTATGGACATTTGAGCACGCAGACGCTCGACCGGCTTAAAGTTGGTCAGCGCATTTCACGCGGCCAGGAGTTTGCGCGCGTCGGTACTTCCGCAGAAAACGGCGGCTGGGCGCCGCACGTGCATTTCCAGATTATTCTCGATTTGTTGGATCTTGGGGCGAATTTTCCGGGCGTGGCGTACGCCTCGCAGCGGGCGGTATGGACGAGCCTTTGCCCTGATCCGAATCTTTTGCTGGGAATTCCCGCAGATCGCTTTCCCGCGCAGGAAACGGATTTTCGAGAGACGCTCGAGAAGCGGCGCGCTCTTCTGGGGAAAAATCTAAGCTTTTCCTACGACCGGCCGCTGAAGATCGTCCGCGGGTGGATGCAGTATCTCTACGACGATACCGGGCGCGCGTATCTCGATGTGTACAACAATGTGCCGCTGGTGGGGCACAGCCATCCGCGCGTGGTGCGCGCCGCGCAAGAGCAGCTCGCGCTGCTCAACACCAACACGCGTTATTTGCATGACAACGTGAATCGCTATGCCGAACGGCTGACGCAAAAGCTGCCTGAACCGCTGCGCGTGTGCTTTTTTGTCAATTCCGGCAGCGAAGCCAATGAGCTGGCGTTGCGACTGGCGCGGGCGCACACGAGGCGCGAAGACGTGATCGTGCTCGAACAGGCTTATCACGGGCACACGAATACACTGATCGACATCAGCCCTTATAAATTCAATGGCCCCGGCGGTTGCGGGAAAAAATCGTGGGTGCATGTAGCGCCGCTGGCCGACGACTATCGCGGCTTGTACCGGCGCGAGGACAAAGAAGCCGGCAGGAAATATGCGGGGCATGTCGAGGAGATCTTGCAACGCGCGCACGCGGAAAGCAGACGCATCGCCGCGTACATTGCCGAAACCTTGCCCAGCGTTGGCGGGCAAATTGTTTTCCCCCCGGGATATCTTCAAGAAGTCTACAAACATGTGCGCGCAGCAGGTGCGGTTTGCATCGCCGACGAAGTGCAGGTCGGGTTCGGACGACTGGGAACGCATTTCTGGGGATTCGAAACACAAGGCGCCGTGCCAGACATCGTCGTGCTGGGAAAGCCCATCGGGAACGCGTTTCCGCTCGCCGCGGTGGTCACGACGAAAGACATCGCGTCGTCATTTGCCAACGGAATGGAATTCTTCAGCACGTTTGGCGGCAACCCGGTAGCTTGCGCAGTTGGGCTCGCGGTGCTGGATGTGCTTGAGGAAGAAAAGCTACAGGAAAATGCCCTGCGGGTAGGAACTCATCTGATGAGAGGATTGCAAAAGCTGCAGCAGCGCCACGCTCTCATTGGCGATGTGCGTGGGTCGGGCCTTTTTCTGGGAGTGGACCTGGTGGTCGACCGAAATACGCGCGAGGCCGCGCCACTACAGGCATCGTATGTGGTGAACCGGCTTCGCGAGCGCGGGATTCTTACCGGTACCGACGGACCGTTTCACAACGTCATCAAGCTGCGCCCACCGCTGGTGTTCGCGGAAAAAGACGCCGACCTTTTCGTAAAGACGCTGGATGCGATCCTGCAAGAAGGTCCGGCGCGGCCTTGATCGGCAATCACTGCCAATTTTTCAAGACCGCTTCTGCAGGCTTGGTCCATGGCGTGTAATCGGTGTCGCCCGCCGTAGGCATCGGCACCGACCAGGACCACCAGAGATTGCCCTTCATCAGCGTGTTCTGCTGACTCCAGACCTCATACAGGGCCTCATAGCAGTTTTCTTGTTCGGTAGGATCCACCGCGCCCGCGAGAGTGAAGTCGTACGGCGCCGTATTCGTGCCGGCAACGCTGCGATAACCGATTTCGGTGAAAATCACGGGTTTCCCGGGATGAGCGTTCGCGAAATTCTGGACATCGGCGACTATGTTTTCTCCGTTCTTATTCGAACTCCAAGCTGCTATGAGCTGGGGGACCGTCGGGTCTGTTTTATTGGTCAGGGGGAAGTAGGCGTCCAGCCCGATGACATCGATCTGATCCCAGAAGGAGACCGAGGTGAACTCATCGCCGGCGAACGTGGCGTTGGCGGCGTAAGACAACAGGCCGGTGTAGCCGCTGTTGCGAATGGCGCTGATCACGGCAGTCCAGTCAGTCAGAAACGCGGTACCGCTCAGCTTGGTGTATTCCGTGCCGAAGCACAGCATCTCGACGTTGTTGTCGCGCGCGAGGGTGGCATAGTGAACCATGAAGGTTTGAAAGCTTTGGAACCAGGCTGCCGCATTTGCCGGCTGGAAGGTGCCGCGCCATGCGCCGTCCTCGGCATCCACGTGCGGCTTCAGCATGACCTTCAATTTTTGGTTGTGGAGTTCTGTGATCGCGCCGACCAGCGCCGCATCGGTGGGTGTCCTGCTGGGATCGGGCGCGATGGTGGTTGCCGTGGCATCGGCCTGATATTGCGTGACCAACACTCCGGCCCAGGTGGCCCCGGTCGCAGCAAGAGCATCCTGCGAGGTGGTTCCGGCACCGGTATTGTATTCATTGGGTTGCCAGGAAGTATGCGTGATGCCGCGGTAGAGGAATCCGCTTTTCGTCGCCGGCGGAATCATCACCGTGCTGGAATCCGATTTGGTGGAGTCCTGCGTGGAAGTGGCGGTAATCGTGACAGGTCCCGAGGTGCTCGGCGCGGTGAAAAGCCCGGTATGGGAGATCATGCCTGCGGACGCCTTCCAAGAGACCGACGTGCTGATTGTCCCGGCTCCTTGCACGTTGGCCGAACACTGGTCGGTCTGACCTGCATCTGCCGACGGCGCGGCGCAAGTCACGCTCACGGAAGTTATGGTGGAAGACGGATTTCCCGGTGAGGAAGAGCTGCAACCCTCCCAGAGCGCGGCAGCACAAACTGCAAACGCGAACGTCCTAAGATGCGAAGAGACGCCACGGGGCATTAGGGTTTCACCCCGGTGTGAGTGAGACACCAGCTTATCGTGGTGGTCTCATCGCCGACGCGGAAACCGTCGGCCCCGCCCACTGGCTTTCCTGCCGAGCATTCGGGTTTCGGCTCGCAACCGTCCAGGCACCCAACAATCTTCGTGATGCGGATTTGATATTGGTTCTTATGAATTGCGGTAACGGTCCCGCAATATCCTTCGCCGTTCCAGGGCCGAACGCACACCGTGTCTCCCACAGACCTTCCGAAAGTGCGAGCACCCGCTTTGCGCAGGATTTGGGCGATTTGTTTGTGGCCCATGCGTTCGGCGGCCTCCAGGGCGGACCCAAAGCCGCGCGACCGGAGGTTGAGGTCGGCGCCGGCTGCTATCAGCAATCTCACAGTATCCGCACGGTTGTGCGCAGCGGCTTCAATGAGGGGAGTTTGTCCGTCCGGGGAGGCGGCGTTCACATGAGCACCAGCGTCGAGAAGCGCGCGCATCGCCTGGAGCTGGCCTGCCGCGGCAGCGTCGAGAAGCGCGGTGCGGCCCGAAGGGCTGAGGGCATCTGGCTTCACGCCTTGTTGCAGGCGCGCTCGGAGCAGCTTGAGATCGCCGGTTCGCGCGGCTTTGTGAAGCTGGGTCTCGGTGCCGGTTCGCGCTTCCGAAGAGGAACCTGAGATTGTTGCTTGCTGAGCTTGGCCGCGAGCCACGGTCAGGAGACACAGCACAGCCAGGGCACACACCGCTGGTTGCCAGGGACTTCGCGAGGAGCCTCTCATCGTTTGCTCCTTCCAGCCTAACCGTAAATTGTAGTTTAATCCGAAGAGGAACGGCTGGGACGGTATTGCATGCGGGCTACTCGCCTATTTGTGTCGCTAATGGTTTGCCATTTCCTCTTTGCTTGTGCAGAAATTCGGGCGGCGGAGTCGGCGGATTGCATAGGTCTTGTGGTGGATGAGAATAGCGTCCCCGTGCTAGCGGCGCAAGTAAAGCTGGAAGACGCCGCCGGGCATTCGTACCGAACGGAAACCGATGCCGCCGGGCGCTTTGCTTTCTATGGCCTTTTGTCAGGCGACTACAAAGCGGAAGTGCGCAAGCGGGGTTTTTTCGTGCTTGCCGGACAGGCGGTTACACTCCATGCCGGAAGCAACGAGCTATCACTGGTTTTGAATCACGAGCAAGAAGTCCGCGAAAAGGTGCAAGTCACCGCGCCCTCCAACCAAATCGATGCGCAGGACACGACGCAGCGGTCCACGCTTTCCACGCGGGACATTCGCGACATCCCTGTTCCCAACACGCATATCCTTCACGAGAGCCTGGTTGCGATGCCGGAGATCGTCCAAGACCACCTCGACAACCTGCACGTGGCCGGCGCGCGCTCGGGAGACACCGAATATCTGCTCGATGGATTTGAAATCGGCGACCCCGTGAATGGGGCGCTGACTTCGCGTTTCAACGTCGATGCCACGCGCGCTGCCGAGGTGCAAACCGGGCGGATTGGCGCCGCGTACGCGCATTCGGGCGCGGGCATTCTGAGCCTCGTGACTTCCGATGGAGACGACCGCTGGCGCTTTGGAACGACGAATCCCGGCCCGGGAATCAACAGTCAACAGGGCGTGCACCTCGGAGACTGGTATCCGCGGTTCACTTTTTCGGGACCCTTCGAACGCGGGCGGTTTTGGTTTTCCGAGGCCCTCAGCGTGCAGCACACCTTCGGCGTCGTGAAGCAGCTTCCGTCGAACGCCAACATTTTCGAAGAATGGGCGGGAGACAATCTGCTGCGATTGCAATACAACTTCTCGCCGAAGCATATCGTGCATGCGAGCTTTCTTTACAATCGCGCCAATGACAGCAATCTCGGCCTAGATGCTCTCGATCCGCAGTCCACGACCGTTACTGCGGATCAGCGCCGCGCATTTGTTTCTTTGCAAGAACAGGTTTGGCTGCACGAGACGCTCGTGGAGTTGGGTGTTGCTGCGGACGACGGTGTGCTGGATTACACGCCGCAAGGCTCACAGCCCTACGTTCTGCTCATCAACGGCACGAGCGGCGACTATTTTCAGCATCTGCGCCAGCGCGGCCGCCGCTTGCAGGCGGTGGCCAATGTAATCGCTGCTTCGCGGCACTGGTACGGTACCCACCAGCTTTCCGCGGGCGCGAATGCGGCGGGATTGATCTTTCATCAGTCCGCGGAGCGCGGAGAAATTGATGTGCTTCGGGCCACGAATCCAAACGATGCAACAAATTGCGCCGCGCCGGTAACCGGTTGCCTGGTGCGGCGGTCCATGTTTGCGGGAAGGGCGACTCCGCGGCTTTCGAATACCCAAGCGGGAGGCTATGTGCAGGATACCTGGTCCATGGGCAGGCATTTCGTTTTTCAGGCAGGTTTGCGCACGGACTGGGATCGGTTCACGCAAAGCGCGATGGCGGGACCGCGCGTGTCGGCCAACATTCTGCCCTTCGGTGATGATCGTGCCAAATTTTCCATCGGCTGGGGCATCTACAACGCACCTCTCAATTTGGCACTCATCGGCCAAGCCCTGGACCAGCAACAAGTCGATACGTTTTATGACGCGGCAGGCAATGCGGTGCCGCCAAGTCCTGTTGTGAGCCAGTTCGTGCTGCTGGCGGGCAGTCTGCAGCAGCCGCGGTTCGCGACCACCAGCGCGGGCTGGAAGGAGAAATTCGGGCCTAACACGCTGGTCAGCCTGGATCTTCTCGCGCGTAACGGGTCTCACCAATTCGCTTTTGTGGACCAGCAGCCGTCACAGCCGGGTGGGATTTTTCTGCTTCAGGATCGCCGCCAGGATCGTTATCGCTCGGCCACGCTTTCTTCGCGCCATGTGTTTTCAGAAAGCACGGAGATTTATGGCGCCTACACGCGTTCGCGCGCGCATTCGAACGAAGTCCTAAACCCGTCGCTAGGCTCGATTTTTTACACGGGGCAGCAGCCTGGTCCCGTCGCCTGGGATGCGCCGAACCGCTTACTCCTTTGGGGCTGGATTCCCACGCATATCTGGAGCACCCATTTGAGCGGCTTCTTCGAGTATCGGACGGGCTATCCGTTCAGCGTGGTCAATCTTCAGCAACAGCTTGTTGGGCCCTCCAATTCGCAGCGTTTTCCGCCGTACGCCAGCTTGAATCTGGGGCTTGAAAGGAAATTTGAATTGCGCGGCTACCTGTGGGCGGCGCGGGTGGAGGCAGTGAACATCCTCGGCCGGCGAAATCCGGATTCGGTGGTAAACAACATTGACGCTCCGGCGTGCAGCAGCGCCGCGCGATCCGGATGCTTTGGCGCCTTCGCAGGGGGCCAGGGGCGTGCGACAACGTTACGGGTAAGATTTATAGGTAGAAAATGACCTGGACGCGACACTCCGCTTGTTGACTTTGGCGCATAAGTAAAGATTGACGGCTGCACGCTTCTGCAGCGGACCGAGCTCGAGTACCGCAAACGCTGCTGCAGATTTACGATCCCCCGGTTCTGCGCTACGTTCGCGGCGACCCACAGGTGCTGAACCTGCCTAGCCGCCTAGCCTGGGCATTGTGGGGACGCGCAAGCCGACGCTCTACGGCACACAGAGGGCACAAAAAAGCTCTAGGAGTTGCGGAACGCCGAACAGCCGGTACCTATCGACGACATCGTGGAACGCTCCGGCTTGAACTCTTTGAGGTTCTGGCTACGCTGTTTACGCTAGAGACGGCAGATGCCGGGAAAGCAGTTCTGCAAAGTGTTGTTATAGAGAGGGATGGCGGTTTAGAGGTCCCTCAGCGGGCGGAACGCTATTTAGCAGAAGGAACCGATTGGGCCGGCAGATGCATCTCATGATAGGCTGGGCGCATCTCAGGGACATGCGCCAAAGGTAGCGAGAAAGACACACGCCCCGCGGTCCGCCCTTTCCGAAACACAAACCGGAGTTACAAAAGTTACATGGCTCGTTCGCTTGTCATCGTCGAATCGCCCGCAAAGGCGAAAACGATCAATAAATATTTGGGGCGGAACTATACCGTCAAGGCGTCCATTGGCCACGTGATGGATCTGCCGACGAAGACCATTGGCATTCGTCTCCCGGGCGAGGATCCCAGCAAGAAAAAGTCAAAAAGGAAAAAGGGCGCGAAGAAAAGCGCCAAGGCCGAGTCAAAAGCCCCAAGGATCAGCATCAATGACGAGAAGATTTTCGAGCCTACGCTGCAAATCATCTCTGGCAAAGGCAAAGTCATTCATGACCTGAGGAAGGCGGCGCACACCGCGGAGGCGATCTACTTGGCGCCTGACCCGGATCGCGAGGGCGAAGCCATTTCCGCGCACCTGGCGATGGTGCTCTCGAAGCCGAGCCGCTTCGTGGAAGCGGAGGCTCCGGGAAGACAAAACGGCAGGGGCAACGAAGACAAGGACAAGGATGCTGCGAACTCCAAGGCGGCCAAGCGCGCAGCCATGGACGAAGAGTTGGCCACGGACATTCCTCCGGCCGACCCCAAGAAGATTTTTCGTGTCAGCTTTAACGAAATCACGCCCAGGGCCATCCGTGCCGCGTTCGAACATCCCCGGGCGATCGACAACCACCTTGTAGATGCGCAGCAGGCGCGCCGAGTGCTCGACCGGCTGGTGGGGTACAAGATTTCTCCCCTGTTGTGGGATAAAGTCCGCCGGGGGCTGTCAGCTGGCCGCGTGCAGACTGTGGCGCTGCGCCTGATCGTCGAGCGCGAGGTAGCCATCCGCGCGTTTGTGCCGCAGGAGTATTGGACCATTCACGCGATGCTGGATGGGGGCAAGCCACCGCTTTTTGAAGCCAAGCTCATCAAGCACAAAGACGCGGACGTCGAAATAAAGAACCAGGAAGCTGCCGACAAGATTGTGGCCGCGGTGAGCAAAGCGAAGTGGCAAGTCGCATCTGTCGCGCAGAAGGAAAAGAAGCGCAATCCGCCGCCGCCGTTCACGACCTCGAAATTGCAGCAGGCGGCGTACAACCGGCTGCGCTACACCGCCAAGCGCACGATGTCCCTGGCGCAGAAACTGTATGAAGGCGTGGAGCTGGGTTCGGAAGGTTTGGTGGGGCTGATCACCTACATGCGTACGGACTCGGTGCATGTTTCCAACGACGCGCTCGAGCAGGTTCGGGAGCTTATCCCCGCGAAGTTTGGTCCGAATTATCTGCCGGAGAAGCCGAATTTCTACAAGTCGAAGAAGGACGCTCAGGAAGCGCACGAAGCGGTGCGCCCGACAGACGTCTCGCGTACGCCGGAAGACGTGCGGAAGTATTTGGACGCCGATCTCTTCAAGCTGTACCAGTTGATCTGGCAGCGCTTCGTGGCGTCGCAGATGCTCCCAGCGATTTTTGACCAGACCACCATTGACATTCGCGCCGGTGAATATACGTTCCGGGCCAGCGGCTCGGTGCAGAAGTTCGACGGCTACCTGCGTGTCTACCAGTTGCCGGCGTCCGCCGCGGACCGCGAAGAGGACGAAAAAGATGAGGAAGGCGAGGGCCGCGCCCTGCCCGAGGTTGCCGAAGGCCAGTTGCTGAAACTCGACAACATTCGCCCCGAGCAGCACTTTACCGAGCCGCCGCCGCGCTACAACGACGCGACCTTAGTGAAAGAACTCGAAGAGGACGGCATCGGCCGCCCCTCGACCTACGCGGCCATCATTTCTACCCTGGTCGAAAGAGAGTACGTCACCAAGGACCAGGGGCGGTTTTCGCCCACCATGCTTGGCGAGCGCGTGTGCAAGCTACTGGTAAAAAGCTTCGAGGATATTTTCGACCTTAAATTCACCGCGCGCATGGAAGAAGAGCTCGATGAAATCGAAGACGGCAAGCTGCCCTGGCGCGAATCGGTAAAAGAGTTTTGGGAGAAATTCGTCCTGGACCTCGACAAAGCCGACGAAGAAATGCTCTCATACAAAGCGGGCATTCCCACTGGCAAGAAGTGCGAGAAGTGCGGGCAAGGCGAATTGCTGGAACGCATCAGCCGCCACGGTTTCTTCCTGGGGTGCTCGCGTTATCCGGATTGCGATTTTATCGAAGACCTTTCGCCACTAGACCCCGACGCCGGCGATGAAAACAAGACGCACTATTGCGATAATTGCGGCAAGGAAATGGCCATCAAGCGCGGGCGCTTCGGCACTTTCCTGGCTTGCACCGGCTACCCGGATTGCAAGACCACGCGGCGGCTGGTGCAGGGCACGCGCATCGCGCACCGGCCGGATGAGCCGCTCGACGAGAAGTGCCCCACGTGCGGCAATGGTCTGGTGAAAAAACACGGCCGCTTCGGCGAATTCATCGGTTGCTCTGCCTACCCGAAGTGCAAGTACACGCGGCCCATCACCATGGGCATCAAATGTCCGAAGTGCCATGAAGGAGAATTCGTACGCCGCGGCAGCGCCGGAAAAGGCGGCCGGGGACGCCCGCGGATTTTCTACGGCTGCTCGCGCTATCCGGATTGCGACTTCACCACGCCGCACATGCCCATCGCCGAGCCCTGCCCGAAGTGCGGCGCGCCGTTCATCGTCGAGAAGCGCACAAAAATCGGCACCGTGCACGCCTGCTTGAAAGAAGGATGCGACTGGGAGAAGCTCGCGCCCGAGGTTCCTCCGGCAACGCAGCCAGAAGAAGCTCCCGTACCTGTTGCAGCGAAGTCCTGACCCACCTGCATCTAAGGAAACATATCTTCAATTTCGATTCTTGGGCTTGCGCAAGCGCCTATACTGTTTTTGCATCTGTTGGCGGAGTGGCCGGGCCAAATGAAAGAAGCGATCGCCAAGTATCTCGAGTATCTGCAGACGGTGAGGAATTCCTCGCCCCATACGGTTTCCAATTACGGCAAGGATCTCCGCCAATTCCTTGCGTTTCTGTCGCCGCCGGGTGCCGCACCGCCGGCTTTGCGCGCCGTGGACCACGGCATGATCCGGGAATTTGTTTCGCACCTGCACGATCACGGACTCGAGAAAAGTTCCATCGCGCGAAAGCTCGCGGCTTTGCGCTCCTTTTTCAAGTACTGGGTGCGCGAAGGGCAGTTGAAAGAAAGCCCCGCGCGGCTGGTGCCCACACCTAAGCTGCCCAAGCGCATTCCTTCGGTGCTTTCTGCCGAGGAGATGAACGGTTTCCTCAACCAGCTTGCGGGCATGGTTCAAGTGTCGGCCGAGGGGGCTGCGGCTTCCGGAAAGCGGCTGCCGAAGAAAACCCCGCAGCCCAAGGAAGGATTAAAGAAGCAAGGCCGGGCGGTTCTTGCGGAAGAAGGCCTGCTGTTGCGCCGCGACCGCGCGCTACTCGAACTTCTCTATGCGGCGGGCTTGCGCGTCAGCGAGCTTACGGGCTTGGACCTGATCGACGTTGAGCAAAAAGAGCGCGTCTTGCGCGTGCGCGGCAAGGGCAACAAGGAACGTATCGTTCCCTACGGCGCAAAGGCGCAGGAAGCCTTGGAAAAATATTGGCCGGTGCGTGAGCAACTTCTAAAGCAGAGCAACGGGGCTAATCGAAACACAGACCCGCACACCCAAGCGGTCTTTCTCAATTATGCGGGGCGTCGGCTGACACAGCGCTCGGTGGGTCGCATCGTGAAGAAGTACGTGCGCCTGGTCAACGTCAACTGGGACTTGCACCCTCACTCTCTGCGGCACGCCTTCGCCACGCATTTGCTGGCGGACGGGGCCGACCTTCGCGCCATTCAAGAGCTGCTTGGCCATCAATCGCTTTCCACCACGCAGCGGTATACCCATGCCTCCATCCGCCAGTTGATGGAGGTTTACGACAAAGCCCACCCACACGCCTGATTCGTGCCTCTCATTTTGTTTGCCGGTCGGACATCTTGAGATACCCTAGCAAGCTTTGAAGGATGGAGCATGAGGGTGCGCATTGCCGTCATTTGCGGATGTCTTGTGTCGCTTGGCACGTTTCTAGCGCGTCCCCTTCAGGCACAGGATAATTACGAGATTCAAGTTTACGGCTACGAGACGGTCGAGCCGCGTCACACTATGGTCGAGTTGCACAGCAATTTTACGTTTCAGGGTTCTAAGACGTTCCAGGACGGACTGCTTCCCACCAATCACCAATTGCACGAAACCATCGAAATCACGCACGGCTTTAACGACTGGTTCGAGACCGGCTTCTACATTTTTACTTCCGCACAAAATGGCCAGGGCTGGGACTGGGTCGGCGACCACATCCGGCCCCGCGTACGTATCCCCAAAGAGTGGAGGTGGCCTGTGGGTGTCAGCCTCTCGAACGAAATCGGCTACCAGCGGCGCAAATTTTCCGCCGACACCTGGACTTGGGAAATGCGGCCCATTGTCGACAAACAGATTGGCCCCTGGTATTTGTCCTTTAACCCCGCGTTTGACCGTTCCTTCCATGGGGACAGCGTCCATCAGGGAATGACGTTCTCGCCGGATTTCAAGTTCAGCTACGACTTCACGAAAAAAATCACCGGCGGATTCGAATACTACGGTGCGGTCGGTCCGGCAACGGATTTTCTCCCCACCGGTCAGCAGCAACATCAAGTCTTTCCAACGATCGACCTCAATCTCTCCCCGCAGTGGGAAGTGAATTTCGGCCTTGGCGTCGGCATGACCCATTCCACGGATCATCTGATTGCCAAGATGATTCTCGGCTACCGCTTCAACTTCTGAGACGGATTCGTAACCCCAGTCAGTCGCGCTTCGAAGCAGCTTTTTTCGAGCCAAGTGTCGTTCCCGCATGACAGCCGTCGCTAGAAAAGGGCAGCGAAGGCACACTGAGCGGGAAGCGTCACAAGCCTAAGTGCTTGGCGTCACTGCCTTTTCGGTAGGTTGCACATTGGCCACCCGCATGCTTTTGCCTCCCTGGACTCCGACCCCAGGAAAAACTCAAGGCCACTAAAAAGGAAAGGAAACCTGTTTTTACAGGTGAACGCGCCGATGTGTACCTATTTCATTTGTTTGGCGGGCTTGCTCGCAACACTGATTCTGGCCGAACCGGTCTCGTGTGAAGAAATAGAAAAACCGGGCGCACCCGCCCAGTTGCTGTGTCCCTACGTTCGCTCCGCTGCGGATCAAACGCAACTTGAAGCGCTGGCCGGCGCGCGTTGGCCGGAAGCGGAAAGGGTCTCGGAGCAAGAATCTGACGTGCCGGCTAGGATTCCTTTGGCAGCACCGCTTTTTTCTGGAAGTCCGGTTCTGCGCGCCGATCGCCTTCTGTTCGAATCGTCTCTGGTCAACTGGATGTTTTTCGAGGATCTTGCGCCGGAACAGCGAGCCATTCTCCAGACCTTTCTCGGTCGCTGTGGCGTCGCCGCAGACTGGCCGCTTCCGTTTTCGGACAATTCAATACTTCTCTGCGCGGCACTTTCGTCGGCATCACTCATGCCATGATGCATACTTGGCTCACGGATTGACAAAGCGGAGAGAGACTGGGTGACGCCCGCGGATTTATTCAGGAACTCATGGATATCCAGGGAGAAAACGGCGCGTTGCCCAGCGACCATCAATTCCAACGGATCGTCCGGCTTGCTCCGAATGCGCTCCAGAAACTGGATCGCGCCGCGTACTTTCTGAAAGGCGAGAATCACGTCTTCCACAAGGACTATCCCATCTCTTTCCGCCAATTTCGCAAGATAGGTCTCCGCGGGCAGGAGGCGGGTCCGCACTTCTGCTTGACGCGCGATGGGCGGTTCGCGCAAATCCAAGTCGACTACCGGTTTGGGCTTTCGCACTTGCGGCCGGCAAATTCGGATGTGCGCGCGGAAGGCAACCATCGGCATGCCGACCGCTGGCCGGTATTCACCTTAGCGGAAAGGCCAATTCGCGTTCGCCGCGTGGTCTTGCGGCGGCAGAGTTTAGATATGCGCCTGAACCCTCTTCCACGAGAGTGAGAACGACTGTCGACGGCGATTTTTCGTGCAACTTGAGCATGGATGAGGCATCTTCCTCTTCTACAGAAAGTGCAGTTGCCAAATACAGGTGAATTAATGGTGCCCGCCGTGGCCACCACCGTGGCCTCCTCCGCCATGGAAGCCACCGCCACCACCGTGGAAGCCTCTGCCGCCATGGAAGCCGCCGCGGCCAAAGCCTTCATGGTCGAATCCGCGACCTCGAAAGCCGTCATGGTCCCAGCCGCGTGCGCCGAAGCCGCGCCCGCCATCGTGATCCCAGTCGCCGTGCCAACCGCGGCCGTAAAAACCGCGGCCGTACCAGCCGGGATGGCGATAATACCAGTGATACCACGGCCCTACGCCGACGAACACGCCGTCGACAAACCACGCGGGGCCATAGTAGCCATAGGGCGCGCAAGCGTATGGGTAATAGTCATAGTATCCATAGGCACAAACCGGCGGTGGGCCAATGTAAGCCGGACCATAGGACGGTGCGCCAACTCCCAAGCCCACAATCACTCTCTGGGCGTGCGCGAACGAAGCGCAAAAGAGGCAAACGCCGAATAATGCTGCGAACCGGAGGTATCGCATATTGTGGATCCCTTCTTGGCGCCTCGCTCTTGCCGCTACTTTCTTACACACTTTTAGCTCAACCAGCTAGAGCGTGTGCCTACCATACTAAACCCCACCCAGCTCAAAAGGTTGCTCCCAGTGGTCCGGGCCTGACCTGCAACGGCAGAAAACGACAGAGAGAACACTCTAAACTCGCTACCAGTGATTTGCAGGATCGCTGAATAGGTGCGAGGATTCGTTCGGTGAGTGCGCCCATCACAACTCATAGCCGAGAGCCATTGCAGCCCATCCTGACCGCACATCTTTTTCCCAAGGTCGATGGCTTGCTGCTCGAATTGTTGCGCTCACTCGCGCCGGAAGACTGGGAGAAGCAAACTGTCTCGCCGAAATGGAAGGTCAAAGACGTCGCCGCGCATCTTCTGGACACGCCCCTGCGTGGCTTGTCCATCGCTCGAGACGGTTACTTCCCGCCTGCTCCGAAGCTCGATTCGCCCGCTGCCTTGGGCGCGTACATCGATCGCCTGAATGCAGAAGGCGTTGCCGTTTACCGACGCTTGAGCCCCGCAGTCCTGATTGCGCTGATGGAGATTGCCTGCAAACAGCTTGCGGACTATCGCGCGGCGCGCGATCCGTTCGCTATGGCGCCTTACGGCGTGAGCTGGGCCGGTGAAGAAAAATCCGCCAACTGGTTCGACACCGCTCGTGAATACACGGAGCGCTGGCACCATCAGCAGCAGATTCGGTTGGCCGTCCCTCGTTTAGGAAATGCGCGCACGGGCATCATGAAGCGCGAGCTTTACTATCCGGTGCTGGATTGTTTTATGCGGGCCTTGCCGTTTACGTATCGCAATGTTTCCGCAGCGCCGGGAACCGCGATTCGCATCGTTGTTTCTGGCGAATGCGGCGGCAGCTGGCATCTGTATGGTGGGGAAACAAAGTGGGTGCTCACCGAGGACGACGCCGGTCAGGCCGCGGCCGAGACCACCCTTCCGCAGGAAATAGCTTGGCGCATTTTCACTAAAGGCATCGACCGCGAACGCGCGTTATCGCAAGTAAGAGTCTCAGGCGACCGCGCCCTCGCTCTGCCCGTCCTTGGTATGGTGTCCATCGTATCCGCGTAAGAGTGAGCAAGAAATCCGGCTATTGATTAGCCGCCGCCCGCTACTTCCTATTCATTCAGCTAACTCAGATTCGATGGCTTTGGTGATTTCCTCGTAGTCGATCAGGCCCTGTACCCTTTGCACGATTTTGCCATCACGGGAAATAAGAAAGGTGGTGGGGTACCCGAGCAGGCCGCCGAATTTGTCGGCCACAGCATCATTGCCCCGCAGGATCGGGTAGTTCATCGGGAGCTTTTGGCCGTTCACGTTGAAGAGTTCTTTGGCGGCGTACGCGGAGACCACGTTATTGCCTTCATCGTCCACGTCGACGCCAAGAATAGTGAAGCCCTTTGGCGAATATTTCTGCTGCATTTCGATGAGCCAGGGAATTTCGACCTGGCAGGGTTCGCACCACGTGGCCCAGAAATTCACGAGCACTACTTTGCCCTTGTACTGGTTGAGTGGCACGTCCTTGCCGTCGAGGTCCTTGAAGGTGACTTCGGGCGCCGCCGGGCCAGTGAGCGTGTCAAGCTTCGGACCTTTGGCGTTGACGCTAACACGCGTGGCCCTGTCCGCATAAACCGTCAAGCCGATGAGTATCGCCACGGTACCGATGATCAACAGAACCTTTTTCATTTTGAATTTCCGAGAGTGTTCAGTCTCATTGATTTCATCATCATAACTGGCATTCGATCACCTGGGTGAGCTCCTGATAGCTGATGGGCCACTTTATCTCCTTGGTAACCTTGTCATCACGCGAGATGAGAAAACTAGTGGGATAGCCGAGCAGCCCGCCGAACTTGTCGGCTACGGCATCCCTGCCGCGCAGTATCGGATAGTTCACGGGGAGTTCCTGCCCGCCCACGTTAAATCGTTCCCTGGCCGCATACGCAGAAACCACAGTATTCCCCTCGTAGTCCACGTCCACGCCGAGAATCGTAAAGCCCTTCGACGGATACTTCTGCTGCATTTCGATTAGCCAGGGAATCTCGGCCTGGCATGGTGCGCACCAGGTAGCCCAGAAATTCACGAACACTACTCTGCCTTTGTATTGGCTGAGCGACACGTCCTTGCCATCGAGATCCCTGAACCTAACTTCGGGTGCAGGGGGGTAGGATGCGGTATTTGCGCACAGGGCGCCCTTTCGTTTCACATGCGTCAACTTGTCCGCACAGATGATCAGGCCTATGTGCACCACCGCGGTGCCGATGATCAACAGAACTTTCTTCATCAAAGATCCTTAAAGAAAAATTATAACTGGAGAGCCTGCTCAAACCTTCCCACTGAGCGTGAAGCGGCCTATCGGCCTCCCGTCACGAGGCGTTCCAACCATATAACAACCGCATTCAAGAAAGTCAGCTTGTTGGAAAGCCAGGTCAGTCTATTGAAGAAAACCAAGCCGCCAAAGAATAAGAGCAAGCCGCCGCTGAAAACCTCCACGGCGTGGAGATATTTTCGAAAATTCTTGTAAAACGCCATGAACTTACTGATCCCCAGCGCTGTGAGCAAAAACGGAATGGCTAGCCCGGCAGAATACACGGCTAGAAGAAGAACCCCGCGGGCAATCGTATCGCTGGCCGCGGCAAGGGCCAGAACGGCAGTCAGAATAGGCCCGATGCAGGGCGTCCAGCCGAAGGCGAAGGCGAAGCCCAGCAGAAAGCCGCCCCAGATCCCTGGTTGCCCGACGCTGCTGCGAAGGTGAACGTCGCGGTTGAGCCAGCGCGCCAACGCAGGACCAAAAAAGCCAATCAGTGCGAGTGAGAAGAAGTGCATCGGCCGGAGAGGGGCGAGGAGAGAAGTTTGGCGCATCACCGCGGCAACGCCCAGCGCCGCGAGGATGACGCCTAGAATGATCCCAACGCGGAGCTTGAGTTTGACCAATGCGCCGATGAGGTGCAAGCCAAAAAGCAAAATCAGTGCGCCGGCGACGGGAGCCAGCAGATTGCGGTTTTGCTTGAGGAAAGCTCCGACGGCGCTGGCCGAAGCGCCGAACGCGATGAACACTACAGAGAAGCCAACAACAAACGCTGTTGCCGAAGAAAAAAGGCCGGAGCGCGGGACCTCGCCCTGGCGCAACTGCTCCATGCCGATGCCCGAAAGCATCGAGATGTAGCCGGGCACCAGCGGCAGCACGCAGGGCGAAAGAAAAGATACCAGCCCGGCCAAAAACGCTCCTGCGAGAGAGACATCGGTCATATTCGGTTCATACCTTCAACTTCGCATCATACCCGCAATGGAGACGATCGTGTAATCCCCGGAATTATCCCAGCGCCCACTGGCATGCGCACGGGGCTCATTGAGGGAGGACAGAGGCTCAGTCCAGCCATTAGACGCACTGGAGAGGAAAAAGGAGCATGCGGTCCTCTCAAGCATACCGATGACAGTTGAAGCCTTTGGCTGGCGCGCCGCGCGACCGACATTCTGCCCAGCGTTTGCAACGCCTTGAATCTAAAAGAATTGCCAGGCTGCCGATTGGCACCGGGTTTGCCGTTGCACGGTAGAGCGCGCGGGAGGAGCGCCTGCGATGCCTTTTGAATGGACGCCCAATAAAGTGACCGCACTGCGCGTGGCGGTGGGATTCGCTGCGGTAAGCCTCTTTGGTCGGGGCGCTTGGGCCAATCTGCTGGCCGTGGCATTGACCGCAGCTGCAATCGCCCTCGATGGGCTGGATGGGCACCTTGCGCGCAAGAAAAAGATGGCCACGCCCATGGGAGCGCAGTTGGACATTCTCGGCGACCGCATGATCGAAAACGTGTATTTCACCTATTTCGCGGTGGTGGGGATGGTTTCGCTGTGGCTGCCGATTTTGTTTTTCGCGCGCGGCGCAGCGACAGATTTTCTGCGTGGGCTCGCGATGAAAGCGGGCCACTCCGGCTGGGGCGCGAATGCGCTGCACCAAACGTGGTGGGGACGGGCGCTGGTGGCTTCGCGCTGGAGCCGCGGGCTCTACGCCGCGATGAAATGCCTGTGCTTCTGCTATCTGGGAATGGAGTTGGCGCTGACGCGCGGGCCAGTGGCTTTGGTGAGCGGGCTTGGCGGAGACATCAGCGCAGCGATTCGAATGGGCGCACAGATGCTCACCTGGGCGACCGCGGTGTTTTGCCTGGTACGCGGCCTGCCGGTGCTGGTGGAGGGCTGGAAATATTTCGCGGGGAATGTGCGACAGGGGCGTGCGGGGAAACGGGCAGCGCCGGAGGCTGCGTGAGGGAAGCTATGGGAGCCAAGGAACATGGCGCACGAGTCGCGGCGTTCTTTGATTTGGATGGAACTTTGATGCCGCGGCCATCGATGGAACGCCGGTTTTTTCGAGTGCTGCGCTATCGCCGTGAAATTCCGCTGAAGAACTATTTTTCTTGGTTGCGAGAAGCCCTGAAATTGCTGCCGCGCGGGGTTGGCGCCGTGAAGCAGGCAAACAAAATGTATTTGGAAGGCGTACACAGTCTCGACGAGTGTGGCGCGGGAAGTCGCAGTGATTTTCCCGCACACAAGGGCGGCCCCCAAGCGGAGGGACAGGCATTGACGCTTCCGAGGCGCAACCCACGATTGCCTGTCCCTCGCTTTTTTGAGGAGGCGGTGGAAAGAGTCACGTGTCATGCCATGTTGGGCCACGCCATCGTGATCGTGAGTGGCACCCTCGCGCCTTTGGCGGCGCTCGCGGCGAGGGCATTAGAAATGGAATTAGCGGTTCGAGGATTTGCCATGAAAATTCGCGTCTGCTCGACAAGACTGGAAGAAATGAAGGGCCAGTGGACTGGCCGCATTGCTGGTGAAGCCATGTTCGGCCAAGCGAAAGCGCGGGCCGTCGCCGCGCTAGCGGACCAATGGCACTTGGATTTGACGCAATGCTGGGCGTATGGGGACAGCGCGAAGGATCGGGAGATGCTGGAGGCGGTAGGTAAACCGGCTGCTGTGAATCCGACATGGAAGCTGGCGCGAATGGCCCTAAAACGGGATTGGCCGGTGTGGCGTTGGAGAGAAAAAGAGATTTGCCACCGAGACGCAGAGAGCACGGAGTAGAAAGAATGAATGGCATTGAGGCGGCAGCAAATAATTCGCGGTGGTCGCGGGCGGGGCGATGCGCATGAACGAACTCCACAGGCAAGACTACCCGGTCAGCGAAGGCGAGAGCGCGGTTGCGTGGGCGCCACAGCCAAAGCGACTGGCCTTCACAACGCTTATCGTCCGGCAGTTTGCGGAAGCGTGTGCGGCATGCGGCGCGTTCGAATGGATCGCGCTGGGATACCTGGCGCTGTCCAGCGTACTGATTGCACTGTTCGCGGAGAACCTGGCACATCCGGCGAGATTGATTGCCGTGCAAGCACTCGTCGCAGCGATCATTTTGTTGCTGAGCAGAGCCGAACGGCGATATGCGGAGCAGCGGGCAGACAAGAATGGCCAATTTACCGTCCGTTTCTGGCATTTTTGGCGGCACTGGTATCCGCACCTGTTTTTCCTCTTTTGTTTTGAGGAAATGGGTCAACTGGTCCATCTCGTGAATGCCGGATGGGGGGATGCCAGGCTCATTGCCTTCGATCGCTGGCTCATGGGCGTGAATCCGTCGCTCTGGTTTGAACACCTTGCCCAGCCCGCGCTGACGGAATTCATGGAATTTTCCTACTTTACTTACTTTGTTTACCTGCTCATTCTCGGCGGCGTTCTTTATTGCCAGCGTGACTGGAAAAGCTATTGGGCAGTGATGACGTACTCGGCCGTTGGTTATGTGTGCGGCTACCTCATTGCCATGCTGTTTCCGGTGCAGGGCCCGTGGTTCACGCTGGCGGGCCAGTGGCATGGCGGGCTCGTCGGCGGCCCGTTTACGGCGGCCATCGACTTCATTGAAAAATGTGGCCGCGTGCACGGCGCTGCGTTTCCTTCGCAGCACGTCGCGGGAGCGATGGGCGCGGTTTGGGGAGCGTGGCGACACCGGCGCTGGCTCTTCTGGACCTTCGTTCCCTTCGTCGCGTGCATGTGCGTTTCGACGGTCTATGTCCGCAACCATTATGTGGCCGACGTGCTGGGCGGGTTGGTCACGGGGACGCTGGGATATTTCCTGGGGCGCTGCGTCATGCAAGCACGCGGTTCTGTGGCCAGCTCCGTAGAGAATCATACAGGAATGACTTTCCACCAGATCTGAATTCTTGGCAGGTTTTGCAGGGGCCAAGATCTGGGATCGGTCCGCCTTTGTGCAACCACGGCCTTTGCCCGCCCCAATTTGGATGTTGTATCCGGCTTCTCCCTTGCGAATCTAACCCTTTATGTCCCCTCCAGTGACGCTCGGAAAGGAGAGCGGGTCGATGGCTACTACTACAACTTCTCCCGAAACCGACTGGCGCCAGGAATGGTTCGAATTTGAAGACGCCACCTATTTGAACCTCGCCGGCCAATCGCCGCTTCCGCGAGTTTCTGTTCGCGCCGTCGAGGCAGCGCTCGAGGCCAAGAAATTTCCGCATCACAAAACGGACGCCACGTACTTCGAAGTGCCCGATCGCATCCGCGAATGCATCGCCAAACTGATTGGCGGCAAGCCCGCCGAAATTGCACTCACCAGTGGAGCAAGCGCAGGCGTGATGGCAGTAGCGCAGGGCCTGAACTGGCAACCGGGCGATGAAGTAGTCACGGCCAAGGGCGAATTCCCCCTCCAATACACGGGATGGAAGCCCATGGAAGAACGCGAGGGTGTGAAGCTGAAGATCGTCGCGCCACGCGGCCGATTTATTTCCGCGGACGATTTGATTGGCGCCATGACGCCAAGAACGCGCGTCGTTTCCGTGAGCCTGGTGCGTTACGACGACGGCTCACTTCTCGATGCGCCGCGCGTCGCCGCTGCTTGCCACAAGCAAGGCGCACTGCTTCTGCTCGATGTGAGCCAGTGCTGCGGCGCCATGCCGATGAACGTCCACAAACTCGGCGCCGATTTTCTCGTTTGCGCCGGATACAAATGGCTGCTCAGCCCTTTTGGTACGGGATTTTTCTGGGTCAACAGCAAGCACCTTCCTTCGGTCCGGCCAGGCCCTTTCTATTGGATGGCGGTTCAAGGCTCGGACAATTTTTCGGCTTTGAATTTTGATGACCCGAAGCCTGCACCCAACGCCAAACGTTGGGATGCGCCGGAGTGGGCCAGTTATTTCAACTTTAATCTCGCGGGCATGGACACTTCCGTGGAATTGGTGTTGCGCATGGGCCCCGAACGTGTTGCTGCTCACAATCGCACACTCATCGATTTTATGTTCGAGCGTCTTCCCAGAGATCGCTGCATTCCGGCGAGTCCGCTGGATCCGGCAGAGCGCGGGCCGTATGGCTGCTTCTGCGCGCGGAGCCGCGAAAAGACTACCGAGCTTTACCGGCGTCTGCGCAAAGAAAACGTGATCGTGAGCCTGCGCGAAGACAACATTCGCGTCTCACCGCACTTGTACAATACCGAACGGGACATCGACCGACTCATCAGCGTGATCACGCCATGAGCGAGTCGCAACCGTGGCCCGGAATTGCCGTCGTCGGTGCGGGCGCCGTCGGCGGATATTTTGGAAGCTTGCTCGCTCGCGCCGGTGCGCCGGTGAGGATGATCGGCCGCCCGGCGTTCGTCGAAGCGGTGAAGAAACACGGACTCTTCCTCGATACGCTGCAGTTTCAAGAAAGAGTCCAGGTCGAAGTCTCTACGGACCATGGGGCGGTGCGCGGCGCAGAAGTTGTGCTTTTCTGCGTGAAGACCACGGACAATGCCGCGACCGCACGCGCCATTGCGCCGCTGCTTTCGAAAGACGCGCTCGTCCTGAGCATGCAAAATGGGGTGGACAACGTGGAACAAATTCGCGCTGCCGCCGGGATCGACGCGCTTCCCAGCGTGGTTTACGTTGCTGCGTCCGTGCCCGAACCTGGCCGCGTGAAGCACGTGGGCCGCGGCGATCTGGTGGTCGGGCCGAAGAATGCAAAGACGGAGCGCGTTGCGGCGCTCTTTTCGCGCGCCAATGTTCCGTGCCGCATTTCGGAAAACATCGAAGCTGAGCTTTGGACCAAGCTGGTGTGGAACTGCGCGTTGAATGCTGTCTCCGCGCTTGGTCACGCGAAGTACGGGCAAATTGCCGGGAGCGCCGATGCCTGGAAAGTGGTTGAGACGGCGGTCTACGAAGTGCTCGCCCTGGCGAGGGCGGCGAACATCCATCCGCCAGGTCTTGAAGATCCGAAGGCGGCCCTGACCGGCGCGCTGAAAATCGCCACGCAGATGGCGGAAGCGCTCTCTTCGACGGCGCAGGACATGAACCGCGGCAAGCGCACGGAGATTGATTCGCTGAACGGCTATGTCTCGCGCCGAGGCGCGGAACTCGGCGTCCCAACGCCCGTCAACCATGCTCTCTATGCTTTGGTGAAACTCGCGGAAGGCCGCTCCTGAAGCGAATTCTTACTGGCGATCGTCCGGCGCGTGAAAGGGTATGTGCACGATGGCTTCGAGGTCGACGGGCTCGCCCTGCCGGGTCGCTGGTCGGAATTTCCATTGGCTCAGCGCCTTCATGGCGTTGGCGTCCAGTTCATCATCGATCCCACGGACCAACTGGATGCTGTCCACGGATCCGTCGCCCCGAATCACGGCGTAGAGGACCACTTCGCCTTCCACGTGCTCGTTGATGAGAGTAGGCGGATATTTCGGATCGACTTTGCGGATCGGAGAAGGTCCGGACAGATCCGAGGAAGGGACGCGAGGAGCATCAGCATTGGTGCGCAGCTCGGTGAAATTCAAGATCCAGCTCCCCGTCGCGCTGTTCAAGTTCGGCATGTCGATTTGCATTTTGTAAATCTTCTTGGAAGCGAAAATCTCTTCCGGTTTCGCCCCCGGCGGAAGCGCCGTGAAGTTCGGCGGAGCAGTCCTCACCGCTTCATCATCGGATGTTGTTTTTGGCCGCGTGATCAGCGTATGCGGCGTCGGCGCGGTGATTTTTTCTGCTTCACCAAGTCCTGACATTCCTTTGTTCGCCGGAGGATTTCCGCCGCGAATGCTGATGTCGGCCACGCTGTTGCCTGCACTTGTTCCTCCAGTGCTGTTAGACGAGCCTGTGGCTGGCCCATTCGCACCGGGGGTTTCCTTGGGCGAACCGACTGGCACGCCGGGTTTCTTGCCTTCAGGCGAAATGGAAACGCGTGCTAGGAGATTTCCTTGCGGCGGAACAACCGGGGCGGGCGGAGCAGGCGTCGCCGAGAGCGCGATCAATGTCGAGGAATTGCCGTTCAGCCCGGCCAATTGTGTGGTGCCTACATCCGGCGCCGGCGCCAGATTGCCCTGCTGAGCTTTTGGCGCGACACGTGGTGCGGCTCCTCCGTTTAATTCGAGATCTGGCCGCTTCGGTCCGTTGGGCGTGGCAACCAATGCCATCGTGCCGGGCTTCTCGTCAAACACAGGCACATCCGGTGAAGGCGCGTCGGTTAGGGTGGCTACGCGGCGCTGCTTGGGATGCAGCTTGGCCAGTTCTTCTTTGCTGATAACCAGCCGCGGCCGCATCGGACCGGGCATGTCCTGGATTTGCACCATGTTCGGAAGGCTGGGAAGGATCTTCGGCGGTACGGGAGGCGCAGCGGAATTGATTAGCGTTTGACGCGGATGATTGGGATGAACGGGATCGCTCGAAATGTGCTGGCGCGGATGAAAAGCATCTGCCCCTTCCGGCGGAAGAGGTGTCTCGGGCTCGCTGCGCAGACTGGGTTTGCGTGTTGGCTCTGTGGGCTTTGGAGCTTTCAGGTCCAGCAAAGGCAGATCGTTGATCGGTCCCGACCAGGAGAGTTCCACGTTGTCGAACGAAGTATTGTGACGCGCCATCGCGGGAAACCGCGGAAACGGCATCACCAGAATGACGACGTGCCACAGGGCCGCGGCAAGCAGCGCGCGTCGCGGGATTTTCCGCTCAATCCAGCAATATTTGAAAAATCCTTCGCTCGAGAATTTCTTGCCTGCCGGAGATCGGCTGAAGATAGTTGCCAGATCACTGCCGATCCCTTGCTGGAAACTTCCCCACTCGATATCCAGTTTCGGCGGCCGAATCACCCGCAAACGCGCCGGGGCGGGCGCCGCGGCAGTGGCCTGTCTTGAAAAACCGAAAAAGTTGGTGTAGTTCAGAGCCCGGTCCTTTGGAAGCTAGACGTTTCAAACCAAGGCGCGCTCGATTTGCATACCAACGTACTCAGATGAGACTCTGCCGGTGCTGGTTTACTGAGCAGAGTCGTTTTTGCCGGTAGCCACGGCAGTGCGGCGGTAGAAGCTCAGAGCTGCATCACCCTGTTTGAGAACGCGGTAGCAATGCAGCGCACCCGCTTCATCCGGCAGGCCGAAGCTGCGGCGATGCTCCGCGATTACCACTCCGCCGGGCGCGAGAAGATTCTCCGAACCCAGAGATTCTAACACGCGAGCATAGTCGTTGGCTGCAGCATAAGGCGGATCGAGAAAAATGTAATCGAATTGAGGGTTTTTGCCTCTTCTTCCCGATGTAAGCATTTCCAATCCGCGAAATGCATCCATGCAAAGCACTGTCGCGCCGCTTCGGATGTCAAGTGATTCCAGATTTCGCCGAATAAGCCCGGCGGCTGGGGCATGGTGTTCCACGAACGCCACTTCGACTGCACCCCGGCTCAGTGCCTCAATTCCAATAGCTCCCGTTCCTGCAAACAGATCGAGGAATCGCGATCCCGCAACGTCCGGCCCCAAAACATTGAAGAGCGTTTCGCGCAAACGGTCGCTTGTGGGGCGCAGCGCCTGACCTTTCAAGCTCTTCAGCATGCGGCTGCGATAAGTGCCTGCGATAATGCGCATGAATCCAGCAAACCTATGTCTCTGACTTTCAGGAAAGCCAAACGGCTTTCGAACCCCAAAATGGCCTAGCCCACCTTCGCCAGATGATACCGGCGCTGCCACTCTCCCGGGAGCATCCGCAAGACACGCTGCAATTCCTCACGTTGCGTTCTGTCATCGACCAGAACGAACGCCTCTTTGCGCGCGAGTTCGAGCAGCTCGCGATCCCGCAAGGGACTCGCGATATGAAAGCCCAGTTCGCCGGATTGTCGCGTGCCAAAGAACTCTCCGGGGCCGCGAAGTTGCAAATCGGCTTCCGCAATCTCAAAGCCATTCGAAGTGCGCACCATGGTATCGAGCCGGGCGCGGGCTTCGTCGGTCATTCGAAACGGCGCCACCAAAATGCAGTGCGACTTTTGCGCGCCGCGCCCGATGCGCCCGCGAAGCTGATGCAATTGCGCGAGGCCAAATCGCTCGGCATGCTCGATCACCATCACCGTGGCATTCGGCACGTCCACCCCGACTTCCACGACCGTGGTGCTCACCAGGATTTGCACTTCGTTGCGGTGAAACCGCTGCATGACCTGGTCTTTCTCTTCGCTCGAAAGCCGCCCGTGGAGCAATCCGAGCCTCAGCTTGGGAAAAACTTCTTTCGAAAGCCGCTCGTATTCGTCGATGGCCGCTTTCAGCTCGAGCTTGGATTCTTCAATCACGGGGTAAACGATGTACGCCTGATGCCCCGCCGCCGCTTCGCGGCGAAGCGATTCCCAAACGCCGGGAAGATGCGGCTCGGTGGTGACGCGTGTGACGATGGGCGTGCGGCCGGGCGGCAGTTCGTCCAGAACCGAAACGTCCAAGTCGCCGTAAAACGTGAGCGAAAGCGTGCGCGGAATCGGCGTGGCCGTGAGCACGAGAACATGCGGCGCATGGCCGTAGGAAGCCGCCTTGTCCATCAGCCGCTTGCGCTGCAGAACGCCGAAGCGGTGCTGCTCGTCAATGGCCACGAATCCGATGCGCGCGAATTGGACATTTTCTTCGATCAGCGCGTGCGTCCCGATGACCAGTTGCGCTTCGCCGGATCGGATGCGTTCGAGCGCGGCTTGCTTTTCGGCAGACTTCAGGCCATGGATGAGCAATTCGACCCGATAGCCCGCTTGGCCCAGAATCCGCCGCGCCGAAAGGAAGTGCTGAACCGCCAAAATTTCCGTAGGCGCCATGAGCGCCGCTTGCGTGCCGTTCTCGATGGAGATGACCGCGGCTTGCAACGCAATGATGGTTTTCCCGCTGCCGACGTCGCCCTGTAATAGGCGATTCATCGGCTCAGGCTTTTCCAGATCGGCCACAATTTCCGCGAGTACGCGTTTTTGCGCTTCGGTAGGCTTGAACGGGAGAATGCGTTTCAGCGCTTCGCGAATGCGGTCTTCGCGCACGCGAAAAGCTATGGCGTTTTCCTTTCGCTTGGTGCGGCGGTCTAAGCCCAGGCTGAGCTGATAGAGAAAAAATTCCTCAAAAATGAGCCGCTGCTGTGCGGGCGAGCGAAACGTGTTTAACGCATCGAGCGATTCTGTCGGCCCGGGGAAATGCGCATGAACGAGGGCTTCGCCGCGGGGAGGATAGCGCAGCCGTGCGCGCAAGCCTTCCGGCAAAACATCCGGCGTCCGCGGATCGACCAGCTGCACGGCGGCGTACATGGCGCGGCGAATCTGCTTGGAGCTGAACGTGCCGACCGCTTCGTAAATCGGAACGATGCGCCCTACTTCCGTGGAATCCATCTCCTCACTGTTCAGCAGCTCGATTTGCGGATTGATCATTTCCAGCCGCGCGGGCCGCAGCCGGTCGATTTCCGCCTTCCCGTGAAGAATCAGGAGCTGGCCGGGTTTCAAGCGCCCTTCGAGATAGCCGCCGTGAAAAAATTTGCACGGCAGCAACCCGCCCGCCTCGTCCTCGACCAGCAAGTGATAGATGGCGTCGCGGCGGAAGCGCATGTTGCGGACGGCCTGACCGCTCATCACCCGGGCGCGAATGGTGTACGTGCCATTCGGCTGGATGTCTCTCACTTTCGAAAAGTGGATTCGGTCTTCGTACCGGAAGGGCAGGTAGCCGAGCAAATCCTCCAGCGTGTAGATGCCGCGTTCCGCGAGCAGTTGCGCGCGCTGCGGCCCAACACCTTTGATCATGCGCACTTCCGTGCTGAGGCTCATGCCCATGGCTTACTCTTTATATCACTGCGGCGGGAGTGGATGCGGCAACCGCGAAGCTTGCGCCATCGCCCTGCGTACCGATAGAGTGAGGGATTCGTGTTTCCTGCAAGCTGCGTCTCAGACGGGGAACGGAGGGGTGAGTGGCTGGTGAGCGACTGACTGGTTCGGAAAAGCGCGCGCTGCTTCTTTGGGTAGCGGCGGGAATCGTTGGCCTTTTCTTCGCCTACAAATATTTCTTCCAGGCGTTTCCCGAAGCTTCCGTCAATTTCCAGATTTCACGGGAAGAGGCGCTGTCGCGGGCTCAGAAATTCGTCACCGGCTTGGGCGAAAATGTCAGCGGCTACAAGTCTTCCATCATCTTCGACGTGGACGAAGACGCAAAAGTGTACCTGGAGCGCCAGGTGGGCTTGCGCGAAGCCAACCGGCTCATGTCGTCGGAGCTGAATATCTGGTATTGGGACGTGCGATTTTTCAAACCGCTTCAGGAAGAAGAGTTTGAAGCACGCGTTAGCCCAGCCGGGCAAATTGTTGGTTACGATCACAAAATCCAGGAAGCCCGCGCGGGAGCTAACCTCGAGCGGGCCGCGGCGCAATCCGTCGCCGAAAATTTCATCAGTGCGAAACTGGGTGTGAATCTCCGCGGCTGGGATGCTCTACCCGACGAAGCGAATTCCAAGAAGAAACCGAACCGCACGGATTGGGCGTTCACCTGGGAAAAACACGGCTTCCGCGCGAAAGATGCTCCGTATCGATTGCAAGTGACCGTGCAGGGCGACCGCGTCGGCGGGAGCGAAGAAATCCTCAAAGTTCCTGAAACCTGGCAACGCAGCTACCAGCGCCTGCGCTCGACCAACGACACGCTGACACTGGCCTTCAGCGTCCTCTACATTGCGTTACTTGTCCTGGCGGTCTGGTTTGGAATCAAGCTTACCCTTCAGGGACAAACCCGTTGGCGCGGGGCCATTTTGCTCGGGTTGCTGGTGGCCGCGCTGCTTTTCTTGCAGGGCCTGAACGATTGGCCCTTATGGAGCGCCAGCTACGATACAAGAGTTTCTTACAGTACCTTCCTGGCCGGGAAGCTGGGCAACGCGCTTTTGTTCGCGGTCGTGTCCGCGCTGACCATCACGATCGTGCTTCCAGGGGCGGAACCGCTTTACCGCTCCTGCTGGCCGGAACGTTTGCGGCTCTCCAAAACCTTCACGCTGCGCGGGTTGCGTTCAAAAGAGTTTTTCTCCGCAGCGGTGGTCGGCTTGTCCCTCGCGGCCGTGCACATTGGCTATGTGGTGGGATTCTATGTGGTGGCAAATTGGCTGGGCGCCTGGGCCCCGCAGGAAGTCAACTACCAGGAGTCGGTGAACACGCTCTTCCCGTGGATCTCCGCCGCGGCCATCGGGCTGCTGGCTGCGACCAACGAAGAATTCACTTTCCGCCTCTTTGCCGTTCCTTTTTTCGAGAAGTTTACAACGTCGCGCTGGCTTGCCGTGATTGTTCCGGCGTTTCTCTGGAGTTTTCTCCACTCCAACTATCCGCAGGAGCCCGCGTACATCCGGGGCATTGAGATCGGATTGATTGGCATGGTTGCGGGACTGGTTATGATGCGCTGGGGCATCCTCGCGACGCTCATCTGGCACTACACGGTGGACGCATCGCTCGTGGGTTTGTTCCTGCTGCGTTCGAACAGCCTTTATTTCAAGGTGTCCGGCGTGGTGGTGGCAGCTGCGGCCGTTGCGCCGCTTTTGTTTGCCGGCATCTCTTACCTGGCGCGCGGCGGATTCGAGGCGGATGAAGACTTGCGCAACAGCGCAACTCCGCGGCCAGACCTGGACCTGGCCATGGCTCAGCCCTCCAGCGTTTCTGCTGCAGCAACGCGGCGCTATGACGCCCTGGCGCCGGAAATGATCGCCTTTCTCGCCGTGTGCCTGCTCGCCGGAGCGCTCGTCAGTTGGCGGTTGAAGCCCGAATCCATCGGCGATTATTTGAAACTGTCAGTGAATGCCAAGACGGTGCGCACCAAGGCGGACCAGATCCTCCGCGGACGTGGTGTGGATCCGAGTTCCTTCAAGTGCGCCGTGATATTCGCAGACATCGTGGACCCGTTCACGAACGAGTTTCTTCGCCAACGTGTGGGCATCGCCCGCGTGAATGAAATTTATGACAAACAAGTGCCGGGAGCCCTCTGGCAGGCGCGCTATTTCCGCGATAGCCAGCCCGAAGAGTACGCCGTCAAACTCCAGCCGGACGGTTCGCTCTTCGCGGTGCAACACAAAATCGCGGAAGACGCCGCCGGAGCTTCACTGAAAAAGGAAGAAGCCGTGGCGCGTGTGGGAAAGTATCTACGGGAAGAAAAGAAGCTGGACCTGAGACAGTGGACGCTGGTGGAAACGGATTCCGAAACGCGCCCCCACCGTGTCGATCATTTGCTTACCTGGCAGCAGAACGATCCCATCGACTCGAATGCTTCTGCCGCAGCCGAGGCAGGCGGTCACGCGTACGTGCGCGTACGGGTGGCGGTGCTCGGCGAGGAAACCACCGACTATCGGCGCTCCTACTTCCGGCGTTCCGGTTCCGCCGACGAAGACGAGCCGGCCAGCGAGGGTTTCAGCACGTTCATCAAGATTCCCGATGATTGGCGTCGCAAGCAGGAGGAAACCACACTGCCCCGCGAGGCGTTGACCTACAGTCCCATCGTGCTTGTGGTTGGCTTAGGCCTCACTGCGTTTATCATCTTCCTGGTAAATCTGCGCTCGGAGGCAGCCCGCGCGATTCCGTGGAAAAGGCTTTCCCTCTGGTCTGCCTGGAGCTTTGTTTCTTTTTACCTGTCCTTTTTCCTGAACGACGAAATTGCGAATGCTATGAACTCGTACAACACAGCGATACCGCTCAAAACGTGGCTCGGGATACTTGCCCTCAAGGAGATACTTGTCGGCCCACTCAATTTTGGTTTCCTGGTGCTTCTGTTCGGTGTTGCGTGGTATTACGCAAAGTTGGCGTTTGGCGAAGAGCGGCTTCCGGGCTGGGCAGGAATGCCAGGGAAATACTACCGCGATGCCTTGTGCATCGGCCTGGGAGGAACCGCCGGCCTGCTGGGATTGGAGCGGATTCTCGCCGCCGCTTCAATGCATTGGCCGACTATGCATCGCTACCTAGATGTTTCCTTCGGGCAGGACTTCGACGCGGTTTTTCCTGTGGCTTCGGTCCTTGGAGGGACTTTGCTCGGGGGTCTGAAAATGGCGGCCTATATTGTGCTCATCCCCTCCTTCATCGCGGCAAAAATCAAAAACGCTTGGCTTCGCGCTCTCCTGTTCCTCGTTGGCGTTCTGGCAGTCGTCGGCGGAGGTTGGGGCAGTCCTGTGGATTTTGCGAAGCAATTCCTGGCGCGGTTCATTCTTCTCGGCGTGTTGGTCTTCGGTGTGCGCTTCGTGATGCGCTTCAACCTGTTGGGATGCTTCCTGGTGATTGCCGGAATGGCACTGGTAAGTGGCGCTGCCGAGTTGCTGGCGCAACCGGATGCCTTCTTCCGCAGTAATGGCTACGCTGTCGTGCTCGTGATGGTTCTCCTGTTTGCCTGGCCCTTGGCCGCCTGGCGCATGAACTCTGCGCAGGAGCTTGCTCCAGGCGCAGGCTCTGGGGCAACCGCCTAAGCCTAAGGGAAACAACTCAAGCCGAAGGGACCCGAGAACCCAGGCAGGCGCAGTCGCGGAAGAGCGGTCTTTCGGTGCCTTTCTCGAAACAAAATCCCCAGGATGGACGTCGTTACCAGGGAGGAGCTACGCTCACGCTTCGGGTATTCGTCCGTCCAATTTGGATGAACACCGCGGTAGCCAGCCTAAAGCGGAATGCAGAGTTTTGCTCTAACCTGTTGTTCTGCAATCGGTAAGTTGGCCACGCGCGAAAAGAAAGCGAAACATGCAGCTCCCCAGATGGGCTTTTGCCTTGGCCGATGAAAACGGTTGCTCGGGCAGCACCAATGCCGCCCTAGCCTCGGTGAACTCTCTGCCCAATCTCGACGAGCGCGCACTGTTGGCGGAAGCGCAAGCCGGCAACCGGGCCGCTTTCGAGGAATTGGTTCGCCGCTTCGACCGCGACGTCCTTCGCTTGGCCCTGAACCTGATGAAACGCCCGGAAGACGCCCGCGACGTTTATCAGGAAGCTTTCCTCAAGGTTTACCGGAACCTGCACCGCTTCCGCTTCGAATGCAGCTTCTATACTTGGCTCTACCGTATCGTGACCAACGTCTGCTTGGACCATCTGCGCCGCCGCCAAGCGCGCCCCGAAGATCAGGCGCCGGAACCGAATCCCGGCCACCACGAAGAGGGCGTCACGGATTTTTTTGAACGCCAGCGCGAGCACCGGCCGACGTTGGACCCGGAACGTTCCATGATGGGGCTGGAAATCAAAGCCCGTATCGCCCGCGCCATGGAGCGCCTGTCGCCACGCGAACGCATTGTTTTTGAAATGAAGCACTATCAAGGCCTGAAGCTCCGCGCCATCGGCGACGCGCTCGGCACCACTGAGGAAACGGTGAAGAACTCTTTATTTCGCGCCACGCGCAAACTCCGCAACGAGTTGGGAGGTTTGCGATGAGCCCCTTCGAAAAGAAAATGAACTGCAAAGATGTTGCGCCGCTTTTGGTTTTTTATGTTTGCGACGAAGTCTGTGAAGACGAACGGAAGTCGATCGAAACGCATCTGACAAACTGCAAGGCCTGCTCCGAACAGCTGGCCGAGGAGAAAGAATTTCATTCCACGCTAGTCTCTGCTCCGCAAGCCGCCAACGAGCTAGATGCTTCTGGGATTCTCCTCTCACAATGCCGCAGTGAACTCGAGGAAGCTCTGGATGATCTTCATGCCCCGCCGCTTCAGGAACATTGGCGGCCCTTCGGCTGGCTGCGCCGCTGGATGGCACTGCGCCCGGTCTGGAGCGGGGCGCTGCTGGTTCTCGTAGGTGTTCTGGCCGGAACGCAAGTCGTTCCCTGGTTGCAACAGAATCCGAACACCACCGGCCAAGCCGTGAGAGTGCGCGCCCGTCAGCCGCTCACACCCGACCAGCTCTCCAACATGGTAGTCAGCGGCTTGACACCCTCACCGGGCTCAGATTCTCTCACCGTTCAACTCCAAGTTAGTGCCGAACAGCCGATGGTGCTCACAGGCAGGGTTGACGATGCCAACATGCGCCAGGTGCTTACCTACGTGGTCGAAAACAGCGAGCGATTTGATGCCGGAGTGAGACTAGACTGCCTCGATGCGCTGAAAGCGGCGGCGGGCGACCAGCAAGTACGGGCGGCTCTGCTCAGCGCTGCGCGCAAGGACCAGAATCCGGCCGTCCGCCTGAAGGCTTTGGAAACTCTGCGCGACGCAGCAGGGGAAGATGATGTTCGCCAGACGCTGCTGGATGCGTTGGAGCATGACAGCAATCCGGGCGTGCGCGTGGAAGCGGTGAATTTGCTGGTGAATTCGTTAAATGGCGAAGCCCCTGGCGCCGACACTGCTCAAGCGCCGGAAGGATCGGTCGTGGCCCCTACGCCTGCGCCCGGCACACAGGGCGACGAAGAGATCGACCATGTGGTGAAAGTGCTTCAGGAGTTGCAGCGCCGCGACCCGAGCCGCTACGTGCGGCTGCGCAGCGCCGCCGCATTGCGGCAGATTGGCCCGCGCGAAGTGCAGTAATCGAGCGGCGGGAATCGTCAGAATGAGATTTTATTTCCGTGATGCAAGTGAATTCTGATCGAAAGGCTTTTTTTCGGGCGCGCCACGCCGTCTTGCTCTGGGCGGTGGCAGGGATTGTTTCTGTGGCGCAATTTGCGCCCGCTGCGTCCGCCTCTGGCGCAAAAGACCCCGCTGCTCTCCCTGAAAATCCGGGCGCGCCGCGCACTTCGATTTTTCGCAGTGGCGTTCTCGAAACCAAAGAAGGGTTGACCCTGCGGCTTGTCGCGGACCTCGGCTCGGTAAATATCACGCCCATCGAAGCAGGTTCTCCTCCGGTCGTGCGTTATACCGTGCACGTCGAAACGGACGCGCACGGACGCGAGGCCACACAGCTCCTGAAGAATTACTCCCTCAAGGCCGGAACTTCTTCCACCGGCGTGGAAATTGCCGGCACGCGCTTTCCCCAGGCCGCACACTTCGCCAACGCCCAGTTCTGGGTGCAATTCGAGATCGCTATACCCCGCAATTACAACGTGGAAGTGAACACAGGCGCGGGCGACATCACCACCGGAGATATTGCCGGTACCGCCTTCCTGAAGACGCAAGGCGGAAACATCTCCGCCGGGCGCATCGGTGGAACAGGGGTTCGGGAAATTTCGCGCGGCCGGCCGGTCGCCAGATTGGAAACCGAAGGCGGCCACATCAAGGTCCTTGATGTGACGGGAGACTTGACCGCGTTCACCGCCGGCGGCCACATCAACGCGGGCAACATCACCGGGGACGCTTCGTTGCACAGCGGCGGCGGACACATCCGGGCGCGGCAGATCGGAGGCCGCGCAGATTTGGAGACTGCGGGCGGCAACATCACGGTGGGGCAAGCCGGCAGTTTTGTGAGCGTGCACACCGGCGGAGGGCAGATTGATTTCGGTGAAGTAAAAGGCTCCGTGCGCGCCCAGACCGGTGGCGGCGGCATTCACGTCATTTACGTTTCCGGCCCCATGGAAGTGGAGTCCAACGGCGGCAGCATTTGCTTGACGGGGGCTTCCGGAGCGGTCCAAGCCGCCACTTCGGGAGGCAGCATCACCGCCTGGATCAATCCAAACGCCCCCGCGGGCAGAGGGCCAGCCCGTCTCGAAGCCCCTTCACAGCTTGCCTCCGGCATGGGGGACATCATCGTGTACCTTCCGCGAAACCTCGCGGTCAATATTGATGCCGTGGTGGCCAACGGCACCGAGCAGCACATCGAGGCGGATTCCGCTCTGCACTTGACCATGCAAGGACCCGTGAACGGAATCGGCCAGGTTCGCGCTCTAGGCGTTCTGAACGGAGGCGGTGCCCCGCTGAGGCTGAGAACCACCGGCGGCAAAATCCATCTGCAATACATCGACGAGCAGCTTGCTCTCCGCAGCTCGCTCATGCGCGAACAGGAGGAGCGCCTCAACAAACGACTTGCGGAGGCCGGCCTTGACCCCGTTGTTTTCCATTGGCCTGCGGACCCTGTGTCGATCGGACCTGGCGACAGAAATTCTTCGTCCAAGCAGCAAGGCGACCAGCAGAACGACAATATCGACTGGCTCGAAAAATGGATCAATAGTCTCGAGCTTGCTTTCCGGGGGAGCATCAGCGAGGACCAGAGCGAATTCCTGAAGCGGCTTACCTATCATCCCGATCCCGTCTATCCGGACCTGGCGCGCCGCGCGGGAATCCATGGCTTCGTAACGCTCCAGGTCAAGTTCACCAAGGATGGCCGCGTCGAAGTGCACAAAGTTTTAGAAGGCGAGCCCGTCCTTGCCGATGCCGCCATCGATGCGGTGAAGCGCTGGCGAGGGAGACCTGCCTGGATCAAAGGAAAACAGTGTGAAGTGATTTCGACGGTCAAGTTTGATTTTCAGTTGCACTGAACAGGAGTGCAGCGAGCGCCAACGATTTTCGTTTGGGGTCCTCGGTTCTGCAAATTGCAATTCAAGGGGGTAGAACGCTATGTCACGTCACAGCTTCCGGGCGACAGTTTTTTGTTTTTCCTTTTTGCTTGCGGCCGCGCTGTGGGCCGCTCCCGGGTATGCCATCAGCAAAGACTTCAACCAAACGGTTCCGCTGCAACCCTGCGGCACGTTTGAGCTGCAGAATGTTAACGGTCCCGTTGACGTTCAAGGCTGGGACCGCAACGAGGTGGAAATTCATGCCGTCAAAACGGCGAAGCAACAGGAAGCCGATCTCGATCGCGTTTCGATTGAGGTGGACGCGCGTCCCGATGCGGTCGCGGTCACCACGCGGTATCCGCAGAATGAAGGCGTGGAAGTCGCTGTAGAATACACCATTCATGTGCCGCACCGTGTGCGGGTCGAGCACATCGGCACGGTCAACGGCATGCTGCGCGTCACCGGCCTCGAGAACGTGGAAGACCTGCATACGGTGAACGGAGACATCGAAGTGTTTGAAGCCGGTGGCAACGTTCACGCCCGCACCACCAACGGTAATGTGCGCCTCGAACTGGCCCACGAGCCCGACAAGGCCGGAGCCACTGCGGAGACCACCAATGGGTCGCTGGTCGTCGCTGTGCCTTCCGACCTGCAGGCCGAAATCGAAGCAAAATGCATGAACGGAAACTTCTATTCCGAGCTCCCCATTACCATGGAGAGCACGGAACGCCCCCGGGAAATGCACGGCAAGTTAGGCGGCGGCGGAGCGCCGATTCACCTGCGCACGGTGAATGGCGGGATCCGCCTGATTGTTTTGCGTTCGAGCGTCTGACCATTTTGCCGCTGCTGCGTCTAAGTGCTGAGGAGGATGGGACGAAAATGAACAAGCGCCATCTTTGGATCACCGGAGGGATCGCGGCACTCAGCCTCGCGCTGATCGCTCTACCCGCGCCTCCTGCAAACTCACAAACATCGTGTCGGGGTGACTCCACTCTTGCCCGGCTGGAACAGAAACTGGAACGGCTGCAAGCCAGGCTGCAAGGGCGTGACCAGGAAGCCGTCAAACTGGCCAAGCTGAACGCGATGCTAGCCTCTTCGCAAATGGCTCTCGCGCAGCACCGCCAGGCCGTCGAGCAACTAGAAGCCTTTCCGCAATTGGCAGATGGCGACGATGGCTTCACTGGATTGCTCGATGAGGAGAACTCCAGTTGGCTGGGCGTTGAACTGCGCGAAGTGACGAGCGACACCGCGAAGGACCTGAAGCTCCCCGCCGAACGCGGCGCAGTTCTCAGCTCTATCGTTCCCGACAGCCCCGCCGCAAAAGCGGGCCTCAAGGAAAACGACGTTGTGACGGAAATCAACGGCCAGCGCGTCGAAGGCGCCGCGCAATTTCGCCGCATGATTCGTGAAATTCCTGCGGGACGCACGGTGCAGCTCGCGGTATGGCGCGATGGCCGCTCCCAGGCAGTAAGCGTCACCCTGGGTAAAGGGGAAGAGCGGCATCACTCTTTTAAGATCTTTACTCCAGGTCCTGGCGCTCCGGGTAGTTTCAGTTTTAGCATGCCGGAAATTGCTCCGATTCCGCCCATGGAGTGGGACGGCGGCAGGTTCCTGCTGGGCGGCCAGCCGCGTCTCGGCATTGATGCGGAAGAAATCAACGGCCAGCTGGGTTCCTTCTTCGGCGCGCCCGATGGCGAAGGCATTCTGGTTCGCGACGTGAGTTCGGGTTCAGCAGCGGAAAAGGCGGGCGTAAAGGCCGGCGACGTCATTACTTCCGTCAACGGCGAGCGCGTCCGCACTGTCGGCGATTTGCGCGAGAAACTCATGGCCAAGCGCCAATTGAAAGATAGGGATAAAGACAAGGACCAGAGCCAGAGTGTGAAGCTCGGCATTGTGCGTAACAAGAGCGAGGTTTCGCTGACCGTAGAGTTACCGGCTCCGGCGCACGGCACGAAGCACTTGATCTCGCATCGCACCAACATTTGAACAAGCCCTAATCTAAGTCATCAGTTTTCAGTCGCTATTGAAGAAGGCCTCGCTCTAAAAAAACACCTTCTCGGACGCGAGGCTTTTGCTTTTTCGATGCTTCCTGAAGGTAGACCTCGGAGAAACCAGCAGTTTGGCCTTGGATTCTCGCCGAAGCAGTGTGTATTCGTCAGCGTTCTTCCCCGGGCAATGAAGCGAGCCCTGCATCGAAAGCAGCGTAGTGGTGATGGTGCTCTTCGGGCTCATTCAGCGCAATGTCCCCGCGTTGGACCCACGCGTGCGCTTCCAATCTGTCATTTTCTTTCCGAATTCCGATACGCAACTGCGAGGCGATCCCTTGCCGGCCGAGCAGCCACCAAAACGTCAGAGATTTTGCAAGACAAGAGGGATGAACCAGCCCATGGCGGTCCGCGGCGTTCACCATGCGCGCAGTCAGCGCCACGCGCTTCTTCGCGGAATCATGATCCATTTGGGGAAGGCGATGCGAAAGAGATTTTTGCAACGTGGTTTGCGTCGAGCGAAATCCGCGCAGCCGCAAACTTAAGGATACGAGTGCCAGCGTCACGGCCGCGCGCAAAAACAGCATTTGCGCCGCTGGCTCCAGCGCCCTAAATCTCCGCAGGCTTTCCAGCATCAGCGGGCAAGACTTGCAGCAAACCGTGCTCGACCAGGCGGCACAACAGTTCCGTCAGGTTTTCGCGCAGCAGTTCCGGCTGGACATCGTATTCTGCGAGCAGTTCCTGGTAGGCAGCGTCGATGTTCGGTGAAGTGGTCACTAGTTGCCACATGCGCGTGCCGGTCTCATCCAGACCGAAGTATTGTTCGGTTTCCAAGTTCAGCAAAACCGATTCTTGATCCAGAAGCCGCACGAGGACGTGTGTGGGTGCGGCAGCGCGCTCCGTAAATGTCAACAGCGGCACATCCCCCCCTGCAAATCCCGGCGATCGAACTTTGCTGCCGGCAAACTCGTACTTGGACATTATTCTACCGGGGATCGCGCGGCTTGGCTACGCAGGGTCGGCAACTTCAATCGTGGCGTTACCGCGCCGTTGCCCAATAACCCTGAATTCCTTAAGTTAGCTTCTAATCCGGGTTCAGGAGCACATAACCTGTCATCTCGGCGAAGAGATCCCTCTTCACCTTCGCGAGTCAGCGCAATGCGGCAGCGACAAAATTTTCACTGGGCTTAAACCAAAAAGGCCGGCCACGCTTGGCGGAGCCGGCTCGGACGGACAGACGATTTTGGTCAGGACTTCTTCTTTTTCGTGCTGACTTTGAGGTCGATTCCCGGCGCCATTTGCTGCAACTGTTCGAGGCCCGCCTTGGCCTGCTGGCCGTACGTGCCATTGGGATCCAGTTCGATGGCCTTCTGGTAGGCCTCAATGGTCCCCGGTGCGAATTCCGGTATCTCTTTGTCTCCAACTTTCTTCAACGTCATCTTGTAAACGAGCGATGCGCCCAGCAAGTACCAGGTCTGCGGGTTCTTCGGATCCAATTCCGCGGACTTTTGCAAGGGTTCTACGGCGTCTCCCAGGCGGTTCGCGTTGTACAAGCTGATGCCGAAGTTTCTCCAAGCGGTGGCCGCGTTGGTGGGATCGAGCTCCGCGCTCTTCGTGTAAGCCGCTTTGGCTTCGTCGATTTTTCCCGCGCGTGCCAGCACGTTTCCCAGATTGTTGTAGTAGCCCGGCACGTCTGGCTTGGCGGCAATGGCTTGCTGATAAGCCTGCGCGGCTTCTTCGTTGCGCCCCGCCGTGTCGTAAGCCTCTCCGAGCTTGGCCCACAAAAGATGCAGGTTGGGATCTTTCTCACCGGCGGATTCCTGGGCCGCCTTATATTCTTTTGCCGCCTGATCGGCAAGATCCGCCAGTTTTTGCTTGGCGGCTTCACGTTGGTCGGGTTTGGCATTCTGTAATTCCGCCTTGGCTGCTTTCTCTTGTTCGAGAATGGCATTTCCCGCGTTAAAGTGTGCTTTCATCCCCTCAAACTTGGTCTTGGCCTCTTCCTGCTTCTTCACCTGCTCTTCAGCCGCGGCGCCTTGCTTGGCCATGATCTCTTTGAAATTCGCATCCGCCTTGGCCTCTTCTCCGCTGCCTACCCGTACCTTCGCAAAGTCGTAGGGCGGCTGTTTGTCGTTCGGCGGCGGAAAGGCGGTGATGGTGAGTGTGTAGATGCCCGTGCGGAGATTGGTAATGCTGTACTTGCCGTCGCTGTCGGTTTTGGCCTGTAGTTTCGCGCCTTGATCGCTCGCCGCCTGCACGGTCAACCCGGCCCAGGGTTTTCCATTAACGTCCATAATTTGCCCGCTGACGGACCCTGTCTGGGCCGCCGCACGCGGGGCCATTCCACAAACGAGTGGGGCGACGAGAATTGCCGCCAGCAACACCGACTTATTGAAAATCTTCATGCTCCATTCTCCTTTTCGTGAGGGAGCTAGTCCGGATTTCCGAACCCTTTTCGCCTGTCTGCCGCAGGCCGGCCCCATTATCGCTCTTGTTCGCGCCGGTTTCCAAGCCTGCCTGGCGCAGGCAGGTTGGTTTGCCGCGCGTAGCGCAAAACATTTGCGTGCTTGCGAAGCTCAACGCCCGGCGGAAACCACTCGGCGATACGGAAGAGGGTCGGTGGACCCGGCCTCGGCAAACGCGCGCAGCCGCAGCAAGCAGCTGTCGCACGCGCCACACGCAACGTCTTCTTCCTGATAGCACGACCACGTCAAATGCAGCGGCGCGCCCAGCGCGAGGCCGCGCCGGATGATTTCACTTTTTTTCATGGTGATGACTGGCGTGACCATGGCAATCTGCGTTTCCGGCCGCGTCCCCACGCGAATCAATTCCTGAAAAGCTTTGTAATATTCCGGCCGGCAGTCCGGGTACCCGGAGCTGTCTTCCGCCACCGCGCCGATATAGATCGCGCCGGCTCCAATCACTTCCGCCCAGCTCACCGCCACGGATAGAAAATGCGCATTGCGAAAAGGAACGTAGGTGACCGGAATCACGCTGCGGTGCGACGCCGGCGCCCCCAACTCATTTTCCGGCACAGCGATCTTCTCGTCGGTCAGCGCGGACCCGCCAATCATGAGAAAATGGTCGAGCTGCACCACCATCCGTTCACGCACGGCGTAGAAGTCCGCAATTTCTTCGAACGCCCGCCGTTCTCGCCGTTGCGTCCTCTGGCCATACCCCGCATGCAGCAGCGCAATGTTCCCGGTGCCGTGCCGTTCGCGCGCAATCGCGGTGCTGACGCAGGAGTCCATGCCACCGCTCAGCAGCACCACCGCTTTTCGTGAATCACTCATTTCCTTTTACCGATCTGGCAGCCACGTTTGCCATTCGTTTCTTCTCCTTTACTTCCTTTGCCTCCTCTACTTCCTTTACCTCATACGCCTTTCAGCGCTGGATCCCAAATAAACTTGTGCAATTGCAGCCCCAGCCGCACCGGCAAACCATCCGCCAGAATCCACTCTGCCAAAAGACGCGGCTCGAGTCCCGGCCATTTTCCCTCTGGATCTTCAAACACCGGAGAAAACAAAACTTCTCGCACCCGTGCTGCCAGCCTATGCTCCCGCGAAAACTCTCGCGCGAACTCGTAATCGCGCCGTGTCGCGAGCACGAATTTCACTTCATCGTTTTCCGTCAGTTCTGCCAAATTGTTCATGTCAAACGTGTCCGGCTCGCCGGAATCCGGGCACTTCACGTCGACAATCTTGATCACTTCCTTCGGCATCCGCCCGATAAATCGTTCCCCGCTCGTCTCGATGATCACCGTGTAGTCTGCCGCCAGCAGATTCTCCGCCAGCGGGTAAATCTCCTCTTGCAGCAGCGGCTCGCCGCCCGTCAATTCCACCAGCGGCACCGCCGCTTCCGTGGCTCTTTGTCCCGCGCGGCGGCCCGCCAATTCGTCCACGCGCGCCAGAACTTCCTCGACCGTCATCTTCTTCCCGCCGTGGAACGCGTACGCCGTATCGCACCAGGTGCAGCGCAGGTTGCACCCCGTCAACCGCACAAAAATGCACGGCAAACCGGCGCGGGTTCCTTCCCCCTGAATCGATTTGAAAATTTCAGTGATGACCATAACCGTGGATGCCTCAGCATGGCTTGCCTGCTGCATGCAGGCCGCCGCATTCAAATTACTGTCCGCCCTTGGCTCGGCCTCTGGCTTTTCGGGGCCACAGCCAATACGCGGCGATAAAAAAAATCACGCCCCCTAAGATAAGCCGCGAATAACCGGCGGAGAGCCCCAGAAAGCGGAAGACCAACACGTAGCCCAGCGCCACCAAAATCGCTGGAATAAGAATGATGAGCAACGCGCGGTTCATTTGTTTGTCCTAAGCCTCATCCGCAAGAATCGCCCTTTTCCTGGGGGGCAGCGCCGCTGCGACTGGTAGCATGACAAAAGCCACCATTGAGCTGATCGCCAGGATTTCTTTCCTACGGAATTCCCGCCAACCACGAGCGTAAGGTTTGGAAGGGTCTGTCATAGCGCTTTTGCGCGACCCGCTAGACTAACTTCCCGGTCTGTACTGCGCCCGGCTTGTGTCCGTCTCCCACAAAACCACGTCGGTCACCTTCGCGCCCGGCGGCATACCTTTCAATTGCTTTGTAATCTCGTCGTAAAAATACTTGGCCACATTTTCCGCCGAAGGATTCACTTTCGTGAAAGGCTCCAGGTCGTTCATGAACTGGTGGTCCAGCCGCCCCATGACCTCGCGAATAATCTGTTTCACCTGCACGAAGTCCACCAGCAAACCAATCGAATCGAGTTGCGGCCCCTCTACAGTCACGCGCACCCGGTAATTGTGCCCATGCGGATTTTCGCACTTACCTTTGTAGCCGCGCAGAGCATGCCCCGCGGAAAACGTCTCTTCCACACTGACTTGAAACATGTCGCTCCAAACGGTCCCCGCCTGTTTTTTCCGGATTTCTTGTTCGTAACGCTTCAGGCGGGACTTGCCGAATTCGCTGCTTTCTCTTTGCCGCGTGCGTCTAAAAACCGCGCCACCTCGTTCGATTCGTGCGTCACCCGGTAGCGCGGCAGGGACTCTAGAAAAATTTTACCATAGGGCATCCGCTGAATCCTCGTATCCAGCAGCGCCAGCACGCCGCGGTCGCTTTTCGTGCGAATCAGCCGCCCAAATCCTTGCTTCAGCGACAGCACCGCTTGCGGCACTTGAAATTCCGCGAAGGCATTGCGCCCGTCTTCCTGCAGCGACTGCACCCGCGCCGCTACGACGGGATCGCTTGGCACCGCGAACGGCAGCCGGTCTACGATCACGCACGATAACTGCTCCCCCGGCACGTCCACGCCCTGCCAGAAGCTGGCCGTCGCGAACAGCACCGCCGCTTCCGTGTTCTTGAACCGTTCGAGCAGCGCCGATCGCGGCGCCGTTCCTTGCAATAACAACGGGAACGAGACGCGCGAGCGCACGCGTTCATACAAATCGTTCATTTGCGTGTAGCTGGTGAACAGGCAAAACGCGCGGCCCTGGCTGTGCTCCAGCAATTGCACGATTTCATCGGCCGCTTTGGCCGAGAATCCCGCGTCGCGCACGTCCGGCATTTTGCGCGGCAAGTACAGCAGCGCTTGCTGCCGATAATCGAATTCCGGCGGCAGCGTCCGCTCCTTGGCATGATCGATGCCCAGGCGCTGGCGAATGTAATCGAATCGCCCGCCGACCGTCAGCGTCGCGGAAGTCAGAATCACGGTGTCGAATTGTTCGAACAGCCGCTGCCGCAGGATCTGGCTCACGTCGATGGGCGTGGCCGTTAGGAATACGCCCTTGTTGCGCCGCTCGTACCAATACACGAAATTTTTTTCATTCGATTCGAACAAAAATGTCAGTTCCTGCCGCAGCTCGAAGCCGCGCCGCGCCATGCGCGTCAGCTCTTCCGGTTTGTTGGTTTGCGCGGCCAGTCCGGTTTCCAGGCTTTTCAGGGAAGCGAGCAGCGCGTCGTACGTTTCCCGGTTCTGCTCCAGAAAAGCTTCGCGCTCCCGCCGCGAAAACGAAAACCGTCCTTCGCGCGGCGGAAACAATTCGAAAAAGCCCCGGCTGCGCTCGCGGATGCGCTGCGTTTTTCGCAGCAGCGAGGGCGTTCCCATGTGTAGCAGCCGCAGCGTCTGGTCCGTGTCCCGCGCCAGCTCCTCAAACCGGAAATTCGAGATCTGCCGCCCGAAATATTCGCTCGCCACGTCTTCCATCTCATGCGCTTCGTCGAACACCACTGCCGAATATTCCGGCAAAATGCTCCCGAAATCGTCCTGCTTCAACGCCAGGTCCGCGAAGAACAAGTGATGATTCACGATAATCAGCTCGGCCTCTTTCGCGCGCTGGTGCATCCCCGTCACGAAACATGGATTAAACGATGGGCACTTCTGCCCCGTGCAGGTGTCGCGCCGCGCGTCAAGACGCCCCCACAAGTTCGAATCGTCCGGCAAAAACGTCAGCTCCGCGCGGTCGCCTGTCTCCGTCAGCTTCGCCCAATCCTTGATCTGCCGCAGCGCGTCGACTTCCTCAAAACCCTTCAGCGGCGCCTGGTCCAGCATCTGATTTAATTTCGAGATGCACAGAAAATTCGACCGCCCTTTCATCACGGCAACCTTCAGGTTCGGCGCAAAGTGCTTCTGCAAAAACGGAATGTCTTTCTGGAAGAGTTGCTCTTGCAACGACTTCGTTGCCGTGGAGATCACCACGCGTCTTCCGCTGCAAATCGCAGGGACAAGATACGCCAGCGTCTTCCCCGTTCCCGTGCCCGCTTCCACAATCGCGTGGTGATGCGTTTCGAACGCATCGTGCACCAACTCTGCCATCTCCAGTTGCCCCGCGCGATATTCGTAGTCGGAGCTCACCACGGAGCAGTCGAAGCCGCCCTTCATGCATTTTTCAAGAAATCCGCCCGGGCCAAACACCTCTGGCATCGACGGCTTGCCGGTCCCGGCCTCGCCCCGCCCTTTGCCGCTAGCCTGCTTCGACTCCGCCTTGCGCACCTCCAGATCATCGTCTAAAGGCACATACTGCCTCCCGGCGATTTTGGGCTCCCGCAGGACCTTTTCCGCCGCTGCCGTGTTCGAATTGGGTTTGGTGTTTCCCACGACCTCACCTGCGTTCCGCTTAGCGCGGCTTGCGACCAGCTACGATAGCACACTGACTAGCGCTACCTCACGCGAAGCCCCGGCCCAGCCAAAAAACTGCGGATGCTGTATCTTAATGGGTTCAAGGTCTTTGGCAGTTGAGCAACGTGTTTCGTTTTTGGAGTGCCCGCCCTTCCTCCGGCACGTTACTTTCAACCGGGGACGTTCCCATGTTTTTCCAGGGTGGGGAAGGAAAACGCAAACCATGTTCGTGGGGTGTTTCATGAATCTCCGCAACGTTTTAACGGTCACGCTCTTGCTCGCCGCGTTCTCCCTGACCTCCTGCAGCGGCGCGAAAACAAGCGGGGGAGGGAGTGGAGGCAAAGCATCGGTCAGCCTGTCGATTTCGGATTCTGCTCCAGCGAACACGGCCATCATGAGCTTCACACTGCCGGTTCTCGGGGTCACGCTAACACCCTCAGGAGGAGGGAGCGCGGTATCCGTCGTGAGTTCCACGGCCAATTTTGAGCTGACTCGCTTGCAATCCGATTCCGCCCTGGTCGCCGCCAATGTTTCCGTTGCGGCTGCCAGCTACACGGCCGTGAACGTCACTGTTTCTGCGCCCAGCGCGGTCCTGTTCAACGGCTCCGGCGCAGCGATTGGCTCCTGCGCTAATGCTGCCGTCTGCGCGCTACAGGGAAAAGCTGCCACCATCACATTTTCATTCCCGACAGGCGCGCCGCTGGTTCTCACGGCAAATCAGCATCAGTGGCTGGGCTTGGACTTCAATTATAACAATGCGATTGTCTCCGCGACCGGGAGCATAACCGTCGACGTCACCCAGCCCAACGTGCTGACCGCGCTCACTACGCCGCTCACCGGTGTGTCTAACGGCGACTTTGCCAACATCGATGACTTCACGGGTCAGGTCACGGCCATCTCTAGCAGCAGCATCACGCTTAAGTCCACCGTGCGCGGCAGCTTGACCGCCTCCATCACCTCCACCATCCCGGTCAACGACCCGCAGTCTCAATGCACCGGCGGAGGAAAGCCGCTCTCCTGCATCCAAATGGGCTCCATCGTCAGCTTGCAAGGTGTGTTGACTAACACCGGCGCCGTGAACGGCACCGAGCTCGATATCATCGACGCGTCCACCTCGCCTGTTGACGAGGCCGAAGGCACCCTCTACGCCAACCCGGGCTGCGCCTCCGGTTTCGGGATGATTCTCAGCGACAGCTCCATCACCAGCAGTTCGCCTCTGGTAACCGCGGGCTTTGGAGCCAACATCTGTCTCACGCTCGGCACCAACGCTACCTTCACCATCGACGACGGCATTCTCACCAATCAGGGTGTGCCAACGGGAGGTTTCAGCAATCTCTTTGCAGGCCAAACCGTGCGCGCCAAAATTTCCAATGCGGTTTCCGGCAGCAACGTTATCAACGCAACGGCGTCCGGTTTCATTCTGCGTTTCTCGCGCCTCACCGCAACGGTCAGCTCGGTGACCACGCCGACTTTCACCATCACCGGTTTGCCTGCCTATTTTGCGGCGACTCCGACCACCACGCCTTCCGTGCAGACCTACACAAACGCCACCCTCTTCGAGGGCGTCTTGAGCGCAGGCCAGACGGCATCCCTGAGCGCGCTTTTTCTGAACCCGCAGACCTCGCAGCAGCCGTTCCAGGCCGCCAAGGTTCGCGTGCCCTAGATTTTCTCGGCCTCCGCAAGAGGCCACGGGCTCCCCAGCAGGTTTGGAGAGCCCGCCTTTTTTCATCGCAAATTTCTCGCTTCTTCCGTTCTCTTCTTGCGATCTTGCCACGTTCTGTTCTTTTTTCTCTCAACGGAACACGGACAGTGAATTCCTGGAAACAGCGACTAGCAAACGGCAAACTGAAAACTAGCTTCACGCCGGCAATGGCCCGCCTACCGTGGTAGTGGGCGGCAGCGGCTGCACCGCAGGCGTCGATGGCGCGCTCGTGGCCTGCGCGGGCTGGAAACGCCGGAACACCGCCAGCGAAATTGCTCCGATGCCCCAGAGAATCACAACAAACTTTATCCAGCCTCCTAGATGCGGAATCGTGGTGCACAACCGCACAATCACCACGCCCACGGCCATCCTTCCGACGAACGGCCAGAAATCGCTGGTGCGGCCCATCAGCCATTGCCCTACAACGGTCCCCACAATGATCTGAGCAAAGTACAGCGCCGCAGACCATACAAACAGGGTGGAAATGCCGATGAACAGTCCCACAACCGTGACGCAGGCAATGCACGCGGCGATCGGCACGCCAAACAGCACCAGCACGCCAAGCCCTGCGGCTGCCCCGTATTGCTCTGCGGATTTCACCGCCTCTTGCGAGAATGGCGTCATCAGGGCAAATAACACTAAACCGTACAGGATGAATGCTGCCAGCCAGATGACCTGCCAGACGTAGTAGTGGGGGTTCGAGTAGTTCGGTCCGTGGGTAATTTTCTCGAATTGAACGGGCGAGGCCAGCTTGGCCTGGTCCGAAACTTGCGGCGGTTTGTGGCCTTCGAAGTTTACGGGCCCCTTGATTTCCGCGGACGAATCGATATTCAGTTCGTCGGACCTGACTTTCGCGGAGCCGCCGATGAACCCGCTGATGTTCGCCTGGCCACCCATGGCCAGAACATCGCGCTGCACGTGGCCGTCAAGGCTGAGTCTCCCGGAAAGAGAGGTGACGCTTCCGCCGACAGTTGCATCGCGGTCGATGTTGATGTCACCGCCGCAGGTCATCACGTTTCGCCCGACCTTGCCCTTGATGGTGATATTTCCTGCATAGCCGCGAATGCTTCCATCCACCTGCCCGGTCATACGGACTTGTCCCGACGCGGAAAGCATGTCTCCAAGAACATGGCCCGATACTTCCACGTCTCCGCCCGCCACCAGCAAGTCGCCTTCGATGGTGCCGGCGATGCGAATTTGCCCGCCTGCGACATAGAGATCGCTGTGAATCACTTCGTCTTTCGCAATGGTTACGCGGTCTGCGTGGCGCAGTTCCGTGGCCGACGTCTGCGCCGGCATCATCAGCGCCGTGCACAATCCCGCAAACACCAGAGCCAGTGCCGACCTGCGGAGGATGCGCCGCCGCAGGAACATGACGCCCAACCCGCCCAGCGTCGCCAGTGCCAAAAATTCCAGTAGTGTGATCATGGATTGCCATCCTTTCCAGAAGGGGCTCTGGAAAATCAGCAGGCCCAGCAGGTTCGTTCCGCTGAAGCCCGCCTGCTCCAACTGTTGTTGCCAGGGATCAATGTATTGCGTATAAAGCGCGTACACACCGGTTGCCGCCAATCCAAAAGCCAGTCCCCAAATCCATTGCATTGAGCGCCGCGCCGCTTCCTGAAACAGCGCCAGGCGCGACGGCAGCGGCTCGGTGTCTTCGAGCATTGCCCGCGTCAGCAGCCGCGTTTCGCGCTCCAGCGCGCGCAGCAGCGTGCGGCAGCTCTCGCATTCTTGCGTGTGCGCCGAAACTTCCAGCCCGCGCGCGCGGTCGAGTTGCCGCTCGAGGTACAGCAGGCAGGTCATCTCGTCGAGATGCCTTATATTTTCTTCCCCGGTTTCGCTCATGAGGTCCCTCCTGCCGCCAGCGCCGCCTTGCCTTCGAGCGCCTGCCGCAGTTCATGCCGCGCGCGCAGCAGTACCACGCCCACGAAGGCGCGGCGCACCCCCAGCGCATCGGCAATTTCGTCGTAACTCATGTCCGAGTAATAGCGCATCACCAGCGCCATGCGCGCCCGCGCACGCATTTTTTCGAGCGCCTTGCGCACTTCCTCGCTGGAGCGCTCGTCGATCAATTTTTCCAATTGGCTTGGTTCGGGATGCTCCAGGGGCACGCTCTCCACGTCTTCGGTTTCTTTGTCTTGGCGGATTTTTCGCCGCCGCAGAATATCCCAGCAGTGATTCGCAGCCACTTTGTACAGCCAGGCCTGGAACGACCGTGTCGGATCGTACTGGCTGAGCTTGCCTTTCAATTTCATGAAAATTTCCATGGTGGCGTCTTCGGCGTCCTCCCGCGTGGGCAGGGCACGCCTACAGAAGCGAAAGATCGCAGGAGCATATTGCCGGTAAAGCTCGCCCCAAGCGTCCGCGTCGCCCGCCCTGGCACGGGCAATCGCCTCCGTCGGCTCGGTTATTCCCGGCGCGCTCATCCGGCCTGGTCTCTGCGTTTCCATAGCCTAGTACGCACAAAAGGCTGCAAATATTACAACTTGCAAACCGCTGCGATACCTTGTTCCTCTTCTAACCCGTTCATTTTGATTCGCTTACAGCCACATCCCCGGCTCGTCTCGCCCTTCCAGCAATATTACTGGTTCACCTCCACCCGCGAGGAACGCGCGCAGCGCTGCCTGGCGCAGGCAAGCGGCTCCCGCTGCTCCCCGCAAGGCGGGAAGACGCGGCCGCTTCTCCGGCAAGGTACGCCCTCTAACGGCGTGAGCTGGCCCCTGTTGGCCCCTTTTCGATTTTCCGATTTCGATGTTCTGCCTTGGCCGACGGCAAAGAGCAAAAGAAGAATCGAGGCGATGCCATACAACCGAGGTGCTTTCACGGTCCCGAAGGATAGCATATCCCTCCCCAGGACAATTCCTGTGTCGGCAGCCCGCAAACCATTGCCGGCCGGACGGCCTACACGCTTGATTCACCGAGCTACCGGAGACGTGGGTTCTTCCCGCACAGTGAGTTCCTCGCCGTGGTAGGCTTGTATTCTTGCGATTAAAGATTCCAGCCCGGGAAGAGGATGCTGATGGTGAGGGGGGAGCGATGCATTCATCGCGCTTGGGCGGGGACAGGGTTGGCGTGCAAAGTGGCGGGCGCTGTGGTGCTGGCAGGAGTCTTGTTTGGCGCTCCTTCCCTGTGGGCGCACCATGGGCTGGCGCAGTTTGACACCAAGCATCCTCTGAAGCTGCAAGGGACGGTTACGCGTTTCCAGTGGATCAACCCGCATGCGTATATTTTTGCGGACGTCAAAGACGAGAAAGGTAAGCTCACAAACTGGAAGCTCGAGTTGGGGAGTCTCGGGATGCTGACGCGGTTCGGCGGGTGGACGCGCGACACCTTGAAGCGCGGCGACCAGATCATCGTGGATGGCTTTCCGGCCAAAGACGGCTCGCCCTATATGTCATTGGCCACCGTGCAGCTTTCCAACGGCAAAATACTCTCGGCGGCTCCGTAGACATGCCCGACCTGCTGGCATTGTGCAAGTGGCTGGAGCAGACGGCGGTTGGCGCCGCTATCCGCGAATCGCTGTGGCTGTTCCCGGCGATTGAGACCGTGCATCTGCTGGGGATGGCGGCGCTGGTGGGGACGGTAGGCGTGCTCGATTTGCGCCTATTGGGATGGCTGATGCGGCGCGAGCGGGTATCCGAGCTGGCGAGCCGGCTGCTTCCCTGGGCCTGGGCGGGATTCGCCCTTCAGGTGATTACCGGAGCGCTGCTATTTTCTTCAGAAGCCGTCAAGGTGTACGGCAATCCCGCGTTTCGACTGAAGATGTTACTGATTCTTTTGACCGGCGTGCACGCGCTGGTTTTTCACTGGATCGTCAATCGGGATGTGGCAAGCTGGGATGACAGCGCGGTCTTGCCTGTCAAAGCGAAAGTTTCCGGGTTGGTTTCGATCCTGTTATGGGTGGGCATCGTCGCGGCGGGACGTTTTATCGGATTTGTGTGACCCCTGCTGGACTTGGACTTGCTAAGCTTGCGCGCCGGGGCGACGACGGCACATCTCACACGGCGCGCTTGAATCGATCCGGCGACGTTCGAATTCGAACCTTGCGACGGGCAACGTTGAGACGTGTCTACGCAGCGGGGAGCTCGATGGTGACGGCGGCGCCGTGGGGCTCGAGGTTGTGCGCGTAGATGTGGCCGTTGTGCTCTTTGATCGTGCCGTAACACATGCTCAAGCCCAGTCCGGTGCCCTGGCCCACGGCTTTGGTGGTGTAGAAAGGGTCGAACACGCGGTCGAGGTCGCTGAAGCCGGGACCGGTATCGCTGAAGCGCACGACAATTTTTTTGGCTTCCAGGTTCCCTTCCACCATGATTTTCTTCTCCGGAGCCTGCTCGACGGCTTGCGCCGCGTTGGTGAAGAGGTTCACGAAAACCTGCTTGAATTGTCCTTCATTGATGGGAATGCGCGGGAGGTTCGAAGCAAAGTTCAATTCAAAACTGATTCCCGATTTCCGCCATTGATACTCGCAGAGCATCAGGGAATCGCGCACGACGGTGGCGATGTCCAGCGGCTTGCGCCCGTCCTGCAGCGGCCGCGCAAAACTGATCAGGTTGTCGATGATTTTCTTCATGCGGCGCGCTTCGGTTCCCAAGCGTTCCAGCTTTTGCCGCGCGTCGTTTTCCTTGGCTTGGTCTTTCAGCAAGTCGGAGTAGCCCATGACCGCGGTCAGCGGATTGTTCAGCTCGTGCGCCACTCCGTTGACCAATTGGCCGATTCCGGCCAGCCTCTCCTGCTGCACCAACTGGCTTTGCGCCTGCTGCAGGCGGTGGAGATTTTCTTTGGATTCGCGCAGCAGCCGGGTCATTTCCCGCGCCATCAACATTTGCCGCAGGAACACGCACACGGCCACGAGCAGGATGCCAATCAGCGTCACGGTCACGCGATAAGGGCGCAACTGGCTGGCGGCCGGAACCACGTACAACACGAGCAACCCGATCACCGGCATCGACAGGACCGCCAGTACGGCCAGAAATCCAGACACGTCCGACTCGCGTTCCCGCGCGGTTCCGCCCAGCCTTTCCGAGGGCACGTGGCGCGCGCGCACCGCAATCAGGATCAGCCAGCAGATCGCCGCATAGTCCGGCACGTCGTAGATGCTACCGCTGTAATACTCATTGCGATTCAGCGCCGAGTTCAACCACTGGTAAGAGAGCAGATACAGCGCGCTGGCGCCAAACAGTTGCCAGTAGATCTTGCGCCAAGCTCCTTCCGCGACCAACGCCATGCCGCCCAGCACGGCCATCAGCACCGCAAACTCCACGACGAAGAACGAGGAGGAATAGATGTTGTACACCGATTGGTCCATCAGGACGTATTCGTTGGGGAATACCAGGTACATGTAGAGGTAGACCCACCACAAAAGGAGAATCAGGAAATTCAGGGTGCTGAGAAGGAATTTCTGTTCGCGCTGCCGCGAGCCCGGGCGCAGGGCCGCCGCTGCCATCATCGGCACCGGCTGTAGCAACACCGGAATGTCCGCCCAAAACGGGTTGGGTGGCTCCCGGCCGGAGATGACTTCGTAGCCCAGCCAGGCTGCGAAGTTCGCCGCCACCAGGGCTGCGCCGAAGGCCATCAGGAACCAGAACCAGCGCGTGCGCCCGACGTTACTGAATCCGGCCCACAGCATCACCGCAACCGTGAGTAACCATAAGCCGGTTCCGCTCATGTCGGAGCAGGCGGTGAGCGCCGCGCCGGGCTTGGCCAACAGAGAAATGACGGTGTACACCAGCAGGAAACCGGCAACGGTGCCTACTTCCCAATGCGTCAGCCTTCTCATGCTTTCTTGCCTGACTCCCAAGGGAGAGCCGTGTGAACACGCCGCCAGCCTCCCTCATCCGGCTTGTTTGCAGCGGGCAGCCAACCACGGCGCTGTTTTTCCTAAGTCTATCGGGGAAACGGGCTCGTCAACCTGGCCCTGGATAAAATTTGTTGTGAAGGTAACCTTCGGGGCAAAGAAAAAGAAAAAGAGAAAATGAAGGGGCGTTCGCACCATGGCGGCTGAAGCGGGGTCAAGCGTTGGTTGTAGGAATCGCCGGCCTTCCGAGAAGGCCGGCAGATTCTTGACCGCATTGTTTCTGCCTGCTATCGTGAGGAGTTATTGTAGGCTCAGTGTAGCTACCTGAGCGCCAGGGCTCCTGTGGAGGGAGCGCTTTCGTCTCATGGGCCTGACCAAACTCGTAATCCGAGGCGCGCGGCAGCACAACCTGAAAAACATTAACGTCGAAATCCCTCGGAACACACTGACAGTCATCACCGGGCTTTCTGGCTCGGGCAAGTCTTCCCTAGCGTTTGACACCATTTATGCAGAGGGGCAGCGGCGCTACGTCGAATCGCTTTCCGCGTATGCGCGCCAGTTTCTGGATCAGATGGAACGTCCAGAAGTGGATGTGATCGAGGGCCTTTCGCCGTCCATCGCGATCGAGCAGAAAACCACCACGCGCTCGCCGCGTTCCACAGTCGGCACCATCACGGAAATTTACGATTACCTGCGCGTGGTGTACGCGTCGGTTGGCGTGCCGCATTGTCCGAACTGCCGCAAGCCCATCACTCGGCAATCCAGCGAGCAGATTGTGCAGGCCATCTTGCAGGGAGAAATCTGCAAGCCCGACGAGCGCATCATGATTCTGGCGCCCATCGTGCGGGGGCGAAAAGGCGCGTATCGCAAAGAATTGGAAAAATTCGCCCAAGACGGGTACGTGCGGGCGCGCATCGACGGTGAACTCATTCCTCTCGACGATATTCCGGCGCTCGACAAGCGCAAGAATCACACCATTGAAATCGTGGTGGACCGGCTGCTGGTCAAGCAAGGTATCGCGGCGCGGCTGGAGCAGTCCATTACGACGGCGCTCAAGCTGGCCGGCGGGCTTGTGACCGTTGCAATTGTCGGCGGGAAAGAGCACACGTTTTCAGAAAAGCTCGCGTGTCCCGATTGCGGCATTTCAGTTCCTATGCTTGAGCCGCGGTCCTTCAGTTTCAATTCGCCGTATGGCGCATGCCCCGCGTGCAATGGGCTCGGTTCGAAATACGATTTCGATCCGTCGAAGATTATCAATGATTGGTCACGTCCGCTTTTCGATGGCGGGCTGGGACCAGGGTCGGGCTCGGCGATCCTGAAGCGCACGCTGGAACTTGGCGCGTACGCGCACGGCTTCAGCCTCGATACACCTTTCGAGAAATTTCCGGCGCGAATTCAGAGCATGTTGTTGTACGGGTATCCGCCGTCGAACGGCCGGGACGGAGGCGGTGAAAATGGGAAGGCCGGGAAGAGATCCAAAGGCGAAAAGGGCTTCCGCTTTCCTGGGATCCTGAAATTTCTCGAGAGAAATTTCGAAGAGTCCGGCTCGGACGCTTACCGCGAGTGGATGACGCAGTACATGTCCGCCACGGTTTGCAGCACCTGTCATGGAAAGCGGCTGCGGCCGGAATCACTGGCAGTGAAGCTTGCGGGACAGTCCATTGCGGATTTCACCGCGCTTTCGCTGAGCGCGGCGCGGCCCGCGGTGGACAAAATGCTCGCGCAACTCAGCCAGCGCCAAAAAGAAATTGCCGGGCGGCCGCTGGAGGAAATAGCGGAGCGCATCGACTTTCTTCTCGCTGTCGGTTTGGGCTATCTCAGTCTGGAGCGCTCTGCGGCGACGCTTTCCGGCGGCGAAGCGCAGCGGATTCGCCTGGCGACACAGATCGGGTCGCGCCTGCGCGGCGTTTTGTATGTTTTGGATGAGCCCAGCATCGGACTGCACGCGCGAGACAATGCGCGGCTGCTCGGTTCGCTAGAACATCTTCGCAACCTCGGCAACACGGTGCTGGTTGTGGAGCACGACGAAGACACCATTCGCCGCGCGGATTTTGTGGTGGACCTTGGCCCGGGGGCGGGCAATGCCGGCGGCTACCTGGTAGCACAGGGCAAGCCAGAACACATTGAAGCGACGGCCGAATCGCTCACCGGCCAGTATCTGAGCGGGGCCGCAAAAATTTCGGTGCCGGAAAAACGCCGCAGCCAGAACGGGAAAGCCATCCAAGTGATGGGCGCGACGGCCAACAATCTCAAGGAGATTGACGTAACCTTCCCGCTCGGGTTGCTCACCGTGGTCACCGGCGTTTCGGGATCGGGCAAATCCACGCTGGTGAACGACATTTTGTATCGCGCGCTGGCGCAAAAACTCTATCGTTCTTCGGAAGCCCCTGCCGCGCATCGCCAGATCCTGGGTACGGAGCACATCGACAAGGTCATTGAGATTGATCAGGCGCCGATCGGCCGAACGCCGCGTTCGAATCCCGCGACGTACACCGGCGTGTTCGCGCCGATTCGCGACTTGTTCGCCATGCTTCCCGAATCGCGCGAACGCGGCTACCGCCCCGGCCGCTTCAGCTTCAACGTGAAAGGCGGGCGCTGCGAAGCGTGCCAGGGCGACGGCCTGCGGCGCATCGAAATGAATTTTCTACCTGACGTTTACGTGATGTGTGAAGTGTGCCGAGGGCGCCGCTACAATTCGGAAACGCTGGCGGTGCGGTACAAGGGCCATTCGATTAGCGACGTGTTGAACTTGCCTTGCGCCGAGGCGTTGAAACTTCTGGAAAACATTCCGCAGATTCAGCAGAAGCTTTCGACACTGGTGGACGTGGGGCTCGGCTACGTGACGCTGGGGCAGTCCGCGACGACGCTTTCCGGGGGCGAAGCACAGCGCATCAAACTGGCGCGCGAGCTATCGAAACGGCAGACGGGGCGCACACTGTACATTCTCGACGAACCGACGACGGGGTTGCACTTCGATGACGTGCGCAAACTGCTTGACGTTCTGCAGCGGCTGGTCGATCTGGGAAACACCGTGCTCATCATCGAGCACCATCTCGACGTCATCAAGCAAGCGGACTGGATCATTGATCTTGGCCCGGAAGGCGGCGAAGGCGGGGGGCGCATCGTGGCGCAAGGCCCGCCAGAACAAGTCGCGCGTACCAAAAAGTCCTACACCGGCCAGGTGTTGGCCCGCGTGCTGAACGTCAACGGCTGCTCCAATGGCAACAACGGCAAAGGCAAATGAGGTCAAAGCAAGGATTCCTTTCGCCACGAGGCCGGAATTCGCAAACTCCCCTCGCGGTCTTCGCTCGGAGTGATAGGTGGCGCGGGTTATGTAAACATTCGTGATTTTGCTTTCGGCAATTTTCCGGGCAACTTCTTCTTGCAGGTCGCTGCTCTTCTCCGTAGAGTGAAGCACTTAGCATGAGCATCTACTCGATCCCGCCGCTGGTTCTCGGTGAAGTGCGCACGTATCCGCTGGCATCGCGCAAAAGCAAGGTCAACGTGCGCGAATTCGCCAAGCCTGCCACCACGAACGTATCCCTGACAAGATTCCTCGATTCGTTGCCGCGCATTCTCGCGGCGGAGAATCTCCGGCAACTCTTGAGCGCGGTGCATGCGGCGCGCAAGCACGGCAAAGCCATTCTCTGGGGCATGGGCGGGCACGTGATCAAGGTGGGCCTCGGGCCCGTCTTGATCGATTTGATGAATCGCGGCTTCGTTTCGGGAATCGCGATGAACGGCGCGGCGCTCATCCACGATTTCGAGATTGCGCTGGCGGGCAACACTTCGGAAGACGTGGAGGCCGCGCTCGGCGAGGGCCAATTCGGCATGGCCGAAGAGACCGGCAAGTACCTCAACGAGATCGCCAAGCTGGCGCAGCGGATTCGCATCGGCTACGGCGAAGCAGCGGGGCAATTTCTTAATGGCGGGCTCCTCGAAGCCAAGCACGCGGAGTCCAGCGTCCTAGCGGCCGCTCACAAACGGCGCATCCCGGTGACCGTGCATCTGGCGATTGGAACGGACATTCCTCACATGCACCCGGCGGCCGAGGGCGCCGCGCTTGGCTACGCGACGCATCGCGATTTCCGCCTGTTCTGCGCGTTGACCCAGGAGATGCATCCCGGCGGCGTTTATCTCAATTGGGGCTCGGCGGTTTTGCTGCCCGAAGTTTTTCTGAAGGCCGTTTCGGTGGTGCGCAATCTTGGCGTGCCGCTGTGCCCCATTACGACGGCGAACTTCGACTTTATTCAGCACTACCGGCCGTTGCAAAATGTAGTGAAGCGCCCCACTGCTTCCGGCCGCAACCATAAAGGTCCGGAATCCCGCGGCTTTGCCATTACCGGCCATCACGAGCTATTGTTGCCGCTCGTTGCCGCGGCGTTGGCGGCGGGATGGCCGAAGAGACGGTAACCGGGACATCGATGAGCCTCCTTGACGACAACCCGCCGGATCCGCTGAAAGGGCCGGGAGATTCGCTACCTCCTGCAGGAGAAACCTCGGAACCGTCGTCTGCGGAATTCGCTACGCCGCTTGCCGGGGATCCCATTTCTTATGTGGCAGTTCATCCGGAGGCGGCGCATCCTCGAAACTCGCACTTGCCCGAGGACTTGCGCATCCCTTGGTCGTGGGTGCACCTCATCGTTTTTGGTTTGTTCTTCGTTGTCACGCAATTTGCCATCGGCACGGTTGTCATTGGCTATTATTCCGTTTACCGGCATCTCTCTCAGAGACAAATCAAGCAACTTCTCGAGTCGGATCCGAAACTCCTTGTTAGCACCAGCACGCTCACGCTTGCCCTCATCTTTCTTTTCCTCTACGTGACTCTTTCCGTGCTTCGGGACCTGCCTTTTTGGCGCACTCTCGGCTGGAAAAAACTGAAATCCGATCCCATCGCAGGCAAAGGGAAACCGTGGATGTATTTCCTCTCCGGCTGCGGGCTCTCGCTGTTCGTCGCGATCGCCAGCGCGCGGGTCAAGGAAGCGGAGCACGCGCCGATTCAGGAATTTTTCAAGAGCCGCAACGGAGCGATGCTCCTGATGGCCATGGCGGTGTTCGTGGCGCCGCTGGCGGAGGAAACCATCTTTCGCGGATACCTGTACCCCGTAATTGCGCGGACTATTTCGGCGGTGGCCCACTTCTTTGGGATGGAGTTTTCCCTTGCTATCCGGACCGGAGTGGCTTCTAGCATCCTGGTGACGGGCATTCTTTTTGGCCTCATGCACGGACCGCAACTTGGCGAGAACTGGGCGCTGGTAAGCCTGTTGATGCTGGTGGGCGTCATCTTTACTTTTGCGCGGGCCCGGAGCGGTACGGTTCTCGCCAGTTTCTTTCTGCACCTGGGCTACAATTCGATGATCGCTCTCACTTCGATCATCGCCACGAGAGGCTTTACACGGATGCCGCCGCATCCGTAGCGGATTCGTTTTCTGGCCTGTCTCCCGTTAGAATAGATATTTCTTCGGAGATATTTCCGATTTGATTTTGCGAGGCCACTGAAGGCATGGACGTAGCCCAACCGATTGAATGGACCGACCACGGCGTGGTCATGCTCGACCAGCGCCGGCTTCCCAGCGAGGAAATTTCTTACACCTATACGGATTACCGCGAGGTGGCGAAAGCGATTCGCGAGATGGTGATTCGCGGTGCTCCTGCGATTGGTGTGGCTGCGGCGATGGGGTTCGCTCTCGGGGTACTGCATTCGACCGCAGAGTCCGTTGAGGCACTCAGAGCCGAGCTTGGTCAAATTTGCCCGACTCTCTCCCAAACTCGGCCCACTGCTGTCGACCTTCGTTGGGCTCTAGATCGCATGTGCTCCCGCTTCTCGGAACTTGCGGCTGAGACCTCTGACCTTGCCAAAATCAAACAGGGAGTAGTTGAGGAAGCCAAGAAGGTTCACCTTGAGAAGCGCGCCATTGACGAAGCGATTGGGCGGTTTGGCGCGGAGTTCATGCCGCGGGAAGGGCAGGTGATGACGCAGTGCAACGCGGGCGCGCTGGCGACGGGTGGCATTGGCACGGCACTCGGGGTGATTCGGGTGGCGTACGAGCAAGGCCGAAGGCTGCACGTTCTTGTGCCGGAAACACGGCCGTATCTTCAGGGCGCCCGCCTGACGGCCTGGGAACTGCACCAAGACGGCATCCCGCTCACTCTCATTACGGACAATATGGTGGGACACTTTTTGAAGTCGGGAAAGGTCGGCGCGATCGTGACCGGGGCGGATCGCATTGCCGCCAATGGCGACACCGCCAACAAAATTGGTACGTATCAAATGGCGGTGCTGGCCAAAGAAAACAAGGTGCCGTTTTACATCGCTGCGCCGGTGTCGACTTTCGACCTTTCGATTTCGGACGGCGAGCACATCCCCATCGAAGAGAGGTCGGCAACCGAGGTTACTCATTTGCAAGGCGTGCGCATCGCTCCGGACGTTCAAGCGGCGCATCCTGCTTTTGATGTGACGCCCGCGAAGTATATCGCAGCCATTTTCACGGAACGCGGTGTAGCGCGCGCTCCGTACAAGGAATCTCTCGCTGCTCTCGCGCAATCGTCCCGGCCCATTGCAGCAGCGCGTTAACACAATGTTGCTGGCAAGATTCGGCGGCGATTGACGTTGCTGTCTGCGGCTGACCATGGTCGCAAAGACTGCGAGGTAATCCTATCCGCCAGATTTCTCACTATCAGATACTTGAGCGCCTTGGTTCTGGCGGCACGGGAACCGTTTGGATTGCGGAAGATCTCCACCTCGGCCGGCGCGTGGCCCTGAAGTTTCTGTCTCCGGATCTGGCCAAGCACCAGCAGGCGCTGGAGCGGTTCAAGTAGGAAGCGCGCACGGCTTCTTCGCTGAATCATCCCAACATTTGCACCATCTACGAAATTGGCGAAGCGGATGACGAATACTTCATCGCCATGGAGTTGATTGAAGGCGAGCCGCTGGACCGCTACCTCTCGCGGCATCGCCCGGACTTGCAGGAACTGCTCGAGATGGGCATTCAAATCGCGGACGCGTTGGATGCAGCACATTCGAAAGGCGTGCTTCACCGCGATATCAAACCGGGAAACATCCTCATTACGCCGCGCGGGCAAGCGAAAATCCTGGAGTTTGGATTGGCCAAGCTGATGGCGGACCGCCGCACGGTCGAACAACCGACGTAGGCAGGCGCGACCCTGGCTACCGAGCACCTGACTTCGCCGGGCATGGCGGTTGGCACGATTGCTTTCATGTCTCCCGAGCCGGCGCGCGGCAAGGAACTCGACGTGCGGAGCGATCTGTTTTCGTTTGGTGCCGTACTGTATCAGATGGCGACCAGCAAGCATCCGTTCGAAGGCGAAAGCGCTGCCACGATTTTTGATGGCATCCTGAATCGGATTCCCGCTTCTCCGGCGGAACTGAATCCCGTGCTCGCCCTAAGCTCGACGAGGTCATCCGCAGGGCGCTCGAGAAGGATCGCGACTTGCGCTACCAAAGCGCGGCGGACCTGCGCGCGGAACTGAAGCGGCTCAAGCGCGACACGAGTTCCGGGAAAGTGGCGCAAGCCAGCGGGAGCGGCGCCGCGGTGAGTGTGCCGAAAGCGCGCGGCTGGAAGCGAGCGGCGACGGCGATCATTGCCGTGGGTCCTGACATGAGCAATTTCCGCTAGCGCGTGCCTGGCAAGCTCGGCGACAAACTCCCTCAAACAACTTTGGAGACGACACTAGCAGAGCACGATTTTTTCGCGGTGGCGCAAGACGCGGCGCGTGGCGTTGCGCGTGTCAACAACCAGCTTCGCGTGGTCGACAATGGTCGCATAGTCGTAGCTCGAGTGGTCCGTGGCGATCACCACGGCATCGTAGCTTGCGAGCGTTTGCGCGTTCAGAGGCACGGACTTCATGTTTTCGTAATTGTAGTGACGCATCTTGTGTAGTTGCGGGAAATAAGGATCGTTGTAATCGAGCGTCACGCCGCGCTGCTGGAAGAGCTGCATGATTTTGAGCGAGGGAGACTCACGCAAATCATCCACGTCTTTCTTGTAGGCAACGCCCAGCAGCAGAATCCTTGAGCTTTTCATGCTTTTCTTGTGCTCGTTCAGAGCGTTGGCGGTGGCCTCGGCGACGTGGTAGGGCATGGCGGTATTCACTTCACCGGCCAACTCGATAAAGCGAGTGGCGAAGTCGTACTCGCGAGCTTTCCAAGAAAGATAGAACGGATCCACCGGGATGCAATGGCCGCCGAGCCCCGGCCCCGGATAGAAGGGCATGAAGCCGAAAGGTTTCGTGGCCGCCGCGTCGATCACTTCCCAGATGTCGATGTTCATGCGCAAGCAGAGCTGTTTGAGCTCGTTGACGAGCGCGATGTTGACGCAGCGAAAGATGTTTTCCAAAAGCTTGGCCATTTCCGCGGAGCGCGTGGAGCTGACCGGAACGACGCGGCCCACCACCTGGCTGTAGAGCGCCTGCGCGGCACGGCCACTAGGCGGATTCAATCCGCCGACGACCTTAGGGATTTGGGCCAGTCCGTATTGCTTGTTGCCCGGGTCTTCGCGCTCGGGGGAAAAAGCGAGGTAGAAATCGCAAACCACGTCCTCGTTTTCCTGGCCCGAGGCAATGGGGCAGCTCAAACCACTTCTCTCCAGAATGGGCAAGACGAGGTCTTCGGTCGTACCCGGATAGGTTGTCGACTCGAGGACAATCAACTGTCCTTTTTGCAGGTGCGGATAGATGGCGAGAGCGGTTTGCTCCACATAACTTAGATCCGGTTCGCGGCGCTCGTCGAGCGGAGTGGGCACGCAGATAAGGATGGCATCGGCTTCTTTCAGTTTTGCAAAATCGGTGGTGGCGCTGAAATGACGGCTGATGACGAACTGCTGGATCTTGTTTTGCGGGATATGCTGGATGTAAGAACGCCCGTTATTGAGCATCGCCACTTTTTCAGGATCGGTGTCGAATCCGGTGACCTTGTGACCCGCTTCGGCAAAGCGCAGGGCCAGGGGCAAGCCGACGTAACCGCAGCCAATGATTCCGACTTTGAGCTGGGCGCCCTTGAAAAATTCGGCTTTTCTTTCGATGGGCATGGGTTGAGTCACAGTCCTTGTAATCTGACCCCGAGCGGGCCGAAGCCAGGAAATTGTGTTTTCCGGGATACGCCTTCGCCCGCAACAGTGACACGCTCAGACGGGCGGACAAGTCGGCCAACACGTCAAAGGCAGGTAAATATATAACAGTTTCCTGGAAAACAGAAAAATCCTCTTCCCCGTCTAGCCAAGCTAGTGTAGTGTCCCATAAATAACTTGACAGAGTTTCGGCGCCTTGGTATGATCTCAGCCATGCCGAACACAGGTCTGGCGATCGAGTTACAACCGGCTGAGCGCGCTCAACTGGAACAGTGGGAGTCCGCACACGGAACGCCTCAACAAGTGGCGCTGCGTTGCCGGATTATCTTGAGAGCGGTGGCGGGTCAGCAGAATGTGGCCATCGCCGCGGGGCTGGGCGTGAGCCGGCCGACCGTGCAGCTGTGGCGGAAGCGGGTGCACGAACAGGGCATCGGGGAGGTCTGGGAGATCGCTCCCGGTCGCGGGCGCAAAGCGCGCTATGATCAAGGCCAGCGAGACCAGATCATTCAAGCGACCTTGCAGAGCAAGCCCAAGGGCATGACCCATTGGAGTTGCCGGCTGATGGCGAAGGCGCAAGGGGTCAGCAAGAACACGGTGAACCGTTTATGGCAGCTGCACAATATCAAGCCGCATCTGAGCCGCACATTTAAGCGGTCGCGGGATGCGAAATTCCTAGAGAAGCTGACCGATGTGGTGGGGTTATATATGAACCCGCCTGACAAGGCACTGGTGCTGTGTTTGGATGAAAAGAGCCAAATACAAGCGTTAGATCGGACTCAGCCGGGGCTGCCGTTGAAGAAAGGCCGGTGCGGTACGATGACGCACGACTACAAGCGCAACGGCACCACCACCCTGTTTGCGGCACTGAATGTGTTGGATGGCAAGGTGATTGGTGAATGTCACGGCCGACATCGGCATCAGGAGTGGCGGAAGTTTCTGCGCCGCTTAGACGCGGAGTTTCCCCCGGAGCGGAAGTTGCATCTGGTGATGGACAACTACGGCACGCACAAAGAGCCGCACGTGCAAGCGTGGCTGAAGAAGCATCCTCGTTTTGTGTGCCACTTTGTGCCGACCAGTTCAAGCTGGTTGAATCTGGTGGAGCGCTGGTTTCGAGAATTGACCGAGAAAGCGATTCGGCGCGGCAGTTTCGTGAGTGTGCCGGATCTAAAGCAGGCGATCGAGGCATTTATGCAAGCCTGGAACGAAAACCCCAAGCCGTTCATCTGGACCGCCACGGTTGAGGACATCATCAAAAAGATCGAGCGCGCGCGGGCCAAGATGGAGCAGATCAAACCCGGATCCACCCAGCCCAGAGGGAAAAAGAAGGGCGCTGTTCTGTAACGTTATATACGGGACATACCACTAGGGAGCTAGGGGGGCTTAATTCTCAAGGAGGTTGCCGCACGACACAGGACAGTGGAAGATAGGGACTGCCCGGCTTCTAAGTGCTTGACGATTTCTATGCCGCGCCGGGATCGCCATGAGTTTGATCATCCTCGTGCTGGGACTCGGTGTTGGTGTGCTGGTAGGCCTATTGGGGATCGGCGGGGGAGCTGTGCTGGTGCCCGCAATGGTTTATCTGCTGGGCATGGACCAACACCTGGCGCAAGGCACTTCGCTTTTTATTTTGCTGCCGCCCATCGGCCTTGGCGCCCTGAGAGAGTATTGGAAAGAGGGTCAGGTCGATTTGCGGGCCGGAATTTTGTGCGCGCTGGGAATTCTGATTGGCGCGCTCGGAGGAAGTCTGGTCGCGCTGCCCATGCCATCCCGCAATCTGCAAGGGCTGTTCGGCTGCTTCCTCATGCTTTCGGCAATTCTGCTGTGGGGAAAGACGCGGCAGGAAGACCGGCCGTCTGCCATCGAACAAGAGGGCGTTCATGGCTGAGGGCACAAGGATGGGGCGGGACGCTGGAATTTTGATTGTCGCTGGCATCTGCGGAATCGCTTCAGGAATGTTTGGGATTGGTGGAGGAGTCCTATTGGTGCCCCTGCTGGGCTTGCTATTTTCTTTCACGCAGCACCGCGCGCAAGGCACAAGCCTGGTAGCGCTGATTCCGCCAACAGGGGCTCTGGCGCTGATGGCGTATGCGCGAGAAGGTTTTGTTTCCTGGAGAACGGGCTTTCTGTTGATTCCGGGAGTGTTCCTCGGGGGGATAGTGGGAGGAAGGCTGGCAGAGAAGCTGAAGCCCCGGCGGATGAGGCAAGTTTTTGCCGGGATTTTGTTTGCGCTGGGCACATGGCAGGCGTGCAGTGCATGGTGGAGATGAAGTGCGAGCTCGCATGGTCGATTTGCACTGTCACATCCTGCCGGGGCTCGATGACGGCCCCGACAGAATGGAAGAATCGCTGGAAATGGCGGAAACGGCGATCGCCGATGGCTTAACCCACGTTGTCGCCACGCCACACTCCAACGAGAGGTTCTGGTTTGATTTTGCGCATGTGCGGCGCCTGCGCGATGAACTGCAAAACCGCATTGGCAACCGGCTCACGATGGCTACCGGGTGTGACTTTCACCTCAATCCGGAGAATCTGGCTCGCTTGCGCAAGCAGTCCCGGCAGTACTGCATCAATCAGCACGATTACTTGCTTTTGGAATTCAATGAAGTCTCCATCCCGCCGGCGGTGGATCGAACCTTGCACGAGTTGCAGCTTTCGGGATTGCGCCTGATCGTCACGCACCCGGAGCGGAACGCAATTCTGCGAAGGCATCCGGAGCGGCTCAGAGAATGGGTGAGGCGCGGCTGCTTTGCCCAACTGACCGCAGCGGCGCTCACGGGCGGTTTCGGGCCGACGGCGCAGCAGATTGGGCTGCAATGGATCGGCGAGGGCATAATTCATTTCGTGGCCAGCGATGCGCACAATAACCGGACGCGGCCATTGCGGCTGCAGTCTGCTTATGACGTGGTGGCAATTCAGTTTGGGGAAGAGAAAGCGCGCGCACTGTTTCTGGACAATCCTCACGCGGCGTTCGAGGGCCGGGATTTGCCGCATGTACCAGAGGTCGAGGAACCGGTCGCCCCACGGCGGCGGAAACGATTTTTCTTTTTCTGAGTCTGAATTCCGAAGTTGAAGAGAGATCCCGGCCCTGCTTGCAGCAGGCAAGCTGCCGCAGGTAGGCCTCCGCTCCGGCGAAGCGCGCCAAGCGCACGACTCGCGCCCCAGGTTGCGGAGACGGCAACCTAGGGTCGGGACGACAGATGGGGGGCCTTTAGCATGGGACAAAGCCCACGGCTTCGTGAAGTTCGGTAGGCTAGACAAACGTCCGAATTATCTGAGCGGAAAGACTTGCGATATTAGCGGGTGCGCGTGACTGGCAAGCCCGCCCAGGCGTTTAGCAAGCCAAGAACCTCGCGTACCACATCAAGAGCATCCCTGGAATTGCGCCACCAATGGCGAGGATCGAAAGGATCTTCGGGGGCGGCGCGCACCATGGCACGACATTCTCTCGGAGCGAGCTTTCGCCAAAGCAGTCGCACGCGCCGCGTATGCGGCTTGCTCGTCACCAGGATGACGGAGCGGTCGTTCCTTTGTTCGAGCGCTGCACCGATCACCTTGACCTCATCGGCGGTATTTACGATGGGAGGCTCCAGGACGTGAATGGCCGCCGCGGGGACTCCTTCGTGAACCAAGACACGGGTGCTGTAAGCTTCTTCTCCTTCGAACGGAATCCCCATGGCTTTCAGAGATTCTCCCGGCTCGGCAGAATGGGTGAGCCATACCTCCGGCGCATAACCCTGGCGATAGAGCTTGGCCGCTTCTAAAGCCCGCACGGGCATTCCTCCACTAAGCACGGCAATAGCGCGCGCTTTCGCTGCAGGATCTTCGACGACCAGCCAACGCCCGACGCCGAAAAATGTGGTAAGGGCGAGAACCGCAAGAGCGGAGACTACGGCGACTGGAATGGTCCGGCGATGCCTCCGGGGCGGGACAACGGCAAATGAGTTCTCGACGGTAGTCATAAGAAACTCGCGCATGCTATCCCGGGCCGACGCGATGGTCAAATTGCCGGGGCTCCGGTTAAACTGTCAGCTTGCATTTGAAGGAGGATGCATGCGTGCCGTGGTCACCGGAGGGGCGGGGTTCCTGGGATCACATTTGTGCGACCGCTTGATAGGGGAAGGCTGGGATGTTTTGGCACTGGACAATCTGGTTACGGGAGTGGACGGCAATATCGCGCACCAGCTGAAGAATGCAAAGTTCCAGATGCTGCGGGCGGATGTATCTCAATACATTGACGTGCCCGGGCCGGTGGATTACGTGCTTCATTTTGCCTCGCCTGCGAGCCCCGTGGACTACCTCAAGATGCCCATTCCCACGTTGAAGGTTGGTGCGCTCGGGACACACAACGCCTTGGGGCTGGCACGGGCAAAAAATGCAAAATTCTTTCTCGCTTCGACCAGCGAATGCTACGGCGACCCGGAAATCTCTCCGCAGAACGAAGAATACTGGGGGCACGTGAATCCCATCGGCCCGCGCGGCGTTTACGACGAGGCCAAGCGTTTCGCGGAAGCCATGACCATGGCGTATCACCGGTACCACAAGGTCGATACGCGCATTGTACGAATCTTTAATACCTACGGGCCGCGTATGCGCTTAAATGACGGCCGGGCACTGCCGAATTTCGTTTTTCAGGCGCTCAGTGGAATGCCGCTGACGGTTTATGGAGACGGGAAACAGACGCGGAGCTTTTGCTATGTCACCGACCTGATTGAGGGCATTTACCGGCTCATGATGTCCGAGGAGCACCTCCCGGTCAATATCGGCAATCCGCAGGAGATTACGCTTCTCGGCTTTGCCGAACGCATCCGGAAATTTTTCGACGATCCGCCGCCGATCGTCTTCAAACCGCTGCCACAAGATGATCCGAAGCGCCGCTGCCCGGACATCGGCAGGGCCAAGCGCATCCTCAAGTGGGAGCCGAGGGTAGGACTGGACGAAGGGCTGAAGCTCACGCTGGCTTATTTCCAGGATGTGTTTAAGAAGAATTAGAAACGTCAGACAAAGGCTCCGAGTCGTAAGGGAAACGCATAGGCGGGAAAGCTATTCCCTCCCGAAAGAACAATACTCGAAGCCCAGGTTCCGCATGTCTTTCGGGGAATAGAGATTTCTTCCGTCGATGACCAGCTTTCGCGCCATGAGGCTCCCTGCCCGCTTCCAGTCTAACTTGCGAAACGAATCCCATTCGGTGCAGATGAGCGCGGCATCCGCATCGCGCAACGCCTCATAAGGGTCTTCGTGGTACTGCAGTTGAGGAAACAAGGCCTTGGCTCGAGGCATGGCTTCCGGGTCCGTTGCGTGAATGAGGGCGCCTTCGTGGATAAGTCCTTTCACCACTTCGAGGGCCGGGGCAAAACGGATGTCGTCCGTATTGGCCTTAAACGCCAGTCCGAGCACGGCAATGCGCTTGCCTTTCACCACCCAAAGCGCCTGGTGAACTTTCTCGAAAAAGCGCTCAATGCGCTGTTTGTTAACGCGCTCGGCAGCCTTCAGGATGTCGAAATCAACGCCGACTTTGGCGGCGAGGTAAATGAAAGCTTGGACGTCTTTCGGAAAGCAGAAACCGCCGTAGCCCAATCCCGCTTTGAGAAACTGTCTGCCGATGCGAGGATCCAGCCCCATGGCTTGAGTGACTTCCTCGACGTCAGCGCCGATTTTCTCGCACAAATCCGAGATGACATTGGCATAGCTGATCTTGAGCGCCAAAAAGGAATTGGAGGCGTGCTTGATGAGCTCCGCGCTGTTGATGGTGGTAACCAGGAACTCGGCTTTTTGGCTCGGAGGGCAGGTGCCGTTATGCACCGGGCAGCGAAAACGCTTCTCCAGAATGGGCCGGTAGATTTCCCGAAGCTCCTCCGCCGAAGAAGGTTCTTCAACGCCGACGACGATGCGGTCGGGGTGGAAAAAATCTCCAACCGCAGTTCCCTCGCGAAGAAATTCGGGGTTCGAGGCCACGCGGAATTTGATATTGCTGTTGCGGGAATAAGCCGAGAGCGCCCGGCGGAGTTCCAGACCCGTCCGTGCGGGAACCGTGCTCTTTTCGATCACCAGCTTGGGCGTCCGCGCCTCCGCAGCGACTTGCCGTGCCACGTGGTCGATTGCGGAAAGGTCTGCCTCTCCCGATTCTTTAGGGGGAGTGCCCACGCAAATGAAGATAGCTTCTCCGGCGCGAATAGCTTCGCCAGCGTCTGCCGTGTAGGAGATGTGCCCCGCCTTGCGTGCGGAAGTCAGAATCTGTTCGAGATGTTCTTCATAAATGGGCACGCCACCGTCCTGGAGCTTAGCAATGCGGTCGCGATCAATGTCCGTGCAAACGACCTCGTGCCCCGCCTCGGCCAAGCAGGCTCCGGTGACGAGTCCGACGTATCCACATCCAATGACAGAGAGACGCAAAAGACCTCCTTGTGCCGGAGCCTAACAGGCAATACCCCTCGTGCTTCGGAATCCGAGTTGTATTGTGACCGAAGTAAGAGAAAGAAAAAAGCTGTTCGCTGGCTTCTCTTGGGCAAACCACAAAAAGTTGAGAGGAAGAGCCAAAGCATATACTCAGTTCTTGAAGCCCCTCCCCATCAGCAGCCCACGCAATCCCAGCAGCAAGAGGCGCGGCTGGCGGCGGACCAGGTTCCAAAGCAAGCGCGTGGACTCGTCGCGATGAATTTCTCCGAGCGATTCCCGCGCGGAAACGTCCAGCAAGTCAACAAGCTGTGAATAATCTTTTTGTTGAAAATGATGCAGGGCGCGGCGGATCATCCAGTGCGTGGCCAGCTCGCGCCGCAACTCCACGAGTTCCCTGTTTGCGCCTTTCTTTAAGAGCGCCTTGGCAACGGCGAGCGCGCCGCGGAAACCGGTGACGATGCCGCCGACCGTCGATACCTTTACTTGCGCCGCGGCATCCCCTACCAGATAGACCTCGCCATTTGCGATTTGCCGCCTCACCGGAACCCATCCGCGGTAGACCGGAATGCGCGCGCCCTGCCATTCGAGGGGCACCAGTCTTTTCTTCTCCAGAAACTTTTCGAAGCAGCGTTTGGTGTCGCGGCCGTGCTCGCCGATGACGCCGAGAGCGCCGCGCTCTGCGGATTCGGGAATCAGCCAATAGAAGTAAGGCGTGTCGTCCGGAATAAACCACACGCGCGTTGTGTCAGGAGGACAGTCCTTCGGGAGGCGAACGATGGCTTGCACGAGCGGCACGGTCTCGACCGGTGGCCAACCCGCCGCGCGGGCTACGCGGCTTGCTGCGCCGTCTGCACCGACAACGCTATCAGCGTGCAGCTCTTCACGCTTGCCGCCCGTTTCGGTCTCCAGGCGCAAGCCCTGTTCGTTCGGCCCCACTCCTAAGAAACGGGTATCAAAGGAGAGCGAAACTCCCGCATGCTGCGCTTCTCGAGCAAGAGCGGTGATCAGCCGCGAGCGCTCGATAATCAGGTCCGGCTTCCTTAGCGCAATTTGCGCCGAGCGACCGTCGGTAAACAGTTCAAAGCGGCGAATCTCGTTGACGATGCTCTTCTCCGCCACCGCGGCCATCTGGCTGCGGAAATGATCGGTAACGATCAGCGTGCGTGATGCCGGCTCCAACTGCGGCTTGGACTCCAGCACACGAACGGGCCGCCCGCCCCCAGCCACGCGCGCGGCGGTGAAGAGTCCCGCGGCCGAAGCTCCCACAACGATGATTTCCCGTGGTCTGCCGCTGCTTCCTGGCTGAGCTCTGTTTTCTTCCACCGTCTTGTACGTTCCCAATGGTGCGCCGTCTCTCTACGCGCGCTCGAGAGAACTCACGCAAAAGATTGAATCTGCTTTCCGCCCGATCCGTGCGGGACCTCAAGGAAATGGATGGGACGGGCGGTGTAAGTATACAGAAAGGTTCTTCACCCGCAAAGAAAACGCGACTGCAAAAAAAGACGAGCCTAGACTTAGGATCGGTTCGAGGAACGAGCTCCATGAAATTCAAGAAGCGCGAGAGGCGGTGCGCTCCTGGCGCTCGTAGGGAGCGCGCTCCAAATACGCGACCCCGAGCAAAATAAGGGCGAGTACCAGAATTCCAAGAAGCAACGCGCCTCGCGTGGAAAGGTAGCTGACCAACAAAGCCGCACTGCCGCCGGTGGCGCCGAGGAAGTACAGTGTGACGACCGCTCCGCGATGCCCAAGCCCGAGATTCGACAAGCGGTGGGCGGCGTGGTCTTTGCCCGGTGTGGTGAAGGGCAGCAAGCCCCGGCGGACACGGGAGATGGTTACCAGCGTGGTATCAAAAATCGTTACAGCCAGGATCAATACCGGCGCGAGCCAGGCCGATAGGTACGATGCATTCTCAAAGCGCAATTTCAGACCTAACGTAGCCATCAAGAATCCCAGAAACATGGCGCCGCCATCGCCCATGAAAATCTTGGCCGGCTTGAAGTTCCAGCGCAAAAATCCCGTAGCCGCTCCGAGAACCGCCGCCGCAAGGATGGTAACCAACATCTGCCCGTTCAGGTAGGCAAGGAGTGAAAAAAACACGGAAGACATCGCGGCTACGCCCGCGCACAACCCGTCCATGTGATCGAGAATGCTGAACGAAGCGGTTATGCCCACGACCCAAAAGACGGTCAGCACGGCGTCCAGAAGATCGCCGGAGCGGCCTCCCAGGAGGGTGCTAAAGACCTGGGCGCGAATTCCAGTTACGAGCAGGATTCCGGCGGCCAGCGGCATGCCGACGAATAGTTTCACCTGGTGATGGAGCAAGCCGCGGTCATCGAGGATGCCCACGGCCGCCACCAGCGTCGCACCAATCAAAATCCCCGCAATTTGCGCCCGGGCGGGTCCATGAAACGCCAGCAAGACGGCAATCACGACAGCAGCGTACATGGCCAACCCGCCTAATAGCGGAATCGGCGCGTGATGCACTTTTCGCGGCCCGGGCAGATCTACCATGCCTAGACGCAGCGCGAATGCGCGCACCGGCACCACCAACATCATGGAAGCAAACAAAGCGATGAAAAAAGCCAGCAGGCCTGCGGCCATGCAACCTCATTTCATCCGGAGAGCAGGATCCGCCAGGGCTCGTGTGGCCGGAAGCTCCGGTGATGCTTACGGGTTTCGCGTTCCGGCTCCCACGTCAAGATTTAAAGTTAAAGATGGTTGCCCTCACACCGCGCAAACACGATACTGCGATTTTAGTTGCCCGGCAATCCCGATCGTGTTGGTTATGGCCAATCAGTTTCGAATAGGTGAAAGAGTTCCAGATACTTGTGAAGTTCCAGCACTCGATCATAGGAAGGCGCGGCAGTGCGCGCGGCCTGTCCCATGGATTGCAATTTCTTCAGGTCCGCCATTAAACCGCGGACGACGGCGACGAGTTCCGCGGGTTTGTCCGGGTCGGCAGCTACGCCAAAGCCCTGCTTTGCGCCAAGCGACACCACGTCCGTTTCCTTCGGAGCCACCGCGATGATCGGTTCTCCCGCTGCGAGGATTCCATACATTTTGCTCGGTACCACCACGCCTTCCAGGCCGCGCTTGATCGTGACGATGTGCGCATCGGCGGCCACCAGCACGGATGAGATTTTTTTGGAAGGGAAATAATCAAGAAAACGTATGTTGTCAGCGCCTGCTGCGGCCGCTTCCACCGCCGACCGCTGCGCGCCACTGCCGACGAAAACCAATCCGACTCCTTCTTTGGAGAGCCTGCGCGCTGCCGTCACGAGCGTATTCCACGCACCGGAAAAACCTAGGTTTCCCGCATGCAACAAAACAAAGGAAAAGTTGCCGCGGATCGCACGGACCACTTCGGGATCGGGAGTAGGCGGTGACTTCTCTGGAGGAAGAATCTCGACGCCGTCGCGAATCACCACCACTCGCGCCGGCTCGACTCCTTTTGCGATGATCCGGGCGCGCATGTCTTCGCCAAGAACAATGACGCGTTCGGCGCGCCGTAGCGCCCAGCGATGGAGTCTTTCCCATAGGCGCGCGAGCTGGCCGGCGCTTACAATGTTGCCCCCGACCGCCATGTCTGGATACAGGTCGCGGATGTTGTACACGTACGGTTTTCGCTTCAGCAGGGCAACGAGCGCTCCCACGATTCCCTGAAACGGCGGGTCGGTCATGGCCAGCACAACATCGCAATCGAGGAATAAGGCGCGCGGAACGGCCAGCCAAACATAGCTCAGGTAATTCAGCAGGCGCTTCTTCATGTTGAAGCGCGGAAACGCTGTCGATCCGGCGCGAATGATTCGAACCAAGTCGACATTTTCTGTTTGATAGAGCCGCCAGGGAAGTCGCTCACGCGGGTCGTACGATGGCCGTCCGCAAAGCACAGTGACGCGGTGATGAATACAAACCGTGTCCACCACGGTCTGAGCCATTTTCGCGGTCGCCGAAGTGTCCGGCGGATAGTAGAGATTTAGCAGCAGGATCTTCATGGAGGTGCAGGTTGTGCGATGTTATTCACTACCTTGTGATTAGGAAATCGCCGAGAACGAGAGCGTCCATTTGCGTGCGCTGGAAGCAGTCGATGGCTTCTTCCGGGCGGCAGACAATCGGCTCGTTGTCGTTGAACGAGGTGTTGAGCACCACGGGCACGCCGGTGAGATCGCGGAACGCGGAAATCAGCGCGTGGTAACGGGGATTGGCCTCTCGCGTAACCGTTTGGAGGCGCCCCGTGCCATCTACGTGGGTAGGCGCGGGAATTTTCTCACGCTTTTCCGGGCGCACCGCATATGCCAGCGTCATGAACGGCGAAGGATGCGATTTTTCGAAGTACGCCGCGGTCGCTTCCGCGAGAATCGAAGGCGCAAAGGGCCGGAAGATTTCCCGGTGCTTGATGCGGCGATTCAGAATCTCTTTCATTTCTGGGCGTCGTGGGTCGGTCACGATGCTGCGGTTGCCCAGCGCGCGCGGGCCCCACTCCGCTCGTCCCTGAAACCAACCCAGAATCCTTTCGCCGGCGATGATGGCCGCTGCGCGTCGCATCAATTCTTCTTCTTTGAGTTCGGCGATCGTGCAGCCTTTTTGTGCCAGCCCATTCGAATGGATGGCGCGGCGCATTTCTTCGCGCGAATACTCCGGGCCCCAATAGGCGTGATCCATCACAAACGAGCGCGGTTTACCCAGCATCTGGTGCCAAACGAAAAACGCGGCGCCCACAGAGAGTCCGCCATCGCCCGCCGCGGGTTGTACATAGATTCGCTCGAACGGCGTGGAATCAAAAATCTTCCCGTTGGCCACGCAATTGAACGCCACGCCGCCTGCCAGACACACGGCCTTTGATCCCGTGCGTTCGGCGAGCTTCCCCAGCATGCCGAGGTAAACTTCTTCCAGTCGTTTCTGAAGCGAAGCCGCAAGGTTCCGATGCCGCTGCTCCAGCGGCTGCTCCGTGGTGCGCGTTGGGCCGAGCCGCTTTTCCATTCCTTCTGAGAATAACTTTCCCAGCGTGGGCGTCTTGTGCGCCTCAGCCCAGGACATCTCCGCGCCCGTGCGATGGTGCGAAAAGTAATCCAGCCCCAGCTTAAAGCCATTTCTGCGGAAGCCATTTCCAAAGCGCACCATGTCTCGGAACAGGTCCAACTGTTCGGGCTGTCCGTAGGCCGCCAGTCCCATGACTTTGTATTCGTCACCGAATTTAGGGAAGCCTAGGTACTGCGTGACGGCGCTGTAAAAAAGCCCCAGCGAATGTGGAAAGGTGACGACGCCATCGATGTTGATGCACCTCCCCATGCCTACTCCCCACATCGTGCTTGCGAAATCGCCGAGGCCGTCGGCGGAGAGTAGCGCCGCATGTTCAAACGGCGAGCAGTAAAAACTGCTCGCCAAGTGCGCCTGGTGGTGCTCGATGCGATGAAATCTTGCGCGGATTTTCTTCGGGTCGGCATCGAAAGCCTGCGCCAGAGCTACAGGAATGCCCTGAAATTTCACCAGCACTTTGGCGCGCTCGCGCGCAAAAGAAGGCATGCGCAAAGCATAGAAAATCTTCGTTGCCAGCCGCGCGTAAGGGTTGCGGGGCACAGCCACGTGGTCGATTTCCGCGAGTGTTAGCCCTGCTTCCCTCAAACAATAACGAATCGCCTGCACGGGAAAGCCGGCAGCGTATTTGACGCGGTTGAATCGCTCCTCTTCCACGGCAGCAACCAACCGGCCATCGCACACAATCGCAGCGGAAGCGTTACCGTGGTACGCATTGATCCCTAGAATGTTCATCGAATGATTTGCCAGTGTACCTCAGCCGGGGGGTTATGCGGCGAGATGTCGGCGGCACCATTCGTTCAGCACGTACAAAGACCACGGCCGGGACCAGGTGGTTTTCCCCGCGAGGAAATCGTTCCAAACCCCTTGCATTCCTCCGGGCCGCAGCGCCGGCGCAAGACGCGGGGCTGGATTTGCAAAACTTGTCTCCAATCTTTTTTTCAGCGAGCCGCGCAGCCATACTTCCCACGGCAGCGTAAAAGTACGTTTCCTTTGAGCGAGAATCTCTTGTGGCAGCAAGTCCCGGATTGCTTCTACGAGAAGCGCCTTGTGCACGCCCGGCCGGCGCCGCGCCGCGTCGGGCAGAGCGCACACAAATTCAGCCAGCGGCGTATCCAGCAGAGGCACGCGAACTTCCAGTGATTGCGCCATGCTGACGGAATCTGCGTCGCGCAGCAGCGTGCTCGCCATGTAATTGCGCGTCTCCAACCAGGAAATTCCTCCGATCGGCTCCATCTTGCGCGCTTCATCGGCGGCTCTTTGCAGCCATCCAAGCCACGTCGGTTCGAGCGTCACGCCGTCGGGGCCGATGGTGCTAGGCCGGAATCGCGGCTTGATAAGTTTTTCTAATCTTCCCGGCGGGAAAAGAGCCCGCGCGAAAAAATAGGGATGAGGCAGCACGTCGGGAGAAACCCATGCTGCCGCCGCTTTGCTTCCAGCGTCCGGCGAACCGCGCTTCCCGGCGAGCGCCGCCACAAGCGGTTCCGTCAATCTTCTTGCTACTGCCGGCACGAACCAGGAGGTGCGAATAAACCTTGATAGTCGCGGCGTATCCGCAAACGTCGGATAGCCCGCGAAAAGCTCATCGCCGCCCAAGCCGGAGAGGGCTACTTTCAGTCCCACTTTTCGGGCAGCCCACGATACAAAGTAGGTATTCACGGCGTCCATCGTGGGCTGGTCCAGTGCGCTGATCGCTTCATCGATGCGCTCAACGATGGCCCTGCCATCGAGCGGCACTTCCGTATGCTTGGTTCCGCAGTGCTTCGCAATAACTCCGGCCGCTTTTGCCTCGTCGAAGTCCGTCCGCGGAAATGTCAACGTGAAGGTTTGAATTCCCGCCTGAGCTTTCGCGGCCAACGCGGCAATCGCTCCCGAGTCCAGCCCACTCGAAAGAAACAGCCCCACCGGCACGTCCGCAATCAAGTGCGCCTTCACCGCGTCTTCGAGCATCGGCCGTAACTTTTTCGCCGCGGAAACAAGGTCGCGCGGCTTTCGCGTGTCTCGGGCCGCAGGGGAAACCGCTAGGTCCCACCATTGGCGCGCCCGGGGCACGCGCCGGCGCTCGGGAACATGCAGAAGCATGCGGTGTCCTGGAGGCAGGCTGAACACACCTTCGACCAGCGTTACCGGCTCGCTCACGCTGCCAAAGAGCAGATACGAGGTCAGCGCGTCCCGCGACAGGTTTTTTGGAGCAGCCCCTGCTGCAAGCAGCGCCCGCACTTCCGAAGCGAAGGCAAAGCCATACGGCGTTTGCGTGTAATAGAGCGGCTTGATCCCCAGTGGATCGCGCGCCAGAAAGAGAAGCGGCGCCGTCGCATAGCGCTCGCGCAAATCGAGCAACGCAAACGCAAACATCCCGCGCAGTTCGTTAAGCGCATCTTCTCCCCACTCTTCCCACGCGTGTACGAGAACTTCCGTGTCGGATTGCGTGGTAAAGCGGTGCCCGCAAAGGATCAAGCGTTCGCGCAACTCGCGGTAGCCGTAGAGTTCGCCGTTGAAGACCACGGCGACGTCCTTGGTTTCATTCCAGATGGGTTGATGGCCTCCGGCGAGGTCGATGATGCTCAGCCGGCGCATCCCTAAGGCGAGTCCCGGAGCGCGCGGTTCGCTCAAGAGGAATCCCTCTTCATCCGGGCCACGGTGCCGCAGCGCTGCGGTCATGGTCCGCACTCGCGCTTCCGCCTCCGTATTGCGCGAGGTGAAGGCGACTCCGCAGATCCCGCACACGCTATTGCTTGATCTCCGGTGCGGACGAGAGGGCTGCGCCTGCCCGGAGCACCCGATCACGTAAATGAAAACGAGGAATTCTCAACCGGCTGTCTGCATACCAGCCGAGGAGGAAGCGCACCAAAAGGAGGAAAATCACGGTCACGGAGGCAAGCGTCACGTAAAAGAAAGACTCGCGCTCCAGCAGCAGGCTCCAATCTGCCGCTTCCTCCCAGCCCGGATAGACGGCGTCAAGGACCCTGCGCAAATGCACTTTAGCGAAGAGCGGCACCCGCTCCAAACGCACGTGTGCCGTATGTTCGTAGTTGTAGTTCAGGGGATAATTCGGGACGGCACGAACAGCCTGGTTGAAGACCGCCGGGTTCTGAAGATCCTGGCGCGTTAGAAGCCGTCCCTGCGCATCCTTCATGATCACATGGTAGGTTGGATCGACGACGACCCAGCGCTTCTCGAGGAGCACTTCGGCAGCAACATGTTTCGTGTTGCCGTCGGGATCCAAAAGGAGCAGGCGCCGCACGACCAGGTCATCCTCTCGTGCAAGGTTCAAGAAAGCATTCGTCGCCGTTCCGCATACACGCAGGAGTTGTTGATAGTTGAGCGTGACGTACGGGTCTCGCTGGGAGAGCGTCTCCGGATTGGTCGCGACGGCCCGGGATGGCTCGATGCGCATCCAGTTCAGAATCGCCTGAACTTTCGGCTCTGCGGGCAGGACGCTGGGAGCAATGGCGTCGGAAAATCCGTCCAGATAGTAGCGCAAGCAGAATTCGCGAAACCCCGCGCACAGCAAGACAACGAGCCCTGCAGCCAGGAGAAGGTTGCACGTCCGCCACGCTGCTCGGAAAATGGGATGCGGTTGTGGTTTGGGCACTGGAAGCCTACTCTACCCGTCGAATTTCTCTCCAACTTGCTTCACGCGAGACACACTTAGAGTACAAACATTCCATTTCTTGGACAGGACCATCCCATCCGAGGCCCAACGTGACTTTAGCGCATCCGACGTGGAGATGTCCACGGAGTTCCTCATCCGCCAAGACACGACTGAGCGCCTCCTTCAGATCCTGAACCTCGTGTTTCACCACCAGCCCGGCTTCGTTCACGAGCAGGGGCGCGATTCCACATTGCTCCGTCACAATCACCGGCGTCCCCGATGCGATCGCTTCCGCCGCGGTGTTCCCGAAGTTTTCATTCTGCGATGGAAGGACAAAAACAGCAGCGTCCCGGTACGCTGCCCATTTGTTCTGCCCGAACACCGGTCCGGCAAACTGAACGTCGCTGCTGACGTTCAGTTGTGCCGCCAATTGCCCGAGTTGCGTTCTCATTCCGCCTTCGTTAGGTCCAGCAAACACCAATCGCAGCGGCACTGCCTGCCATTGTTTTTTCACTTCCGCAAAAGCCCGCAGCAGCAAATCGGGGCTTTTTTTCGAAGACAAGCGTCCCAAGAAAAGCACGAAACGAGCTTCCCCTGGAATTCCCAATCTTTTTCTAAAACTTCCCGCCTCCGGCCAGGTCTCCGGCGCCTCCACTCCATTTCGCCGCATGACCATCTTCGCGCGTGGAATCCCTCCCGCCGCGAGCTCTTCAATCTCCTGCTCCGAAGTCGCGACCACGGCGCTTGCTCCCTGGAGCATCCGCCTGCCCCATACGCGGTGATACATCCGCTTTAGCCACAAATTTCGCACCATCGGGAGAAACATCCCGATCGGCTCAACCACATAGGGAATCCCGCGCTTCCGGCAAGCCGAAGCCGCCGCCTGTCCGAGCAAATCGTACAATCCAAAAATGTGCGCGACATCGAATTCTCCCACCCGCGCCCGGCAATAGCGCTTCGCTGCGGGGTTCCAACTCACCTTCCGGTAGTGCAGCCAGGTTGGCAGGTAAATCGTCTCAACGTTGTTTTCCCGGCGCCGCCAGCCGAAAGGCGACCGCTCCGCTGAGTTTTGCTCTTGCGTTACCTCCCCGCGCTTTTCCAGGCCCCAATCCGCAGTCAGCACCGTCACTGGATGCCCCTTCCGCGCCAGGCCCTCGGCAAGTGCCCGCACTTTCACCGGCGGTCCGCCAAATTCCCAAAAAGGCGTGTAGGTCTCCGTGATGTTCAGGATTCGCATTGATCGCGCAGGATTTTTTTCAGGGCTTTGACGAAATTCTGGAAGCGGTACTCGTGGTCCACGGTTTGCCGCCCGCGCGCGCCCATGGCCCTGCCGTGCTGTGGATCCGCCAGCAGCGTTCGGATGGCGGTGGCGAGTTGGATGGGATCCCCATGCGGCACCAGGTAGCCCGTGACGCCATCCTGAATCAGCTCTGGCGCTCCCCCGTGGCTTCCTCCAATTACCGGCTTGCCGCACGCCATGGCCTCCAGGTAAACGAGGCCGAATCCTTCACCCCGGCTGGGCAAGGCAAAAATCTCGCAGGCTCTGTAGCACGCCGCCAACTCCGCGTTACTCAATCCGCTGAGAAAATGCACGTGACGCTCGACGCCGTTTTTCTGCGCAAAATCCTCGAGCCACGCGCGGTCATCTCCCGAGCCGACGAGGACCAATTGCAAATCCGGCCACGTTGTCAGGAGCCTAGGCAGCGCCGTAATCAGCGTGTCCATGCCTTTGTAGCGTTCCGCCTGCACCCAGCGGCCCGTCGCTAGGATGACTCGACCACTCGGAAAGTCCTTCGGCTGCCTCGCCGCCCCATTCGCGGCGAGCAGGGCTTCGAATTGCGGGTCGAGCGCCCAGGGCAGCACGCGAATCCGCTCGCGCGCGACCTCTTGTTGCGAAGCTACTTGCTCAGCCGTATCTCGGCTTGGCGCCAGCACAAGATTGGCATGCCGCAGCGCGGCCCGGCGCAATCGCCCTAGCGGCTCCCAAACTTCAACGCCATGCGTGCAGACAATGCTCTTCAGTTTCGGCGCGACCAGGCGCATTGCTTGCACAACAGAGGCCAGATTGGGATGCCCGGCCAGCACCAGCTTGGCGTCCCGCCTTGCCGCGCGCATCGCGGTCACCGCAAAGCGCCCTTTGGCCTTCTCGCAGCCGGTAAAAACAAATTCCCGCCCGCCTACCGCAGCGCGGTGCAGTTCTCGGGAATCATTCAGGCTAAGCAAGCGGCAGTCCCACCCGCGGCTGGAGGCATACTCGGTCAGCACCGCCGCCAAATGGCGCCCCACGCGCTGCACCCCCCCGGGTGCATCCAGTTCTGGGAACAGGCCTATTACCACGCGCTGAGTCTGCCAACTGGCGCGCCCCTTGGCAAGCCTGCATCTCAAGTTTCGGTTAATAAGTGCTAATAAGTGCTAATAAGTACCGAGCGTTGGCCCGCTCTCCTATTGGTGCTAGACTTTGCGCCTCCATTGGTCGGCTAAATCTCATGTCTTCCCCACCGATCCTCGCCCCTAGTTCCCTAGCCGCCATACATTGCGCGCTAGCAGCCGTCCTCGCCTCTTTATCGACAAATTCCACGTTGAACAGTCCATTGCAGTCCGCCGCGCAGCATCAAAAAGTTCACTCGGTTATTTTCCAGACCAAGTTTACTCCTCCTCTTCGTAGCCCGGAAGTTTCTCTGCGCTACAGTCCTGACGGCAACTATCTGGTGCTCCAGGATCCTACCGGTGTGATTGTGCTGCAAACAAACCCCCTCAGGATTCTCATTCACATTTCGACGGAGAACGTCTATCCCGTCGAGTTCTCCTCCGACTCTCAGAGCCTGGTCCTTGTTGCCCGCGGACTTTCCTACGCCAAATGGAGATTGCCGGACGGAGAGAGAATCGCCAGCGGGGATTTGCCAAGCCGGGGAGATTGCGCGGACGGCCGGACTTCGCCCGGCGGCGAGTTCTTCGCCTGCCTCAAGCCAGACTTACACTTCGTACTTTTTGACCTTTCTTCCGGCAAAAGCATCTTTGAAGAGTCCGCGGCTCCCGCACCTCCGACCGGCCCTGGAGGGCTCCGTTCCTCCTATCCAGTGAATGTCTTCTATTTCGCTTCTCTTGATTTCGAAAGCGCTTTTCCGGGCCCCTTTGGATTGATCCGCACCAATGAGCCGAGGCCCAACTCGAATCGTCTGCTCTACAATTCCTCGATTCATTTCTCTCCTGACGCGAAAATGCTCCTCGCCCGATGGCAAAAGAATTTCTTTGCCGTGGACATCGTGGCTAGGAAGAGCTTCGAGCCTCCTGGAGCGATTCAGAAGTTGATTGCCGGAGCCGTAGCCCTTCAGACCAGCGACCGCGTCATCGCGGTCGAAAACGCGAAAGGCTACCCGGGAGAACAAGCCACCGTCGTTTCGCTCAAAAATGCGGACGTCCTGGCCAATCTGCCTTTTTCCGCACGCCGCCTAGAGATGGCTACGAATCCACGTTTCGTTCTCTCGTACAACGTTTCACCGGATGGTCCGAGTGCCGCTGCGTTCGACCTTGACCAGAGCCGTCCCTTGGAAACGCCGCCCGCGCTGGCCTTGGACATTCATAGAGACGAATTGGCCGTCTATACTCAGAATGGCTCCATCGCTTTGTACCGCATCGGAGAACGAAATCTGCTGGCCAACTTGCCGCTGCCGCTTCCTTCGCTACCGCTGCTTCGGAGCGCTTCGGTCACGCCGAATCTGGATAAGCTGGCCTTTTCCGTCGATGGCGTCGGCGCAATTTTTGACGTTGCCGCCGGACAACGCGTAACCACGCTTGCGAAATTTTCCGCCGTGAATTTCCTCGGCCAACACGATGCGTCGTTGCTGTTCCCCAGGTTTTACGAGGAGCTTGCGCATATCTCGCTTGTAGATGTGTCCAGGGGGAATGTTTCCCCTTCTTGGGAAGTCGGAAAAGAAGAGCAGCTTCGCTCCGGTGGTTTCGTCCTGCTGCACTACTCTCCCTTGAAAGGGATGGGGATTGGCCCGGGGGACATGCCTGAGCCGGGGATGGAACCACCTTACGCCCTTCGCGCCCGCGATCCAGGCACGGGAAAGGAATTGTGGAACCGCGAATTCAAGGACAATCCCCCCACGCCATTTGCGGATCCTCAAGGCGAACGCCTCGTGCTCGGCTGGAAAGCAAAATCCTCGGAGGCCAAGTCCGGGGCCTCTCGCAACCCCAGGACGCGCGAAATTCTCAAGAATTCCAAACTCACGGACCGCGATTCCTTCTTCGAAGTCCTCGATGCCCGCTCGGGAAATTCCGTTGGCGGCGTTTTAGTCATGGCGGGAAGTGGCGCCGCATCCTTCGATGCAGCTTTTTCGGCAGGCGACACTCTGATTCTGCAGAAGGACGGTTCGCGGGTTTCTCTGTATTCCCTTCGCGATGGACAACTGAAGACACGATTGGTCGGCTTCCGGCCCAGTGTTAGTAAGGAAAGCAACCTGCTCGCACTCGACCTGGGCGAAGGACGCTTGGGAATCTTTGATTTAAGCACCGGAACGAAACTGGACGAGCAGATCTTTCCCGAAGCGCTTGCCTACACCCATTTCTCCGCAGATGGCAAGCGCTTGTTTGTGCTCACGGAACACCAATCCGCCGTTATTCTGGAAGTGAGCAACGTGCGCAATGCGCCCGCTCCCGTCCCACAAACGCCCGAAAACAAAAACTGAGGGCCCCTACCAATCCTCCCAATTTCCAAACAACGGGAATCTCAAAAGGGTTCGCGTGCTTTTCCCCTATCGGCTCAATTTCTCTTCATGCGCCGGGCAAATCGGTTTGTAGGCGCAGCTTCGGCAAACAGAAGGCAACGGCCTGGGTGGAAACCGGCCCGCGCGGATGTCCGCGGCCGTTTCCTGGACGACCGCTTGTGCCTCGGCGAGCTGTTTCGAATCGCGCGTGGTCACTTGCACCTGGTTGTTCTGCAAATAGTGAAAGACCAGCCGCACCGGGTTCCATTCGAAAATCTCTTTCGCCGCGAGCGCGTACAGACTGAGCTGCAAATCCCTTTTCGCCAGCGAATCCTTCTTGGGGCGCCCCGTTTTGTAGTCCACGATTTCCACGTCCTTGCGCCCGAGTGAATTCACCTGGTCCATGCGGCCCGTGATGATGACGTCGTTCTCCAGCGGCAATTCGAACCGCTTTTCCTGCTCGCAGACCTGTGGCGGCTCCTCCATCGTCGACCCATAAAACGCGCGCAGTTGCTCGAGGCCGTCTTTCTTGAATTCCCCTTCTTGATACTCGTCCTCAAAACCCACCGGGCGCCATTCCATTTCGAAAATCCGCTGCACTTCCTCGAAAGGCAGCTTATTGCCCTTGCGCAGCTCCCCGAGAAAGCGCTTGATCGTGTTATGCATAATGCTGCCGAAGCTGAGCGCCGCTTGAGGGCCTTCCTCCAACGACCACAAATACCCGAACAAATACTGTTGCGGACAGGTTCGGTAGCCGTTCACCGCCGAAGGGCTGAGCGTCAGCGGCTCTGACGAAGGCGGACGAAAAGTTTCCGCCCAGTCCGCGATTCGCGAAAAGATTTTCGCTGGCCCGGAAGAAACCGCGAAAAGATTTCCGCTTTCTGGTGCTGATCCGGCCTTCGTCGCGGCGTTCTTCTGGGCCGCCGGTAGTTTTGGCAGCATTTGGCGTACGTCCCGCCGCCGCACCGCCGGATCCATCAAAATGTCTTCGATGAATACGGGCACTTTTCCCTTCGATTCCGTCAGCGTCGTCAGTGTCAGCCGCTCTTGCGCGCGCGTCAGCGCCACATAAAAAAGCCGCCGCTCTTCCTGAATATGGAACTGCTCTGCCGGTTCGCCTTCTTTCATCAGTCGCGCAGGAAACTCGAATACGCGCGGCCGTTCCATCGCGGGAAATTTTTTGTTGTTCACCCGCAGCACAAAAACGCGGGGGAACTCCAGACCTTTTGCTCCATGTACCGTCATGAGCTTGACAGCATCCGCGGGCGCGTCATCTTCCAGAGCAACGATTCCTCCCGCCTGTTCGAAATAATCGAGATACTCGAGAAACTCCGGCAGGCTACGCGTGTCGCTTTTCCTCTCCCATTCCTGGGCAAATTCGGTCAGGCGCGCGACGTATTTGTAGTCCTGCTCGCCGGCGCGCCGGGGTACCTCCAGCCATTCGAGCAAATCGGCCAGAATCTCGCGCGCCGTGCGCCGCTTCATCGGCTTGCGCTGGCCGGAGAGAAACTCCAGCAGTTCAGCGATCGCTGCCTTTGATCCATCAAACGGCAGCTCCGCTTGCGGTGCCTGCAATGCGTCGTACAGCGCCGTGCCGCGTTTTTTCGCCGCGCGCTCGGCCAGCCGTACCAGGTCTTGCGCGTGCAAATTCCAGGCGGGAGCAGAAAGCACTCGCGCGCACGCAATGTCATCAAACGGCCGCGCAATCAGCCGCAGATAGGCCAGCACGTCTTTCACCAGCGGATGGTCCAGGATGGAAAGCCTGCTGATCACAAAAGGAATCTTTCGCGCGGCAAGCTCCCGTACCAGTTCGTCACGGTGCGCGTGCTGCCGGTACAAAACGGCAAAGTCTATCCACCGCCGCCCCGCGCTATGCATGCGCTGCAGCTCGCTCGCCACCCACTGCGCCTCTTCTTCTTCGCTGCCGAGCTCTACGATGCGAATTTTTTCGCCTTCCGGCCGCCTGGCGCTCAGGAATTTCTTGGGAAAGTCCGCGCTCACCGTATTCTGGCCAATCACCTGCGTGGCCACGCGGAGAATGTTCGGCGTCGAGCGGTAATTTTCCGTCAGGCTGACGCGGAATCTGCCCGAGTCTCCGCCCGCCTTCCATCCCGTGAATTTTTCAAGAAAGAGTTGAAAGCTCCCGAACGAAGCGCCGCGAAAACGGTAGATGGCCTGGTCGTTGTCGCCGACTGCGAAAATGTTTCGCGCGTCTCCCGCCAGCAGTTCCAGCAGCCGCAGCTGCGCGATGTTAGTGTCCTGAAACTCATCTACCAGGATGTAGCGAAAACGCTGTCGCAGCGATTCCCGCAGGGCCGCATCCGTTTCCAGCAACGCCACTGCTCCCGTGATCAGCGAACCGAACGAAACGCGCTTCTTTTCTCGCAGCAACTCTTCGCTGGCGCGATAGGCGCGCGCGATCTCCTGCTCGCGTGCCACCAATTCCTCTCGCTCCGCCAGCGTCTCCGCATCCAACATGCCGCGCTCGGATTCGAGCTCGCTCGCCAGCAGGTCGGCATACCGTTGGTAATCTTCCGCGGGAACCAGTTCATCCTGGCAGCGTGAAAAAAACTCCACGAAATCATTCAAGAACTGCCCGGGCTCGGCCAGCCGCCGGTATTGCTCAAGCTTCAGCCGTGCAAGATTGCGCCGCAGCAGGATCCAGTGGTCCACCGTATCCAGCACTACTCGTTCGGGATCAACATCTTTCAGCAGCGTCTCGCAGAAAGAGTGAAACGTCGCCAGCGTCACCGCTTTCCCGCGCTCGCCAGTCGCTTTCACCACGCGCGCTTTCATTTCGCCCGCGGCTTTCCTTGTAAACGTCAATCCCAGGATGTTCTCGCCGGAAAGCTCCGGATTCGTGTGCAGGAGCTGCCGGATGCGCTCAGTGATAACGCGCGTTTTGCCTGTGCCTGCGCCCGCGATGACCAGCAGCGGCCCTTCGCTGTGCATAACCGCGCGCCACTGCGCCTCGTTGAGCTTCACGCCGCTCTCGTCGAGCGGTTCCATCTCGAACAGGGTTTGCATGAACTAAAAAGGGTAGCCGAATTCCAGTCGAACCGGAAACGAGACCAATGACTAAACCACGGTCTTTAAGATCTCTTCGCGTGATCTGCCTTTGTGATTCGCAACAAGCTTCAGGATCGCGTTCAAAGTTCCGACTCGCAAGCTCTTGTGGCGGGAATGGGTAATCGTTGATGGCTCGGTGTTTCAGTTTGAAGAATGATGTGACTTCCCGTCTGATGAACTTCTCGATACGCCCAGTGGCGGCAGAGACCGTCAGCCAGCTGCTGCCCGCTGAGGTCTCGCGGGGTCGGCGACATAGCCACCGTCGGCTTCTTCCGTGACTTCAAAGATAAGCTCATTGTTCATCTTGTTGTTCATCAAGTCCCTGCTGGCCAAAGGCTATCGCGAAAATATTCTGCGGCAACGCGCGGAAGTTTCCTGACCTTCCTGGGTTTCACCGCTGCGACTTGCGTCCCGCCGCGACGTCGGCGGCAAACTGTTTCGATTGCCCGCGCGGCACGCTCAGCGATTCCCACTTGCCTGTCGCTTTTGCTGTCAGATGCTTGGCCAGAAATACGATTTGACCGACATGATGCGCATAATGCGCGATCTGCCGGTTGATCGCTTGCATCACCGAGTGCGGCTCCGTGCGAATCGTGACCGTGCGTCCCAAGTCCGCGTCCGTCAGCGGCTCCAGCGCATCGAAGACGTATTTCCATCCGCGTTCCCACATTTCCATAAGCGTCGCTCGCGTCTTCGGCGGATCTTCGAATTCCGTGTCCCGGTTGCGGTCCGGCTTCTCTCCGTCCGTCGTCAGAAAGTCCCTCCACCGCGAACGCATGTTTCCGGCCATGTGCTTCACGATGATGGCGATGGAGTTCGACTCAGCGTCAATTGTCGTGAACAAACTCTCTTCAGAACATTGCGCCATCGCGCGTTCGGCTAGCTTCTTGTAGTAGCGGAAGAGATCGATGGAATCCTTGGCGTACGAAGCTGTGAATTGGTGTGGCATAACGCCATTTTGTTCCTTGCCTGTGCGCTGTCAACTCAAAATTCAAGTGCTGCGCAGGCATCCCGGCACGTTACGCTGAAAGCGCATCTCGAATTTCGAGTATCGATCTACCGTAGTAGAGAGGTTACCGGCCCCACGGACGCGACTTGCACGCCGGTGCTTGTTGGCCGCGTCAGCCGCGCCCCGAGCGTCAACCGAGCGTCAAACGGGGCTTGACAATTCGTTTTTTGTTCGCCTAAGATAACGGGACCGCGGACGAGAAACTTTCGGAAAGGAGATACGAATGACCATTGGATCATCGCTGCTTACGGAATTCGATCAGGAAATGCAAAACACCCGCAAGGTGCTGGAACGTTGTCCGGACGAGAAGTGGAATTGGAAGCCTCACGAAAAATCTGGCACGCTCGGCTGGCTCGCCGGCCACGCGGCCACTATGGTGGACTGGCTGCCGTACACCATCAGCACCGAAGAGCTCGACTATGCTCCAGTTGGTGGTCCCAGCTTCACGCCGCCAAAGATTGACAACCGCCAGCAGCTCCTTGCCGAGTTCGATAAGAACGTCACCGCCGCTCGCGCAGCGCTTGCCAAAGTCAGCGACGCAGAAATGCTGAAGAACTGGAGGTTGCTCGCCGGAGGCCAGGAGATTTTCAAAATGCCTCGCATCGCGGCCATTCGCGGCATGGTGCTGAACCATCACATCCATCACCGTGCGCAGCTCACCGTGTATCTTCGCTTGCTGAATGTGGCCGTCCCGGGCCTCTACGGTCCCAGCGCTGACGAAATGCAGCCCAACGCCGCCGCGGCAAACTAACCGGGTCTTCTTCTGTAAGGGGCGCAGCATGCTGCGCCGCTGTGCAGATTGGCTGCCGCGTAGTGCTTTGGCGCGGGGTGCTAGCAGCTAGCCCCGCAGCTTTTCTGCACGCGCCCTGCTCTGCACACCGGGCTTCGGCAACCTCCTCTGCAACGCGCTATACTAGTCGGTCGCTCCTCTGTCGTTCGGACGTTGGAGGTCCGCCATGAACACCGAAACTCCCGTGATTCTCTCCGCCGTCCGCACGCCCATCGGGAAATTCCAGGGTGGCCTCGGGGGTTTCTCCGCGCCTGAACTTGGCGCCAAAGTTGTTGCGGAAGCCATTCGCCGCGCCGGCCTCGAACCCCAGCAAATCGACGAAGCTATCCTGGGCAACGTCGTCCAGGCCGGCCTCGGTCAAAACCCCGCGCGTCAGGCCGCTCTGAAGGGCGGCTGCCAACCGCGCGTCGCCGCCATGACCATCAACAAAGTGTGCGGCTCCGGCTTAAAAGCTGTCGCTCTCGCCGCGCAAGCCGTGCAGCTGGGCGAATCCGAAATCGTCGCCGCAGGGGGCATGGAATCCATGTCCAACTGTCCGTATCTTTTGCCGCAAGCGCGCACCGGCTACCGCCTCGGCGACGGGAAACTCCTCGATTCCATGATCCACGACGGCTTGTGGGACGCTTATGAAGGTTTTCACATGGGCATGACCGGCGAACTCGTCGCCGAAAAATACGGCATCACGCGTGAAGAGCAGGATCGTTTCGCCGTCGAGAGCCACCAGAAAGCGGTTCGCGCTCGCAAATCCTGCTTTTTCGAAGCGCAGATTCTTCCCATCGAAGTGCCGCAGAAAAAAAGCGATCCCCTCGTCATCAAATACGACGAATCGCCGCGCGAAGACACTTCCATGGAAGCGCTCGCGAAGCTGAAGCCCGCCTTCAAGAAAGACGGCACGGTCACGGCGGGCAATGCTCCGGGCACCAACGATGGCGCGGCGGCCTTGATCGTTACCAGCGAACGCAACGCCTCGCGCCTGGGTAAGGCGCCCATCGCGCGCATCGTCGCGCAAGCCGTCAGCGGCGTCGAGCCCAAGTGGGTGATGATGGCGCCGGTCGACGCCGTCGAAAAGCTGCTTGCGAAAACCAGCTGGGACCGCGATAAAGATGTCGATCTCTTCGAGTTGAACGAAGCTTTTGCCGTCGCGGCCATTGCCGTCACGCGCGAGCTCAAGCTCAATCCCGAGAAAGTCAACGTGAACGGCGGCGCCGTCGCCCTCGGCCATCCCATCGGCGCGAGCGGCGCGCGCATCCTGGTCACGCTGCTCTATGAACTGCAGCGTCGCAACTTGAAACGCGGTGTCGCCGCCCTTTGCCTCGGCGGCGGAAACGCCGTCGCTCTAGCCGTGGAGCGCTTCTGAGTCTTTCGATCGCTCGCTATATTTGTTCCGGACTTAGGTTGGCTTATCGTCATAACTGGCTAGAATTTCTTGGCTGATGATGCTGCTAGCTCTGTCCCGGCCCGGGAGATGCGCAGATGTGGGAAGATTATCAATACTGCTGAGTCGTGTTCTGCAAAGACTACTTCTACCATCTTCGGCAGAACGTGTTTCACCGACACAGGATTCCTCTCGGCGTAACCCACGGCATCACGAACCATCCTGCGATCGATGCGCGCTTCCGCGTGCGTGGCGACGATTGCGGCAAGGAGTATCTCTACGCGCCATCCGAAGTCGTCCGCTACGAACAAGAGCCGCCCCCATCCTGTGAGCCTCATCCTCTCTTTCGCGAACAGGATTGATGCGTTTGTAGCTGGACATTCTCGTTCCGCGCGCCTGGGCCGTGCTACTTGTTCCCTCTTTGGTGAATCCGCAACCTCCTACCGCGACCCCTGGACTGGCCCGCGGGGCGCCAAGCCTTCGCGGAAATTGGTTTCTCCGGCAGCGCCGCCCCCAAGCCCGGCACGGCGAGAGCTTTGTCTTCCGAAGAAACTGCGGTAGGGTGAAAACGCCATGAAATACTGTCCCTTATGCGCCGCTGAATACAAAGAAGGCCGCGACCGCTGCTCCTCTTGCCGAGCCGCGCTCGTAGCCTCGCTCCCCGCCGAAGAGGTGCGCAAGAACCCGCCAAAGCTTCTCTGGATTGGCGGCAGCTCAGCCGAATTTGGCGCCGTGGCCGGGGCGCTTCGTGAGGCCGGCATTCCCGCGCTCATCGAAGAAGGGTGCACGCGAATCCTCCAGAGATTGCTGAATTGCGAATCGCAAATTTGTGTCTTGCAAAATGAATTTCCGCGCGCGCTGCAAACCGCCGCCGCAGCGATCGCCGCGCTCCCTGCAAGCCGCAGCGTCGAGAAGTGCTATCAATGTGAGTCGGAATGCTCCGCCGCGCTGGCAGTTTGTCCGAAGTGCTCTGCAATATTGATTTTGGAACGCCCATCGAAACACCAGCCCGCCGCCGCGGACGAGGATCTGGCCCAAACTGTGAAATATTGCCCGCTCTGCGGCGCGGAATACGCGTCAAACTACCGGCACTGCACGGTCTGCGGCGTGGAACTGGTTCCCGAAGAGATGCGCGGGAGGCCGTTCAGTGACCAGGAATTGGAAGAGAAAATCGTGATCGTTTGGCGCGGCGGCGATCCCGCGGCGGTAAGCAATGTCGTCAGCCTGCTGCGTGCCGCCGGCATTCGTCACCACGTGGAGTCCACCCACGATCATTTCGTGTTTGAACTGGCCTTGCCGCGCCCAAGATATGTGGTGCGTATTCTGAAGCGCGACGAGGAAAGGGCGAAAGAGCTGCTCGGAGACATCACCGACAGCCCCTTCTTCGGCGCGGAAATTTCCCCGGACTTCCCCGAGGACCTCTCGACTCCGGCGCGCTCCTCCGATCGCCGCTGGAACCCTGCGGCCGCTACCGTGGAGGTTTGGAGCGGCGATGATGCGGCCATGGCAAAACTTGTAGGTGATTGTCTGCGGGAGAACCACATCGGTTTCCGTCGTGAAGGATGTGAGCCGGGGAAGCTCCGCCTCTTGGTGACCAACGCGGAGGAAGTCCGCGCCCGCGAGATTCTCCGCGAAATCCGCGAAGGCCGGCCCCTCGCATAATCACAAAGATTCGCTTAGCCGGTGCTACAGGTTGGAAGACTGGGGCGTGAGTTCGCCCCTGCCGCCAGCGGCCAAGTCGTTTCCGCAGTACGGGCAGAACTTGTCGAGTTCGCCGACTTCTCTCTTGCATTGCGGACAAGAGGGTTGCAGATTGCATTTGCAGTTGGGGCAGAAATTAAACCGCGCGCTGACCGACGCGCTGCACTGCGGACACGGATAGGGCAGCGGCTCGCGCATCAAGAAGTAAATCACAAATCCGATCAGCCCCCACGTCGGCAGAAAAATCAGAATCAGGATGGTCCACAGGGCGGAGTTCATTCCGCGCCGGCTGGCATCGCGATTCACGTAGGCCGTCAAAAAAATGAACGTGGCCATGAGAATACTGATCGACGTCACGATGCCGGCCAGCGCAAAGGATGCCAGCACCGGATTGTCCCGCAGTTCCGGCGGAAACATATCGTTGCCGTAGGGGTTGTAACGCTGCGCCAGGTTCACGGGAATGGCGATTCCCAGCGCAGCCGCATAAAGAAGCCCGACAACGACCAGCAGCCATTTCGGGATAATCAGGAGCTCGTCCCAGAAGCGCAGCTTCTCTTTTCTCCTGCGAACGCGATTGAGCCGCATCCTCTCGTTGAAAGAACTCGTCACTTTTTGTGAGTAATCCGCCATTTTTCTCTCTCTTGCCACGCAAATTGCTTTGGCCCCGACAATGTGTCGTCCCGAACCCGGTCGCGTCGTTGGCGAACGGCGGCGAGGGACCTGCTTTTCGCGCTGCTCCCTTCTCAACGCCCCGGTTTCATCCACTCCGGCTCTTCGGCTTGCCCCGCGCCTTCCAACAGCAGCACGAGCACCGCGAACAGTGCGGGAATCGTCCACCACAAGCCAAAACCGATTTCCAGGATAAGTTTCGGCGCGCCGGTCACGTGTCCAAACCATTCGAACACCCGCCAGACATACGGCGCGCTGGCAATCCCAAAAATCCAGGAGGCCGCGCAAGCCAGCCACAGCATGCGGCGCTGCGGCTGGCGTTCGCGCAACTCCATGGCGCGCAGCCGCACGCGGAATTGCGTCCGGCCCGCAAGATCCGCGGGCAGCGGAATCGCTGCCGTGCGCAGCGACCGCAGCGCGCGATCCGTTTGCCGCGCATGCTCGTTGCAAAACTCGCACTCTTGCAAATGTGCGGCAAGCCACTCGCTCTCCAATTGCGCAAGTCCTTCCACGCGCCCTTTGGCCACGAGTTGCAGCGCGCGCGTGTGCACGTTCTCGCTCATGCCCAACCTCCCTCGAGCGCCCCGCGCAACGCATCCAAACCGCGATACAGCCGCGACTTCACGGTCGAGACGGGAATGCTCAACACCCCCGCCATCTCTTCGATCTGCAATTCTTCCTGAAACCGCAGCACGAGTACTTCGCGATAAATCGCCGGAATCTTTTCGAGCGATGCCTGCACATCTTCTTCTCTCTCTTGTGCGAGCACCTGATGCAGGGGCGATGGCTCGTTCTCGCTCGGGATTTGCAGCGGCTTTTCCAACTCAGGATCGGTGAGCGCGTCCAAGCTTTGCGCTTTCTTCGTGCGCTGCCAGTCGATCACCAAATGCCGCGCGATGGCAAACAGCCACGCTTCGAATTTCGATTTGCCGTCGTATTGGTGTCCGCGCTCCAGCACGCGAATCCATGTCTCCTGGAAAAAATCCTCCGCGCGCGCTTTGTCCCCAGTGATGTACACCAAATACCGAAAAAGTCTGAATTGGTGCTGCTCGATCAGCCGGTCCAGCAAATCCGGATCGCGCTGCTGCAAACCGCGCGCGATGTTTTTCGCTTCATCGCGCATCAGCGTGGAAAACGTCAAGGCTGGTCCAAAGACGTTCGCGCCTCCAAGGGCACTCAGGCCGAGGGCCAAGCCAGCTTGCCGAGCGGTCGGACATGAGTTCGTGGTGTTCATTCTAACTGCTATACGGGCGTGCATCGCAAAAAGACGCAAGAAAGGTCCCCGCGCTCATTCCGCCTAAACACTTCGTTCTTATGGAGTTACAGCCCAGGCGCTTAGGCCTTTTCCAGAGTCCAGCACGTGCTCAGTCTCTGTCGTTGCGCAGTGGACTTTGCGACCGAAACGCTGTAGCTGCGCGCCTTGCTGCAGGAGCCCGATGAGGGCGCATCGCCAAGGATTTCTTGTGGTGCTGACAACAGTTACGGGCGCGCCAGCTTGCGGTTCTAGTTGGCTTTGGACTTCGATTCCGGGCCTTCCTGGTTTTCCTTCACCAATTGCACGCGCGCGGCGGCAAACGGCATGACCGCTTCCAGCAACACCGGCGTTTTCACCGCGTCGTTCGCCAGGTACAGCGCGAAGGAAGCGTCCTTCGACTCCACGCCATTTTCAAAAACGTGAATCTCGATTTTTGTGGCGCGATAATCTCCCGCAGGCACGCCCACCGCGACCGACGCGCTCGCCAGCTTCGCACGCACGTTGTAGAGTTTGTGCCCGTCATATACCGGGCTGCTCACTTGGCGCGTTGCGGTCCAATCCACGGTTCGCAAAAACTCCATCATCCCCAGCGGATCGCGCGTTCCCGGCACCACGCGCGCCGCGGTGGCATCGGCTGGCGCGGGTTCCTTGCCGCTCGAGGTCATGCGCTGAATCGATTGCAGCTTCTGCCCCCGCTCGCTCAGCCGCATCTCATACTGCAGCGATGCCAGCGTTCCCGCATCGCTGTAGGAATCAAATTGATCGTCCAGCTCGAAGACGATTCTCAACGGTTTCAGCGTGTGCGCGGCCGCCTGTAAATGCCAAACGTTCTTGCCCAAAAAGCTTCCTTTGCCCGCAACTCTGAGCGTCAGCGTCGCCACGTTCTCGAGCTTCGAGACGTCCGCGGTGTAGTTCAGCACTTCGCCGCTCTTCAGAGGTAGTTCTATCATCGCGGGCGGTGCCGCCGTCTTTCTCGCCTTGCCCGCTCGATCCGATTTTCCCGGCCGTGCGCTCGGCGGAGTTGCCACCGAAGCTTCATGAAATCCCGGCGGCTCCGCGGAAACCACCTCGGGCAGCGCCAGCGGCTGCCCTCCCCGCGCGTGCAGCCAGTAAAAAACTCCCGCCGCGCAACCCAGCGCCACCAGCGCCACGACTGCGACCGTCTTTTTCATGCTCATCTTCTCGAACCGTTTCCTCGAAACAGGCGCGTGCTCGCCGCATTTCCGTCGTACAATATCTTGCTGTACGCGGAAATCATCCGGCTCCCTTCGCCGGCGCGCCGCGACTATCAGCGTATCAAAACGCGGGTGCAGCGTCTTTCCCGGCCTCGCCCTTGGTATCGCTGGGGCCACCTGTCCGCCAACGTGCTGGCTGTCCCCACGGTGGCTGTAAAGAGCTTGGAGCTTCGACCTTAGGAGGTTTCCGCGATGCGCTATCTGGTGACCGGCGGCGCCGGTTTCATCGGCTCGAATACGGTGGACGAACTCGTCCAGCGCGGGCACGGCGTGGTCGTCCTCGATGATCTTTCCGGCGGCAAAGAAGACAATCTCGCCGAGATTCGCAACAAAATCACCCTCATCAAAGGCAGCATCACGGACATCGAGCTCGTTCGCAAAGCCATGCACGACGCCGAGTTCGTGCTGCACCTCGGCGCCCGCACTTCCGTGCCCCGCTCCGTGAAAGATCCGCTCGAAACCAACCGCATCAACGTCGAAGGCACGCTCAACGTCCTCGTCGCCGCCAAAGAAATGAAGGTCAAGCGCGTGGTCTTTGCGGCGTCTTCCTCGGCCTACGGCGAGACGCCCACGCTTCCTAAAGACGAAACCATGCAGCCCGAACCGATTTCTCCTTACGGCGTCACCAAATACGTCGGCGAACTTTACGGCGCGGCGTTTCTCAAATGCTACGGCCTCGAAACCGTTTCCCTCCGCTACTTCAATATTTTTGGTCCGCGGCAGGATCCCAGTTCGCCGTACTCCGGCGTGTTAGCCAAGTTCTGCACCGCGTTTCTCGACGACGAGCAGCCGGTCGTTTTCGGCGACGGCGAGCAAACGCGCGATTTCACGTTCGTGGACAACGCGGTCTACGCCAACCTGCTCGCTTGCGAAGCGCCTAACGTGGCCGGAAAAGTATGCAACGTCGGCTGCGGCGTGCGCATCTCGCTCAATGAAGTCCTCGCCGCGCTGCGGAAGATTTCCGGCAAAGCGTTGCAGGCCAAATACGAACCACCGCGCGAAGGCGACATCCGCGATTCGCAAGCCGACATTTCGCGAGCCCGGAAGTTCCTCGGCTACGAGCCGCAAGTCGGCTTCGAGCAAGGCCTCCAGATTACCTTCGACTGGTACCGCAACTCGCAAGCCAAAGCCGCCGCCAAAGAAGCCGCAACGCAGGAAGCCGCCGAGGCCCGCGACCCGGGCGCAAAAGAATCCGCCGCCAAGGACGTCATTTCGTAGCGCCACTCTTCAGCGCGGCATCTCGCCTCTTCTGCCTATAGGCCACCGGCCCATCATGAGCGTCTACGCGGTCGAGACCCTCCTAACTTTTAATACGGCTGATTTCGGGCGATTCACCCTTCGACGTTGCTTGCTTGAGCGTGCGTGGGAAGCCCCACACTAGAAAAGAGCACAGGCAGGAGTGGCCTATGCCACAAGAAAGGGCACGACATGTCGCGTCCCTACAAGAGGCGAAGAGGGCAAATGCTACGGCAGCATGGTTTTGCCGTAGCTGAGGGGAGCGCCGGGCTTGGGCTGGTCGTAATTCCAGAACCACAGCGGCTCGAGCTTCTTCTGCTCGGGCCAGACCTCGTTGAGCGTGTCGCCCTCGAACAGTTCGCCATTTTTCATCACCCAGTGAATGGTGTTGGTGTTGTGGATGTCATCAAGCGGATTCTTGTCCATGATGACCAGGTCGGCCAGCTTGCCCGGCTCGATGCTGCCGATTTCCGACGGACGGCCCACGATCTTCGAGCCGTTCACGGTGGCGCAGCGCAGCATTTCGAGCGGCGTCATGCCGCCCGAAGCCAGCATCCACATCTCCCAGTGGTAGCCAAGACCTTGGAGCTGGCCATGGCTGCCAACGCCGACGAGGCCGCCCGCGCGCACCAGCTTGGTCATCTGCGCGGCGAGCCGCGGGAACGCGAATTCGTCTTTGCGGAACCAGCCGGGCCGCCGCTTGGTCTTCTCGTCGATAACCGTGTGCGGCGTGAAGTGGTTCAGCTTGGCGTTGTCGTGCACTTCGGTGTTGAGGTACCAGTAGTCTTCACCGAAGGGCCCGCCGTAGTTGACGATGAGCGTGGGCGTCTCGGCGATACCGGACTGCGCGAACATCTGGATTACGTCTTTGTACAGCGGCGTGATGGGCAGCGTGTGCTCGTTGCCGTGGAAGCCGTCGATGACGTGCGTGAGATTGAGCTTGAGGTCGAGCGCGCCTTCGGTGGTGGGCATCATCTCGAGTTCCTTCGCGGCTTCGACCATGAACTGGCGCTGCTTGCGGTTGCCCACAACGTAGCTCTTGATGTTGTGCGTGCCGTAATACTTTTTGTAGCGCGTGAGCACGCCCTTTACTTCTTCGACGGATTGGAAATTGTTGTTGGAGAAAACGCCTGGGCCGGTGGAGAAAGCGCGCAAGCCGATGATGTCGCCGGTGTCGACGAGGTCTTCGTAGGCGAACATGTCGTTGGTGGCGGTCTGGACGTCGAGGCCGGTGGTCACGCCATAAGCGACGTTGGCGAGGAAGTTCCAGTTTTGGGTATCGAGGATGCCGCGGCGAATCTCGAACCAGTGCGCGTGGGTGTCGACGAAGCCGGGCGTGATGGTTTTGCCGCTGACGTCGAAGACTTTCGCGCCTGCTGGGATGCTGCCGCGCGCGCTGACGCTCTTGAGGCGGTTGTTCTCGACGACGATGTCGGCGTTTTTCAGGACTTCATCGCCCTTCATGGTGATGACGGTGGCGCCGCGAAGGACTATGGTGCCCTTGAGGATCTTGCGCGGAAATTCGAGGTCGACGGGAAATTCTTCTACGGATTTTTCCTGTTCTTTGAATTTTTCCGGCTTCTTTTCGGCCTGTTCGTCCTTCTTGGTTTCGTCTTTCTTCTGCGCGTCGGCCGCGCCGGCATCTTTTTTGTCGGCGTCTTTCTTGGCTTCGTCCTTCTTCTCGCCTTCCTTCTTTTCTTCCTTGGGAGGCTCGAAGGAGATGGACGAAAGCGACTGGCGGAAGAAGCTCGGACCAATGGCCCAGGTGATGGTCTTGCCGCCGTCGGCCCAAGCAAAGTAGTCGGCGCCAATGTCGGTGATTTTCTTCAGCGGGACGGAAGCGGCGTTCACCATGATCGTGGGCGCTTCGCCGCCCACCTCGGGCATGGCCGTGACGTAGAGCTGGTTCATGATGTGCGCCAGCACCCAGTTTCCGTCGGGGCTGGCGAGCACATCGTCGGCGGGGTCGGGCTCATCGGAAAAGCCCAGCGGCGGCGACTTCACTTGCAGGTGCGTGCGGCGGTCGGTGCCGTCGTAGCGCAGTGAAATCAAGCCGCCGCGCGTGTAGAGATAGATGCGATCTTTTTCATGAGTGAAATGCGGTTTGCCGGCACCGCGCGCAGGGAGGATGAGAGTGGCGGTACCGCCGTCGGCGGGAATCCAGATGAGGTCGGGGCTGCCGGCGATGCCGAAATCAAAGGTGCTGTTGTCGCGGTCGTAGGCGCTGCCGCGCAGCGCCACGATGCGGTCGTCATGCGGTGACCACGCGGGATCGCTGTAGAAGGCGGAGGTTTGCGTGAGTTGCTTGGGAGTGCCCCCGGTCGAAGGCACTTTGCAGATTTGTCCGCCGCCTGCAGACCAAGTCACGTAGGCGATCGATTTGCCCTCGGGGGACCAAGTGGGCTGAAACTCTTTGGCGTTGCCGGTGGTGAGGCGCTGCGGCTTGCCACCGGGAATGTCCATGACGTAAAGATGCGTGAGCGCGGAGAAGGCCAGGCGCTTGCCGTCGGGAGATTCGACGGGATCCTGGATGAGGCGCACCTTCACCGGACCCTCTTCCACTTTTTGCGGGAAGTCGAGCTTGGGACCCAGGTCCTGGGAAACTTTGGCGGTGAAAGGAATCAGCCTTTCGGCGCCGGTGGCGATATCGAGGCGATAGATTTTTCCGTCATTGTTGTAGACGATTTCTTTGCCGCCGGGGAGAAACGCGTAGCCGGGAAAAAGATCGCGGGTGAAGCGGGATTCCTGATCGTCGCGGGTGATGGGATATTTCACCCAGCGGTCTTCGCCGGTTTGCAGATTGCGCAGGCGGAGGCCGCTCTCGGCTTCGTGACGCGTGACGTAGAGCAACGAAGTGCCATCGGGCGAAAGCACGGGGCGCATGCTGCTGGCAAGCTGGTTGATCAAAATGTCTTCGTCGCCGGTCTTGCGGTCGCGCCGCGCCACTTGCCAGAGGGGGAACTGCGCTTCGTAGGTGAAGCCGCCGACGCGATGCGCGTAGTAGAGATACTTTCCGTCGGCCGAGGCGGAGACCCCGAGGTTGTTGAGTTGCTCGCGGCGGCGCACGGTGGGAGCGGGCTTGGCTTTGCTGACCTGCACGCCGGAGCCGCCCTGGATGTGATACATCCAAATTTCAAAGGTGTTGATGCCGAACGCAGCTTTGGACACCAGGACGTATTGACCGTCGGGGGTCCAGTTGGGCGAGGCAAATTCCGCGCCGGCTTCTTTGGAAATTTGCTTGGGCTCGGTGCCGTCCGGGTGCATGATCCAGACGTTTTCGCTGCCATCGCGGTCGGAGAGAAAAGCAATCCATTTGCCGTCGGGCGAAAATTTGGGCTGGCTGTCGAAAGCCATGCCGCCGTCGATGAGCTTGGCTTCGCCGCCCTCGATGGGCAGGGTGTAGATGTCGCCGACGAGTTCGAAGACGATGGTCTTGCCGTCGGGAGAGGCGTCGAGGGAGAGCCAGGTGCCTTCATCGGTGGTGAACTCGATCTTGCGGTCGGGCTTGAGGGACAATTTCTTCTCGTCTTTTTTCTCGTCCTTTTTTTCGTCCTTCTTGTCCTTTTCCTGGTCTGTCAAGTCCTGCTGTTTTGCGCGGGCTTCGGGCAGCGCCGCGCCTCCGAAAATCGTCCCTAGAACCATGGCTCCGACGACATACCACGCGGTCAGACTGCGCAGGCTAGGCTGCTTCACGCTCATAAGTCTTCTCCTGTAAATCAGCAAACGAGGCGCCGGAAAAATTTTGACACAGGGTGATCGTGCAGAACTTCGGAACTTGAATTGAACACACCCTCTCGCGTAACTTAACTTAACTTAACTTAACTTAGACGCGATTACGCCGAAATTGTTTCGCCATCCTAGCGTTCCTAGCGTGATACGGTCGCGAAAGCACGCGGAGAAATTTCGTTGGGCTCCTGATCAGGCTGCTGAACAGCAGATGCCTTGCTTCGCCTGCCTGCGGCAGGCACGCTCGGCAGGTTGCGCCTTCAGCTGGGCCGAATCTTCTTCACCGCCTGGCTTACGCCGGGGAACTTCCTTCTTGCTACTCGGAATCTTGTGGTTGTGAATGCTCGCCGTCGCCGAAGCCACCGCGAGGACGAGGCGGAGCCGGAACGATATGCGGAATACCCGTGTCGTTCATTTTTTTGTTGAGCGCGGGCAGGTCTGTTTCCGAAATAGCTTTGACGGCGGCGGAAGCTTCAGAGACGAGCGTGGTCAGTTCGGCCATTTTTTCTTGTTGCTGACCGTCAGGCGCTGCAGTGAAGCCATCCAGGTCGTTGAGTAGACCCTGGACTTGATTGGGCAACGGGTCGGGTTTCCATTCGAGAGGCGGCCCCGCATTGCCAAGCGCCTGCCGCGGGCGGATGAACTTCTCGGCCGCTGCATCTACTTTTTTCTGGAGGTCGTCGGCAGCTTTCACGATGTCTTCGGGAATTTTCGTTGCGTCCTTCTTCCCGGCGTCTTGTTTCCATTGTTCGCGGGCGTTCGTTAGAGCGGTTTGTATGCCTTCGATGATGGTGCGGTCCTTGTCCGTGGATTTGGCCATGGCGTACAGCTTTTCGATGGCTTCATGGCGTGCCGCGCGATCGGCTGCGGAGATGGTGATGCGCTGGTCCTCATCCACGGTGAGTTTCTGCGAGGCTTCCTTGTCGCCGGCCTTGATCTTCACGGTGTATTCGCCCGGCTCGACCAGGGGCCCGCGTGGTCCGAAGCCAAATCCGGCGGCGATGGCTTCCTGCTGCTCCGGGGTGGGCTCAGCGGCGGGGTTCTGGCGAAGGTCCCAGTTTGTGCGATTCACTCCGGCTGCGCCGCGGCCATCCAATTCACGAACGACTTTGCCGTCTTTATCAAGCACGGTGATTTTGACTTTGCCTTCTTTTTTCTCCGCGGCTTCAGCCCTTGCTTCTCTCCGGGGCCTCTGTTCCGCCGCCTCCGCCCGGTCTTCGCCAGTTTTCTTTGGAGGTTCCGGCGGCACAGCTTCCTTCAAGTAGTAACTGAGAAGAACGCCGTAGGGCGGATTCTTTGCGGTGAACATTTGCTGACCGGCGCTCCAGCGTCGCTGGCGAATGAACCAAGTCGTCGCCGGTCGCGGGGGGAAAAGCGTTAATGGCGAGCTCGCAACGCTCGAGTCCATTTTTTCGATGGGGGTGAGGTCGTCAAAAATCCAGATGGAGCGGCCGTGCGTGGCAAGCACGAGATCGTTGTCGCGCGCCTGAATTTCGATGTCATCCACAGGCACGGTCGGGAAATTGCTTTTCAGCGCGTTCCAATTGGCGCCGCGGTCCCAGGAAACCCACAAGCCAAATTCCGTTCCGGCAAAGAGCAGGTTGGTGTTGCGCGGATGCTCGCGGATCACGTGAACGCTCCCAGCGGAATCGCGGATGCCGTTGCGGATGACTTTCCAGGTTTCACCGTAGTCCGTTGTAGCAAAAATGTAGACGTTGTAATCGTCGTTGCGATGTCCGTCGAACGTGGCGAAAGCGGCGCCTTCCGCCGTCTTTGAGGCGACCACGCGGCTCACGTAGGTGCCCTTGGGTACGCCAGGCACTTTGCTCACTACATTTTTCCAGGTCTTGCCAGCGTCGCGCGTGACTTGCAGGTTGCCGTCGTCGGTTCCGGCCCAGAGGACGTTGGGAGTGAGCGGGGATTCGCTGAACGTCGTAATCGTGGGATAGTCCTGCACGCCATCGTTCCGCGAAAGGGTGTTCTTGTCAGGCACTTTTCCGAGAATCGGCAGCTTGTTGCGGTCGACTCCGGTGGTCAGGTCGCCCCCCAGACGTGTCCAGGTGTCTCCGCGGTTGGTGGATTTGAAGAGATAGTTTCCGCCGTAATAGATGGAGTTGTGGTCGTGGGATGAGACCGCGACGGGGGAATTCCACTGGAAACGGTAATGCGGCTCGCTGGCTTTGGCTTCAGGGCGGATGGAGCGCTCTTGTCCGGTGCGCATGTCGCGCCGGGCGATGTGGCCGTCCTGCGACTCGGTGTACACGATCCAGGGCTCGACGTTGTCAATGGCGGCGTAAAAACCATCGCCACCGTGAATCACCTGCCAGTCTTCGTTGGCGATGCCGTCGCGGGTGAGCGTCTGGCTCGGGCCGCACCAGCTACCGTTATCCTGCAATCCTCCGCAGATGTGATAGGGCTTTTCGTTGTCCAGCGAGATTTCATAAAACTGGCCGATGGCGATGACATTGAGGAAATTCCAATTTTTCCCTGCATCGTCACTCCAATGGATGCCGCCGTCGGAACCGGTGATCATGTGATTGGAATTGGCGGGATCGATCCACATGGCGTGATAGTCTCCGTGAATGCCATGGACGCGCTGGGTGGTGAATGTTTTGCCGCCGTCTTCGGAGTAAAACATCTGCGCGCCCAGCTCCCAAATGCGCAAATCATTGTTGGGATCAATGCGGATCTGGCTGTAGTAGGAAGGCCGCGGGTTCGTTTCACCCATGCGCTTCCAGGTCTCGCCTTTATCTTCGCTGCGGAACGTGCCGCCCTTTTCGTGCTGGATTTCGGCGTAAACGATGTTGGAATCTTTGCGGTAGATGCCCAGCCCGATGCGCCCGGTATCGCCACCGCCGTTCTCCCAGGGCAGGCCTTTTGTCAGTTTTTTCCAGTTTGCACCGGCGTCGATGGTTTTGTAAATGGCGCTGTCCGGGCCGCCGCCGTTGAAACCGTATGGGCTGCGACGGCGCTCGTACGCGGCGGCATATAAAATGTCCGGGCTCTCCGGATCTATGGCGATGTCGGTCACGCCGGTGTCGTCATTGATTTTGAGCGCCTGCGACCAGTTCTTGCCGCCGTCGGTGGTTTTGTAGACGCCGCGCTCGGGATTTGGGCCCCAGAGATGGCCTTGCGCCGCGACGTAAACGATATCTGGATTCTTCGGGTGGATGACGATTCTTCCGATGTGCTGGGTCTTCTCCAAGCCCATGTTCTTCCAAGTCTTGCCTGCATCGATGGACTTGTAAACGCCGTCGCCCCACGAGGAGCTCTGGCGGTTATTGGGCTCGCCGCTTCCGACCCAAACAATCGAAGGATCGGAAGGCGCGATGGCGATGTCGCCAATGGTGGAGACCCCTTCTTTGTCGAAGACCGGTTCCCAGGTGGTGCCGTTGTTGGTGGTTTTCCAAACGCCGCCGGAGGCTGTGCCCACGTAGACGATGTTCGGATTGCTCTCGACCACGGCGAAATCATCGATGCGGCCGCCCATGACCGCAGGCCCAATCTCGCGAAATTCCAGGTTCTTGAACCTGTCGGTGGGGCTTTGGGGTTCGGGCGCCGCCAGGGCGAGCACGGCCGTGGCACCCACCAGCGCCACACCAGCGACAATCGTCCGAAGCGTCCTCGACGTTAGCTTCATTTCTGTCTCCTCAAGCGCAAGGCCCGGCATCTTACCCCTGTCGCGGGTCCTGCGCAGCAAATGTTTCTGGAAGGGCCAACCAACCCTGAGCAGACAGACGCGCGGCAGCAGAATCGCGTTTCAAGCATGCGTTGCAGCTATAGGCCTCTGGCGCTCTTTCCGTTCGAGCAACTCCGCGGCAGTCCTGACCTTCAAAACCCTGCGAGTGCATGCTAGGCTATCGTTTCGTTACCCGTCGCATGGATTGCGTGAATCATCAATCTTGGGCACAGGTTCATGGTGCGATCTGCCGTTTCTTCCTGCTGACGACACTTCTCGGGACGGCTTTGAGCTACTCCCCTCTTACCGCTCGAGCGCAACAGGTGCGCCCGTCCGCAGAGAGGGGAGCGTATGTGAAACTGGAAGCCAAGACGCAAACGCTAAAAGGCGATGTCACCAGCGCCGATGGCGACGTGGACATACTCTACGCCGATACACGGTTGCGCGCCGATCATGTCGAATACAACGAAAAAACCAAGGAAGCGGTAGCCACCGGCCACGTTCAATTGGACTACAACGGCGAGCACCTCGAAGCGACCGAAGCGCATTACAACGTCAGCACCGGCCACGGGCTTTTTCAGAATGTTCACGGCACTTTCAAAATCGTGCGCCAGCCCAACGATCAAGTTTTGCTGACGGATAATCCGCTCTATTTCGAAGCGCGCCGAGTGGAACGATTTGCCGGGGACTTGTATTTCGTGCAGGGCGCGTGGATCACCATCTGCGACCCGGAACATCCGAAGTGGCAGTTCTACGCTCCCGAAGCGCGCATTCGCATGGACAGGGCGGTGGCGCTGGTCAATGCGAACTTCCGTTTATTTCGCGTTCCGCTCGTCTGGCTTCCTTACGCCACAGCACCCGCAGGAGCCAAAGTCCGGCAATCGGGATTTCTGGTTCCCGATATCGGCCAGAGCTCGCGCAAAGGCTTCATTTTAGGCGATGCTTTTTATCTCGCGCCCCTGTCGTGGATGGACACGACCTTCGGTGCGCAATTCATGAGCCGGCGCGGATTGCTCGAGCGCGGCACTTTTCGCGCCAGGCCTTTTGAGAACACTTCGGCGGAATACACCTATTTCGGCGTCAACGATCGCGGGCTCTTGAATCCCGCCCCCACACGTTCTCCGCAGGGCGGCCAGCAGCAACGGGTGGAAATTCAGTCCCTGCTGGGCCATGGCTGGCGCTTTGTCACCGACTACAACCAGCTCTCCTCGCTGACTTTCCGCCTTGCGTTTGCCGACACCTTTGGCGATGCCATCAACTCCGAAGTGCGCAGCGCGATGTTCCTGACGAATAATTTCCGCGCCTTCAGCTTGAATTTCGCGGGCATCAACGACAAAAGCTTTCTGACACTGCCGGTGGCGGCCACGGCGATGCCCGCAACCAGCGTTACGCTGCGCAATCTGCCGCAGGCGCGGTTCAGCACCGTCGAACAATCTCCCTGGCAGAAGATTCCCGTCTATTTTTCTTTCGACAGTTTCATCGGAGCCGTGCATCGTGCAGACTCGGTCCTACCCACTTCCGCGTACACGCCGATCGACACTCCCTTGAGCGTTTCGCGCGAAGAATTCGCGCCGCGCGTCACGCTACCTCTGCACTTCGGCCCTTGGTTTGGAGTGACGAGTTCGGCCACGTTTCGCACCACGCGCTACGGCGATTCGCTGAATTCTGCCGGAGTCGTCAGCGGCACGCCTATCGTCCGAAATACTGGCGAATTTGCGGTCGAGCTTCGACCGCCGTCCTTCGAAGGCTTCTTCGAGAGAGGGGCTAAGAAAGGCAGGGTTCGCCGAAAGTTCCGACACAGCATCGAGCCCGAGATCACCTACCGCTACGTTACTGGGGTGGACAATTTTGCAGACTTTATTCGGTTCGACAGCGACGCCACGCTGACGGACACCAGCGAAGTCGAATATGGTTTTACGCAGCGCCTTTACCGGAAAGACGGCGAGGAGCAGCCGCAGGAAGTGATTTCCTGGCGCATCGCGCAAAAGCATTATTTCGATCCCACGTTCGGCGGGGCCATCGTCAACGGGCAGCGCAACGTTTTTCAGGCGCTGGATTCCATCTCGCCGTTTGCTTTTGCGTTTGGGCCGCGGAACTGGTCGCCCATCCTCAGCGATTTCAAGATTACGCCCGGCGGACCGTACGACCTGGAGCAGATTCTTCAGTACGATCCGCGCCTCCAGCGCCTAGTCACGATCGGGACCCTCGTGAAAGCCAAGCCTTACCGCGAACTTTTCATCACGTTGGCGCACTTTCGCCTGGATGCCAGTCCTTCGCCGAGCGATGTGGCATCGCTGCCGCCCGGGCAGACACCCTTCAAGCCGTCAAACCAGATTCGTGCGCTTGCGGGCTACGGCAGCGAAAACCGCAAAGGGTTCAATTTTACCGGAGGCGTGGGCTACGACTTCACGAACGAGACATTGCAAAACCAGATTGCGCAGATAAGTTATAACGGAAGCTGCTGCGGCCTCGCGCTGGAATACCGCCGGCTCAACCTCGGGCAAGTGCGCAGCGAAAATCAGTTTCGCGTTGCGTTCATTATCGCGAATATCGGAACGTTCGGGAACCTCCGGCACCGCGACAAGATTTTTTAGTCTGCCTTTGCCGCGCTCCCGCCTCCGCTTCCTGGCAACGACCGGCGCTAGAAGTGGGAGCGGAGTTCGCGGAAGGAAGGCAGGATGACCAATTTTCCGGAACCGGCCACTACGGGTTCGTGCTCCAGGGTCCAGGTATGCTGGTGCGGAATGTAGACGGCATTCAGGCCGACTTGCATGGCGGGATTGATGTCGCTGCGGGGGCTGTTGCCGATCATCCAGCCGTGAGCCTTCACAATTTTGTGTTTATGCACGAGCCCGCCGTATGTCTGCGTATTTTTTTCCGGAACGATCTCGATGAATTCGAAAAAGCCCTGCAGGCCGGAACGCTCGACTTTTGCCGCCTGCTCGGCCGGCTCACCCTTGGTGAAAAGAATCAGGCGATGGCGCTCCGTTAAGTACGCCAGGGTTTCCGGCACGCCATCCAGAATTTTCGGCGGCGTGCGCTCCAACTCGATGACGCGGCTGTGAATCTGCGCGAGGATCTCGCGGCGAGCCATCTGGTCGGCCAGCTTCAGGTAGGTTTCCTCAAGTGAGCGCCCGAAGCTGCGCACCCCGTAGCCATACTGCCGGATATTTTTGCGTTCGGTTTCGTTCAGGATGTGCCGGATGTAGGCGCGCGTGTAGCCGTAAGGTTCGACGACACTGATGAAGTCTTCAATCAGCTTCTCGTAGAAGACGTTATTTTCCCAAAGCGTATCGTCTGCGTCGATGAGCAGTGTGTTTCTTCGCATTGCCCCTGGTGATCCGTCGCGTTCCCACCGCGGACCGTTCCCCCAATCCCTTCCCCTGCTTCTCAGTCTACCAGCGCCGTTCCGATTTTTTGCAACCAATCTCGGCAAGCCAACAAGCAAGGTGACGCTTGGCTAGGAAGACGGCACTAGCCAGAGCGCGTCTTCGGCGATGGCCGTGGCAGCCGCCGGCTTGCCGAGCTTCCTCGCGGCTTCACGCATTTGATGGAGACGAGCTGGGTTGTCCAGTAGAGTAACAATTTTCCAGGCCGCCGCGGGCGGATTGTTGCAGCGAATTGCGGCACCGGCTTCCAGCAAATGGTCGGCATTGCGCTCTTCCTGGCCGGGAATGGGTTCGATCAGCGCCATGGGCAGAGCACGGGCCAGGGCTTCGGAAGTAGTCAAGCCCCCGGCTTTGCCGACCATCAAATCGGCCGCAGCCATGTATTTGTCCATTTCGGTGGTGAATCCCACGGCGCAGAGCCTGGGAGCCCCGAAGGGAAGCTTGCTCGCGACCTTAGCCAATTCCTCCAAGCGTTTGTGCGTTTTCTCGGCTTTCCCCGCAATGGCTACGATCTGCCAGGCCCGCGGCAGCCCGAGCAGGTCTTTGACGAGTTGTTCGACCGGGCCGATGCCGTAGCCGCCCGCGGAAATGAGCACGACGGTTGCCTCCGCGTCGAGTCCCAAATGTTTTCGCGCTTCCGGGAGAGGCAAAGGCGTGGCGAAGAGCGGGTCGATGGGGATGCCCGTCACGCGCAATTTTTCTCGCGGCACGCCAATGTGCGCCAGATATTCCGCGGCCTCCTCGATGGCTAGGTAGTAGCGATCCACGGTGCGGCAGAGCCACATGGCGTGGACGTCGTAATCCGTGACCACGATGGCGCTGCGCGCGCGCAGTTTTTTCTTGGCGATGAGCCAGGCGATGATTTCCGCGGGCAGGAAGTGCGTGGCCACGCAGAGATCCGGCTGGACGCGCTTGAGCAAGCGGATCATCGGGCCGGTGTTTAGGCGGTCGAGTGTGAGGCGCCGCCGCAGGTGCCGCCAGGGCTGATCGGTGCGGTCGTAGAGTAAGCCCATTAATTCCGGGGCCCGGCGGATCAGGGAAATGTACGCTTTGTCGTAGGCGCGTTGAAAAAATTTGCTGACGTAATGGAGCGCGTCGATGTGTTCCACGAGGCAGTCGCCGCGCGCCAAAAATGCTTTTTCCAGGGCTTGCGCTGCGCGCATGTGGCCTGCGCCCGAAGTCGCGGAGAGCAGCAGGACCCGCGGCTTGGGTTTCATCGGCGGATGGCTTGCAGATTTGCGGATGGCATCAAGAGGCCTTGCGCTGGCCCGCGGCGAGCCGCTCCAGGATGCCGCGCCCGAGCTTTTGCAATTCGCCAAAGCGCGCCAGGTAATCCTGAAAATCGTGGTTCAGCAGTTGCGCGTTACTCGGGTCAAGCTTGGTGCGCAGGATCATGTCGCGCAATTTGACCGGGTGCGGAAGCAAGGCATCTTCCTGCAGCTCTTCCAAGGCAAGGCTAGGATCGTAGTGATACATAGTTTCCCCCAGCGGCAGACCAGAAAAGGATGTGCAGAATCCATTGTACTCATGTGCGGTCACACAGGAGAATGGAACGCGCCAGCGAGAGCTATTTTATAGCAGTCTCAGGCTGCGGTCGCAGAGGCCGGCAGGAATTCATAGCGCGCAATCCTTGCGGCAATTCCCACGCGGCCATTCTCGGACGCTTCGACGCGCACGATTGTTCCCTGGCAGCGAATGTTCACGTCGCCGGATTGCGTGACCTGCTGCGGAAAGGTAATGACGAAATCGATGTCGTTTCCAACTTCAAAGTCCGCTTCGGCAAGAAAATACAAACCGCGATAGCTGAGATCGCGTGTGTGCGCGTTGAGTTCGCGCCCCTTGGCTTCGCGAGACAACACGCGCAACGGAAGATTCATGTTAAATCGCCGCGCTTCACGGCGTTCAGATGCGTCACTCATTGCATAACCCCCGCCGTTCAGAATGGGCGCAAAGCTAACATTGGGTAGGACAAGTTTCAACGCGAAAATCCAAGAATTTTGTCCTAGTACGAGGTCTTGTCGTATTCGCTACACGGGGCCTAGACTTTCCGCAATGCCGTCCGCGGGCAGTACTGTAACTCCATGGTTTCTCGCGAATATCGCCGCGTACGGATGGGGGGGGCTTGCCCGCGCGCTTGCGTTGGACCACGCCATTCGACCAGAAAATCGAATTATCAGAGACGGTAGACGTTTGCCGCAGCGGCCTCCTGCTTTCTAGTAGCGAGTCGCATGCCGCGGGGTGTACCACTCTGGACGCTTCGTTGCCTGATGGCCAGCCGGAACTGCCTGCCCGCGTCGTGCGGTGCATCACATCGCCGCGGGATGGCCGTCACGCGGTTGGTGCGGGCGACAAAACTTCATTGCGGGCTCCTTTCGCCATGGCCATTCATTTGGAAGGTTCGCCACCGCCGGTTTCCAACGGAAATCGTGCGCGACGGGAGCCCGAGCGGCGCGGCAGCCCACGCCGGCTGCTGGCCGTTCCGATTCGCGTGCGCCCGGGAAATGTTCCGTGGTTCGAGGAAACGATGTCGCTGGATTTTTCGCAGGGCGGCATGCGTTTTCGCAGTCACCGAGAATACGCGGAGGGTGAACGGTTGAGCATCGCGCTGGACGTCGGCGTTTGCCGCGCAATTTAGCGTGTGGCCCGCGCCAATCCTACGGTCCAAAACTTTTTTCTTCCCTGCGCTACACTAAACACTTCTCAATAGTGCTTCCATGACCGGCACGCACGATTCGCGCAATTTCTTTCTGGAAGGCCCTGCGGGACGCCTGGAAGCGATTCTGTGGACGCCTTCCGCTCCAACGCGGCATCGGCCTCCTCTCGCGGCCGTGGTGTGTCATCCGCACCCGCTCTACGGCGGGACCATGCACAACAAAGTGGTTTATCAGGCCGCGAAGTCGCTCGATGCGCTGGGTCATCCCGTGCTGCGATTCAATTTTCGCGGCGCGGGCCTGAGCGCCGGCAAGCACGACCACGGGATGGGCGAGCAGGAAGATGTGCGCGCAGCGCTTGATTTTCTCGCCAAGCAATTTCCCGGCGTGCCGCTCTTTTTGGCAGGATTCAGTTTTGGTGCGTGGGTGGGGCTGAACGTGGGCTGCGAGTACGCTCGCGTCTCTCACCTGATTGGTTTGGGCATTCCTGTCAATAGCTCCGATTTTTCGTTTTTGCATCGATGCAGGAAGCCGAAGCTTTTCGTGCACGGAAGCGCTGACCAGTATGGCGCAATCAGAAAAGTCAAAACCCTGGTTGCATCTCTTCCGGGTGAAAACCATCTTGTGGTTGTGGAAGGCGCAGACCACTTTTTTGCCGAGAAACTGGACCAGCTCGATGCGGCCATCACGAACTGGCTCCGGGAAGTCTTTCGCCTTCGCCATTAAGGTGGGATTTCTTCGCGGAATGTGATCCACGTTTCGCGAATGTAATTGTTTCTGCTCACGCGCCTTCGCTGCGTGAAAACAGTTTGCTGAATTGTTCTGCGGTTGCTGGAGCCACACCAACTAGCCGCGCGTTGGCCTTGGCATGCTCCATGCGCGACATTCCTACCAGAGCCGTGGTGATCCCCGGCGCCGACCGCGCGAATTGCAGCGCACGCTCGGCATCGTTTTCCAGGCCGAAGGCCTCAGCTACAAATACCGGCAAGTTGCGCGCTACTTGGCCCTGCAACAGTGACGCGCTCGCGATCACCGTGATGTCGAAATCGGCTGCCGCTTCCGTTAAGGTTCGTTCGCGTTCGCGCTGGATTTGATTTGCCGACGTGAGCGCTTCCGTCATGCCCAGGTTGAAGGGAAGCTGCACAAAGCGGAGGTGATGCATCCCCCCGGCAATTTCCTGCGCAATCTGTACGATTTCGGAAAGCTGCATCGCGTCGCGCGCCCGCGGATCCTGGCGGAAGCCATGCCAAGTCGCCATTCCGTAATAGCGGATTTCTCCGGCCGCGACCGCCGATTCTAAGAACTCGAACGCCGCGCGTACGCGCTGAAGAAATTGCGGCTTGGCGATTTCCGAGAGCTGGGTCTCCGGATTGTGGACGTAATAGATGTCCAGGCATTCGACGCCCAGATTTTTCAGGCTTCGGTCGAGCTGATCTTTCAGGAATTTGGGGGTCATGCAATGGCTGCCCGCGGCCAGATCCTTGGCGCTGAAAATGCCGTGCTGAATATATTCGCGGAAAAAATATTCGTTGGGATCGGCGGGCATGGAACTGTCGGGCGTGAGGTACCCGCCTTTTGTACAGACGACGATTTCTTCGCGCGAGAAACCTTTGGCCCAAAGCTGCTGGAGTGCTGCGCCGATGCTCCGCTCGCTGCGCTGGAAGCGGTAGCTGATGGCGCTGTCGATGACATTGATTCCGTTTTCGACAGCAGCAACTGCGGCAGCAGTGTATGCCTCATCGGTTGTTTTGTCGGGCTGGCCAAGATAGGTTCCGATTCCTAGCGAAGAGAGCACCATTCTCTGCGCGTCCCGGAAATGGCCATCCGCGGCGCGTCCGGTGAATCTCTGCGCGTAACGCGTGGTTCCTTCTTTGGTGGCCGATTGGGTCATGTGGCTCCTTCGGGCGGCGCAGTACCAGCTGCCGAGTCCTTCTCCGACTCGCCGGTACTCGCCTTAAGCAGGCGCGAACAGCCCCGAAGAATCCTACGATAGGGCCAGTCTTTTTCGCGGAAGAAAATTTCGCCCTCGCGCGGATGGCTAAAGAACCAGCGCGAGACCAGCGACAAGTGCTCATCAAGGCTGCCATTCGCGGCGCCCGCAGGCGATTCCAAATAATCGCGGAAGATTTGTTCCGCGGAGCGCGGCTGGCTGGCGATCTCCCCAAAGCAGAGAAAAAAGGGTTCGGCCAGGCGGCCGCCGTGTACGGCGAAAACCCCGATGGTTTGCTCTTCCCCGGCGCGCTGCAAAATGACGGCATGCAGATCTTGAATCCTGCGCGTGATCTCGGGCTTTCCGCGCAGCACTTCGTCGAGCTTTTCCACTTTCTTGTGCAGCGCCGCCGCGCGCTCGAAATCCAGTTCTTCGCTGGCCTTTTCGCGCTCTTCCCCGAAAGCGGTTCGCAAAGAGCCGCCACTGGTTTCCAGGAACTGGACGAGGCGGCCCACCTCCACGTCATATTCCGCCTTGGTGCAGCCCGCAAAGCACGGCGCGAGACACATTTTCATTTCGGAATAAATGCAGCCGGGAAACGCGGGGTCGCGGCGAATTTTGATTTGGCAGCGGCGCACTTTGAAAAAATCCAGCACACGCTCGGAAAAGGCTTCCGCCGCACGGCGGGAAGGGAATGGCCCGTAGTAAGTGCCACCTGCGGGTGTCCCGTCTTGATCCAATGGAATTTTGCGCGTCACGCAGCAACGCGGGTAGGCGTTAAGCAGATTGACCTTCAGCACTGCTGGTGGACGCAAACGCATCAGGTTGCGATAGCGCTTTGGAAAGAACTTTTTGGCTAGCTGATAATAAGCGAGGGTTTGTTCGAACTTCGAGCCGGTCAAACGGTAGCGGATGGCACGCGCAAAGTCGCGTAAATTGAGCCGTTTGCTCGCGGGATCGACCTGACCCAGCAGCCGCTCGAGTCGCCGCTGCAAGTTCTGCGTGCGCATGAGGAACGGCTCGGCCCTTTCTCCGCGCAGTTCAATCAGGCAGACCGCGGGCCTCGGAGGCAGGAAAGGGAAGAACGCCTCTTCCGCGCGCGCCGGATTGAATTCCAAGCAGCAATCGAGTTCCAACACAAAGAAAGAATACAGTTAAATGGCGGTGCTCGGGAAATCGCTACCTTAGTTCCCAGTCACCGTATGCATTGCACTACGACTTCAAGACCCAAGAGGAAATGACCAGACGCTGGATTTCGCTGGTGCCTTCGTAGATTTCGGTGATGCGGGCGTCGCGGTAGCTGCGCTCGACGGGATATTCGCGGCTGTAGCCGTTGCCGCCGTGAATCTGGATGGCTTTGTGCGTGACGCGCGTGGCCATTTCGCTGGCGAACAGCTTGGCGATGGCCGCATCCATGCTGAAACGCGCGCCCGTGTCCTGCTTCCAGGCGGCTTTGCGGTTCAGCAGCCGGGACGCGTCAATTTCCGTGCTCATGTCTGCCAGCATGAATTGAATGGCCTGAAACTGCGAAATGGGATGGCCAAAAGCCAATCGCTCTTGCGCATACTTTAGCGCAGCATCGAACGCGCCCTGCGCGATGCCGGTAGCCTGCGCGGCGATGCCGATGCGCCCGCCATCCAGCGTCGAAAGCGCCACCTTGTAGCCTTCGCCTTCGTTTCCGATGCGATTGGCTATGGGCACGGCGCAATCGGTGAAGATCAATTCACAGCAGGCAGTGGCGTGGATGCCGAGCTTTTTCTCTTCTTTTCCCACCTTGAATCCCGGCGTGCTTTTTTCCACTACGATGGCCGTGATTCCTTTTTCGCCTTTGGCCGGGTCGGTGTTGACATAAGCGATGGTCGCGTCGGCTTCACCACCGCAGGTGATCCAAGCCTTGGTGCCGTTTAGGACGTAAGTATCGCCCTTTCTCACTGCCTTGGTTTGCAGCGCCGCAGCATTCGAACCCGCCTGCGGCTCGGTCAGCGCATAGCAGCCGATTTTTTCACCACGCGCGTAGGGATGGAGGAACTTCTTCTTTTGTTCTCCGGTACCGAAACGGTGAATTGGATCACAGTAGAGGGAATTCTGCACGGAGAGGATTACACCGGTGGATGCGCAGCAGCGCGAAATCTCTTCGATCACGATCGTGTAAGCGACGTGGTCGAAGCCAGCTCCGCCTTCGCTCTCGGGAAAAGCCACGGCGGTCAAGCCGAGTTCCGCCGCTTTTTTGAACAACGCGCGCGGGAAGTGGCCCGTCTCGTCATGCTCCTTCGCCAGCGGCCGTACTTCCGACTCCGCAAACTCGCGCACGCTTTTTTGCAGCAACTGTTGTTCTTCTGTCAGTTCGAGGTCCAACTTGCAGCACTCCTGTCAGGCCGTGGTCTGCGCGGCCATCATTCTATCGCGACTGGCCGCCAATTCGCGGGTCTAAAGACCTGCCGCTACGAAATCCGGGAGCGACCGGGCTGGGGGCGATCTGTATCAACTGAGCGCTTTGGAAAGGCGTTCGTACGCGGTTTTTAGATCTTCCGGGTGCACGCGCGTTTCGCCGGTCACGGTCATAAAATTCGAATCGCCGATCCAGCGCGGCAACATGTGCAGGTGCAGATGCCCGGTCACTCCCGCACCCGCCGCCCGGCCCAAGTTCATGCCGAGGTTCATGCCATCCGGCTTGTACTCCTTGCGATAAACCGCCTCGACACGTTGCGCGAGTTGCATCATCTCGCTCAGCGTTTCCGCGCCGCACAGCTGCAACTCGGCCACGTGGGCATAGGGCACAATCATGACGTGCCCGGAAGTGTAGGGAAAGCGATTGAGAATCACGAACGCGTTGGCGCCACGATGAACGATCAACGTTTCCGAATCTTTCTTCTTCGCTACCGCATCGCAGAAAATGCATTCCGGCGGCTCGCCCTTGGCCGCTTGTGCCATGTACTGGTAACGCCAGGGTGTCCACAGATGATCCATCGCGATGTTTCCTTTTGCCTGCCAAACTGCGCGCACAGGATTACGGAAAGAGAAAACCCGAATCGCGCGAAGGAAGGGAACTGCCAAGAGATTTCAACTGGGCTAACTGTTCTGGGAATCTCCGGCGGCAGTATGGGCGGTCGCATTGTTCACAAAATCTTTCAGCTCTTTGCTGGGCTTGAAGTAGGGAATTTTCTTCGCGGGCACTTCCACTTTTTCGCCGGTCTTCGGATTGCGCCCCATGCGTCCGCGGCGCTCGCGCGTGCGGAAGCTGCCGAAGCCGCGAATCTCGATCTTTTCGCCCTTTTGCAGAGCCGCGATGATGCTTTCGAAGATGGTTTCGACAATCGTTTCGGATTCTTTGCGGGGAAGTTCAGTGACATTCAGAACTTCCTCGATGAGGTCGGCCTTCGTCAGTGTCGATGTCGTTTGCTTGGTCATCTATGCCTCGTCACGCAATCCTGCACCGGACCGCCTAAGCTCTTCCCGTCGCTTCACTTAGCCCCAGTGCAATGAAGCGTATGGGCTTACAGGGGATTGGCTGGCCGCCGGATTGCTCCCCTTCCTACACTAAAATGACCCGCAGGTAAATGAAATTATGAAAGCCGTTCCCCGGGTCAGGCTTCCATAATCTAGCGCGCCGACAGCTTGGACTTCAGCGCATCTCCAATCGTCGCCGTCGACGAGGACTTCGACGCCGACCGATACTGTTCGATTTCCTTGCGCTCGAGCTGTTTCACCGCCGCGCGATAGCTCAAGCCGATTCGCCGCGTCTCCGGGCTGATCTTAATGATCTTGAAATCGTACTCCTTGCCCGGCTCGAGAGGGCCTGCGCTCTTCAGCGGACCGCTGGTCGGGCGGTAGCCGCCCATGCCTTCGTCGCGCCGGCGGCGGTCTTCGATTTCCGTGTTGTGGCAGAGCGCTTCGATGTTTTCGCCCAGTTCGACGAATGCACCAAACGTGGCGATGCGTGAAACCTTGCCTTTTACGATTTGCCCGACCTTGTGCTGCTTGAACCAATCGCCCCAGATGTCGTTGACCTGCTTTATGCCCAGCGACACGCGGCGGTTCTCGGGATCAATCCTCAGCACTTTCGCGGTGACCGGCTCGCCCTTCTTGAAAACCTCGTGCGGGTTCTTTACGCGGCCGGTCCAGCTCACGTCGCCAACGTGCACGAGCCCGTCAAAGCCTTCCTCGATTTCCACGAACGCGCCGAACTCCGCGATGTTACGGACTTTTCCGGTGATGACGGTTCCAACGGGATATTTTTCGGCAGTCACCAGCCACGGATCGGGCTGCGCTTGTTTCATTCCCAGCGAAACGCGCCGGTCGCTTGGTTTGATGTCGAGCACCACCACGTCCACCACGTCGCCGACCTTGGCCAGCTTCGACGGGTGCTGCACTTTCTTGTTCCAACTCATCTCCGAAACGTGCACCAAGCCTTCGATGCCTTGTTCCAGCTCGACAAATACGCCATAGTCCACGATGCCTACGATTTTTCCCTGAACCTTGCCGCCGGCAGGATACTTTTCTGCAGCGCCCACCCAGGGATCCGGTGTCAATTGTTTCAGCCCCAGCGAAATGCGCTGCTTTTCCTTGTCGAACTTCAAAATCATGACCTCGAGTTCTTGCTCCGGCTTGACCACGTCGAAAGGATGCTTCACGCGGCCCCAGCTCAAGTCCGTCAAGTGCAGCAAGCCGTCGATTCCGCCCAAGTCCACGAATGCGCCATAGTCGGTGACGTTCTTCACGTGCCCGTGAACGATCTGGCCTTCGCTCAGCGTGTCCATCAACGCCGCGCGCTTGGCGTGCAGCTCTTCTTCGAGAATTACGCGGCGGCTGACCACGACGTTGCCACGCCGGCGGTTCAACTTGGTGACGCGCACCTGCACTTCCGTGCCGAGCAGTTCGTCGAGATTCTGCGTGGGCTTCAAGTCGTACTGCGAACCTGGCAGGAACGCGCGCACGCCGATGTCCACCACCAGCCCGCCCTTAATGCGGTCCACGACTTTGCCCGTGAGGGTTTCTTTCGCCTTGAAGACGGCGTCGATTTTTTCCCAGGTCCGGCGGCGCAGCACTTTTTGGTAGGAAACGATTTCGTAGCCGTCTTTGTGTTCGCCGGAGCGCTGCACTTCGATCGTTGCGTTCGGGTCCGGCCGCGGGATTTCCGTCTCCGCGAATTCCGCGGCGGGAATCAGCCCCTCCGTTTTTCCACCCAGGTCCACCACCACGCCGTGCTCGGTGTAGGCCACAACCTTGACTTCGACCACCTCGTGCCCAGCAGCGGCTTCCTGCTTCTCCTCGAACTCCTGCATCAACTTGCTCATCTCTTCCGAGCCGGCAGCCTCTTCGGCAGCCGCGGCCGCTTCCGCATCTGCTGCGGAAGCTTCGCTGTGCGCCTCCGCCCCATTCGGCGTCGCCGCTACCTCTGTCGACACGGGCACTTCACGCGCTGGTGTCGGCGCAGGAGCCGGAGTCGATTCAGCTTGTTCGGTTACAGGAGGAGAACTGACTTCAGGGGTGCTTGCTTCGGCGCTGCTCGGTGCGGTTACGGCGGCAGCCGCGTTCGACGGGTTCTCGTGGTCAGGAAACATGGTTGTTGGCCTCCAGAAGATTACTTCCCAAGTGGCAGCCGCTCGGCGGCCCCACATTTTGTCGCATAAATTCCTTGCGGAATCCCTACTAGGGTCTAGTGCAAGGTGATTGACCGGGACACGGCCAAACAGGAAATGCTGCGAACGTCACGGAGTACGCTGCAACTTGAAAAGGATACTCGCCGCCGCGCTCCTATGTCAATGAAACTACGGGACTACGCTTCGTAGTATCCCGTTTCCGTGAGCAGACCAAGCAATTCCGCTTTGTATGGTTTTAGCAGCTCCGGCTTAACGGCGGAGACCTTTTCTGCGGCGTCCGCCGCCCGCATGGTTATCATCGGATCGTCGCTCCAAAGACATTGGAGGAGTTCCGCAAAGCGCCGCGGGGCACGCAAAACGAGTTTCACCACTTCGTTGGAGCGACCGATCGACCGCCGGTCGCCCCCGCTCAATAGAGCGGAAATAGGTTGGCCCGGCATTCTCATGGCGGATGAAGAAAAGGACTTCTCTTTAGACAGGCGCGTTATGCTCGTCCGGCCTGCGTCTTCTCGCGGCGAAAATCCGGGGCGAAAATCTCGACGGTGCGGCACATCTCGTACAACCGGGAGCGCATGCGGCTTCCAATCCGCTGTTCCAGCGTATCTTCGCGCGTCGGCGGCATGAGTTTCCCCGTGGGAAGCCGGGTAGCTTCACCCTCCGATGCCGGGTTGTCCAGATAGCTGCTGGTGACAATCGTTGTGCGGCTTTCGTTGTAGCGCGCGTTCAGGACAATGCCAACGATGTCGCGCACCCAATCCGACGGCTTGCTGGCCCCGAGGTCGTCGAGCACCAGGATCTCCACACTTCGAATCGGCTCCAGGATTCGCATTTCTGTGGACTCGCTCGCGGGATTGTAGCTTGCCTGAATTTCCTTCAGCAGCTCTCGGTAATCGCAAAACAATCCCGCATGCCCGCGCTGAATAAGCTCTTTGAGCGCCGCCACCGCCAAGTGGGTCTTCCCAACGCCAGAAGCCCCCATGAAGAGCAGACCCTTCTCCGATGAGCCCGGGTAATCGCGGACGAAGGCCTGCGCCGACAATTTTGCCTGCTGCAAGGAATGTCTTTGCGGTTGCGTAGATCCGACGTCGGTGCTGTAACTCTCAAAATCGCAGTGTTCGTAGCGCTTGGGAATGCGGGCGCGTTCCACTACGCGCGTCGAGCGCTCTTCGATGCCGCAGTCGCACCGCACGGCCACTTTGCCCACGGCGCCATCGGGCCGCGGCACCAGCTTCCATCCCGTACCTCTGCAGAGTGTGCAATTTTCCAGCGCCATGTGCCTGTCCCAGACCTGTCATTCCGCGCGAAGCCAGGAATCTCTCTTCTTGTCGATAGGGGCGGCTTTGCGTTTGCTCCGACCCGACCAAGGAGGCTGTTCCCTTAATTCATTCTGACGCCAGCATACGGTCGTAATCGGTCTACGGCAAGTTGTCTGCTCTGGGAAAACTGTGGAAGGACTTTCGCTCTAAACCAGAACAACCGTAAACGAGGTTTTTCTTGTTTACGGGAAACCGATAACTGACAACGGAAAACGATCTCAGTCCTTACTTTATCCTTACGATGGCATTCCGAGAAGGCCTCTCCTGCGCGTATGCCGCTGCCACCCGCGACAACTCCTGCTGCACCACTTGCGCAAACTCGCCCATTTGCTTTTCCATTTCGATCATTTTTTCGCGCATGTTCAAAATAATTTCGATGCCGGCCAGGTTCACGCCCATGTCGCGGGCCAGTGTCAGAATCACTTCCAGCCGTTCCAGGTCCGCATCGGTGTACAGCCGGGTGTTTCCCTGGGAACGCGACGGCTTCAACAGGCCAACGCGCTCGTACAGACGCAGCGTCTGGGGATGCAGCTTGTAGAGCTCCGCGACAGAGCTGATCATGTAGCCGGCCTTGGCTCGTTTTTTCGCGCCTCTCGGCATTCTCAGCTAGCTCCTAATCCCTAATCCCCTATCCCTCTCTTCTCACACTCCCGCCTTGCTGAACAAATCTTTCCGCGGGTCACCGGGCGCCACTTTCTCCAGGTCTTTCATCAAAGTTCGCACGCGCTCATCGGTCGGCTGCGGCACGACCACTTGAATCTCCACATACTGATCGCCCCGTGCCCCGTTCCTCGCGCTCGGCACGCCCTTCTCTCTTAGCCGAAGCGTCCTGCCACTGTTCGTCCCCGGAGGAATTCGCACCAAGGCCCGGCCATCCATGGTCGGCACTTCGATCTTCGCGCCTAGCGTGGCTTCCGCGACCGTCACGGGCACTTTGGTGTACAGATCATTGCCGCGGCGCTCGAAAAACGGATGCGCTCTTACCATCACGCGCAAATACAAATCGCCCGGCTGAGCGCCCATCGTTCCGGCATTTCCTTTGCCCGGAACGCGCACGCGTCCGCCATTGGCCACGCCCGCGGGAATGCGCACCTCAATCATTTCCGAACGCCGCACGCGCCCCTCGCCCCCGCAAGTACGGCAGGCGGTGCGCAGTTTGCCGGTGCCACCGCAGCGATTGCACGGCACGTTGAAGCGCATTTTTCCGGCGGCCTGCTGGATGGATCCCGTGCCATGGCACGTCGGACAACCTTGTGGTGAGCCAATCGCTCCCGTTCCATGACATGTCTCGCAAGCATCCATCCGCGTGATCGACAGTTTTTTCACGGCGCCGCGCACAGCGTCCCAGAAATCAATCTCGATCTGGTATTCCAGGTCGCCGCCTGGCTCGTGTTCCGGTTCCGCAGCGACGCTGCTCCGGCCGCCAAAGAATTGGCTGAAAAGGTCGCGGAAACTTCCGCCGCCGGCTGCGCCCGTTCCCCCGCCGAAATCAAATCCGCCAAAATCAAAATTTACATTCGGCTCACCCGTGCTTGGCCCTCCCCCCGGATAGCCGCCCGGCGGCAAGTTATCGCTGTAGAAGCCGTACTGGTCGTACATCTGCCGCTTTTTCGCGTCGGAGAGCACGTCGTAGGCTTCTTGGATTTGTTTGAATTTTTCTTCCGCGGCTTTGTCCCCGGGATTCAGGTCCGGATGGTATTTGCGGGCCAGCTTGCGAAATGCGCTGCGAATGTCCTTCAGGCTGGCTCGCCGCGGCACTCCCAGCACTTCGTAATAATCTTGTTTGGTCGTCGTCGCCATATTCTGCAAGTATTCAGTCTTCCGTCGTCATTTTGAGCGCACTTGAGACACATCCCTAGACAGGCGCCACTGTTCTCCCGGTTACCCTTGGAAGTGCCGCTGGCCCCCACGCGTTTCTTGGCGCGGAAGAGAACCGGACGTAAATCATTCGATTCTCTTCCCACCTGCAACTGACGACGGAAAACCGGCCACTGCCTTAATTCGGCTTCTTGCTGTCGTCCACGTCCACGTACTCGGCGTCGATGACATCGCCAGGCTTCTTCTGCTCCTGCCCGCCGCTGCTCGAGCTCGAAGAGGTGCTGCCGCCAGCGCCTGCGCTTGCCGCACCGGCAGCTTGCGACGTTTTGTAAAGCTCCTCGGCGATCTTGTGCAACGCGCGCTCCACGTTTTCCGTGGCCGAGCGGAGCCGCGCTATCCCGCCTTCGGACATGGCCTTCTTGGCGTCTTCCATGACCTCTTCCGCTTTCTTGACGTCGGCTTCCGGCAGTTTGTCCCGGTTTTCGCGAATCGTTTTCTCGGCGTGGAAGACCATTCCGTCTAACCGGTTGCGCGATTCGACTTCCTCGAACCGGCGACGGTCTTCTTCCGAATGCGATTCCGCTTCCACACGCATCTTCTCGGCTTCTTCCTTGGTCAAGCCGCTCGACGCAGTAATGGTGATCTTCTGCTCCTTGTTGGTGGCTTTGTCCTTCGCGCTCACGTTCAAGATGCCGTTGGCGTCGATATCGAACGTAACTTCGATCTGCGGCACGCCGCGCGGCGCGGGCGGAATGCCGTCGAGCTTGAATTTGCCGAGCGAGCGGTTGTCCGCCGCGAATTTGCGCTCGCCTTGCAGAACGTGGATCTCCACGCCCGGCTGGTTGTCCGACGCCGTCGAATATGTTTCTACCTTGCGTGTCGGAATCGTGGTGTTGCGCGGAATCTGCACGGTCATCACGCCGCCGAGCGTCTCCACGCCCAGGGAAAGCGGCGTCACGTCCAGCAACAGGATGTCTTTCACTTCGCCGGCCAACACGGCGCCCTGAATCGCCGCGCCCACGGCCACCACTTCATCCGGGTTCACGCCCTTGTGCGGGTCTTTCCCGTTAAAGAAGGTGCGCACCAGCGTCTGCACTTTGGGAATACGCGTCGAGCCGCCGACCAGCACCACTTCCTGAATGTCGTTCGGCGAGAGCTTCGCGTCTTCCAGCGCAAGCTTCACCGGCTTCATCGAACGGTCAAGCAGATCGTTCATCATCTGCTCGAGCCGCGTCCGCGTCAGCTTCAGTTGCATGTGCAGGGGCCCGCTTGCGCCGGCGGTGATGAACGGCAGATTGATTTCCGTCTCCATCATCTGCGACAGCTCGATCTTGGCCTTCTCCGCGGCTTCCTTCAGCCTTTGCAGCGCCATGCGGTCCTTGCTCAGGTCAATGCTGTTCTCTTTCTTGAATTCATCAATCAGCCAGTCCACGATGCGCTGATCAATGTCATCGCCGCCCAGGTGCGTATCGCCGTTGGTGGACTTCACCTCGACCACGCCGCTGCCCACTTCCAGCACGGAAATGTCGAACGTGCCGCCACCCAGGTCGTACACCGCGATGGTTTCATCGCTCTTTTTGTCCAACCCATACGCCAGCGCGGCCGCTGTCGGCTCGTTAATAATGCGCACCACTTCCATGCCCGCGATTTCGCCGGCTTGCTTGGTGGCTTGGCGCTGCGCGTCGTTGAAGTACGCCGGCACGGTAATCACGGCCTTGCTGACCTTTTCGCCAAGGAAGTCTTCCGCAGCCGTTTTCAGCTTCGTCAGAATCATGGCGGAAATTTCCGGCGGGCTGTAAAGCTTACCGGAGATTTCGACACGCGCGTCATCATGCGGACCTTTCACAACTTTATAGGGCACGCGGCGCATCTCTTCGCCGACTTCGTCATAGCGCCGGCCCATGAAGCGCTTGATCGAATACACGGTGTTCTCGGGGTTCGTCACCGCCTGTCGCTTGGCTACTTGCCCAACGAGCCGCTCTCCCGTCTTAGTGATGGCCACAACCGACGGTGTCGTCCGGGCGCCTTCCTGGTTGGGGATGACCACCGGTTCGCCGCCCTGCATCACGGCGACAACCGAGTTCGTCGTCCCAAGGTCAATTCCAATAATCTTGCTCATAACTGCTCTGCCTCCTCAAACTGTTTGCCGTTGCCCATGGCCCTCTTGTAGCCCACTCCTTCGGGGCCAAATTTAGCTGCGTCCGAGCGTTTTAAGCCCAGCACGAAGCAGAGTATACAGGTTGAGTGTGATGTTGTCAAGTATTCTTATAACAATGCTAAAGCTTGTGTTTTCTGATGCTTAGCAGGTTCCTGCCCTGAATACCCTGGTCTCCTTAGACCTGCACCGATTGCTTTTAGGCATCGCGGGCAACAGCCGCTTCTTGTTTGGCAACCAATCCCCTGGAGGCCCGGACCTCAGGGAAGCGTCTCTCCTCAGTGCATTGGTGCATCTTCGAATGCGGTCTCGCCTTTTTCGCCTCGTTTCGAGGTAGAATTCTTCTGGGACCTTTCCACAAGTCCGGTTATGAGCGGTTCTGGAGGTTGCAGTGAATCGCAGGCGCGTCCTGGTTGCCATCGTCAGCGTGACTCTGCTTGTCATTGGGGCCTTGTTCCTCCCCTCCCTCCATCAGGTCCCGCCACCTCCTCGCATAGCGCCTCCCTCGGGTCCGGTCCCACTGCCGACGGCCTCCCCCGAAGCGACTTCGCTCCCGCCGCAGCCGCTGCTGCCGACCTCACCGCTTGCTACGGAAGCCGCTCCTCTACCCGCGCCGCAATCTGCGGCGACCCTGCAGGATGTGGACCCGCACAAAGCGTTCGGGTCGAAGAATGCGCCGGTGCTCATGGAAGAATTCAGTGATTATCAGTGTCCGTCGTGCAAAGCCCTTTACACCGGAACCAACCGCTTAGTCATGGACAACTACGTCAGCACGGGCAAGGTCTATCTAGTTCACCGTGATTTTCCTTTGGCCATGCACGCCTATTCCCGTGTGGCGGCGCGTTACGCGCGGGCCGCCGCGCAATTGGGCAAAGTTGAACCTGTCGAGCAGGCTCTTTATCAGAATCAGGAGAAGTGGGAACAGAGCGGTGACGTGGATGGCACGGTGGCTGCCGTACTTTCCGCGTCGGAAATGACGAAGGTTCGCGCACTGGTCAAAGGGGGTACGATGGACGCGCTCATTGACAAAGATTTCGCGCTCGGTCAGATGTACCGTGTCAACCAAACCCCAACCACGGTCTTCCATTGCAAGGGCAAAACGTATCCCTATGCGGGCATGATGACCTACGACACGATGAGGCAATTCTTGGAGCAGCTGCTGTCGGAAAAATAACTTCTTCACTGAGACATGCTGCAATCTAGCCCATTCAATTTTGGTCGCGCCGTGATCCTGATCGTGCGATTGATGCTCGGCGGAATCTTTATGTACGCGGGCTACTCCAAGATCTTTCGCCCCAACCTGATTCTCTCGCCTTGGTTTGCTTTGAAGTTTTCCATTACCACCAATCTCTCGACCTTTGGCGCCCAGGTAGAATCTTACAGGTTGCTCTCGGCCGCCGGCGTGAGTTTCGTTGCGCACACTCTGCCGTTTGCCGAGATTTTGCTTGGATTGCTCTTGTTGATTGGCTGGCGCCTTCGCATCTGGGCTTCGCTGGTTACGCTACTCATGCTCGCGTTTCTTACTGTAGTTACCCGCGCCTACCTGCTGCACATGAACATCAATTGTGGTTGTTTCGGCACTTACGAACCAATCAGCCTCAAGAAGATTTTCGAAGACGGCGCGCTCGCCGCGCTTGCGGTGCTCATGACCGTCTTCGCCTTCATCGAGGCACGCAAACCGCACCCCTGGTGTGCCCCGGAAAAGACCGCATCATCGATGCAGGAGAATTGAGATGTCGAAGTTCCGGCATTGCGGGGCGAGGTGCGCCGCATTCCTTTTGTTCCTCTTTTTGCTCTCGACTTCGGTGTTGGCACAGAGTCAACCGTCAAACCCGGGCTCAAAAGCATCGCAAGAACGAACGTTATTGCCGTGGGCTATGCGGTTGGTGGTCGACGCTCCAAGTGACGCTTCAGGAGGGAAAATGGAAAGCCAAGATTGCGCCCGGCACAAGCGTTATGATCTCTTCAGTGTATTGAGGAACGAAAGAGAAAATAAACGGAGATTAATGTGAAATCGCTCAGCGAATATCTGGAACTCGCGACCCGGGCGCATGGTCATCTTTGTGCCGGCCAAGTGCTCGGCGTGCGCCTGGCGATGCTCGGCCTGCGCGAACTCGGCATCGACGATCCCATCGCCGAGCGCAAACGCCTCGTTACCTACGTTGAGATCGATCGCTGCGTTACCGATGCGGTCGCGGTCGTGGCCAACTGCCGGCTCGGCAAACGCGCGCTGAAGTTCCGCGACTGGGGCAAAGTTGCCGCCACCTTTGTGGATTTGCAAACGGGCCGCGCCATTCGCGTCGCCGCCAAAGAATCCTCCAAGCAAGCGGCGCGCGAACTCTTTCCTGAATTTGGCAAGGAGGCGGGCCAACAAAAAGCTTACGCGCAACTTCCCGATGAAGCCTTGTTCGACAAGCAATGGGTCAAAGTGGAAGTCGCGCCGGAAGATTTGCCCGGGTTCAAAGGTCCGCGCGTGGTCTGCGCGCAATGCGGTGAAGGCATCAACTTCAAACGAGAAGTCCTCGTGAACGGACGCATGCTGTGCCGTGCCTGCGCCGGCGAAAGCTACTACCAAGCAGCCGACTAAGTGCTAGCGCAACGCAACCACGCGGCGTTCGGGAGGCTTTTGAGCTTCGCCGGCGGTCTTCAGGGGTTCCACCTTAAGCAGGCGGAGGACTGCCGGCGCAATCAGCGCCAGGAAAATGCAAAGGAGCAACAGACCGGCCACGGCCTCCAAGGTTCCCATGACCGTGCGATAAAGCTCCAAGGTCCAGAACTCCTGCGTCAGTGCCGCTTGTAATGCTGCCTTGTTGTAATCGGCAGCGGAAATGTATTCCTGAAGTGCCTTGACCCGGGTTCCTCCCGAAATACCGACTACCACGATCGCGAAGCGAATGTACTTCTCGAATCCCCTTCTTAGGACGCTGTCAGCAAGGAAGCGGCGCAAGATGGTTTCGATGGCTTCTCGGGAAATCCAGGCGATGGTCACGGACAGAGCCAGGGCCAGCGCGAACGAAGCTCCGAAAAGGGCAACAAACATGGCGGTAGACTCCAGGGACGAAATATCGTTTTGTGTGAGTTGATTATTGCGCAAACCGATGGACGCACCAACCGGAAAATCTCCGTACTGTTTCCAAAGCACCATGCTGCCGTCTGGGACCGTCCTCGACCCTTGGTTCTGCGCTAGAATTATTCTTTGATGCTAAGCCTCCCTCCGATTACGCTGCGATTGCGCAGTTTCAAGCTGATTGACCGAGTTGCGCTGGCGTTTCTGCTTTTCTGCTCGATTCTGTTTGGCACCGCCTGCGGGCTGCTTTTCGTCTACGCCAGCGACCTGCCGGAGATTCGCGCGCTTGAAACCTACCGCCCCAACGTGGTGACGGAAATCTACGCAGATGACGGACAGCTTGTCGGGAGCTTCGCTCTGCAGCGCCGCATCTTGATGACTTACGAACAATGTCCCAAGGTGCTGTACAACGCGGTGACGGCCATCGAGGACCAGCACTTTGAGCAGCACTGGGGCATCGACTTCCCGCGCATGTTCACCGCGGCGCTGCGCCACCTGACGCGCGGCCGCCGCGCAGGCGGCGCCAGCACCATCACCATGCAGCTTGCCGGCAATCTGTTTCTGGACCGCAGCGACATCAGCTTTCGCCGCAAAGCGGAGGAAACGCTGCTTGCGCTGCAAATCGAGCGGCGCTACAGCAAACCGCAGATCTTCACCATGTACGCGAACCAGGTGTACCTGGCGCACGGCAATTATGGATTTGCTTCCGCCGCGCAATTCTATTTCGGCAAATCGGTCGCCGACCTAACGTTACCGGAAGCGGCGCTGCTCGCAGGCATGATCAACGGACCAAAATATTCGCCGCTGCTCAATCCGGAAGGCGCATTGGCGCGCCGCAACTTGGTGCTGCACCGAATGAGAGAAGAAGGAAAAATTACTGCGCAAGAGGAGGCCGCGGCCGTCAAGTCGCCGCTCAGCTTGCATCTGCAATACCCGCGCAACGACCTCGCGCCGTATTTCTTCGAAGAGATTCGAAAATACCTCGAAACGACGTATGGCACGCAAGCGGTTCACGAGCGCGGGCTGCGCGTTTACACCACGCTGAACGTCAACATGCAGCGCGTGGCCAATCAGGCGGTGCGCGACGGACTACACGCGTACGAGCGCCGCCACGGCTGGAAGGGCAATCTGCCCAATGTGCTGCGCGACCATCTCGGCAAGCTGGACACCTACGAAGACGAGGATTGGCGCCACCTCATTGAAAAGGGCAGTTACGTTACGGGACTCGTGCTGAACGTGGCTGATCATGACGCGGTAATCAAAATCGGTCCTTATCGCGCCCTTCTCTCGGCGAGCGATTTTGCCTGGACCGGCCGCAAGAAACCTTCGGAATTACTGAAGGTCGGCGATCTCGCGCAATTCTCGATTCAAGAATTGCGCGGCAGCACCGCGCGCGTGCAGCTCGAGCAGCAGCCCGGCCCGCAAGGGGCGCTTCTGGCCATTGACAACGCCACCGGCGAAATCAAAGCCATGGTGGGCGGCTACAGTTTTGAAGATTCCAAGTTCAACCGCGCAACCCAGGCGCTCCGGCAAGTCGGAAGCTCGTTCAAAGTGTATGTGTATGCGGACGCTCTGGAGAAGGGCGCATCCCCCTTTGACACCATCGTCGATTTGCCGTTCACCACGATCAGCGGTGGGCAGCCTTACACCCCGCACAATTATGATGAAAAATTTGAAGGCACCATCACGCTGCGGCGCGCCCTGGCGGGTTCGCGCAACGTTCCGGCAGTGAAGCTGGCGGAAAAAGAGGGTATCAACACCGTCGTGGACATGGCGCGGCGCTTCGGCATTACCACGCCGCTGCCACCCTATTTGCCGCTAGCGCTGGGAGCGGCGGACATGAAATTGGAAGAGCACGTTTCGGCCTTCACCGTGTTTCCGAACGACGGCATTCGCATCGATCCGTACATGATTCGGCGCGTGACCAGCTACGATGGCGCGCTGCTTGAAGAAGCGCATCCGGAAGTGCACGACGTGATTTCTCCGGAAGTGGCGCGCACCATGACCGCGATGCTCAAGGAAGTCGTTCAATTCGGCACTGGCGTGGCCGCGAAGGCGTTAGGCCGGCCAGCCGCGGGAAAGACCGGCACCACGCAGGACTACACCGACGCGTGGTTCGTGGGTTTCACGCCGCAGCTCACCGCGGGAGTATGGGTAGGCTTTGACGACAAACAAATTTCACTTGGCAAGAGAGAGACGGGCGCGCGAGCGGCCCTGCCGATCTGGCTGGAATTCATGCAAGGCGCACTCGCGGGAACGCCGGTGACGGATTTTTCCAATGTTGTTCCGCTGGAGCAGTTGGCGGGCGAGCATCAACTCCAATTGGATACTCCGGACACTGCGCCTACCGAAGACGAGCCCGGCGCGCCGAAAGAAAAACCGACGGTCCCTTCTCTGCCGACAAAAGCCGACACGGCAGCCGCGGCCGGTACCGCTCCTCATCCCTGAAGCGAAACTTCCTCGGTTTTAGATTTCTTTTATTGCCACTCCTGGGGTGGCGCTCCGCCATTGCGGCTTGATTGCCGGAACGGCGCTGTTCCCGAGGCCATCGGCTTTCGCGTACGGAAACTTATTTGAGTTGGTGGCGTCGAACATTACTGTCGAGGTGTGCGTAACTGTTTTTGAAGGATGGAAGGGTTCAGTAGACCGGTGATACGGGAAGAGGGGCCCCACGATGGAAACGCTGAGGCAGGACATCCGGTACGCGTTGCGGAACCTAGGGAAGACGCCGGGATTTGCTGCGGTCGCGATCGTTACGCTAGCGCTAGGGATCGGCGCGTCCACGGCCATCTTCAGCGTCATCGATAACATCATGCTGCAACCCTTCCCCTATCCGGATGCGCCGCGCTTCATGTCCGTGCAAATCCATGACACCGAACGGAATGAGCCCGGTGGGCGGGCAGGGTTCAGCGGGCCGGAATTCTTGGATTACCTCGAGCAGAATCGTGTATTTGACCGCGTGATCGCCAACGACAATCTGGATGTGCTTTACCGCGCGGGAGAAGGCACGCTGCGTTTCAATGCAAACTACGTAACACCCGGAACGTTTGAATTCTTGGGCATGCCCGCATTATTGGGACGCGTCATGCAACCCGCGGATTACGAACCGGGCGCGCCACCGGTCTTCGTGCTGCGCTACAAGACGTGGGTGAAGAGTTTTGGCGCAGATCCCGCGATCATTAACAAAACTTTTATATTAAATGACCAGCCGCGGACGCTAGTCGGGATCATGCCGCCCCGCTTTGCTTGGGGCGACGCGGAAATGTGGATCCCGAAGAAGCCGGAGCGCGCCACGGCGACCACGGCGGTGGCCGGGGCGTTTCCGCAGTACTGGTTCCTGCTTGGGCATTTGAAGCCGGGCATCTCAATGAAGGAAGCGGAAGCGGACCTTACGGTCGTGGCCAACCGGCTGGCAAAAGTGTACCCCAAGGATTATCCAAAGCATTTCACCGTGCACTTGGAGTCGCTGACGAACCTCGTGGTGGGCCAATTCAAGACTACTCTTTTCATTGTATTGGCCGCGGTGGGATTGCTGCTGCTGATTGGGTGCGGCAACGTCGCGAATTTGTTGCTGGCCCGCGCGACGACCCGGGAGAAGGAGTTCGCGATCCGCGCCGCGTTGGGCGCGAACCGCGGGAGATTGCTTCGTCAGTTGCTGGTAGAAAGCCTGATCCTGGCGATGGGCGGCGCGGCGGTAGGGACACTCCTGGCATGGGGAGGGCTGAAGTCTCTGGTAGCCCTGATGCCGCAGAACATTATTCCTGCCGAAGCCGTGATCCAGCTGAATACGCGGGTGTGGCTGTTTACTTTGGGCGTAGGGGTGCTGACCGCGCTGATATTTGGACTGGTTCCGGCGTTGCAAGCGGTACGCAAGGACGTGAACGAACCGCTGCGCGATAGCGGCAAAGGAATCAGCGGCGGATTCCGCCACGGACGATTGCGCGATGCGCTGGTGGTGCTGGAAGTGGGGCTTTCGCTGACGCTGTTGGTTGCCGCGGGGCTGCTGATGCGAAGTTTTGTGGCGCTGCGCGACGTGAGGCTGGGATTGCGGCCCGATCACGTCTTGGTAGCCAGGCTTCCTTTGCCCGTGGAGCGCTACAAAACCGCGGCTCAAGTGGCGGGGTTTTACAGGCCGCTGCTGCAGAGACTGAAGGCTTTGCCGGGCGTTATAGAAGCGACGGAGACGAGCACGCTACCCCCCTATGGAGGAATTCCGAGCGACATCGAGATTCCGGGTAAATCGCACTCCGAAAAATGGGATGCGATGTTTCAATTGTGCAGCGAGGGATATTTTCCGGTGCTCAAGATTCAGTTCGCGGCGGGAAGGCCGTTCACGGAAGCCGAAGTCAACGGAGCGCGGAAGCTGGCGGTCGTGAACCAAACCTTTGTGCGGAAGTATCTGGAGAACGACAATCCCATTGGTCAACAGATTCGCATTGCACAACTGGAACAATTTGAAGATCCTGTGAAAGAGCCGGTTTTTGAAATCATCGGGCTCGTTGCGGACGTAAAGAACCGGGGGCTGCAAGAGCCGATTCAACCGGAAATCTGGGTACCTTACACAGTGACGGGCTCGGCGTTCCGCGGAATCCTGGTGCGCACGGAAAAAGAACCGATGACCATGTTGAACGCCGTGGAAAAGGAGATTTGGGCCACAGACCGGAACGTGGCTCTGACGTTGACGGGAACGCTGGAAGGCTACATCGGCCAGTTTTCCTTCGCGGGACCGCGTTTTGCGTTTTTCCTGATGACTATTTTTGGGGCCATCGGATTGGTGCTGGTGACCATCGGCGTCTACAGCGTACTGGCCTACACGACCACGCGAAGAACGCAAGAAATTGGAATTCGTATGGCCCTCGGAGCGGAACGATCCCATGTGCTGGGCATGGTGATTGGCATGGGCCTGCGGCTGGTGGGGACCGGCGTGGTGCTTGGATTAATTGCCAGCGCGGCGCTCGGCAGAGTGATTGCGACGCAACTGTGGGGAGTTTCGGCGTACGATCCGTGGACGCTTGTGAGCGTGCCTCTCGTGCTCCTGCTCACTGGGTTGCTGGCGTGCTGGCTTCCGGCACGCCGCGCGTCGCGCGTCGATCCGCTCGTCGCCCTTCGTTATGAATAGCTCGAGCTAGGCACTAGGCCTCTCTTTCCACTGGGGTCATCGAAAGGGGTCCCAGCCCCTCGCTGCTAGCGCCTGCTCGCGGCCATCTTCGTTGCGTAGAGCGAGTTTGGATTCGCGTGTGATTTTTCCTATCGATGTGAGGATTACGCCTTGGATGGTGCGCGGCAACGCCCTTACCTTAGGCGGCGGTACGGTGAACAACAGTTCATAGTCGTCTCCCCCATGCAATGCGAGGCAAAGGGAATCCAACCCCTGCTTGCGCGCGACATCCGAGTGGCGCGTCTGCGGGATTCGCGCGCTTTCCAGGAGCGCACCAACACCATTTGTGGCGCACAACCGCGGCAGATCACTCGACAACCCGTCCGAAAGATCCATCATCGCGCTCGCAAGCCGTTTCTTCGCGAGCCACTCACCCAGTGCCAGACGGGGCTCGGGGTATAGATGCTTCTTCAGAAGCGGGTTCTTCGAATTTAGGAACCCGCGATTCCCGCGGAGGATTTGAAGCCCGAGTTCGGCCTCTCCCAGACGCCCGCTTACGTAGACAAAATCGCCTGGGCGAGCTCCGGAGCGACGCACCGCCCGGCCGGTCGGTGCGTCGCCGATCGCCGCAATATGGATCAGAATCCCCCTTCCCTGCGTGGTGTCCCCGCCGGCCAAAACACACGCGAATTTCCGCGAGGCGCGACTTAAGCCACGCAGAAATTCGCTCAGCCACCTTCCCGTGTGAGAAGCCGGAAGGGCCAGGCTCAAAAGGAAGCAGCGTGGGGTTGCCCCCATCGCCGCAATGTCGCTCAAGGCCCGGGCCAGGCATTTCCATCCGACGGAATCAGGTGGGTGCTTTTCCCGGAAAAAATGCGTCCCTTCCAGGAACCAGTCGCAGGTCAGGATGATTTCGCGCCCTGCCCGAGGCCGAAACAACGCCGCATCGTCGCCAATGCCGAGGCGAAGCTCGCCGGAAACACGGGGACGTCGCCCCAACGCCGCGGCGATTTTCTCGATTAACTCGTTCTCGCGCACTCTCATGGCCAGAATCCGGAGGAGCACCTCGGCTGCTTTGGCGCACCGTTAGGGATTGATTCGCGACAGCAGGAGCGTTATAGCGTATTTTGGTCGTCTTTGGCCCGGCTAATCGGCCGCCCGTGTAGACCGACCGGATTGCGCCGGGAGGCGGGTAGCTGTCCCTAGGTACAGGAAACCCATAGGAACCGCCTGTACCGCACTGGTACTAAAATCAGGGTTGACGAACCCCCCGGCGGAAACTAGTATGGGCAGGGTTGCGAACCAACCCCCTCGGTTCAGATGAAACCGATACCGGTTCTGCGGGTACTAGGGTGAGTCGCCCGCAATTTGCAAAGTACAAGGGCCCCAAGGGCCTCTGGGTGAGCATGAGAGGCAAGAACTATACATTCTTTATAGCATCCACGCCGGGGAAGCTCCGGAAGGTAGTGGTACCAGCCTACCTAATACATGGTGTTGCCATTCTTGCCTTGATTGGTGCTATCAGCGTGACCGCCGCCGTGGCCTCGTATTCCCGTATGCTCTGGAAAGTCGGAAATTACAATGCGGTGCGCCACGAATTGGAAACCAGAACGCAGCAATACCGCCAGCTGCAAGCCACCGTTAACGACACCAATCAGCGCCTTGATTCCCTGCAATCCCTCGCGACCGAAGTGGCCATGACCTACGGCGTGCTGCGCTATCATCCGGCGGCGTTCGATCAGAGCGACAATCCTGTGGATTCCCAGGATGCGTTCGACCGCTCCATCGAGCAGTACACCTTCCTGAAGCGCAATGCCGCCGTAATCGCGGTCTCCAGCAGCGGCTATTTGCTCTCACCGAAGAACTTTGCCGATTCCAGCTATACGCCTTCGATTTGGCCGGTGATGGGACACATCACAGACAGCTTCGGCGAGCGACTTGATCCCTTTAGCGGAGAAGGCGCTTTCCATACGGGCGTGGATGTGGCATCCGATTATGGCGCGCCGGTCCATGCGACAGCGGATGGAATCGTCACCATCGCGGAGAATCATGCGGGCTACGGCCGGTTGGTGGTGATTGATCACGGATTTGGCATTACCACCTGGTACGCGCACCTTTCCGCGTTTTCGGCGGTGGTGGGCTCGCGAGTGAAACGCGGCGAAGTCGTAGGGTACACGGGCATCAGCGGACGCTCCACCGGGCCGCACGTGCACTATGAAGTTCGCATGAACAACGCGCCGATTAATCCCTGGCGCTACATGAAATCAAGTCCAACGGGCGACTAAGGGGCAATCAAAATAGCGGAAGTGGATGCCGGGCTTTGGCCCGCTTTTTTATTTTGGGGAGCTCGCGACGATCCTGTAGCTCCGAACCAGTGCTCTTACGTATGGCCTTTCTTTGCCTTGGTCGTATTTCCTGGAGCGGGCTTGGCGGGAGCAGCCTCAGGTAAACCGGTGGAAGAGCGGCGAGCCGACTCCAAAAAGGCTGATGTGATTTCGAAGGCCAGCCGCACGGACTTCGTGTCCCCGCGGTCGATTTTTGAAATGTCGGCCCCCTTCAATAGCGCCAGGTAAGCCTCGCGAAGAGCCGGGTCCAACTGCCGCCGGGTCTTGGCATTGTCGAGCCCGGCTCCCGCAAGAGTCAGAACCCCATTCAACAAATCGGCGAGTTTGCGGGCGGTTTCCTCCGAACTACATTCTCCTTCCGCCACGACGCGCAGGCGGTCGCTGTCCGGTTTTCCGGCAAGAGTAATCCACTGCAATTGGTCCAGCATGGTAGAGAGCTGCCGAGAACGAAAACCTCCCGGAGCCTGGGACGAGAGCGCCTCGCCAGGAGCCGCGTCCTGACGGATTACCGCGAAGACGGGTGAACCAGCCAGGCGTTCGAAACGCGTGCGCCATTCCGCATGATCCAAAGGTCGTTTCTTAGCGCTTAGAGTCTGGGCGAGATCCGCGCGGTCGGTGAGAGCAATGCGCTCGTTGCTGAGGAATGTGAAGTAGATTTTGCTTGCGCCATGGTCTTCTGGAACGGCGAAGATTTCCCGCCCACCGCGTTTTTCTACGCTCCCAGACTTGATGGCCAAGGCAGAGATTCTTTGGCGATCGAATCTTCCCTCCGCTACGGCGAAGAAAGTGGAGTCTTGGCCATTTTTTTCAAACGCCATGGCAAGATGATCGAGGTCGCGCTCGTAGTGGAAGCCCGTCTCAGTCAAAAACTGGGCGTAATCCTCGTCAGGTTGTGGCTGGGGAGCCCACGCGTAGAGCTGTGCCACAAAAGGAGCGGCGCGAAGTTCGGCGAGATCCACGAAAACTACAGCGCTTGCATCCGAAGGCATCATGGCGAGCACGTCGCCACGCACGGAAGGACCGCGTGCATGATATCGCTGGTAAGTGTAGAGGCCGGCGCCACTCAGCAAGAGCAAGCTAGCCGACAGCACCATCCAAACGCGCTTATTCATAATCCGCTGTTTACCCGCATCGCTAGCGAAATTCGGAACTCGCAATTTTCCCATGAGCTTGCCTTGCCGAACACCAGAATCCTACCGGAGCCGAGACATAAATCTGTGGGAATCTCGCGTTGACCCAGGCGCAGGTTGCTACCCTGTGGAAGTTATACTAAGTTATGCGAGAAAAACGAGATAGCTCTTGCTGCCGGGGGCGGGGGGCCGCATGGATTTCCACAGCACTGGTCGCTCGCGTGCTCTAAGCCTGGCGAGCCTCCTTGCAATTCTAATACCTCTTCTGCTATGCTTAGTCGGTTTGAGCGGCGCTGGCGTAGCTCAGCTGGTAGAGCATCTGATTTGTAATCAGAGGGTCGGGGGTTCAATTCCCTCCGCCAGCTCCACCTGAAATTTTGGGGGAGCGAGGCGGAACGAAATCTGGCAGCAAAAGCCAACGGGCTGGTGTCTCTTGACACGAGTCCTATTTGTGTTTTTGGGCCAATCGTCCGGAAGTTGTTGAAGGAGTTGGTTGAAGGAAAAGTTCGCAACTCGTGGTTCGCGTCGGAAAGTTTCGCGGGACGGGTGGGTGAGCGGTTAAAACCAGCAGACTGTAAATCTGCCGCTCCTTGCGGGCTACGAAGGTTCGAATCCTTCCCCGTCCACCAGGCTCTCGCCGTGAGGTTAGGGCAGGAACCGCAGGGCCTGCCTACGGCAGGCAAATCGCATGCAGCGATGTTCGGAAGCGTCTGACTCGCGGTGAACGCGCCGCTCGGAGAGAGTGCGCTGCAGAAATGTTTTGCTCGCTGCGGCGAGGATGCGCAAAGGGCAAACGGATTAGGCCTGGGTAGCTCAGTTGGTAGAGCGCGTCCTTGGTAAGGACGAGGTCACCGGTTCAATCCCGGTCCCAGGCTCCAGAAGTTCGGCGGTTTCCGAGGCTGGGAAGTTTTGCGGGGCTTGAGCGGGGGTAACTCAACGGTAGAGTCTCACTCTTCCAAGGTGATGGTTGCGGGTTCAAATCCCGTCCCCCGCTCCAAAGTGTGAAGTGTAGCGCCGCTTGGGTTTAGAGGCAGGCGCAGAAGGCGAAAGAACATGGCCAAGGAGAAATTCGAGCGCAGCAAGCCGCATGTGAACATTGGGACGATCGGGCACATCGATCATGGCAAAACCACTTTGACGGCCGCGATCACCAAGGTGCTGAGTAAGCACAACCCCA